>Ga0075419_10001109_pt1 | contig 17421 bp, 20 predicted proteins | sample SoiMetdeltSBSDD3_FD_76900 | JGI IMG/M metagenome (GOLD analysis project Ga0075419, IMG submission 76900) | Bulk soil microbial communities from a Populus tree surrounding site in Tennessee, USA - Soil MetaG P. deltoides SBSDD3 | ecosystem: Environmental > Terrestrial > Soil > Tree plantation... | reverse complement strand
TGTCCCGGGTTAACGATGGCGCAGCCATCGGTGGGTGGGCGGGTGAACACGTCTCCAAGGGAGCTAGTGGAAAAACTTGCGTGGATTGACTTGGCGTCAGACCACTTCCTAAGATGCGGATCGCTCTCTGAGAGATGAAAGGCCGTTTCGCTATGGTGAAAATTATCCATTACGTGGTGCTCGGCGTGATTCTGTTGGGCGCCGTGTACTATGTCTGGACCAAGCCGCCTACGATTAATCCGATGATCGACCGGCGAAGCGCGGATGCGTTGGCGATGGTGCAGACCCACCGGGCGCTTGGCCATCCCACCATTCTGCAAGCCATGACCGAGCACGTGCGTTCCATGAAAGACCGTGGATTAAATGCGCGGCTCGGCGAGTGGCGCGTGAAGCAAGTAGACGGCGATCTCTATGAAGTGCGTGTGCAGCTGCGGGACAAGGGTGTGGGCGGGCAATGGTTCGAACGAGAATTCATCTGGCACGCGAATCTGTCGCTGAAAAGAGTGAATGCGGCGTCGTTGCCGGCGGACGGGATCACGCCGAAGCCGGCGGAGACCGACGAGCCCACCGCACCGGCCCCTCCAAAACCGAATATTTTGGGGCCTGCGTAGCGTCGCACCTATTCAGCAATTTGACTTGAAGTCCGGCGGCAGCGCGATCTGAATCTGCTCGCCCGCAACGCGGACCGGACAGCACGCGACTCTAAAGTTGGGATTGCCCGGCCGCTCGCCTGTGCGGACGTTGAATTGCCAACCGTGCCATGGGCAGGTCACGATGTCTCCCGAGAGCGAGCCTTCACCGATCGGTCCTCCCGCGTGTGGGCATGTGTTGTCGACCGCAAAAAACGCCCCGTCTACATTGAAGAGGGCAATCCACACTCCCTGAACCTCAACGGTCCGTCCGGTTCCCGGAGGAATGTCCTGCGTCTTCGCAACGGTGACAAACTCAGACATGCTCTCTCTCATTAGTCGTGTTCATGTCCTCGAGGCGGATGCCGCAGAATGGCCCCCGCGCTTGATTTCGGCGTAATCTTATGGCATAGACATACGCGAGCGTACCCCATACCGATACAAGGCCCTTCATCGAATAGGAGCCTCGGTTGGGAATGAGGTTGTTGAATGGAAATGACCCTCCTGCTCAATTCTACGTATGAACCCCTGCGTGTCGTTCATTGGCAAAAAGCCATCGCTCTCCTCTGGCAAGGTAAGGTAGAAGTCCTCGAAGTCTACGACCGCGAGATACACGGCGTCTCCATTTCCTTCAAACTTCCGGCGGTCATGCGGCTGCTCAAGCTGGTCCGACTGAAGGACAGCCACCGGGCTGTGAAGTTTTCCCGCATCAATATCTTCACCCGCGATGGGTATGTCTGCCAGTACTGCCGCACCAAGTTCCGCACTGAGGAGCTGACCTTCGATCATGTGGTGCCCATTGCCAAGGGGGGACGGAAGACGTGGGAGAATATTGTGACGGCCTGCTGGCGCTGCAACAATCGCAAGAGCGGCAGGACGCCGGATGAAGCCGGCATGCGGCTGATGAAACGGCCGGTGAAGCCGCGCTGGAGTCCGATCGTCACGATTACCATCGGAATACGGAACACCCCTGAGAGTTGGCGGGATTATTTGTATTGGAATATGGAGTTGGATGCTGACTCCGGGCCTTGAGGGATGTGAAACAATGGCTTTCTTGCCCACCGGACCCACCGAGTGCGTCGCCTTCTCATTGCTTCACCGTATCTAACACAATCTCCAAATCCCGGCCCCCGGGGAGCGTCGGATTCTTTGCGTAACGCCCTTCGATGTCACCCGGTTGAGCTGGCCCTGCTTGCCCGTCTCGATCCAATCGCGCAATCACGTCCACCATGCCTCGCAGTTCGGATCCTTGCACCATCACGTCCGCATTGGTGATCTCAAAAGGTACCGGAAATTTTGGACTCTCAATTCGTTTCGCGGCCACCGGTCTCGGTGTTCCGCCCGGTCTTCGGACGATCACGAACAAGACATCGGTGGGACGCACTCGATCTGCCAGTCCCGGGGAAATCACAACCTGTCCCGCGATGACCGCCTCTCCACCTTGCGGATCGCAGGTGTGGGCGAGGCCAAGCCAGGCGGCGATGGCCGCGAGCGCGATGATGCCGCCGGCCATTCCGACCGCGCCGAATTTATATGCTGCCATTCACGATCCTCTTCAGGAAATGGGTGTAAAAAGCGGTGCATTATACCGGCCTGCAGCAAAAAAGGGGAGTGAATGGTTTACGCTGCAAAATACTCTGTTGTATGATGGCCATCCTTTTTGGAATTGGAGGAATGACCATGGCAGCGAATCCCGGGTTCCCTCTCACGCTCGACGTCAAAGGCTATGTGGTCCTCGTGGTGGGAGGCGACGAAGAAGCCGCAGAAAAAACGCAACGCTTGTTAGATGCCGGCGCCAAGGTGATCGTGATTTCCCCCACGCTGCATGAGCAGCTCAAACAGTTGGCCGCGTCGGCCAAGATTATTCATCGCGGCCGGCACTTTCGTGAGACGGATCTCGAAAGCGCCGTGCTCGTACTCAATATGCAGCGCGGCGACCGCGATTTCGCACGCTCGTTGTTTGCCAAGGCGCGGGAGCGGAAGTTCTTGTTGTGGTCGGTCGATTTTCCCGAGGCATCCACGGTCAACATGCCCGCGGTCGTCGAAGCGGGCCATGCGCGTGTCGCGATCAGCACCAGCGGGATGGCACCGGCCTTGTCGGGATTCATGAAGGAAGACCTCGAGCGCATCCTCGATGCTGAGTTTGTCGCGTTTGTCGAGTGGCTCGGCCAGCTGCGCGAACAAGCGAAGAGCAATGAGCCCGATGTCGAGAAGCGGCGCACGATGTTGCGCGAAGCGTTGGACGGGTTCCGGCTTCACGGAAAGGTGCAGTATCCGAAAGTCTGGCTCGATGAACGAGCGACTGCCCAAGCGGGCGGGAAGGGAAAGTCCTAAGCGGCCACCTCCGTGTGGCTCACGAAGAGAAAAGAGGGTCGCAATGGTCTTGCTGGAATTCAGTATGTCCCCGTTAGGCAAAGGCGAAAGCGTCAGCAAGTATGTCTCGCGCTCGCTGGATATCATCGATAAGAGCGGCGTGGCCTATCGGTTGAATCCCATGGGAACGGTCCTCGAAGGCGAGTGGGACGAGGTCTTCGCCGTCGTCCGGAAGTGCTACGAACGCATGAAGAAAGATTGCAATCGCATTTCCTGCAGCATCAAGGTGGATTATCGAAAGGGCCATTCGGGCCGCCTGGTCTCGAAGGTCGCCAGCGTGGAAAAGACGTTGAAGCGGTCGATCAGGCAATAGGCGGGCCCGAATACCGGTGGCGCCGTTCACACGCGCCATCATCTCCTCTCCCGCCTCCACAACACGGAGTCTCAGGTATGCATAGCGGTTCGGCGCAAGATCTTCGTCCTGGTCCATCCACAATAGTTTTGTATCCGAAGTATCAAACCATTCTCGAGCGAGAATACATGGAATTTCGTCCGTTCGGGGTGGATGAGCAGGGCAAGAAGATCCGGGATTTGACAGGAATGAGCATCCGGGCGACCGTCCTCTACCTCGAAACCTTCATGACACGCCGCCACGGGGACGCGGCAGGCCTGCAGGCCGTTCAGGACTTGTGTGCCTCGTTGAACGGGCGGATCAGGAATTCCGTGTATCACGTCACACCGGCATTCTTGAAGAATGCCTGGAATAGCTACTCCTATGAATTCACCGCGTATCTGTATGAATTCTGCGAGCAGATTTCCGGCGATACCCAATTCGTGTTCCGCGGAGGGATGGAAAAGGCGTCGCCGATCATGCAGGTGTTGGCCAGGCCTTTCTCACTGTCGCAGATCTACGGCATGTTTCCCTACTTCGGAAACAAGTTCGCGTCCGGCTCAATCGAATGCCGTGTCGTTGCCGTGACACACCGTTCGGCCACGCTGGCGATGCGGTTTTCAGAGCGGACGCTACGCCAGTTCGGATCCTATCGCCGGCGCTGCACGTTTGTCATGTGTCAGGCGGCGCAGGGCATCATGGCCGCCGTTCCAGCACGGGTGCACGGCCTGCCCCCGGCGACCTTGACCGAATGCTCCTGCATTGCCAACGATGACGACTGGTGCCAATGGGACATTACATGGAATGCCGAGCCATCCGACGGGTGGGCGCGTCGTATCTGGAGTAGGGGCGGCTCCAGGCCGGCCATGCCGGAGGGAGGGTCTCCACTCTTGTCGTCTGTTCAGATGGATGCCCTCTTACCCACTGCGGGACTGCAACCAGATGCCAAGGTGCCGCAAGATCATCGTCCTCTCAGATCGCAAGACGTCACGCCTTCCTTCCGCGACTCGTCGCTTCAGAGGCACGCCCTGTCCCAACCAGCGGTGAGCAAGTCGAAGACAGACATCGCCGGGTATGTCTGGGCCTTATCGGGCGCCGCTCTCACCTCAGGCATCGTCCGTCTCATCTACCCTTCAATGAGTTTAGGCGAAGTTTTACTGGCTGGATTGATTCCTGTGCTGGTTGCCGGAACCTGGATCAACTGGCGGTTGAGAAAGGAGAGTCAACGTCGGGAGGCCTTGATTCAGGAACAGATCAACTTCGTTGAGTCCCGACACGAAGAGTTGCGCGAAGCCTATCTGGAACAGGAACACACAAGGGTCGAACTGCGCCGCACGGTAAATCATCTCACCGCATTGCATCAGGCCGGTTTACTGTTCAGCTCGACGCTCGACCGCGAGGCCCTCCTGGAAAAGGTGTTGGAAACGTTGATTCATGATCTGCACTTCGACCGGGCGATGATCTCGTTCTATGATCCGGTTCGTGGAATGACCACGGATGCGCGGGTGGCGGGTGTCTCACGGGAGGTCCAAGAACTTGCGCGACTGCACGAGACGCCGGTTGGCGATCCTGAGTCTCTCGAGGGCGTCGTCCTCTTACAAGGGAAACCCCTCTTGATCGGCGACGTGCAGCCCTATGTGGCCCGCATGCATCCCCACAACCGACGTCTGCTTCAGTTGACCGGCTCGAAGTCCCTGCTGGCCGTGCCCATCAAAACAAAGGATCGGATCTTGGGCAGCATGATCGTGGATCGGATGCAGGAGCACGGGCTCACGCAGGACGATCTCGAATTGATGGTGACCTTCGCCCATCAAGTCGCTATTGCCCTTGATAACGCTTCGGCCTACCAGCAGATCGAAGAACTCAACGCGGGATTGGAAGCTAAAGTACAGGAACGAACGAGGGAACTCGAGCAGGCCGACCGCCTGCGGTCGCAATTTCTCTCGCATGTCTCGCATGAACTGAAAACACCGATGACCTCGATCAAAGGCTTCCTTCAAAACATGCTGGACGGCCTCACAGGATCGATCAATGAAAAACAGCAGCGATACATGTCCCGGATGCTGGAGAATTCCGAACGTCTGATCCGGATGATTGAAGACCTGTTGGACCGGACGAGAATTCAGACTGGCAAGCTTGAACTGGCTCCTGTCGAACTGGATCTTGGCCAATGCGTGGCCGATGTGATGGAACAGCTTCGCCCGTTGGTCCAGGCGAAACGGCAAACGCTCGAGGCCGCCTATCCAGACGTCCCGCTTGTCGTGTGGGCGGACCGCGACCGGCTCGTTCAGATCGTGATTAATCTGCTTCAGAACGCGATGAAATTCACGCCGGAAGAAGGGCACATCACCGTGACGGTGGGGAAAGACAATCACCGGCACGCAGGCGTGGCGGTCCGCGATACGGGGCCGGGTATTGCCCCGGAATTTAGGGACAAGATTTTTGATCCGTTTTTCAGGATTACCCAAACCAGGTCGAGCGTGAAAGGGCTGGGTTTGGGGTTGTCGATCGTGCGCACGCTCGTCGAGCTGCATGGAGGCACGATTGAAGCGCGCAACCCTGACGGAAAGGGAGCGGAGCTGTATTTCACCTTGCCGTTGAAGTATCCCGTTGAAGGAGGTGTCCCCACTGTATCCAAACGAGCGCCTCGTATCCTTGTTGTGGATGACGACAAGGATATCCGGCAATTGCTGGAGGACCGTCTGGTGGCGATGGGATATGAGGTGGCAACGGAAACCGACGGACTGAGGGCCTTGAAGGCGATCGGTACCGGTCGGTTTGCTGGCGTGATCCTCGACATCGGAATCACATCGGTCGATGGAATGGATGTTTTAAAACAGATCCGGCAAGACGACGAGCACATTCCAATTATCATGGTGACGGCTTCGGGCGCGAAGGAATCAGCGATTCGAGCCATGAGCCTTGGTGCGCAGGCCTATCTGCTCAAGCCGTTCGATGTGGAGGAACTGCGGCAGGTAATGGAATCATTTCTTCGTACGTCAGAGTAGGGGTGACCAGGCCGCTCATGGTACCCACGGTCCAGGCGCGCGAGGACGCGCCTTTCACTTAGCTTTATTCTTGCATCGCCTACTGCTCGACATACGCCTGGGAAAATGTCTGTCAGACGGTAACCCCCAGCCCGACAAGAATTGGACGGCATCGAAGAGGATGGTAATGAGCGTAGGAGGTCTCATGTTCGTTCGTATCGCTGTCATTGCAGCGCTTACGGTGTCTGTGTTCCCTCTTCTCTATGGTCCGGTGTTGGCCCAGGTGCCTCGCATCCAAGGGCAGGGGACCGCAGCCTCGGGAATGGGGAATGCCTTTTCTGCACAGGCCGACGATCCGTCGGCTCTTCACTATAACGCCGCGGGTATGACGCAGTTGCGTGGAGTGGAGTTCTTGACCGGCGCGCTTCTCTCCGGTGGAGCCACGACTTTTACGAGTCCAACGGGCGTGAGCGCCAAAGGCGATCGGGACGGCAGTCTCGCGTGGCCGCCGCCTACTCATCTCTACCTCACGGCAAATCTGAAAGATCTCGGGATACGCGCCTTCGGAGACCTCACGGCTGGCGTGGGTGTGACGGTTCCTTTCGGTTCCGTCACTCGATGGCCGAACGATGGGCCGTTTCGTACGGCGACGACGTTTAATACCTTGCCGCTGTTGGATATCAAACCGACGGTCGCCTACAAACTGACCGACGATCTCTCGATTGGGCTGGGTGCGGATATCTACACATTTTCCGGATTGTTTGGCGAAGGCCATGTCGAGCGGCAATCAGTCTGGCCGGGAGGCGGTGGACTCCCTGCCGGTGCCCAGGTCGAATTGTTTGGTGCGGATACGGCCGCGGGGTTCAACGCCAGCCTGCTGTATACGGCGCTGAGAAATCCTGACGGGAAGCCCCTGGCCAACATTGGTATCGTGTACCGCAGCCAGGCCACCCTGCATCTGAATGGCGCATTTTTGGCCAACGGGGCGAAAGTCTCGGATGCGACGGCGACCTTTGTCTTACCTCAAGTGATCACCGGAGCCATAGCCATCTGGCCGGTGCGGAACGGCGAGCGGGAATGGAAACTGGAAGTGGACGTGGATTATGTCGGCTGGAAGTCCGTGCGGAACCTCGATGTGCACTTGGCCAACGGAGGCACGATTCCTCAGCCGCTGAATTGGCGGAGCACCTATGCGGTGATGATCGGAACGGAACATCGATGGTTAACGCTGGCATCCCTACCATCATGGGAGGTGGCGCTTCGGGCCGGCTATACCACTCAGCCAACGCAGATGCCCGATTTCGGGTTCGATCCTGGTGTGCCTTCGGCCGATGTACACATTGTCGGGACCGGTCTCGGATTGGTTTGCAAGGAGCGAGGCAAGTTCCTTGGTCTCTTCACTTGCGGGGAGGTGGGGGTCGGTGTTCTGAAACCCAAATTGATTGGAGTGGATCTGTCGTATCAGGCGGCGCTGTATGAGGATCGGACGGTTGTTGGCAACCGGAATCCCACGGTCAACGGAAGTTACAAGACGACGCTGCACACCGGTGGTATCTCGATCAGAGTCGCCTTTTAGGAGCGGACCTTGAAAAAGGCGTGCAGCGGCGTTCTCACATCATTCGCACACTCGACATACCGAGAAAGTATGCCTCGTGTCCTCATTCGTTGCGGCCTTGCTACAAGACGTTTTTGAAGGTCCTCCCAAACAGAATGAAACTGGTCCGTCGGGCTGGGTGCGCTTGGCAGACGGGGCGTCTCGGCGCCGTAGGTGAGAATTGAGCAGCGCCTCGGCACGCCGGGGTGGGCGGGTGAACATGGGTAAAGCGCACGTCTCGGCGTGCGCCGGGTCGGGTGGGTGAACATGGGCAAAGCGCACGTCTCGGCGTGCGCCGGGTCGGGCGGGTGAGAATAACGGCCTTTTTGAACACCTGCGATTGCAGGACATTATGGAGAGGTATACACACGCGGAATGCGGGGACCGATGGCGCAAAGCACTTCGTAGGGGATCGTTTCTGACCATTGTGCGATCTCGTCCGCCCAGATCGCATCGGCTCCGTCTCGTCCGATTACTGTAACGGCATCACCGATACGAACCGACGGGAGATCAGTGACATCGACCATGGTCATGTCCATGCAGACCAAGCCCGCAATGGGAACTCGACGGCCTTTGATCAACACACAGCCTTTGTTCGAGAGCTTGCGGCTGTACCCGTCGGCATACCCGATCGGCAGCACGGCGATGATCGACGGCCTCTTGGCGATAAAGGTGCGATTGTAACTGATGCTTTCACCCGGCTTGATCGTCCGCAATTGGATGACCGTGCTGTGAAGCGACAGAATGGGATTCAGCTCGTCATACTGCACGGCTTCAGGCAAGGTGTGATATCCATACAGTGCGATACCAGGTCTGACGAGCGAAAAGTGTGAGTGCGGATACCGAATGAGGGCGGCGCTATTGGCCGCATGAATCATTGGCACCATCATGCTGCGCCGCTTGCATCCGTCCAGCATGGTGCGAAACAGCTCTAACTGCCGTTCCGTATGGCCCGTCTCCTCCCCGTCGCTGTCCGCCAAATGGGTCATGAGGCCTTCAATCGCAAGCGATCTCCACGAAGGCAAGGCATCCAGCACCTTCTCGAATTCCGACGGCGAAAATCCCAGACGACCCATCCCTGTATCGATCTTCAGATGAATCGGAAAGGGATGGTTGGCTGTCTCGGCCTTTTTCGCGAGGGTCGGAAGCAGGCGGAGATCCGTGATGACGGGCGTGAGCCGGTAGGCGAAAAGGTCTTCGCAGTGTTCGTCGAACAGGTCCGCGAGGACCACGATGTCGGCGGTGATGCCGGCGTGACGCAAGGCCACACCTTCTTGCACCGACGCCACAGCCAGCCTTGAAATCCCGCGTTCCATCAGCGCCCGAGAGACTTCTACGGCGCCATGGCCGTAGGCGTTCGCCTTGACAACAGCCATGACCGCACAGTCACGATGCAGGCGACTCTGAAGTCGTGAGAGGTTCCGGCCGAGGGTGGCGAGATCGATGTTAGCGTAGGTGGTGTGCAATGTGACTATCGGCTGAAACGGCCGCGAGCATTCGCTCGCTGCGGCCGGGCTCACGGCCGTCTTGATCAGCCTGCCTATTTCTAGATGGGTTGATGGAGCGGAGGTGTGAATCGCTATGATCAGACTTCGAGGATTTCCTGTTCCTTCTTCTTGATGGCATCGTCGATCTTCTGCACATACTGATCGGTCAGCTTTTGAATTTCCGCTTCCGATTTTCGTAATTCGTCTTCGGTCAATTTGGCATCTTTTTGCAGTTTCTTCAACTCTTCGTTGGCATCGCGACGAAATCCCCGGATGTGAACCTTGGTGTCCTCGCCGTGCTTCTTGCAGATCTTGCTCAGTTCTTTGCGGCGTTCCTCGGTGAGGGGAGGCAGCGGCACGCGAATGATCTTGCCGTCGTTGGACGGCGTAATGCCCAATCCCGACATGGAGAGCGCTTTCTCGACTTCCTTGATGAGTTGCGGCTCCCAGGGTTGAATCGTGATAAGCCGGGCTTCCGGCGTCGAGAGATTGGCCACCTGCCTCAACGGCGTCATCGTGCCATAATAATCCACACGCACATTATCAAGCAGCGCCACCGATGCCCGTCCCGTGCGCAATCCGGCCAAGTCCCGTTTCAAGTGCTCCAGCGCACCTTCCATCTTTCCCGTCACAGATTGTCGTATGGCAGCTGAGTTTGACATAACAACTCCGCAAGAAATTAGCGTTTGTCCACCGTGACGACCGTCCCAATCTGCTCACCGAGGGCGACCCGCTTGAAATTGCCGGGGGTCTTCAAATTGAAGACGACCAGTGGCAGGTGGTTGTCCATGCAGAGACTGATGGCTGTCGAGTCCATGACTGCGAGATGTTGGTTCAGGATCGAGAGGAATGAGATCTCCGTATATTTCTTTGCTCCGGGGTTCTTCGCCGGGTCTGCGTCGTAAATGCCGTCAACCTTTGTGCCCTTCATGATGACCTGGGCCCCGATTTCCATGGCGCGAAGCGCGGCGGCGGTGTCCGTCGAAAAGTAGGGATTGCCCGTGCCTCCGGCGAAAATCACCACCCGCTTCTTTTCGAGATGGCGGATGGCTCTGCGGCGGATATACCCTTCGGCCAGCTGCCGCATCTCGATCGCCGATTGGACCCTGGTCATCACGCCAGCGCGTTCCAACGCGTTCTGGAGCGCCAATGCATTGAGCACCGTGGCCAGCATGCCCATGTAGTCGGCGGAGGCCCGTTCCATTCCGGAGGCGCTCGCGGCAATGCCGCGAAAAATATTACCACCGCCGATGACGACGGCCACTTGGATGTCGAGGGAGACTACCTCGGCGATTTCGGCGGCGAGGCCTTCGAGGACGGATGGCTGGATACCGTAGCCCTGCTCACCGGCCAACATCTCTCCACTGACTTTGAGGAGGATGCGCCGATATTTCGCAGAGCTCATACTTCGCCTAGTTGATAGCGTGTGAAGCGGCGGATGTTCATGTTCTCGCCGATCTTGGCAATCTTCTGGGCGAGCAGGTCTTTAACCATGACGGCGGGGTCCTTGATAAACGCCTGTTCCATCAGGCAGCTTTCTTGGTAAAACTTTTCCAGTTTCCCATCCACAATCTTCGGCCAGGCAGCCGGCGGCTTGCCCATCTCTTTGGCCTGACCTTCGTAAATGGCGCGTTCTTTGTCGACGACCTCCTTGGGGATGTCCTCGCGCTTCACGTATGAGGGTTTGGCCGCGGCGACCTGCAAGGCCAGATCATTGACGAAGGCCTTGAATTCTTCGTTCCTGGCCACGAAGTCTGTCTCACAGTTGACTTCGATGAGCACGCCGATCTTGCCACCCATATGAATGTAGGCGTGAATCAGCCCCTGGTTAGTTTCCCGGCCGGACTTCTTTTGGGCAGCGGCCAGACCCTTTTGTCTGAGGTAATCAATGGCCTTTTCGATGTCATCGCCGGACTCCTGCAACGCTTTTTGGCAATCCAGAATGCCGGCGCCCGTTTTCTCTCTCAATTCTTTGACCAACTGACTTGCTCCAGCCATGCGCAATCGTCCTTCTTCGTGGAGTCGATGGATGTGTGCGGTCGCTCGAAACGATGGTTATGACGCGGGGGCGCCAGCCAGCGATGCCGTCGCGGCTTTGTCTTCTGCGGCGGGACTCGAGTGGAATTCAGCCTCGTCGCGTTGCGTGCGCAAATGCGCGCCTTCGATGCAGGCGTCCGCGATGCGCGACGTGATCAGCTTGATCGAGCGAATCGCGTCGTCGTTGCCGGGAATCGGGTACGTGATGTTGTCGGGATCACAGTTGCTGTCGATGATGGCGATGACCGGAATCTCCAACCGGGTCGCCTCCTGGACCGCAATCCGTTCGACCCGGGTGTCGAGTACGAAGACGGCGCCCGGAAGGCCTCGCATGTTCTTGATGCCGGTGAGAAACTTCTGCAGCTTGACGATCTCCTTCTGTTTTTGTGCGATCTCTTTCTTGGTCAAGCCGTGTTGGGCCGGATCCGCCAGCATGCCTTCCAATTTTTTCATTTTATCGATGCTGCGCCGGATGGTCTGGAAATTCGTGAGCATTCCGCCGAGCCACCGCTGGTTCACGTAGTACATGTTGGAACGGACCGCTTCTTCCTGGAGGATTTCCGCCGCTTGACGCTTGGTGCCGACGAAGAGCACGGACTGCCCTGAGGCGACGGTGTCACGGACGAAGGCATAGGCCTGTTCCATTCTGGTGACCGTCTGCTGCAGATCAATGATGTAAATACCGTTCCGTTCGCCGAAGAGGTATTTCTTCATCTTCGGGTTCCACCGATTGGTCTGGTGCCCGAAATGGACACCGGCTTCCAACAATTCCTTGATTGACACGACTCCCATACCTTCACCTCCCCTCAAGGCCTGCAGAGCGCCGTGTGACGGCGAGGGAGTACGCTCCCTTATTCTCAAGCCAAGCGACGTCGAAGGACGCCGATGTGGATTTTAATAATTTCCCCCCGTGCTCGCCCTGAGGCGGAAGAGGGGGCCTGGATACGTCGGCCCAAAAGCCTTGGAACGTTAGCACAATGCCCCCGAGTTTACAAGGTTTCAGGTGAAGGCAGGTGGCCTTTATGACCGGTAACTTGCATTGATCCGCACGTAGTCGTAGGACAAGTCCGTCGTCCACAGATGGGACCGATGACGGCCCTTCCCTAATTTCACCTGGATCGTGAACTCCTTGCAACGAAACACCTTGGCGATTCTACGTTCTGCGGCCGGTCCAAGACTGACTCCCTTGCTGACCATCGGCACGCCTCCGAACGACACGTCGATCTGAGCGGGATCCAGTGTCACTCCCGCTCTGCCGATGGCTGCCATGACGCGGCCCCAGTTGGCGTCTTCTCCGAACAGGGCGGTCTTCACCAGGTTCGACGTTCCAATGGTGTTGGCGACCTGCTTCGCCTGGAGGGTATTCCGGGCACCCTGGACGTCAATCTTGACGACTTTCGTGACGCCTTCACCGTCGCGGCAAATGGCCAGGGCTAACGTCTGACAGGCCTCAGTCAGAAGGCGCACAAACTGCCGGAAGGCCGGGGTTCCTTCCATAATCGGGCGATTGCCGGCCAGGCCGTTGGCGAGACACAGCACCGTGTCATTGGTGCTGGTGTCTCCATCGACGGAGACGCAATTGAAGGATTCATCGACTGCCTGTCTCAGTGCCCGTTGCAGGGCGGTACGGGTAATCGCCGCATCGGTCGTGAGGTAGCCCAGCATGGTGGCCATGGCAGGATGGATCATCCCAGAGCCTTTCGCCATCCCTCCGATGATGACCGTTCGGCCGTTGATGCGCGCTCGCCTGGCGATGGTTTTTGGTTTGAGATCGGTCGTGAGAATGGCACGGGCCGCGTTCAGTCCGCCAAGGCTGCTGAGGCGCTCGAACAGATGGGGGACCGCCTTGAGGATGCGGTCGACGGGAAGTGGGCGTCCGATGACTCCTGTCGAGCCGACAAAGACCTCGTGAAGAGGGATGCCCAATGTTCGGGCGACGACCGCCGCAGTGCGTTGGGCTGCAGCCATACCCGGACGGCCGGTGCAGGCGTTCGCATTGCCGCTGTTGATCAGAATGGCACGTCCAACGCCCTGGCGCAAATGCAGGCGGTCGAGCGTGACCGGTGCCGCGACGACCTGGTTGGTCGTGAACACGCCGGCGATCGGCCCGCTGCGATCAGAAACAATGAGCGCGAGATCGAGTACTCCCGCTTTCTTGATGCCGCAATGCAGACCGGCGGCACGAAAGCCCCGGGGCGCTGTAATGCCACGAGAGTCGTTTTGGCTCATGGAGACCTGCGCATTGAGATGACCGGAGAGTTAGGGATATGCGGCGGGCGCGGTGAGGCCGGTTTCTTCGGGAAGTCCCAGCATCAGGTTCATCGCTTGGATCGCCTGGCCGGCGGCACCTTTTACGAGATTGTCGAGGGCCGCGACGGTTACGAGCCAGCCGGCGCGTTGATCGGCATACACACCGATGTCGCAATAGTTCGACCCTTTGATGTAGCGGGGATTAGGCACAATGTCTTCAGAGAGTCGGATGAAACGATCGTTCTTATAAAACGTGTGATAGAGGGCGCGTACGTCCGCGAGCGGCAGGGGCTTCTTCAAGCGGCAATACGCTGTGCTGAGGATGCCTCGATTCATCGGGACGAGATGAGGTGTAAAGGTGACGGTACTGGAATCCGGATCCGCCTTGGTGGAACCGGCATGGCGTTGCAGCAGCGCCGCCAGTTCCTGCTCGATTTCCGGAATATGGCGATGCTGGCCGATCTTGTACGGCTCCAGCGACTCATGGGCCTCCGGAAAATGATAGGGCAATGCCGGGCTTCTTCCGGCGCCGGAGATGCCCGACTTGGCGTCGATGACGACCGTATGCGGCTGCACGAGGTCCTGGGCGAAGAGCGGGGCCAATTGCAAAATTGCCGCTGTCGGATAACACCCGGGCGATGCAACCAGCTTCGTTTTAGCAATAGCCTCCCGATGCAATTCCGGTAGTCCGTAGACCGCGGATTGCAGGAGATGGGCATGAGTATGAGCCGTTTGATACCAGCGTTCGTAGGCGGCTGGATCTTTCAAGCGATAATCCGCACTCAAGTCAACGACGAAGGTTCCGGTTTCCACACAGGCCGCGACTGGAGCCAATGATTTGGTATGTGGCAGGGCAAGAAACACGGCATCGGCCTGTTGAGCCAGAGTTTCTGGAGCCAGCGATTGAAAGGTCAACGACACGGTGCCTGCCAGGCTGGGAAAGACGGACGCGACCGGGGTCCCTGCGGATTTTTCCGAGGTCACGGTGACGACTTCAAAATAGGGATGGAGCGCCGCCAGTCGGACGAGTTCGGCTCCGGCATAGCCGCTGGCACCTGCGATGGCAATGCGAATTTTTCTCATGACGACCCTCGGGCTCTACCAAACTGTCGTTACTGTCGTTACGGACACCGCCATCTCACCATCTCGCGCGTCATCACCAATATGACGCCCCTATCCGAGCGTCTTACACCCTTCGTCGCGGACGGTGCTGCGACCTTGCTGCAAGAGCGTGTTCATCATCCTCCTCACATAACGCAGTGTGTTTATAGCTGTAGACATAAAAAAAGGGAAGGCCGGAGGCCTTCCCTTTTTCCAAATGCTGGCTCCGACGTTTAGCGCTTCGAGTATTGGAACCGCTTTCTCGCTCCCTTTTGGCCGTACTTTTTCCGCTCTTTTACGCGCGAGTCGCGGGTGAGTAGACCTTCCTTCTTGAGCGGAGCGCGTAGGGGCTGGCTCAAGGACACCAGGGCTCGGGCGATTGCATGCCGCAGCGCACCGGCTTGTCCGGTCGGTCCGCCGCCGTGCACGGTTGCCTTGATGGAAAACTTGCCAGTGACTCCCGCCATCTCGAGCGGGAGCTGAATGATCTGGCGAAGTGTGAGGGGAGGAAAGGCCTTTTCGAGCGGCTGATCATTCACGGTAATGTCACCCGCCGTGGCGGTCACCCAAGCGCGCGCGATTGCGCATTTCCTTCGTCCTGTCGCGTATTCGGTTACAACTGCCATGCTCTCTTCTCCTTCAATTAGTGAGGATGCTAAAAAACCCTCTTTTCGCCCGGCCCGCACAGGCGATTGTTTTCACCCGCCCAGCCCACCGATTGCTTTGCAATCGATTTCCCGGTACGCGCCTTTCACCGGGCTCGTTCTCGCCTCGCTCAATTAAGCGTGATCGGTTCCGGATTCTGTGCCTGATGGGGATGCGTGGCGCCAACATAGACCCGGAGTTTCTTGGCCATGTGGTTGCCAAGCGGGGTTTTCGGCAGCATGCCTTCGATCGCCTCGACGAGCAGTCTTGTGGGATCTTTTCGGAAGACATGCTTGGCCGTCGCAGTCTTTAAGCCGCCCGGGTAGCCGCTATGGTGGCGATAGAGTTTGGTCTCCATTTTATCGCCGGACAAATGGATCTTTTCAGCGTTGATGATGACCACATGATCGCCCATGTCTACATTTGGGGTGAACGTGGGGCGATGCTTGCCTCGAAGCATTCCTGCCACGCGGGCCGCGAGGCGTCCCAACGTCTTGCCTTCGGCATTGACTAAGTACCACTTCTCTTGCACGTCAGCTGGTTTCTGTAAATAAGTCGACATCGTCTCGCCGCGCTCCTTCATGCCAAGGGATCACAATTGAAAGATCAAGACTCTCGCACTTCCTGTTGGTTCATGCTGCTCTTATCCTGTTTGGCCAGCCACAAATCCAGATTAGCCGTATTCCGGCGTGTGAGCACGTCTTCCGTAATGTACAGTGGCGCATTGGCCCTCAATGCGAGCGAGATGGCATCGCTTGGCCGAGCATCCACTGTGCGCTCCACCCCGTTGTTTTCAAGATACACTGTCGCATAGTAGGTACTGTTCTTCACGTCACCGATGACGATACGCCGCACATGGACGTTCAAATGCTCCGCGATGCTCTTGATCAAATCATGGCTCATCGGCCGGGGAGTGAGGGTGGTATCGAGCGCCAGTTTGATCGCATGCCCTTCGGCCGCACCGATCCAAATCGGAAAGGTGTCTGGCTTGCCGTCCTGACGGCTCAACACCAGGATCTTGGTGTCGGTGTTGGTTTCATCCAGGACACGATCCACTTTATAGGCTATGAGTCCCTCATCGGGCCTGGAAGGCGGCTGGTCCATTATGAGTCCACTTTCTATGAGTCCAATTTGCCGAAATCTTCCGGTTTCAGATTCTCGAGCCACTGCTCGAGTTCTTCCGAGCTTTGTTTGTTGAGCACGGTTTCCTTGGCGAACACCGGGGCATTGGATCGGAGCGCCAGCGCGATAGCGTCGCTGGGGCGCGCGTCCACGGTGTATTCCGAATCTTCATACATCAAGTGGATTTTCGCGAAGTAGGTATTTTCGTTGAGGTCTGTAATCACTACGCTGATGACCTTGGCGTCGTAGGCATCGAGGACCGATTTCATGAAGTCGTGGGTCATCGGACGGGGAGGGGCGACGTTTTCCAACGCCATGCTGATGGCGCCGGCTTCAGCCTTGCCGACCCAGATGGGAAGCATCTCGTGGCCCTCTTCGTCGCGCAGGACGACGATGTAGGCATTATTGTAGGGATCGAACATCAAGCCTTTGAGATGCATCTGGGTGATCACAGCAAACGAAGCTCCACCTGACGTTGAGGACACACCTCCGGGACCGCGAAAGGAACTGTGCACCCTAGCATTTTTGAATTTCGCGTGTCAACGAAGCCGGCGACTTCGCTAAAGAAACCGCCGGACGTTGCGGCCTTGAGAATGGGGGAAAACCGGGATCAGGATTGAGGACGGAAATTCTGATCCAACTTGGCGGTGTCCGCGTGCTCTTCGCCAATCTTGAGGAACGCTTTCATCTGTTTCTTGACGAGCTCTCGTCCGCTTTCATCGCCGAGGTTGACCTGATATTCATTGATTACCATCACCCGCATAGATTCCCATTTTTTCCAGCAAGGTTTGCATACCTTGGCTTTAATCTCTGTCTCAAGTTTGCCCATGAACAAGGGGTCCGTAATCGATTCCCCTGTCTGGCC
>Ga0075419_10001107_pt1 | contig 17475 bp, 12 predicted proteins | sample SoiMetdeltSBSDD3_FD_76900 | JGI IMG/M metagenome (GOLD analysis project Ga0075419, IMG submission 76900) | Bulk soil microbial communities from a Populus tree surrounding site in Tennessee, USA - Soil MetaG P. deltoides SBSDD3 | ecosystem: Environmental > Terrestrial > Soil > Tree plantation... | reverse complement strand
CACTCGACGCGAGCTCCGGTGTCGAATCGGCGCCGGGCAGGAAGAGCACCGACCTCCTTCGTGCATTCTTCAGCCAGCGCAGGCGCCTGCCTGGACGCGGAGACCACATCCCATGAAACTCGCCGGCAGATTCGGTCGCTTCGGCGGATGCTTCGTCCCCGAAATCCTCATGCCGGCGCTCGAGCAGCTCGAGTCGGCCTTTCTCACGGCCAAGGACGATGCGGGGTTCCAGCGGGACCTCGACGATCTGCTCCGGAATTACGCCGGGCGGCCCACGCCGCTCTATCGATGCCGCAATCTTGCGGCGGACTCGGCCTCGAAGATCTATCTCAAGCGCGAGGACCTCCTCCACGGCGGAGCCCACAAGACCAATCAGGCGCTCGGGCAGGGACTCCTGGCCCTGCGCATGGGCAAGAGCCGCCTCATTGCCGAAACCGGTGCCGGTCAGCACGGCGTTGCCACCGCCCTCACCGGCGCGGTGCTGGGACTGCGTACCCGAGTCTACATGGGCGCAGTCGACATGGAGCGTCAGAAACAGAATGTCTTCCGGATGCGGCTCATGGGCGCCGAGGTGGTGCCGGTCACGACCGGCTCACGCACCCTGAAGGATGCGATCAACGAAGCGCTGCGCGACTGGTCGGCGAGCTACGAGGACACCCATTACCTCCTCGGCACCGTCGCGGGCCCCCACCCCTTCCCGCTGATGGTCCGCGACTTTCAGCGGATCATCGGCGACGAAGCGCGACAGCAGCTGCTCGGCGCGACAGGCGCTCTGCCCGATCTGGTGATCGCCTCGGTGGGCGGCGGATCGAATGCGATGGGAATCTTCACGGCATTTCTCGCCGATCAGTCGGTGCGTCTCCTCGGCGTGGAGGCCGCGGGAGAAGGTCTGGACACCGGGCGGCATTGCGCGACCCTCACCACCGGTCGCCCGGGGGTCCTCCATGGCGCATACAGCATCACCCTTCAGGACGACGAGGGGCAGATCGGGGAAAGCCACTCGATCTCCGCCGGCCTCGACTATCCCGGAGTCGGCCCCGAGCATGCGTTTCTTCAGGAAACCGGGCGGGCGGTCTATACGACATGCTCCGACACCGAGGCGCTCGCCGCCTTCGGAGCACTGGCGCGCTCGGAGGGAATCCTCCCGGCACTCGAATCCGCGCATGCGATCGCCGTCGCGCTCCGGGAGGCGGCTACTGCTGCTCCCCCTGCCACTATCCTGGTCAACCTCTCCGGCCGGGGCGACAAGGACCTCGAAACGGTGCTCCAGCACACTGACCCGGCGGGAGGTGCCTCGTGACCGGCACCGTGACCCGCGGCGCGCGTTACGCCGCGATGTTCGCCAGGCTCGAAGCGCAACGGGAAGGTGCCTTCATCCCCTTCGCCATGCTGGGAGATCCCATACCTGCCCGAAGCCTGGCGGCCGTCCGCGCGCTCGCGGCCGCGGGCGCCGATGCGCTCGAGCTCGGTTTGCCGTTCTCCGATCCCGTGGCCGACGGACCGGTCATCCAGGCCGCCGCGGCGCGCGCCCTCCTGGCCGGCGTGCGCCAGGCCGACTGCTGGCGCATCGTAGCCGAAGTACGGGGAGAGTTTCCCGAGCTGCCGATCGGCCTTCTGGTGTATGCCAATCTCGTCTATCACCGCGAGCCGGAGCGCTTCTATGCGGCAGCGGCAGCGGCAGGTGTCGACTCGGTCCTGATCGCCGATCTGCCGGTCGCCGAATCGGCGGAGGCTGCCGCGGCAGCGCGGGCGCACGGCGTCTCGCCGGTCTTCATCGCGCCGCCCAACGCGGACGACGCCCGCCTCGGGGCCATTGCCGCCGCCGGCGAGGCCTATACCTACGTCACCTCGCGCGAAGGGGTGACCGGTGCCGACGACAGGCTGCGGCGGGATCAGACCGATCTCATCGCGAATCTCAAGCGACACGGCGCGCCGCCCCCGGTGCTCGGCTTCGGCATCTCCGCGCCGGACCACGTCCGGGCGGCGCTCGCAATGGGCGCGCTCGGGGCGATCAGTGGGTCCGCCGTGGTTCGAAGGCTGGCGGAAGGTGAGGATATTTCCGAGTTTGTGCGGGTTATGAAGGAGGCTACGAGGGAGGCAGTAGGCAGTAGGCAGTAGGCAATAGGCAGTAGGCAGTGGGCAATGGACCTGGTGCTTCCTTCTGCCTATTGCCTACTGCCTATTGCCTGTTTTTACCTCGGCCACCCCGCCGGCCGCTGGTCGGTAAGCAGAATGATCGGTGCGCGCATATCCCCGGCGAATACCGTGGATTCGAGCGGCATGGTGCGATCATAGTCGTCCGGGGTCAGCCCGATCGAACAGGTGAGTGACACGTGCAGGACCGGCTGGTCGAGCAGCGCTGGTGGCGGGGTGTGTCCCCCGCCAAACGACACCCCGTCGCGCACCGTCGCCGGAACCCGGCCCGAGACATGGACCATCTGTCCCAGGAGGGTCTGTAGCATCCGATAGGTCAGGGTTGTGGACTCGCCGCCACGGGTAATCACACCGAAAACCGGCGCTTCAAACCGCCCGGTCCGGGGGAAAAACGCGAAGCCGTAATTGAAGGTGTGCCCGTTATCCTGAGCAATGGCAAGGGTTTCCGTCAACAGGTCGTGAACGGCAATGAGATTTTTGGGAATCGGATCGACGTTCATGAATCCGCCTTGTCAAAATGCCCGGAACCTCAGCGGGCAGTTCCCGGGCCATCCTCCGCGGACCCGGCCGGGACCAGGTGCAGACTGACGACGGTGCCGCCCCCTTCCGAGCTGCTCACCTCGACTTTGCCGCCCCATCCTTCCACCAGCCGTTTCACGATCGGCAACCCGAGCCCGGATCCGCTGGTGGAGGTCGAAAAGCGGGGCTCGAAGATCATCGGCAGCAATGCCGCCGGTATGCCGCAGCCGTCGTCGTGCACCGCGAGTGTGGGGCCGTCGATGACGATCCGAATCCGGCGCGCCTGCGCGTTGCGGGCATTTTCGAGGAGATTGACCAGCGCCTCCTTGACCTCGTCGACTCGTGCCGCCACCGAAACCGGAGCCACCGATTCAACCTCGATCGCCGCGCCTTCGGGCCCCAGCCGGTACAGGTCGGCCACGTCGCGCACGACCGAGGGGAGCTTGACGGATTCCATCGGCCCCCGCTCCGAGGCGGGAACGCCGAAGCGGCTGAACGAGCGCGCGATGCGGTCGAGACGGTCGATCTCCGAGAGGATCCGCCTGGTGGTGTCTTCGAGCACCGGACCGATCGGGGTTCGTCCGTCCTGGTGCACCCGACGCAGGTGCTGCACACCGAGCCGCATCGGGGTGAGCGGATTCTTGATTTCATGGGCGACCTGATTCGCCATCTCGCCCCACGCGACGATCCGCGCCACCCGCTCCTGCGCATCCCTCGCTCGGCGCACGTCGGCGGTCATCTTATCGAAGGCCGCGAAGACCGGCGCAAACTCCGCCGACGCCGGCTGCTCCAGCGGCGGCACCGGCTCGCCCCGGCCGAACGCAAGGGCGGCATCGCGCAGCTCGGCGACCGGACGCGAGAGGGCTTTTGCGGACACTCGCGCCGCGAGCAGCGACGCGGCGACACCCGCGAGGCTCGCGAGCAGAAGGAGCATGGCCAGATCGAGCTGCCGGCTTCCGAGCATGGGGTCCGCCGCGGTCTGCGGCAGTGCCAGCACGCCGCCGCCATAGTCGGCGAGCCGGACCGCGCGATAGCCGATGCGGGTTGCCACGCCGCGCGACGGCCCCCGCATCGACGCCACTTCTCCCCCATGGATTTCGATTGCGTGATAGGCTTCCGGATCCATGAGCGGAGGCAACACGCCAAGCGCCTCCAGCAGGCTGCCGCTCGATCCCGCGACGTGGCCCCCGCTCCGATAGAGGGCGAGATCGGCGTCGATCCGCGCCGCAAGCGAGTCCAGCGCCCCTCCGAGATCGGGTAACGCCGGAAGCACCATCCCCGGGGGCACGATGTCGCGAAGCGTCTGCTCGATCATCCGGTCCCGGCTGCTGGCGACCTCGGCTCCGAGCCGACTCACACCCCACGCCGCGAACAATACGGTAGGCGTGAGATAGAAAACCGAGAGCGCGGCGCCGAGCCGCGCCTCGTACGACCGGAGCTCCGGCATCCAGGTCGGACGGCGAGGCGCGTGACCGCCGAGGATCGCGGCAAAGGACCACAGCAGGGCCAGCAGCGCCGTGTCGAGCGCGATCACCAGCGCCCCTCGGACCGCCAGCGATGCAGGAGATCCCAGCTGCACGGTTCCGGTGATGGTGCGGGGAAGGCCTGCGATGGACACTGTGCGCTCACCGCGGGCTACCCGCCCCTCCCTTCTCCAGAGCGCCATCTCCCCGGAAGGCGCCATCGTGGCGGGTGCGGGAGCGAGCGTGAGCCGGTAGAGCGGCGAACGAATGGGTTCGCTCGCGAGCAGGCGGCCGAGCCGCGATGGTGGTACCAGCACCGACTTCGGACCGAGTACCGCGCTGACCACCGTGTGTGCGTCCCGGCGAATCAGCAGCAGATAGGAGGTCGCCGGCTCCCGGTGCTCGACCGAGATAAAGACCGAGTCGGACGGTGCCAGTGCACGCACCCGTGCGGCCACCGAATCCCGCGGCATGTCCAGCTGATCGAGGCCGAGCTCGACGATCTGGGTGCCATCGGGCTTCCATACCGCCAGCACCCCTCGCCGTCCCGCCCGGTAGAGCGACGACGAGCGCCAGAGCGCGTAGAGCTCCGGAGTCGACCGCGGCGCCGGCCTGCTCAGCACGCTCTGTCCAAACGCGCGGAGCACGGCCTCGGCCGAAGGATCCGGGCTATCGCCGAGCCTCGCCATATCGGCGCGCGCGGCTTCGAGACGTCCTTCGATCTCGGCGCCCCACGCCAGCAGCGCCGCGGCGCTCCCTGCCACCAGCGCGATGCCGACGATCGTCGCTCGGCGATCGGCAGGCCGGGTGACCAGCACCAGCGCGGGAAGCCAGAGCAGTGTGTACCAGTCGGGCCATCCGTATCGCGCATTCCAGACCGCAGCTCCGATGACGGCAGCGATGAGTGCGATCGCGGCACCGGCGGCCGGCGCCCACCAGCCAGTGCCGGCAACTTCACGTCCGCGGAGGAGCGCGGCGGCCAGACTGATGAGCCCCCCGGAGATGAGGAAGAGTGTGAGATGCCAGGCCAGCCACAGGCCGATCGATACTCCCGAGGAGGGCGGTATGATCCCGCGGCCGAGCTCGGCCATGAGATAGGGCGCGCCGGCGAGGAGAAGAATCGCGAGGACTACCCCGGACCAACGCCGCGCCGGCGCTCGCTCCCAGAGCAGCGCGCCGACCAGCACGATGACGATTCCCACCAGCGCGAGCGGACCCGCCGCGGACGAGACCGGACCGAGCACCTCACTCCGAAACACCGCGGGATCGAAAGGTGCCGGAATCCCAAGCAGGAGTCCGAGCGGCGAGCGGAGTGCGAGCCCCAGCGGGAGCAGCGCCAGCGCCACCCGTCCGGCCCCCGCCGGCACCAGCCACACCGCGAGCACCAGGGAGGCCAGCAGCGCCCACGCAACCTGGCGGGAGCCTTCACCGCGCGCTCGCGCGATCGCTTCACCCTGCTCCGGCGGAACGAATTGGGCGCTGAAGAGCACCCGGGTCCCTCCCGTCGTCGGCTGCTGGTAGTCGAATACATCGGGGCTGTCGGGGGCGGCCTGAGGCGCGGTGATCGATAAGCCGACCTCTGTCCGCTCACGGAAACGAGCCGCCAGGCCGCGGTCCTGATCGGGAACGGCTGGATCCGCTCCCAGGAGCACGGCACCCACCGCAGTTTGTCCCCCGGGCGCGTGGCGCCGTACCTCGAGAACCGCGTAGTATGGAGTCAGGCGGACGTCCACCGAATCCCCGGCCGGCAATGGCGGCAGGCGGAAACGGCCGCCCCAGACCGACGGCAGGCCGCCGGCATCATAGACCGCAACGCCGGCTTCGAGTCCGCGAATCGGAACCAGCCTCTCGGCCGCGATGAAGCCTTCCTCGAGGGGAAGCCCGGCCAGACGGATTGCCCGGCTCGCAAGGGTGTCGGCGAGGAGCCTCGCCTCGTGAAGCTCGCTTTCCAGACGCCCCGACGCGGATTCGATGCGGCGCTCGCGCTCGGCGGGCCAGGAGTGGGCCAGACGTTCGAGCTTCCATTGGGCGACGCCGAGCAGCACGGCGGTCGCCGCCACCGGAAGCGTGAGCCAGCCGCGGCGGCGGAGCACGATGGTGAGGGCGAGGAGCACGAGAGCGGCCAGCGCGACACTCCGGGAGGGGGCGCGCAACCATTCGTTCGACGCCGTGGCCGCGGCGGCGAAGGAAAAAACCCACCACGGGAAGGAAGCGTTCAGATGACGCGACCGCTGCGGTTGAAGGAGATGACCCCCGGACGGGCCGCCCGGATTCTGGCCGAGACGCCTCGGCTGCTAATACCGGCGGGAACCCTCGAGAACCGCGGTCCCCATCTGCCGCTGGGTTGCGACACCGTCATCCTCGAGCGGCTGGCGGATGATCTATCTATCCGAACCGGCATTCTGCGGGCCCCCGCGCTGGAGTTCGGGGTCCACGCCACCCCGGATTCGCTGAATTGCGGCCCCTCAGCCCTGACCAGGAAGACGCTGCATCGCGCGGTGAACGAACTTATCGCGATCTGGGAGGAGAAGGCAGGCGTGCGCGACACCCTGATCCTCACCGCGCACGCCGCCGACCAGCATCTCGAAGCGCTTTCCACCATCCGCACGATCGGCCGGGTCCGGGTCGCCGATATCCTCTCCCTCGGCGTCCTCGCTCCGATGCGCGAATCGAGTCGCGGTCCCTGGCACGGGGGCGAAGTGGATACGTCTCTCATGCTCCACCTCGCTCCCGATCTCGTCGATCTGCCGATGGTCCCTCACAATCTCCCTGCAACCGCTGAGAAAGGAGCCCGCTTTTACGAAGCCATCCTCGCTACGCTCGAAAAGGAGCTCGCGAGACCGCCTGCGGGAAGGACCCCGCAGAAAACTGAGCTCGCAGAAACGTAACTGTTGATATTACATTACGTTAGATCGTGTTTGTCGCAAGCTGAAACCTTTTGAGACGTGTTGCCGTTATATGCGATGTTCAACGACCGCCAGATAACACAAGGAAGAATGCCATGACTCGCTGGGCCCGCGCCCTTCTTGGACTTTGCCTGGTCGCCCTGACGGGTGCTTCTGCTCAGGTGCCGCCCACTCAGGCACCGGCCGCTCCGACCCGCGCCGCCCCGACGGCGCGTTTGACCCTTGCCGAAGCACTCGAGCTCGGCCGGAAAAACAGTCCCGCTTATCGTCAGTTTCTCAATGATGCCGGTCCGGCCAGCTGGGCGGTCCGGAACGCCTACGCCAACCTGTTGCCGTCGGTCGACGTCAGCGGCGGAATGGGGTATACCGGCTCCGGCGCCTCCACGTTCGGCGGCTCGACCTTCAATCAGTCGTCGCCCTCGCTGAGCTCCAACTACTCGCTCTCTTTCGCCTGGCAGCTCTCCGGAGCCGAGCTCTCGGCCACCGGACAACAGAAGGCCAATCGCCGGGCGACCGATGCCGATATCTCCAGCGCGGCCGAGCAGCTTCGCAACGACGTGACGGTGCAGTATCTCACCGCCCTCCAGGCGACCGCCCAAACCGAAGTGGCGCGGGTCCAGGTCCAGCGAAACGCCGACTTCCTCGCCCTGGCCCGGGCCAAATACACCGTCGGCCAATCCACCATGCTCGATGTGCGGCAGGCGGAGGTGCTCAAGGGCCAGTCGGATGTCGCCCTGCTCCGCGCCCAGCAGACGGAGAATGAGGCAAAGCTCGAGTTGTTCCGCCGAATGGGTGTGTCGCTGCCGGGCCTGCCCGAAACCATCGCGCTCTCGGATTCCTTCCCGGTCGTCGAGCCCCAGTTCGACCAGAAGCAGCTGCTCGCGATGGCACTGGAGGAGAATCCCTCGCTCCTGGCGTTCCGCGCCCGCGAGAATGCGGCGACCTGGGGCGTCCGCTCGGCCAGGTCGCGCTACCTGCCGACGGTGAGCGTGCAGGCCGGACTCCAGGGCTTTACCCAGGAGTTCACCAACGAGAGTCTGCTGATCAATCAACGACTCTTGTCCGCCCAGGCGAGTGCGGAAAACTGCCGGTTTCAAAATGCGCTGATCAGCGCGCTTCCGGGCGGCGCGGTCCCGGGGCAACCCAACGGCGGCATCATTGCCGACTGCAACGCGTTCTCCAATCTCGATGCCACCGGCGATGCGCTGCTGCCCTCGTTCCGCAGCCAGCTGATCGGGAATAACGATGTCTTCCCCTTCAGCTTCACCAAGCAGCCCTTCGCGGCCCGGCTCACGATTTCGTTGCCGATCTTCGACGGGTTTACCCGGAATCTCCAGGTGGCCCAGGCGCGAGCAGCCGAAGACGACATGGCCGAGAGCGTGCGGGGCCAGAAGCTCCTGCTGGAGTCGAATGTCTCCGGGCGCTACCTGGGCGTCATGAACGCCTATCAATCCATCCAGGTCCAGGAGCAGAGCCGTCAGTCGGCGCGGGAGCAGCTCCGCCTGGCCCAGGACCGGTACCGCCTGGGTGCGGGATCGTCGCTGGAAGTGTCGGACGCACAGAACAACGTGACGCGTGCCGAAGGGGACTATGTGAACGCGGTTTACGAATACCACAAGGCTGTCGCGGCGCTCGAGCTCGCGGTCGGCCGCCCACTGCGCTGAAAGAGGATCGATCATGTCACGTCGTGCCAAGTGGACGCTGGGCCTCGCGATCGTCGTCGTGATCGGCGGCAGTCTCTTTGCCCTGACGGCCGCCAAGAAGGGCAACCGCGCCACCGAGGTTCGGCTGGAGCCGGTCTCCGCCCGTGACCTGGTCGCGGCAGTCACGGCGAGCGGCAAGATCGAGGCGGAGACCAAGGTGGACGTCAGCGCCGATATCACGGGCCGGATCACCAGAATCGCGGTCAAAGAGGGTGATCTGGTCAAGAAGGGCCAGTTCCTCATCCAGATCGATCCCGACCAGTACCTCTCCATCGTGACCCGGCTCGAGGGCCAGGTCGCCCAGATGGAGGCATCCCTGGCCCAGGCGCGCACCAACCGGGATCAGGCCAGGCGCCAGCGGGATCGCTCGCTCGATATCCAGAAGGCCAACGCCGAGCTCATCGCGCGTGAGGTCGTCGAGCAGGCGATCGTGGCGTACGACGTATCGGATGCAAACCTGAAGGCGTCGCAGGCGGGCGTGGACCAGGCCCGCGCGGCGCTCGCGGAGGCGCGAAGCAATCTCTCCAAGACCCGCCTGACCGCCCCGATCGATGGCCGGGTGGTGCGGCTCGCCGTCGAAGAGGGCGAAGTCGCGGTGCCCGGCACGTTCTCAAGGGAAACCGGCCTCCTGATGACGATTGCCGATCTCTCGGTGGTGCTCGCCCGGGTGCAGGTGGACGAGACCGACGTGGTGCGCCTGCATCTCGGCGACTCGGTGTCGGTCAGCATCGACGCCTTTCCCGACACCTCGTTCGTCGGGCGCGTGACCGAGATCAGCAACAGCGCCAAGCTGTCGCAGACCGGCGCGGCAAGCGGTGGCTCGACGGACCGGGCGGTGGATTTCGACGTGGAGATCACGCTCGACAAGCCGCCTGCCGGAATCCGTCCCGATCTCTCGTCGACCGCGCGGATCATCACCGATACCCGGAAGCAGTCGCTTTCGATTCCGATCATCGCGCTCACGGTGCGGACTCACGAGGATGTGCCGAACGAAGTGACGGGCGCAGCCGGAACGCCGGTCGGTGCCGCGCCGAACGGCAAGAAGCCGAAAGACCGAGAGGGCGTCTTCGTGGTGCAGAACGGGGTCGCAATGTTCCGGCCGGTCAAGGTGGGCATCGCCGGTGACGAGCACTTCGAGGTGATCGAAGGGCTCAAGGCGGGGGATACGGTCGTGGCGGGCCCCTACCAGGCGGTGCGCGACATGAAGGACAGCACCAAGGTCAAACAGGCCCGGGACCTGAAGGCCGGCGACGTCCAGAAGAAGACCCCATGAGCAACCTTGTGATCCAGATCCGGGATCTGATCCGGACCTACGAGATGGGCGCGGAGACGGTGCAAGCGCTGCGGGGCGTGTCGCTGGAGATCCGCCGCAACGAATACGTGGCGATCATGGGCCCCTCGGGGAGCGGCAAGTCCACGCTGATGAACCTGATCGGGTGTCTGGACACGCCGACGTCGGGCGAGTACTGGCTCAACGGTCAGGAGGTCTCGCGGATGCCCGACGACGCGCTCGCGCGGGTGCGGAACCGGGAGATCGGCTTCGTCTTTCAGACCTTCAACCTGCTGCCCCGTGCCTCCGCGCTCGCCAACGTGGAGCTTCCGCTGGTGTATGCCGGCGTCACCGCCCGGCAGCGGCGCCAGCGCGCCGAGGCGGCGCTCACCCGGGTCGGCCTCGGCGACCGGATGGATCACCGCCCCAACGAGCTCTCCGGGGGCCAGCGGCAGCGGGTGGCGATTGCCCGCGCCCTGGTAAACGAGCCGGCGATCCTGCTCGCGGACGAGCCCACCGGAAACCTCGACAGCACCACGAGCGAGGAGATCATGCGGGTGTTCGCGACCCTGCACCAGCAGGGCCAGACGATCATCATGGTGACCCACGAATCCGACATCGCGGCGCACGCGGAACGGGTCGTGGTGCTGCGCGACGGCCGGCTGGCGAGCGACACCGGCCGCCGGGAGGTGGCGGCCTGACATGATGCTCAAGGACGCGGTCGGCATGGCGCTGACGACGATTCGCACCCAGAAGCTGAAGAGTTTCTTCTCGCTGCTGGGGGTGCTGATCGGCGTCACCTTCCTGATCGCCGTGGTGTCGATCGTCCAGGGCATGAACGTGTACATGGAGGACCAGTTCGCCAACAAGCTGGTCGGGCTTAATACCTTCCAGCTCCGGCGGATGCCGAATTTCACCGACGCGTCCGAGGAGCAGTGGCGTGAGTGGTCGCGGCGGCCCCGCATCAACTACGCCGAGGCCGACTTCGTCGAGTCGAGGATGCAGACCCCGGCGATCTTCTCCCGCTTCTGCAGCGAGCGGCTGCCGCTGATATGGAACGGCACCGCCGCCAAGGACGTGGATGTCTGGACCGCCGACGCTCCGATGTTCCGGATCAAGAATCTCGATATCGAGTCGGGACGGGTCTTCACGCCCCAGGAGGCCCAGGCTGGGATGGCGGTGGTCGTGATCGGCTGGGAAATCGCCGAGAAACTGTTCAAGGGCGCCGATCCCATCGGGAAGCACGTCGCCATCGAGGGTCTTCCCTACCGGGTGATCGGCCGGATGGCCAAGCAGGGCACGCTGTTCGGGATCTCGCTCGACAAATTCGCCGTGGTCCCGTTCGATTCGCCGGTCCACCGGGTGGCCTGCCGTTCCGGCTTCATGGATGAGCTGCACGTCCGGGCGGACAACGTGGTGAGCATGAAGGCCGCGGTGTCGGAAACTCAGGAAGCAATGCGGATCCAGCGGCGGCTCAAGCCACAGCAGGAAGACAATTTCGCCATGCAGACCGCCGAAGGCGCCCTGGAGGGGTGGAACAAGATCTCGGCCATTCTCATGACCGCGCTCCCGATGCTGGTCTCGGTGAGTCTGGTGGTGGGGGGCATCGTGATCATGAACATCATGCTGATGGCGGTGGCCGAGCGGACGGTGGAGATCGGGATCCGCAAGGCGCTGGGGGCCAAGCGCCGCGACATCATGGCGCAATTCATCGTCGAATCGGCGACCCTCTCGACCGTCGGCGCCGGGATCGGCGTCCTGACCGGCATCGGCCTCGCCTTCGCAGTCCGATCTCTGACGCCGCTGCCTGCCGCGGTGGCGCCCTGGTCGGTGCTCCTCGGTGTGTCCCTCGGCATGGCAGTCGGCATGATCGCGGGGATCTATCCCGCCAGCCGCGCCTCCAGGCTCGATCCCATTACCGCATTGCGGGCAGAATGAAAAAGATCAGAGGACTGGCCGGGAGCGGCGCCCGGATCCTCGAAGGCATGGGGATGGCGCTCGACTCGGTGCGCGCCAACAAGGTTCGGGCCTCGCTCACCATCCTGGGCGTCGCGATCGGGGTGATGGTGGTGATCGCGATGGCCTCCGCCATCACCGGGATCAATCGCGCGGTCGCCGCGCAGCTCGAGACTCTGGGTCCCAAGACGTTCTTCGTGTTCCGCTTTTTCCAGGGCGGACTCAACATCTCGGACGGCTCCGACGAGATGTCGCCCTGGCGTCGCAATCCCTGGCTCACCACCGAGGAAGCCGCGCTCCTGCGGACCCTGCCAACGGTGAGCGACGTCGGCTACCGGGAGTCGACCGGGGCTCCGATGGGCTACGGCGATTTCAAGCTTTCCAGCGTCCAGCTGATCGGCTACACCACCAACTGGCCGCGGGTATCTGGCGGCACCATCACCGCCGGACGAAACTGGACCGATATCGAGTTCGCCGCGGGGTCCGCCGTGGCGGTCATCAACGACAAGCTGGCGCAGACCATGTTCCCCGGCGTGGACCCGATCGGCAAGCGGATCAAGATCTATGGTCTGCCCTTTCAGGTCATCGGCGTCTATGCCGAAGCGTCGAGTCTCTTCGGCGGAGGATCCAGCTCGTTGGCCATGATCCCGCACTCGACCTTTACCAAGGTGGCGGACTGGTTCAAGGGGTGGCTCGACTTCGTGGTCCTCCCCACCGACGCGGCGACCGTGACGGACGCGCAGGACGACGTCATCGCCGCGCTTCGGGTCAAGCGCGGGCTCCGGCCCAGTCAGGAGAACAATTTCTCGGTCGTGACCCAGGACAAGCTGATGGAGACCTTCAACGCGGTCACCAGCGGCTTCTTCCTGGTGATGCTGGCCCTCTCGAGCGTCGGCCTGATGGTCGGCGGGGTCGGGGTCGTGGCGATCATGATGATCTCGGTCACCGAACGCACCCGCGAGATCGGCGTCCGCAAGGCGCTGGGCGCCACCCGGCGGGAGATTCTCTTCCAGTTCCTGGTCGAAGCCTCGTCGCTGACCCTCATCGGCGGCGCGATCGGGCTCGCCGTCGGCGCGGTCATCGCCTGGGCCATTGCTTCGTTCACCCCGGTCCCGGCGGCGGTCCCGCTCTGGTCGGTCGTGGCCGCGCTGGTCGCCTCCGCGGTTACCGGCATCTTCTTCGGCATGTACCCGGCCACGAAGGCGAGCCGACTCGATCCGGTGGAGGCGCTTCGATACGAGTAGTAGTCAGGGATCAGGGGTCAGTGATCAGGGACTCTTTGCCCTGAGCCCTGACCCCTGACCTCTGACCCCTGACCTCTGACCACTGACCCCTTGCCCTGCTATTCTTCCCCGCTCATCCGCTCCGAGCGACCATGTCCGACCTCTCAGAACAGCAAGCCCGCGACATCCTGGACAAGGTCATCCGCATGTCCAAAGCGGATACCTGCCAGGCCGCGATCGGAGGCGGCTCCGGCGGCAACATCCGGTTCGCCCGCAATTCCGTCAGTACGGCGGGCGAGACCTCGAACCGCTCGCTCAACGTCTCGGTGAGCTTCGGCCGCCGGACCGGCTCCGCCAGCGGCAACGAATTCGACGATGCGGCCCTCGAGCGCGCGGTCCGCCGAGCCGAGGAGCTCGCTCGACTCGCCCCCGAGAATCCCGACTGGGTCGAGCCCCTCGGGCCCCAGCAGTATCTCAAGACTCCGGGATACTATGAGTCCACGGCCGACATCAGCCCCGAGTACCGGGCCCGGGTCGCCGCCGACAGCATCCTCCCCTCGAAGCAGCGGGGCGCGGTCGCCGCGGGCTTCCTGCAGGATGGATCGCGCTGGTCGGCGCTGATGAACTCGAAGGGCCTCTTCGCCTACGACCGCCGCACCGACCTCGATTTCTCGCTGACGGTCCGGACCGACGACGACCTGGGCTCCGGATTCGTGTCCCGGGACTACAACGACGCGGCTCGCTTCGACTCGGCGGCCGTCGCGCGCATCGCCATCGACAAGGCGATCGCGTCGCGCAGCACCCGCGCCATCGAGCCCGGGAAGTACACCGTCATCCTCGAGCCGACGGCCGTGTCCGATTTCGTCGGGAACCTGCTCTTCGGCTTCAACGCCCGAGGTGCGGAGGAGGGGCGCACCTACCTGTCCAAGCGGGGCGGCGGCACCAAGGTCGGAGAACGGCTCATCTCCGAGCGCGTGTCCATCTCCACCGATCCGATGCATCCCGAGGTGCCGGCAGCGGGGTGGGGATTCGACGGGCTGCCGCGGCGAGCCATGACCTTCGTGGAGAATGGCGTCGTCAAGCAGCTCAGCTACGACCGGGTCTGGGCGGCCCGCAAGGGAGTGGAGCCGACGCCGAGCTCGGGCAATCTGATCATGAGCGGAGGATCCGGCACGGTCGACGACCTGGTTCGCGACACGGCGCGTGGAGTCCTGGTCACCCGGTTCTGGTACATCCGGTCGGTCGACCCGCAGACTCTGCTGCTGACCGGCCTCACCCGCGACGGGACGTTCTTCATCGAGAACGGAAAGATCCAGTACGCGATCAAGAATTTCCGGTTCAACGAATCACCGATCATCATGCTCAACAACGTCGAAGCCATGGGCACGCCGGTTCGCCAGGGAGGAAATCTTTTCCCGCCGATTCGCGCCCGGGACTTCACGTTCTCGAGTCTGTCGGACGCAGTCTGACCAGAGCCCCCGGGAATCCCATGAAGCGACGTCATTTTCTCGAAGCGACCGGACTCACCGCAGGCGCCCTGATGCTTCCCTCGGGAGCCCGGTATTGGAACGGCTCGCGGTCCCCCATCCCGAGGGCAGACAAGAAGGCGCTCGCCGACGCCGGACTGGCAGCGGCCCGCGCCGCCGGCGCGACCTACGCCGACGTGCGGATCGGGCGCTACCTCAGCCAGTCGGTGTCCACCCGGGAACGCCAGGTCCAGGGCATCGCCAGCAGCGAATCCTACGGCGTGGGCATCCGCGTTATCGCCGCAGGGACCTGGGGGTTTGCGGCGACGCCGGACGTGACCACCGACGGCATTGCCCGGGCCGCCGCCAGCGCAGTCGCGATCGCGAAGGCCAACGCGAAGCTCCAGACCGAGCCGGTCCGCCTCGCACCGGTGCCAGCCTACGGCGAGGTGTCGTGGAAGTCGCCGATTCTGAAGAATGCGATGGACGTGCCGGTCCAGGAAAAGGTCGACTTGCTCCTCGCCGTGAACGCCGCTGCGCTGGCCGGCGGCGCGCGGTTCATCAACTCCGCCATTTCCATCGTGAACGAGCAGAAATACTTCGCTTCCACCGACGGCACCTACGCCGACCAGGACATCCACCGGATCTGGCCGACGTTCACGGTCACCGCGACCGATCCGGCGACCGGACGGTTTTCGACCCGTGACGCTCTCTCCGCCCCCATCGGCCTCGGCTACGAATACCTGCAGGCCGGCGCGGGGCGTCCCGGCCCGACGGCGATGTACGGGCTTCGGTACGACATGGTGGAGGACGCAACGCTCGCCGCGGCGCAGGCCAGGGAAAAACTCACCGCGAAATCGGTCGAAGGGGGCCGGTGGGACCTCGTGGTGGATCCCTCCCAGTTGTTCCTGACGATCCACGAGTCGGTGGGCCACTCGACCGAGCTTGACCGCGTGCTCGGCTATGAGGCCAACAATGCCGGGACCAGCTTTGCCACACTCGATAAATGGAAGACGAAGTCCTTCAATTTCGGCAACAAGCTGGTGAATTTCGTCGCCGACCGAACCCAGCCCGGATCCCTCGGCCAGGTGGGGTGGGATGACGAAGGGGTCAAGGCACGACAGTGGGATCTGGTGAAGGACGGCATTCTGGTCGGGTATCAAGCCACCCGCGATCAGGTTCACATCATCGGCGAGAAGGAAGGTCATGGCTGCTCCTATGCCGATTCGTGGGAGTCGGCGCAGTTCCAGCGGATGCCCAATGTGTCCCTGTCGCCCGCCAAGGCACCGCTCACCCAGGCGGACATGATCGCCGGTGTGGACAGGGGGATTCTGCTCTATGGCCGAAGCACCTATTCCATCGACCAGCAGCGATACAACTTTCAGTTCGGCGGACAGCTCACCTTCGAAATCCGGAGCGGCAAAGTGGTCGGGCTGCTGAACGACGTCGCGTATCAGGCCAACACCCGAGAGTTCTGGAATTCGGTCTCTGCCGTCTGCGACCAGCGGGACTACCGGCTCAACGGAACCTTTCGTGACGGAAAAGGACAGCCCGGGCAAATCAGCGCGGTGTCGCATGGCTGCGCGACGACGCGGTTTGATCGGGTGAATGTGATCAATACGGCGAGGAGCCTGGGGTAGCGATCAGAGGTCGGGGGTCAGGAGTCAGGGAACAACCACCACTGACCTCTGACCCCTGACCACTGACCTCTCCACGACGCATGCCCCTCCGCGAAGCCTTCTTCCTCGCCCTCGAGGCCATCCGCACCAGCAAGCTTCGCTCGTTTTTTACGTTGCTCGGCATCATCGTCTCGGTCGGCTTCCTGGTGGCCGTCGTGGCCATCATCCAGGGCATGAATTCGTACGTCCGCGACAATCTGCGTGGCGCGATGATCGGCACCAACTCCTTCCAGGTCCGCCGCTCGCCGATCGCCCTGGGCAACCTGGACGATTCGACGGTGCGGGAAATCAACAAGCGTCCCATCATCTCCCAGGATGACGCCCTGGTGGTGCGCGCCGCCATCACCGACGCGGAGGCCGTCTCACTGCAGTCGGGGTGGCCTACGCCGTTCGCGGACATTTCCTACCGGAACCGGACGGTCGGGAGCGTGCTGATCTTCGGGGTGACCCCGGACTATCAGGTGGTACAGGACTACCGGATCGTGGAGGGCGAGCCCCTCACCGAGCCCGATGTCGACGAGCGCCGGCTGGTGGCGGTGGTCGGTCCCGAGGTGGCGGACAAGCTCTTCGAGACGGCGGCGATCGCCGTCGGGAAGAAGATCCGGATCGGCGGGACCGAGATCACCATCAAGGGAGTGACCGCCAAGAAAGGACGGGTGCTCGGCCAGTCGTTCGACGGCTTCGCGCTGCTCCCGCTGACCACCTTCGAGAACATCTACGGACGCCAGCTGACGACCACCGTCTCGGTCAAGATGCACGATGCGTCCGACCTTCCCGACGCGATGCTGCGGGCGGAGGAGGCGATGCGTCTGGCGCACCGGCTCCGGCCGGGCGAGCCGAACGACTTTTCCCTCGACAAGGCTGACGCTCTGGTCGCGTTCTGGACCTCACTGACCGGGGTGCTGTTCACGATCATCCCGGCCGTCGTGTGCATCGGGATCGTGGTGGGTGGCATCGTGATCATGAACATCATGCTGATGTCGGTCAACGAGCGCACCCACGAAATCGGGATCCGCAAGTCCCTGGGCGCGCGGCAGCGCGACATGCGGCGCCAGTTCCTGGTCGAAGCGGTGCTGCTCTCGATGCTCGGCGGAATCCTGGGGATCGCGGGCGGCTCGATGCTCGCGCTCCTCATT
>Ga0075419_10001106_pt1 | contig 17475 bp, 8 predicted proteins | sample SoiMetdeltSBSDD3_FD_76900 | JGI IMG/M metagenome (GOLD analysis project Ga0075419, IMG submission 76900) | Bulk soil microbial communities from a Populus tree surrounding site in Tennessee, USA - Soil MetaG P. deltoides SBSDD3 | ecosystem: Environmental > Terrestrial > Soil > Tree plantation... | reverse complement strand
CGTGACGTAGTGCGCCATCATCCGCTGCACGCTCGCGCGGTCGAACAGGTCGACGTCGTAGTCCACCAACCCGCGCAACTCACCCGACGGGTCCGCTTCCTCCTGCCAGACCACCGACAAGTCGTACGGGGCGGATCCCGCCGGGGAAGCAGACGCTGTCATGGCCAGGGCGACCTGGAACAGCGGGGTACGGCTCTGGTCCCGCGGGGACGCGAGCGCTTCCACGATCCGCTCCATGGGCACGTCCTGGTGCGCGTACGCCTGCCGCGTCGTTTCGTCGACGAGCTCGAGCAACTCGGCAAAGGTCGTCGCGGCCGACCACCGCGTGCGCAGCACCACCATGGTCCCGTCCGGACCCGGGGTGCCGACGCTGACATCGCGTATCCCCGCGTACCGGCCCAGCACGAGCTGCAACGTCGCCACGAGAAACACCAACGGTGGCACGTCGTGGGTGCGGCTCAGCTCCTGCAGGCGAGCGGTCGTGGCCGGGTCGACGGCCAGCTCGACGCGGTCGCCGACCCCGCGGCGCACGGCGGGCCGCACGCGATCTGTGACCAGTTCCAGTACGGGCGCCCCGTCGAGGCGTTCCACCCAGTACGCCAATGCCGCGGACTGCGTCACGTTCGTGCTCATGGTGCCCCCAGGCTGGACTCGATGGTCTGCTGCGCTGGCGCTGCGAGACTGGCCTCTGCCGGGTCGTCCACCCGCTGCCGCGGGTGGCGCATGTCGCGCACGGGAGACAGCAGCAGGAGTATCGACGGAATGAAGAGACCGGCCGCCGAGATGATCACCGTCTCGCGCAGGCCCACGACGCTGGCGAGGGCACCGCCCATCAGGGAACCCACGGCCAGGGTGCCCCACGACAGGGAGCGGACGGTCGCGTTCACCCGGCCCTGGAGGTGTTCGGGGGTGATCGACTGACGAAAGCTGACGGCGGTCACGTTGAAGACGGGAATGCCGAGGTACCCGATGAACGTGGCTGCGCCGGCGAGCCCGGCGTAGCCGACGGAGTTTCCGTCCACGATGGACAGAAGAAGAAAGCCGGTGCCGGGCAGGGCCAGAGCGGCTACCAGGGTCGGGCCGATGCCCAGCCAGGCGTTCAGCCGCCCGGCGAGGACGGCGCCGACGAACCCGCCGGCACTGCCGACCGCCACGATCAGGCCAACGGTCGCCGGACGGATTCCCGCCTCGCGGATGAGGTAGAGGAAGTAGATGGCCATCACCGAGCTGAAGAACAGGCTGAGGAAGAAGACCGCGACGGTGCACCAACGGAGCAAGGTGTTGCGGCCGACCACGGCGAATCCCTCGCGTAGCAGAGCCCAGATCGACTGCTTCTCCGCCTCGTCTGCGGCGGCCTTGGGTGCGGCGTCCGCAGGCATTTTGACCATTGCGACAGCCGAGACCAGAAAGCTGACGGCGTCGATGGCGATCACCACGGGAGCCGCGATCACGCTGATGAGACCACCGGCGATGCCCGGGCCTGCGACATCGGCGGCCGAGGAGGAGGCTTGTAGCTTTTCGTTGGCCTCCATCAACCGGTCACGGCCCACGAGTCCCGGTAGATAGGACATGTAGCCGATCTCGAAGAACACCGTAGCGACGCCCGCCAGGAATGCCACGGCCATGATCTGCGGGATCCCCAGTACGCCGAGCGTGTAGGCCACGGGTATCGAGGCCAGCGCGGCAAACCTGACCAGGTCCGCCCAGACGAGGATCGGCCGCCGGGCCTTGTGGTCCACGAAAACGCCGACGAGGAGCCCGAACAGCAGGAACGGGAGCGTTTCGAGCGCGGCTATCAGGCCGGCCTCCATCGGTGTCACGTCGAGGACGACGACAGCGGTGAGGGGCAGTGCCACGTAGGTGATCTGTGTTCCCAGGAACGAGAGCGATTGGCTCGACCAGAACAGGGCGAACGCCCTGTTCCGGAAGATGGATCCACGCTCACCGGTCAACGGCCCAAGTCCTTCACCAACGCCTTGTACCAGAGGTCGTCGCCGTCCGTTCCGGTGAGGAAGTGCGCGGCATCGAGACCTCTCCACGCGAAGTGATCGGTCTCGTCGCGCCACGCGCGAGCCGCGGACGGCGGGATCATCGCGTCCTCCTTGCCGTAGTAGAAATAGATCGGACACCGTAATCGATCGTAGGCATCCGGCTTGCGGTAAATCTCGCTCGCGTGCAGCTCTGCTCGAAGGACGGGTAGGAACAGTTCGACGAACTCTTTATTCTCCGCCATGTCCTGGCTCAACCCGCCAATCTCGACCAGATCGGCGAGCAGCTCGTCGTCGTCCATCAAGTGCCAGTTGATCCGCGGTAGAGGCGTGGTTGGCGCTCGCTGGCTGGCGGCGAACACGGCGTGGACCCTCTTCCCGGACGCTTCCAGACGGGCAGCCATGTCGAATGCCACGAAAGCGCCGTAACTGATTCCGGCTATCGCCAGCTTGTCACTTCGCGTGATCTCCGCCGCCAACTCCTGAATCGCGTACTCAGTCACCGACGCGACATCCGGGAAGGGCTTGTCGAAGAGCCGGCCCTCCCGGCCGGGCAGGTCGGGCAACACCAACTCGACACCATCCGGCAGGCCGTCCCGCCACTCGCGATAACGTCCGAACCCTCCACCCGCATGGGGAAAACACACCACGGACAAGGTTGGCGAACTCGACATGCGACACCCCTATCCCGCCGTCTGGCCCGAGAGCTCGTCAATCAACTCGGCGAGATCCTCGCCCTCCCACAGCTCCTCCAGGGTTCGGTTGATGAGACTGATCTTCATGTCCGGTGTTGTGGACAGGAGCTTCACCAGTTCGGTCACACAGCCCGTCAGGCGTCGGATGGTGGGAGCGGAGAAGAGATCGACCCGGTAGCCGATATCGCCCGCGATGCTGCCGTCGGCGTTGGGTAGCAGCGTGAGTCTGATGTCGGTTATCGCAAGGGCGACCGGCGCGTCGAACTCCTCCACGTGTACGTCCGGCAGGTCCCACTCCGGCAGCGTGTGGTCCTGCAACAGGAACCAGGCCCGGAGAGCCGGGACCGGTTCACCGGCGCGGCGTTCTTGCTCGAGAGCACGAACAACCTGGTTGAAGGGCACATCCTGGTTCGCGAACGCACCGAGCGCCGTTTCGCGGACGTCGTTCAGCACGTCCGTGAACGTGGGATCGCCGTCGAACCGCGTTCGGATGGCAAGGGAGTTCCCGATGAACCCGACCGTGTTGTCCAGCTGCGGGTACGCGCGGTTGCTGGCCGGCGTCCCCACGATGATGTCCTGCTGCCGGCACCACCACTGCAGCAGGACCTGCCATGCCGCGAGATAACCCATGAACAGACTCGCCTGTTCGTTCGCGCAGACGCGCTTGAAGTCGGAGGCCATGGCGGAGTCGATCACGAAGGGTGCATAGGACCCCTCGATGTTGTCGGGGTCCTCGATCTCCCCTTCGGTGGGCAGTGCCAGTACGGGCAGGGGGCCGGCCAGCCGACGACGCCAGTACTCAACCTGGGGCCCGAACGTGTCGGCGTCGGCCTGCTCGGCCTCCCACAGGGCGACGTCGGCGTAGCTCACGGCGGGTGGCGGAAGGGCCGACCGGTCCGGGTTCCGGTAGAGCGCACTGACCTCGCGGACCATGATCAAGGCCGACCAGGCATCCCACACGACGTGATGAACCGCGACGATCAAGACGTGCTCGTCGGCGCCGGCCCGGAGCAGCCTGACTCGGACGTGGGGCCCGTCCACCAGGTCGAAGAGCGTGTGCGTCTCCTCGGCGATCACCCGCTCCGTCAGCTTCTCCTGATCGTGGCGCACGTCGATGACTTGGAAGTCCAGCGGCTTGGCGCCGTTCGGGACCTGGCAACGAGTGCCCGCGGTGGCGTCGAAGGACATCGACAGGACGTCATGCCGGTCGACGAAGGCCTCGAACGCGTTGCGCAGCGCCGTGACGTCGAGTGGCCCGGAGAGGCGGAACGGGTGGACGATGTTGCGCATGGCGCTGCCCGGAGGGAGTTGGTCATCGAGCCAGACCCGTGCCTGGGCGGCGGTCAGCGGGATCGGGCCGTCCCGGTGCTCACGGGCAGTCGGCCCGGGCACGGTGCTGAGCTCGTCGCTGTCGCGGATTTCCTCGATCACCTTTGCGAGACCCACCAGCGTCGGGCTGTCGAAGAACACGCGGATGGGTATGTCGATGTCCAGCGCCTTGCGCAGGTGGATAACGGTGCGCATGGCCGTCAGGGAGTCGCCGCCGAGCTCGAAGAACTGGTCGTGGAGCCCGACGCGTTCGACCTTCAGCATGTTTGCCCAGACCTCGGCGATGGTCTTCTCGATCGCCGTGCTCGGCGCTTCGTACAACGTCGGCTCGTCCAACTCGTCGGGCAATACGAGCGCCGACCGGTCGACCTTGCCGTTGGCGGTGAGCGGTAGCGCGCCGATCCCGACGATGACCTCGGGCACCTGGTAGCCCGGCAGCTTCGCACCGAGGAACTCGCGCAGGTCCGCCGCTGGCGTATCGCCGTCCGTGGGTACCACGAACGCGACCAGCCGCTTGGTCCCCTGTGGACGGCCCTGTACGACGGCCGCCGCGCCCCGCACATCGGGATGCTGGAGCAGCGCCGCCTCGATCTCGCCCAGCTCGACTCGGTACCCCTGGACCTTGACCTGGGAGTCTTCGCGGCCGAGGAACTCGATGACGCCGTCGGGCAGAAACCGTCCCAGATCTCCCGTCCGATACAGGCGCTCGCCGGTCTCGGGATGGTGGATGAAGCTCGCGGCGGTCTTCTCCTCGTCGCGCAGGTAACCCTCCGCCAGGCCCGTCCCTCCAATGTAGAGGTATCCGGGGACACCGGTCGGACGCGGTCGGAGTGCCTCGTCGAAGACGTGGAACGTCTGGTTGCGCATCGGCGAGCCGTACGGGATGGACGGCCAGTCGGCGGGCACGTCTCCCACCGGGTACAGGATGGACCAGATGGACACCTCCGTCGCGCCGCCGAGGCTTACGATCTCCGGCGCTACGAGCACCCGCCGGATGCGCTCCGGGAGGGTGACCGGGAACCAGTCGCCACTGAGCATCACCAGCCGCAGCGCGTCACAGGTCTCCCCCGCCAACGTCATGTGCTCGACCAGCAGCTCCATCAGCGCGGGCACGGAGTTCCACACGGTGACGCCGGCTTGTTCGATCAGACGCAGCCAGACCGCTGGGTCACGCTGCGAGCCCGAGTCGGGGACGACGACGGCGCCACCGACGGAGAGCGGACCGAAGATGTCGTAGACCGACAGGTCGAAGCTCAGCGACGACAACGCCAAGGTCCGGTCCTGTTCCCCGACCGCGAAGCGGTCGTTCACGTCGACGACCGTATTGAGCACGGCGCCGTGGCTGATCATCACTCCCTTCGGCAGACCGGTCGAGCCGGAGGTGAAGATCACATAGGCGAGGTCGCCGGGTTCAGTGGCCGGCTGGCCGTGCGGAAGAGCGACCGGGTCGGCGGGCAGCGTGTCCACGCGGAACACGGTGTCGTCCGTGCCCAGCGAGCCGTCGGTCCGCTCCGCGACGTGCGACTGGGTCAGGACTGCCCGGACCTGTCCCTGGTCGAGCAGGAGGCGGATCCGCTCCTCGGGCAGCTCCGCGTCCACTGGAAGGTACGCCGCACCAGAGGCCAGGATCCCGAGCACGGCGGCGCACTGCTCCCAGCCCTTCTCCATGACCACGGCGACGAGGTCGTTCGGGCGGACGTGCAGGGCCGTGAGGCGATCGGCGATCACCCGGGCGCGGGCGGCCAGTTCGCCATAGCTCAGCGTGCGGGTCGGCGTGATCACCGCCGGACGGTCCGCGGATCGCTCGGCCAAGGCGAAGAACCGCTCATGGAGCAGTCCGGACGGCAGGTGGCCGGAGGTCTGGTTGTACGCCTCCTGCATGGTCAGATCCGCGGCCGGCAGGAGGGACGGCAGCGGTTGGCTCCACCGGTTGTCGTCGTCGGCGAGCCACCGCAACAGGTCCACAGTGGACTGGTGGATCGCTGCGACCAGCCCATCGGGGAACAGCTCGTCGACCGCGTCGAGATCCAGGACCAGGCAACCGTCCGACTCGAAGACCTGGGCGTCGAGCCACACCTGCGGCGTCTGGTTGATGCTGTACAGCTCTTCCCCGATCCCCGTGTCCTGACCGTGGTCGTCGAAGAGGCTGGTGAAGACGATCGGCATGGCCGCGTCAGGGCGCACCTTCCGCAGCTCGCGCAGGACGCGGACACCGCTGAAGAGCCGGTGGTCGAGGTCGGCCAGGAGCTGATCCCGCACCGCACGGGCACGCTGCGCGAACGAGCCGGCGCCGGTGGCGTCGACCTCGAGCAGAGTCACCGAGGTGAAGTCGCCGACGAGGGCGCCTACGTCCGGATGGAGCGGTAGGCGGCCGGCAATCGGGAGGTTGAGTGTGAACCTGCGGTTCCTCGACCAGGTTGCCAGCGCCTCGCTGAAGGCCGCGATGAGTAGCGCGGTCGGGGTGATCTCGCGGCGAGCGGCCACCGCCTTGACCCGGTCCCAGTCCTCCTTCGCCAGCGTTGCGCTCACCCGGCTGAAGCTCGGCGTGTCGATGGTGCGCGGGTCACGTGCCAACGGCAGCTCGGGGGCGGGCGGTAGATCCGGCGCGCGCTCGCTCCAGTACTCCTCCGCACGGCGGTACTGGTCGGTCTGCTCGAGGCTCTCCGCGGCCAGGACATAGTCGCGGAAGGAGAGTTCGAGCTTGGGTAGGTCGAGGTGCGGATCCCGGTACAGGTCGGCGAGTTGGCTGAGCACGAGGTTCGAGCTGCGGGCGTCGATGATCAGGCCGTCGGCGCTGTAGTGCAGCCGGGTACGGCCGTCGCCCAGGATGGTGGCGCGCAGCTCGAACATGGGCCAGTGCTCGGCGGTGAAGACCCGGTGTGACATGGCACTGCGGGTGGCCGCGAGCACCTCGCGCACCTCGTTATCGGGCAGCCCACGGACGTCCCGGGTGGCGATGACGTAGTCGGGAACCTCAGAGAGGATCTGCTGTTCGCCGCGGGGTAACACGATGGCGCGGAGCATGCCGTGGCGCCGGATCAGTCGCCGGAACGCGAGCTCCAGCCGGGGCAGGTCGAGGTCGGTCGTCTCGAACTCCTGGTAGCCGTGCATGCCGACGTTGCCGATGTCGAAGACTCCGGTGCGCCCGATCCAATAGGCCTGTTGCACGTCGGTCAGCGGGAAAGGCTCGTCCTCGGCGCCCGGGTCGGGCACGATGACCGGCAATGCCTCCGCACTGTTCCCCGCCTTGCCGCGGGCAACGTCCACCGCATGCGCCAGGCCGCGGATCGTCGGATGCTCCGTGAACGTACTCAGCGGGACCTCGACACCGGTGAGCCAGCGCACCCGGGAGACGAGCTGGGTAGCGAGCAGCGAATGCCCGCCCAGCTCGAAGAACCCGTCGTCCGGGCCGATGGATGGGTTGCCGAGGAAGTCAGCGAAGATCGCGGCGATCTCCCGCTCGGTCGGCTCCGCGTAGGTCTGTGCCGCGGCGTGCTGCGACTCTTCCGGCTCGGGCGCCGCGGCGTCCTCGGTCCGATCGCCATCGACGTCAGCGGCGGCGCGCGGCGGGTCGATCCAGCACCTCTCCCGCTCGAAGGGGTAGGTCGGTAGGACGGTGCGATGCGGTCGGACCCCGCCTGCCATCGCCTCCCAATCGACCGCCACGCCATGGCACCAGAGCTCTCCGACGGCCGACAGCAGATCCGACTCACCCGTCTCGGCCGCGGCCGGCAGGCAAGCGACCGCTTCGACCCCGGCCGCGCGGGCCAGCTTCGTCAATACCTGTCCGGGACCAACCTCGAGGAGCGCGGCACCGGTATCGCGAACCGCGCTCAGGGCCTCGTCGAAGCGCACCGTGGCACGGATCTGCCGCGCCCAGTACGCCGGACTGGTGGCCTCTTCGTCGGTGATCCAGTCGCCGGTGACGTTCGACAGATACCGCACGCGAGGTGGCGAGAGCTCGAGCCGCGCGGCCTCCTCCGCGAAGGCGGCCGCGGCGTCGTCCATCAGGCGCGAGTGGAAGGCGTGCGAGGTACGCAGGCGCTTGGCGACGACCTCGCGCTCGGCGAGCCTGGCCTCGAAGGCGGTGATCGCGTCGACGGAGCCGGAGACGACGCACTCGTGTGATCCGTTGACGGCGGCGAGGTCCAAACCGTCCAGCAGCGAGACCATCTCGCTCTCCGGCAACGGTACGGCCGTCATCGCGCCGGTCGGCGCGGCCTGCATGAGCCGACCGCGTACGACGACAAAGCTCAAGGCGTCCTCGAGGGACATCACGCCCGAGACACAGGCGGCCACCAGCTCGCCGAGGCTGTGCCCGAGCATGGCCTCCGGACGGACGCCCCAGGACTCCCAGAGCCGGACGAGCGCGTACTCCAGGACGAAGAGCGCCGGTTGCGCGATCGAGGTCTGTTCGATCGTCCCATCGAGGTGCCGAACCGGCTCGCCGAGACCGAGCACCGGCCGGACGTCGACGCCGGTCAGCGACCGCAGCATGTCCGCGACCCGGTCGGCCTCCGCTCGGAATACCGGTTCCCGCTCGTAGGCCGTGCGGCCCATGCCCCTACACGGAGCACCCTGTCCGGGGAAGGCGAAGACAACCTTGCGGTCGTCGGATGTCCCGGCCACGCCGTCGCGTACCGGGACACCCGAGTCCAGCGCCTCGACGGCCTCGGCGACGCTTTCCGCGACGACGAACCCGCGATGCGAGAGCGGCCATCGGCCGCGCTGCAAGGTGTATGCGACTTCTTCGATGCGCTCGTGCGGGTGAGTCCTGAGGTGATCGGCGAGATTGGCGACGGCCTTCTCCAGCGCGCTGGGTGTCGCGGCGGAAATCGGCAAGACGTGCCTGGCCCGGCCCGGATCGGCCGGGGTACGCGCCGGCGCCTCTTCGACGACGACATGGGCGTTGGTGCCGCCGATGCCGAACGAGCTGATGCCCGCGCGTAGCGGCTCGCCGTGCCACGGCGCCAGGGTGTCGTTGACGTAGAACGGGGTGTCCACCAGACCGAGCTGCGGGTTCGGCTCGGAGAAGTGCAGCGAGGGCGGAAGCTGCCTGGCCTCGAGCGCGAGGACCGTCTTGATGAGACCCGCCACGCCGGCCGCCGTGTCCAGGTGCCCGATGTTCGTCTTCACCGAGCCAAGGGCGCAGCTGTCGGCCGAACCATCACCAAAGACGCTCTTGAGCGCGGCCACCTCGATGGGGTCGCCCAGCTGTGTGCCGGTACCGTGTGCCTCGACGTAGGAGATGGTGGACGGATCGACGCCGGCGATGGCCAACGCCTCCGCGATCACCTCGGCCTGGCCCTCGACGCTCGGTGCGGTGAAGCCGACCTTGCGCGCACCGTCGTTGTTGACCGCGGAACCGCGGATCACGGCGTGGATCATGTCACCGTCAGCCAGCGCGTCGTCGAGTCGCTTGAGCACCACGACGGCGGCGCCGCTGCCGCCGACAGTGCCATCAGCGGAGGCGTCGAACGCGCGGCAATGACCGTCAGACGACTTGATCCCGTCCTTTTCGTAGCGGTATCCCCGCCGCTGCGGGATCACGGTGGCGCCGGCGGCGAGCGCCAGATCACACTCTCCGTCGCTCAGAGCCTGGCACGCCATATGGACAGCGACGAGGGACGTCGAGCAGCCGGTCTGGACGCTGACGCTCGGCCCGCGCAGGTCCAGCTTGTAGGAGATCCGCGTCGGCGCGAAGTCTTTGTCGTTGCCGATCGAGGTCTGGTATTCGCCCACCCGCGCGACCAGGTCATCATGCGGCAGCAGATTGTGGTGCAGGTATGCGCTTTCCCCCACGCCCACGTAGACGCCCGTTACCTCCTCTGTCGTACCCGAGGGGAGTCCGGCGCGCTCGAGCGCCTCCCACGCGCACTCGAGCAAGAGTCGGTGCTGCGGGTCGAGCATCTGGGCCTCACGCCGCGAGAAACCGAAGAAGTCCGCGTCGAAGCCCTCCATGTCGTCGAGGACGCCGAATCTGCGCACGTAGTCCGGTCGGGCGACCTCGTCCGGCGGGACGCCAGCGGCGAGCAGTTCCTCGTCCGTGAAGGTCGTGATCGACTCAACGCCGTCTCGCAGATTCCGCCAGAAGGCCTCTGGGGTAGCCGCCCCGGGAACGCGCAGGGCCATTCCCACGACAGCGACCGCACCAGCGGATGCTCCCCCGTCGTCCACGATCTCGTTCGTCATTGCCGTCTCCAAGGTCTCGGAGTGTCACCGCGCAACTGCCGGCAAGCCCAGCAAATGGCGCCGGTCGCGGAACGGCGCCGGCGCATCCACCACATTGCAGGCATACAACAGATTTGCCAATCTGCGTACTCCAGCCTCTCATAAGCAATTCACAATGATCGCTACTGAAAGTCTATTCAGCGGCCAAAGGGCCCCTCATCTTTGTTATTGCTGGGGCGCTGAATCTTCGCGCTCCCCCATCGCGATCCGCAGGCTCAGCGGACGCATGTCGGTCCACACCTCTTCGATGAAGTCCAGGCAGTCCTCCTTGGTACCGCTGCGGCCGGCCGGGCGCCAGCCGTCCGGCAGGGGTGCGTCGGCATCCCAGATCGAGTACTGCTCCTCGTCGTTGACCACGGCGAGATACTCGTGTGGGGACTCAGCAGCCACAGCCGGGACCTCACTGCTCGGGCCGGTAGACGTCACGCAGCGTCTCCTTCCAGTCTCGGAGAGTTCGCCGAAGGGTCTCCGCGACCGATGTTCTCGCGGACCGCCATCGCGGATCACGTGGTGAAGAGAATCCGCACTACGGCCGAGCCTGACATCATGGCGTCGGCCTGTCTTCTCACGACGTGCGGTCACGTCTGCGGCGGGCGCCACTGTTACCCGAGATGTCATAGGTTGTAGCTGATACGCCACCACGCCCGGGGAGAGATCGAGGTGGAGTTCAGGCTGCTCGGCGCGCCCGAGCTCCAGGTCGATGGCGGCACCGTCGATCTGGGTACCACGAAACAACGGATCATCCTGGCCGAGCTGCTGCTCGCCGACGGGAAGCCGTTGTCGGTCGAGACCCTGATCGACCAGACGTGGGGCGACAGGATGCCCGAGAGCAGCCGCAACCTCGTCGCCACCTACATCTCCCGGTTGCGGCGAATCCTCGACCGGGCCGCACCCGGCGTGGTCCGGATCAGCCACCGGTCCGGTCTGTACACATTGGACTGCCCACCCGACGCTGTCGACGTGCGTCGCTTCCGTGCCCTGGTAGCGCAGGCCCGCGACACCGCTGGACGCGACGACCATCAAACACTCGATCTCTACCGTCAGGCGATGTGCCTGTGGCGCGGCCCAGCGCTGGCGGGACTGTCCGGAGCGTGGGTAGCCGCGGCCGCCGCAACGCTCGACCGTGAGCGGCGCGACGTACGGGCCGGGCACATAGACCTCTTGCTGCGGCTGGGCAGGTACGACGAGGCGAGCGCAGAGCTTTGGCCCCTCGTCGAGGAATACCCGAACGACGAAGGATTCGCCGCCCAACTACTCGATGCCCTCCACGCCGCCGGACGCACCGCCGAGGCGTTGCGCCACTACGACTCGATCCGGCGGCGGCTGGCCGACCAACTCGGTGTGGATCCGTCCACTCATCTGCAGGAGAGCTACCTACGACTGATTCGGCCGGATCCGCCGAAGCCGAAGCCGGTGTCGGAACTACCGCCGGCCCAGCTACCGGCCGACGTGCCCGCGTTCACTGGACGCACCGAGCCGCTGGGTCGCCTCGACGAACTGCTCGAGCCCGGGCGCAACGCCACCACCGTGGTCATCTCGGCGATCGACGGAACCGCTGGCGTGGGTAAGACGGCGCTCGCCGTCCACTGGGGACACCGGGTCCGGGACCACTTCCCCGACGGACAGCTCTACGTGAACCTGCGCGGGTTCGACCCTGGCGGGTCGGTAGTCGACCCAGCCCACGCGGTGCGCGGTTTCCTGGACGCCCTCCAGGTCCCGTTGCACCGCCTCCCGACCGACTTGGATGCGCAGCTGGCCCTCTACCGGAGCCTCCTGGCCGGCCGGCGCATCCTCGTACTACTCGACAACGCGCTAGGCAGCGACCAGGTCCGGCCCTTGCTGCCCGGCGAGCCAGGCTGCCTGGTCGTGGTGACCAGCCGCAACCAGCTCACCGGTCTGATCGCCACCAACGCCGCCCAGCCGCTGACCCTCGATCTACTCTCCACAGTGGAGGCCCGCGAGTTTCTGGCCCGTCGCCTCGGCGCCGACCGGATCGCCGCCGAACCGGAAGCCGTCGACGGGATCATCGCCGGGTGCGCGCGCCTTCCCCTCGCGCTGGCCATCGTCGCAGCGCACGCCGCCACTCGCCCACAGTCCACTCTGGACGGTTTCGCCGCACAGCTGCGGGACATCCGGTCGCGGCTGGACATGCTGACGAGCGACGACCCGGCAACCGACGTCCGCGCGGTGTTCTCCTGGTCCTATCGCGCGCTGAGCCCTGGCGCCGCCGCCTTGTTCCGCCTGCTCGGCCTGCACCCCGGCCCGGACATCTCGGTAGCGGCCGCCGCCAGCCTGGCTGCCCTGCCGGAACGACGCCTCCGCTCGCTCTTGGCCGAGCTGACCGCGGCGCACCTCCTCGTCGAGCAGACGTCTGGCAGGTACACCCTGCACGACCTGCTCCGCGCGTACGCCGCCGACCAGGCGATGGCTCTGGACGCCACGGACCAACGGCAGGCCGCGGTCCGCCGCATGCTGAGCCACTACCTGCATACCGCCTACGCGGCCGACCGGATACTCGACCCGCACCGCGACCCGCTCGTGCTCGGTCCCGTCGAGCCGGGTACCGCTGTCGAGAACCTCGCTTCCGACGCGTCGGCATCGAGCTGGTTCGTCCGGGAGCAGCACGTGCTCCTGGAAACCGCGCGGTACGCCGATGGCGCCGGCTGGGATGTTCACGCCTGGCAGCTCGCGTGGGCACTCACCACGTGCCTCAATCGAAGTGGCCGGTGGCACGACCTCGTGGCGGTCGGCCGGGTCGCGGTCGCCGCCGCCGCACGCCTGGGAGAGGCTGCCGTACAGGCCACCGCCTACCGAACCCTCGCGTTGGCCCACATCCGGCTCGAGCAGCTCGACGAGGCCGAGACCGCGGCGAAGAGCGCTCTCGACAAGGCGATCCAGGCGGACGACACGGCCAGACAGGCCCACGCGCACTCCGTTTACGGCAGCCTTTGCGACCTGCGCGGCCGCCGCGAGGAAGCGCTGAGATCCGCGATCCACGCCTTGAACCTCTACGAACAGGCCGGTCACCGTGCCGGGGTCGCCGACACGCTCAACAACGTCGGCTGGTGCCACGCCCAACTGGGCGACTACCGGCAGGCGATCGACTTCTGCCAACGCGCAGTCGCTATCCACCTGGAGCTGACCGACCTGTGGGGACAGGCGATCAGCCTCGACAGCCTCGGGTACTGCCATCGCCAGCTCGGCGAACACGACGATGCGATCGCCCATCACCGCCAGGCACTCGACCTCTACCAGGCGCTCGGCGACCGCTACTTTCAAGCCGACACGCTGGTTCACATAGGCGAGGCGCACCACGCGGCGGGCGACTGCACGACGGCCCGCACCGCATACCAACAGGCACTGGAGATCCTGGTCGACCTCGACCACCCGGACGCCGAACGGGTACGCGCTACGCTCGCCGCCGTCTAGACCCTGACCGCTAGCGGCCGTCCAGCAACGGCTGGCGAGGGTCCCACTTCGTACCGCCCTGGTCGTCCCGGCGTTTGCGGGCGATGGCCGAGAGTGCTTCCAGGACGACGCGATTGGCCAGCGCCGCCGTGATCTCGGCGTGATCGTACGGCGGGCTGACCTCGACCACGTCGACGCCGACAACGGGGAGCTCCAGGCAGACCCGGCGGACCGCGTCGAGGAGTTCGCGGGCGGACAGGCCGCCGGGCTCGGGCGTACCGGTACCGGGCGCGTGGCCGGGGTCGCAGACGTCGATGTCGACAGAGAGGAAGACGCCATCGCAATCGTCGGTAGCGATGGCGAATGCCTCGGTCAGGCACTCGGCCAGACCACGAGCGCCGATCTCGGTCATTTCATACGACCGCATGTTCTGCTCGGCCATCCACTTAAGCGTTTTCGGACCCGGCCAGTAGCCTCTCAGTCCAATTTGGAGGAAGCGGTCGCCACGCACCGCGCCGGACTCGATCAGTCGACGCATCGGAGTGCCGTGACTCCACAACGAGCCGAACGCGATATTCCCGGTGTCCGCGTGTGCGTCGAAGTGGACCAGCGACACCCGACCCGCGCCGAGGACATCGGCCACGCCCGACGCGTCCGCGAACGTGATCGAATGGTCTCCGCCGAGGGTCAGCGGGATGACGCCGGCGGCGGCGACCTTGCCGACCGCGGCGCGAAGATCGGTGAGCGATTTGACGGCGTCGCCGGAGTACATCTCCACGTCGCCGGCGTCGTACACCGTGAGGTCCCGCAGTCCGTCGGTGCGCAAGGCGAGACTCGGGCGGGATCCGTCCCAGCCCAGGTAGTCCGTGGTACGGATAGCTTGTGGACCGAAGCGTGCGCCGGGGCGTTGGTTGGTGCCGCCGTCGAAAGGAGCACCGAGGATGACCACGTCAGCGTCCACATAGGTCGATCGATCGTTATGGTCACACCGGGGCACGCCGAGGAACGTGACGTCCGGCCCGTACTGGTTGCCGTAGCGCGCCATAACTCCTCATCCTAAGACCAGAAGTCGTATGTGGCAGGCTGGCGGCCATGTCCTGTGCGGTGATCGACCGCGCGGCCGCACGGGGTCGCGTGGCGGTATCGCTGCTGTTCTTCTCCTATGGTGCGATCCTCGGTGCGTGGACGGCGCGCATCCCGGCCATCAAGCACGTTCTTGGTCTCAGCGATGGGCAGCTGAGCGTTGGTCTGCTGGCGTTCGCCGCCGGCGCGATCACCGGCATGCAGGCGATCGGCCGCCCGGTCGACCGGTATGGCAGTGCGCGGCTGATGGTTCCAGCGGCGTTGGCCGATGCCGCGCTGCTGGTGGCGCCCGGGTACGCACCGAACCTCGCCATGCTGGTGGCCAGCTTGTACGCCTTCGGTGTAGCCCACGGCGCGTTGAACGTCGCGATGAATGTCAACGGCGTGGAGGTGCAGCGCGAGTGGGGCCGGCCGATCATGTCGTCGCTGCACGCGGCGTACAGCATCGGCGGCTTCGTCGGCGCCGCGGTTGGCGGGCTGTTCGCGTACGCCGGCGGCAGCGCCGCAGCGACGTTCCTGGCCGTGGCGGCAGTGGTGAGCGCGCTTGCATTATGGGCCGGCCGCTGGGCGTACCGATCGCACCCGCAGCCGCAGCCCGGCGAGAGCGCGACCGCCGCGATGCCGCGCCCGACCGGCGTGCTGTTCCTGGGTGTGCTCGTGTTCTGCTGTCTGGTGGGCGAGGGCGCGGCCGCCGACTGGAGCGCCGTCTACCTGCGCGACAACCTCGGTACCGGTGCCGGCTTCGCGGCCAGCGCCTACGCCGCGTTCGCGGTCGCGATGATGGCCGGGCGACTGGTCGGCGATCGGCTTGCTCTTCGGTTCGGCCCGGTAGCCCTGGTCCGGGGATGCGGACTGCTTGCCGCGGTCGGGTTCGGCGGTACGCTGCTCATTGGCCGGCCTGCCGCAGGCGTCATCGGCTTCGCCTGTTTGGGCGCTGGTCTGTCCTGTATCGCGCCGCAGGTGTTCTCGGCCGCGGGCAGCCAGCACCCGGCCGCTGCCGGCAAGGCCATCGCCCGCGTCGCCGGCCTCGGCTTCCTCGGCTTCGTCGTCGGCCCGGTCGTCATCGGCGCCGCGGCGGAGCTCGTCGGGTTGCCGACCGCCCTGGCCATCCCCGCCGTACTCGCATTGTTCGTCGCGGCGACGGCTACCGCGCTCGCACCGCGCACCGCCGCGCAACGTTGAGGCTCGATGGTGGCATCCGTCGATGTGTGATACGCCATGGGAATGACGCGAGTGGTGTTTTCCGGTGGGCGGGTGTTCGACGGGACCGGTGTGGAGCCCGCCGCTGTCGACGTGGCAGTGGAGGCCGGGCGGGTCGTGGAGGTCGGTGCGACGCTGGCCGGGGACGAAGTCGTCGACTGTTCGGGTCTCGGCATCCTGCCGGGGCTGATCGACTGCCACGTGCACCTGGTGGTGAGCCGGCTCGACGCGCTGGAGTGGGCGACGGCGCCGTTCTCTCTGCAGTTCTACGAGGCCGCCCGCAACATGGAGCTGACCCTGGCGTGCGGGATCACCACGGTCCGCGACGCCGGTGGAGCCGATCTGGGGATACGGACCGCCCAGGAACGGGGTCTGGTGCCCGGACCGCGGATGCAGATATCGATCCAGATGATCAGCCAGACCGGCGGCCACGGCGATCCCTGGGAGGCCTCTGGCGGGTCGTTGGCGGTGTTTTCCGTCCACCCGGGCCGGCCGAGCGGCCTCGCGGACGGGACGGACGAGGTACGCCGGAAGGTGCGCGAGCTGATCCGGGCCGGGGCGAATGTGATCAAGATAGCCACGACCGGCGGCGTCTTCTCCGCTCGTGACGATCCCCGGCACGGTCACCTGCGCGACGCCGAGATCGAGACGATCGTCGAGGAGGCCACGGCGGCCGGCATCGGCGTGATGGCTCACGCCCACGGCACCGGCGGGGTGAAGGCGGCCGTCCGCTGTGGCGTTCGTTCGGTGGAGCACGGCACGTTCCTCGACGACGAGGCCGTGGCCATGATGGTGGAGCGTGGTACATGGCTGGTGCCGACGTTGAGCGCGGGCGAGGGCGTCCGCGCCGCGGTGGACTCAGGGGTCGGGTTGCGGCCCGGCGCCGCGGAGAAGGAGCTCATCGTCGCCGCGGCGGCCAGCGCGTCCATCCGCGCCGCGATCGCCGCCGGCGTGAAAATCGCCATGGGTACGGATGCTCCGGTGTATCCGCACGGCCAGAACCTGCGGGAGTTGGAGCTGCTCGTCGAGTACGGGATGACCCCCGCAGAGGCACTGCACGCGGCAACGTTGTCGGCCGCACAGCTACTCGGCATCGACGACGAGCTCGGCACGCTGCATCCGGGTAAGCGCGCCGACCTCGTCGTGGTCGACGGCGACCCGCTGGATGTCACCAAGCTCGCGACCCGGATCCGTCGTGTCTATCAAGACGGAGTTCTTGTGTCGTGCGGTATTCGGCGCTAGCTCGTCTCTCGAATTGCATCGATAGGGATCAACGGTTAGCGTCGTGATTTGTGTGTGCCGGGCTGGATTGCAATTGCGATGACGACCGGCTGGTGTTCGAGGTCTTCGAGGGCTGGGCCTATTCGGACGCGGATCGGATCGCACTTCTCGAAGGATCTCGGCGGCTCTCTTACGGCGAACTGAACGCGTACGCCAACCGGCTGGCGCGGTGGTTGCGGGATAGAGGCGTGGGACCGGACGCCGTGGTCGGCCTGCATCTCGAGCGCTCCGTCGACCTGGTCGTCGCTTCGCTGGCGGTG
>Ga0075419_10001104_pt1 | contig 17496 bp, 9 predicted proteins | sample SoiMetdeltSBSDD3_FD_76900 | JGI IMG/M metagenome (GOLD analysis project Ga0075419, IMG submission 76900) | Bulk soil microbial communities from a Populus tree surrounding site in Tennessee, USA - Soil MetaG P. deltoides SBSDD3 | ecosystem: Environmental > Terrestrial > Soil > Tree plantation... | reverse complement strand
GTGTCTACGACAACAATAAATTCCGAATTAATTTCTTTCTTTTCCCGAAAGCAGTAGCCGGCATATATCGTTTCTTCTATGCCGGACGTTCATTATGATTTTTGGCAACCCCCGAAGCTCGCCTGATTATTCAGAATCATAATCAACAATCATTTAATGAATTAATTACCTATGCAACGATTTTTTTTAGTTGCAGTGATCCTGATAACAGGTTTTACTGCAGCTGCACAACATACATTCAAAGCAAAAATTATAAATAAGGAAACGGGTGAGGCTGTATCAAAGGCATCAATAACCCTTGAAGAATTAAAAAGAACGGTAGCCGCAGATTCAGCCGGAACCATTTTAATAAAAGATATTCCTGCCGGAAAATATACCATTAAAATCACTTCAGTTGGCTATGCCGAGAAAACAATTACTTACGACTTTCCACCAGATCAGGATATAACAATAGAAATGGAAACAGAACATGAAGAGGAAGAAGAGGTCGTGATCCAATCAACACGAAGTTCTAGAACGATACAGGATATTCCTACTAGAGTTGAATTTGTTGCCGGTGAAGAGTTGGATGAAAAAGCCAACATGAAACCCGGCGATATAAGAATGGTATTAAATGAAAGCACGGGTATTACCACGCAACAAACTTCTGCTACTTCTGCAAACTCTTCAATTCGTATACAAGGCCTCGATGGAAGATACACCCAAATACTTCGTGATGGTTTTCCCTTGTATGATGGATTTAGCGGAGGATTAGGTTTGTTACAAACACCGCCTTTGGATCTAAAACAATTTGAAGTGATCAAAGGTTCCTCATCTACTTTGTATGGCGGCGGAGCTATTGCAGGGTTGGTTAATCTAATCTCAAAAACACCAAGTGAAGAACGAGAATTGAAGTTTCATATCGATATAACAAGTGCGGGTGGAATAAATACCAGTGGTTTTTATGGACAAAAATTAAAAAAGACTGGAATAACATTGTTTACATCACGCAATAGTAATTCAGCTTATGATCCTTCCGATGTTGGATTAACTGCTATTCCAAAATTTGAGAGATATACCGTTAACCCAAAATTTTTCTGGTATATAAATGAGCAAACTGATCTGCAAATTGGGTTCAATATTACAAACGAAGATCGAATTGGCGGCGATATTGAATATATCAAAGGAAATAAATCAAATGGATATAGCGAGAATAATAATACTGACCGGTTCAGTTCACAGTTTTCATTAGAAAGAAGAATTGATGCCAAAAGTGCAGTAAAATTAAAAAACAGCGTTAGCCTGTTTCAGCGAACAACTTCTGAAAGATCTACTTATGTATTTGCAGCAGACCAGGTGGCAAGTTTTACAGAGTTAACTTATTCCAATCATGGTGATCGATCAGAATGGATCGGCGGGATTAATCTTGTGACTGATGATTTTAAAGAGGATATTCCGACAACTGTACCATCGAGAAACTATCACCAGATAACAACTGGCTTGTTTATACAGAATAATTTTAAAGCAGCTGAAAAATTTAGTCTTGAAACAGGACTGCGTGGTGATTATGTAAAAGATTATGGCTTTGCTATTTTACCGCGTCTTTCATTGTTGTTTAAATTTTCTCCAAAACTTTCTTCCCGTATTGGTGGAGGTATGGGCTATAAAGCACCAACCATTTTTACAGAAGAAAGTGAAAGGCTACTTTACAAAAATGTATTGCCGATTGATGAAGATGTAAATAAATTAGAAAGAAGTTATGGTGTAAATGCCGATATTAATTACCGGACAAAATTTGCAGATGACAAAATAAGTCTTAGTATCAATCATCTTTTCTTTTATACAAGAATACATGATCCATTGATACTGCGAAAACAGGGTCCTGTGCTTTACAGGTTTGAAAATGTAAATGGACATTTTGATAGTCGCGGAATGGAAACAAATGTAAAATTGGGGTATAGTGATTTCAAATTATTTCTTGGCTACACACTTACCAAAGCATATTTGCATGAAGGGAATGTTGAAACCGAGAACTTTCTTACATCAAGACATCGTTTAAATTCTGTTCTCCTATATGAAGTCGAAGAAAAATGGAAGATAGGGTTAGAAGCATATTACTTCAGCAAACAGCAATTGAGCGATGGATCAACGGGCAAATCGTATTGGATAACCGGCTTCATGGCAGAAAAGCTTTGGGAGAAATTTTCTTTGTACATCAATTTTGAAAACTTTACTGACTCAAGACAAACAAGATTTGATACCATTTATACAGGTACGATCGATAATCCGCAATTCAGGGATATTTATGCTCCACTTGATGGTTTTGTAATGAATGGAGGAATAAAGTTTCGCTTATGATATAAGAAAATACATGAACAACCACAGCGTTCTTTCAAAATCTTTTTTATTGAGGAAAATTCATCTTTCGAATTAGATCTTTGTATCGTGGCTCATTTTTAAGTTCATCAAACCAGGGCCATGCTTTTAGTTCTTTCATCCACATATCTTTTTGTTCAAACCCTTGTTCAAGTAAAGTCAACGCTTCTTCTTTATTTCCCAAAGCCAAATAGACGCTGGCCAGGTCAAAAACCGAGACAAGTCCTTCTTTTGAGCGATTTCTTAATTCACTCAATACCTGGTTGGCGTCAGCCACGCGGTTTGCCTTTGCATAACCCAGGCCCAACATCGCCAGGTAATGAGCCGACACGGCCGCATCGGTTGATCGTTTTAAAGGGTCAATTGCCTCTTTATAGTTACCACGTGCAAGGTTAAGCTCTCCGATATTGTGAAGAATCAGCGGATGATCAGGATGCACTTTCAGTGAATTCTGCAAATGCTCGGAGGCTTTATCGTACTGTTTTGAAAAAATATAGACCTGGCCAATGTAAGCGGAAATTACAGGTGAAAGCGGATCAAGTTGTTTTGCCTTTTCAAGTTGGATTAGTGCTTCATTAAATCGTCCTGCAAAACCAAGGTTCCGTCCATACCAAAGATAGGCACGTTCGTAGCCAGGGTTTAGTTCAATGGCCCGCAAGGATGCTTTTTCCGATTCTGCCCAATTCCATTCGTAGTTTAGTTTCCATTCACCCATTGAGGCATATGCTTCAGCAAGGTTTACATTCAGCTTAAGCGCTTTACGTATGGCGCTGTCACTAAGCAATCGGGATTCCTGCTGTGAAATTCCTCCCTGCTGCCCCAACAAAAGATAGGCATCAGCCATAGCAGCATAGGCCGGAGCATAGGTACTGTCAAATTTCAAAGCTTCTTTGTAGCTCTCGATCGCCTGTTTACAACTCAGTATGGTTCGTTGGTTCCAATAGTGACGACCGGTTAAATATGATTCATAAGCCCGGGGATTAACCACCCGATCAGAAGCCAGCCGCACCTGATCCTGGGGAGTTAAAGTAATTTCTATTTTACTGGCGATCTGCCTGGCTACATTACTATATAAAGCAAGAATACTCCGAACTTCCTCGTTGAAGTCTTTTGACCAGATGTGTTTATCAGATGCTCCATCGATTAGTTGCACCGTTATGAGAACTTTATCACCTTCCCTTATCACAGACCCTTCAATGATTGCTTTTACACCCAATTCTTTCGCAATTTGCTTCATTGATTTTTTTGTGTCTTTGTATTGAATAGTGGAGGTGCGGGAGATCACTTTTAACGCCTCAATCTTTGAGAGCTCAGAAATAAGCGTCTCGTGCATTCCATCAACAAAATATTGCTGCGATAAATCGCCTGAAAAATTTTTTAGTGGTAACACTGCAATTGAATCGATAGCGGAATTTTCTTTTGGAAGGAGATATAACAAAGCAACAATTATGAAAGCTACCATTGACAAGGAAGCCAATCTTACCGATCTTTTTTTAAATAAGGAAGAAAGAGAAGAAATTTCCTCTGTCTTTCCATGGATCTCATTTGGTGATGGTATCACTAATCCTTCGTTCGATGCGGCAAAAATTTCGATCGGATGCTGTACATTCTTTAAATGAAATTTACCAATGGATTTTGATCCTATGTCTTTTTGATTTTTTATTTCATCGTAAACTTTTTCGGAGTAAAGAACAGCGCCTGGCACCGAAAGTGTTTCAATACGCGAAGCAATATTTACACAATCTCCATAGATACCTTCGTTGTCATAAACAACATCACCAGAGTGAATACCTATCCTCAACTTAACCCGCGGCTCTTTTTGCAACTCGTGTTGAATGGCAATGGAGCAGCGAACCGCATTCGCAGAACTATCAAAAAGGCTAAGAGTGCCATCACCAAAATATTGAATAATGGTTCCATTGTGCGCAGGGATTAAGGTTTCGAGTATATGTTTTTGCCGGGTTCGCAGAAGGTTGGCCCGGGCTTCATCATCGTGCATCATGGCAGTATAGCCCACCATGTCGGCAAACATTACAGCTCTTAGCTTGCGCTGCTCAGCTGCTGAAGAATTCGTGTCGGTAGTATTCTCCATGACGGTAAATAAAAACAAGATTCCGGAACAAACCAGTCGATGCTTTTGGTTCTAAAAAAATACGACAATAAAATCAATACAGCCTTACCAGGGTATTATTTTCAAAAAGTCTTCTTCAAATCCGGGTTAGTAAGAATTATATAGTCACCTTTATCACTAAACTTTTCCCAATCGGGATTAGTGAATGAAGCATCACCGAAACTGGCAATATTCAAAATTTTCAATCTTTTATTTCGCATTTGTAACTGGGCCGCTGTGCCCAGTTTTTCTTCTGTATGAAAACCACCAACGCAATGAAAAACCTTTTTCCGTTTGTTCTTTTTTAAGAAACTATAAATACTGTAGGCCATCCCTGCATCCCATAAACTTTGACTATAATAAATGTTCTGACTGGTGCTGCCGGGACTTCCCTTCATAATATCCATAAATTTTTCACGATAGCGACCAGGTAAAGTGTCATAAGGCAATGGTGGTAAAAATTTCTTTGCGTCCTTTGATAAACTATCAAGGGATCTCATACCACGACGGGTAACAAGACTTACATAGCGTCTTGGTGGGTTAGCAGCGATGACCGGAATTTTATTTTGCCTGGCATACTCTATCATCGGTCGGTAGTCTTTATAATTATTCCATAATCTTAAGTCTCTTGAGAAACGGGATTCATCAATAGTGCCTGCGAGGTATTCATTCAAAACCAGCTGACCATCGGTTTCAAACATCTCCATGCTTAAAACAATTTGATCGCCATATTGAGCATGGAGAGCTCTGAAAATCTTATTTTCCAGGTAATGGCCGGCACTGTCGTTATGTTCTTCTCCAAAAAACAAAACATCTGCCTCAGCCATATCTGTCACTATTTTGTCAATGGTTATGATTTGTTTTGATCGGCTATCATAAATTTTATAATGTGTATTCATACTATCCTGTGCCAAAGCAGTCAATGAAAGAAACATAAGGTATGATCCGACAAAGTATTTCATCAGAAATCTTTTGTTGAAAATACATATTTATACTCCATTTGGAAAGGAGTTTACTGTTTTAGGAATTCATATTCCCCTTTTGGGGGTTAGGGGTATATGTTTTCCACTTTGCGTAAACCGTTTTTCTTTTTCCGTAAGTGATCAAAGTTTCTCTGCGACATCTTTGCGCAAAAACCAGTTATCATGCTTAGAAGAGTGTTAGTGATTGCCTTAGGACTTAGTTCGCAATTAATTATTTCGGCCCAGGAAAAGAAGATATTTCATGATGATTCTACAAAACCTTCTCACAAATACTTACCCGATATAACAATTGTTGGACGTTATAGTAAGAGTGATTACCAGCAATTGCCCGAAGTGGTAGGTACTTCAATTTATGCCGGTAAAAAAAATGCATTGATCGTTTTAGATAACGTGCAGGGAAATGTTGTTACCAATACTATGCGCCAGGTGCTTGCAAAAGTCCCGGGCATTCATGTTTGGGAAAGTGATCCAAGCGGAATTCAGATTGGTATTGCAGCAAGAGGCTTAAGTCCAAACCGCAGTTGGGAATTCAATATTCGTCAAAACGGTTATGATATTGCTGCCGACCCATTTGGTTACCCGGAAGCCTATTACAATCCGCAGTTGCAGGCGGTGCAAAGAATTGAGATTGTTCGCGGGCAAGGATCATTACAATATGGTCCGCAGTTTGGCGGCATGGTAAATTATATTTTAAGGAACGGAAGTGAGATCAATAAGCCGTTTGAATTTGAAACACAGCAAACCGTAGGCAGCAATGCGCTGTTCAATTCTTACAATGCCATCGGGGGCAAAATAGAAAAGTTTCATTATTATACTTTCTTTGATCATCGCAATGGTGATGGATGGAGAAATAACAGCCGCTATTTTACCAATGCCGGTTTTGGAACACTCACTTATTACTTCACTCCAAAATTTTCTTTATCTGCTGAAGCAATGCGTTCTCATATTCGCAGCCAGCAGGCAGGGGGTTTAACTGATGCACACGTAAAACAAGACCTGCCTACCGGACAGGCAGGTGCTCAACAAAGTTTTCGCAGCCGTAATTGGTTTGATATTACATGGACAACACCAGCGTTGATCGCAAACTATACGTTCAACGAACATACAAGATGGAATACAAAGGTATTTGCAACGATCGGTGATCGCAATAGCGTCGGGTTCTTACAATCCATTACTTTAAAAGACAGTATTAATCCTTCAACGGGAGAATATAATAATCGTGTATTGAACATCGATCAGTACCGGAACTATGGTTTAGAGAGCCGCATCATTACCGATTATCATTTAGGGAAAATGAGTAATACAATATCAGGCGGTATTCGTTTGTACACCGGCACTACTCATCGCAGAGCAGATGGCAAAGGAACAACAGGAATGGATTATGATATGAGCGTACTGGGAAACTACCCGAGGGATGTGAAGTTTACTTCTAATAACACAGCAGCATTTGTTGAAAACATTTTCCGTATCACTGAAAAATTCATCGTTATTCCGGGTATTCGTTATGAGTGGTTAGAGGGCTCTGCTTCGGGTCGTAATGGTTATACATCCGGTGGTGCAGAGATCATTTTACAAAATATAGAACGAAGCAGGAGCTTTTTACTTGCCGGAATTGGCGCTGAATTTCATATTACGAAAGCAACAGAAGTTTATGGAAATATAACACAAGCATACAGGCCAATCCAGTTTGCTAACTTGCAAGCTCCTCCAACAACTGATGTAGTTGATCCTGATCTTGAAGATGCAAAAGGATACAATATCGATCTTGGCTATCGTGGTAAAGTAAAAGACTTCCTGAGTTTTGATGTAAGCGGTTATTATTTGCAATACAATAATCGCATTGGAACGATCACTGTTTCAGGAACTCCTTCATACAGGTTGATCACAAATGTTGGCAGTAGTACAAGCAAGGGAATTGAAAGTTATATTGAGTTCAATCCAGTTCGTGCATTAACAAAAAGTAAAAAAGCTGACCTGATCATTTTTGGTTCTTATGGGTATACACATGCACGATACAGCGGTGATCATAAAGATGCCAACACAAAAGGAAAGAACGTAGAGAATGCACCGGAAAATATCTTTCGTGGTGGAATCTCTGCCGGTTACCAAGGATTTTTGTTAACCGCCCAGGTAAGTCATGTAGGAGAAACCTATAGTGATGCCAACAACACAGTTATTCCAACATCAAATGGAAATAATGGTTTGATACCATCCTATACGATCACAGACCTTACGGCGACGTATAAATTCTCAAAAGGATTGAATTTGAAAGCAGGCATCAATAATCTTTTTGATAAAAGATATTTCTCCCGTCGTGCCGGTGGTTATCCTGGTCCGGGAGCATTGCCCGGTGATGGAAGAACATTCTTTATAAGTGTTGGTGCGAAGTTTTAAAGAAAATTCTGATTAGTATTTATAAAGCTGCTCTGATCTTAATCCGGGCAGCTTTTATTATATATGACTTTGCTCAGTATACCACATGATTCATCAACAATTTGTCGTCATTTTTTTGTAAAAGATAATTTCATCAATGTTTCATGACACTCTTATGATAAAAGAATTTATTTGCCGAAGAATCTTTGTGTCCCGAATCAAAAAGTATGAGAAAAATTTACACGCTTCTGGCTCTGATAATTTTTGCAATCAGCGCTTCAGCACAGGAAGACACTATTAAAATAAAAGAACTTTCAGAAGTAGTTATTACAGGCCAATACAGACCTCAATCAGCTAAAGCTTCAGTTTACCAGGTTCGCACCATTTCAAAAGAAAGAATCCAAAAACAGGGAGCAACCCGGTTGCAGGATGTATTAAATACTGAAATGAACATTCGATTTTCGCAAGATGTAGCAACTGGCGGTTCAGATATAACCATGATGGGATTGAAAGGTCAGAATGTAAAGATCCTTGTTGATGGATTACCGATGACAGGCAGGCAAGGAACATCTAATGAAATAAACATCAATCAAATTGATATTAATTCTATTGAAAGAATAGAAATCGTGGAAGGGCCCATGTCAGTTGTCTATGGAGCAGATGCATTGGCGGGTGTTATTAATATCATTACTAAAAAGACATCAGCCGCTAAATTTTCTGTTAATGCAAGATTGCATGAAGAAACAATCGGCAGTGAATACGGCCTCAAGCAGGGAATTCATAACCAGAATGCAGGATTTACATGGAGAAATAAGAATTGGGAAATAGGTGGGGGATTTACTCACAATTATTTTGGTGGGTGGAAAGACACTGCCACGGGCAGAGAATTGGTTTGGCATAAGAAAGATCAATTGATGGCGAATGGATTCATTGCCTATCACAGAAGTAAATTCACTATCCGTTATCGCCTCGATGGCGTAGATGAAATAATTACAAACCCCGGAAATTATCAGTCGTTCCCTGACCAGGCGTCCGGTGAAAATCTTGCCTACGACCAGGAATACCTTACTGATAGAATAATGCATCAATTGCATTCATCTTATTTTGTAAACGATGGTCTGAATTTTCAATTACAATCATCTTATACTGATTACAGCCGCCAGGTTTTTTCTACAACAGTAAGTCAGCAAACCGGTAAAGTAAGTCTTGACATGGGAACTGGCAAACAATCTGTCGTTGATTTTACAGGATTTACATTCAGAGCGATTGCCAATTATAGATTATCACCAACATTTACATTTCAGCCGGGTCTTGATATAAATCTTGACAGAGGCGAAGGTGAAAGGTTGAAGGCAGGTAATAATAAAGTTGATGATTATGCATTCTTCGTCACTTATGAGATCACGCCAAATAAAAATATAAATATCAGGCCCGGACTGCGGTTTATAAATAACTCGGTGTATGATGCACCGCCGGTTATTCCTTCGATCAATACAAAGTTTGCCTTAACGAAGGATCTTGATCTTCGTTTGGCATATGCAAGCGGTTTTCGTTCACCATCGATAAGAGAATTATATTTTAATTTCTTTGATGCCAATCACCAGATCGTGGGCAATCCTGATCTGAAAGCTGAAACATCACACAGCTTTACCGGTTCATTGAACTGGAAAAAAACAACACCCAACGAAGTAGTATACACAACTGTAGTAAGTGGTTTTTATAATGATGTAAAAAACCTGATCGATTATGCTGTGTCTGCTGCCGATCCAAATGTTTTCATTCTCACAAATGTTTCAGATAGCAAAACTGCAGGAGTAAATCTGAATTCGATCGCTAAATACAAACAGTGGAATATAGCTGCGGGAATGAGCTATACGGGTTTCTATAATGACTATTCAACTAATGATGAAGCATTACCTCAAATGCAATGGTCTGCAGAAGTAACCTCATCTCTTGGATATACTTTTTTAAAGATCGGACTTGACGCAAACCTCTTTTACAAATTCACCGGTAAGCGACCTTATTATGCTGTGAATTCAAGCCAGGAAGTTGTGCTGACGGAACAGGAAGGACATCACATGGCTGATCTTACATTGAACAAAAAAGCATGTAAGTATTTATCGATTAATGCGGGTATAAGAAATTTGTTTGATGTTGACAGGATAAACAGTACGTATCCCGGCGGAGGAACACATGGCTCTAATGGAGTGAGAAACATTGCTACAGGCCGTTCATTTTTTGTTGGTCTCAAATTTAACTGGGAGAAAAAATAATAAGTACTAAAAATAAAAATCAATCACATGTTAACAAGAATAATGAGAAACGGATTTGTTTTATCGATGATGATATTGGTATTGGCTGCTTGCCGTAAAAGAGAAGCGGAGCTTCCTGATAATTATGCGGTCTTTGAAACTTCTGCACAGGGAATATCAGCAAATGAATCAAATATTACCGTGAAAGTAAAATTGTCAAGAGGAGTAAATGCTGACGTGCCGGTTATAATAAAAATTACAGAACAGGGAGTTGTGGAGGGCGCCGATTATACGACAACACCTGCAGCTGCTGCAGGAAAAATTTCATTGACGATCCCTTCAGGAAATAACGAGGCGTCATTTACACTTACCAAAAAAGCGGGAGTTTTGTTTGATGGCGATGAAAAAATAGTATTTGACCTGTATAGTTCGGCCGCACCGGTATTGATCGGCGTTACAAAACAATTAACATTAAGTTTTGGTGAATTGGTTGCCTCAACTTCCACCGCAGTTATAAATGGTGGTGGCGTTACTTATCCAAATAAAGTATTTATTGATCTGAGTGCAAACAGGCAAACAGCAGTTATTCGCACTGCATGGGATCTGGGTTTCTATACCGGCAGCGATGATTTTCGGGTTATCCTTAACTCATCTTCAGCCATGATGGCAAAACAAATAAATAAAAATGATCTGAATGCAGTTACTGCTATAGATACAGTAGGATTTTCTACCGAAGTTGCATTTAGCCAGGCTGCTCCAACTACATCATCACTTGCCTATATTGATTATCCAAGTGGTGATTTGACAAAAACAGCCATCGCTTCTATTTCAGCTACAGCAACCGATAACAAAGTATACATTGTCAACAGGGGAACAGGTGTTGGCAATCCTGCACCAGCAAGAGGATGGAAAAAGATCCGCATCATTCGTAATCCATCTGGTGGTTATACATTGCAACATGCAGACATTGCAGCGACAACTTTCTCTTCAATTGACATTTCAAAAGATGATATTTATTTCTTTAAATATATTTCTTTTGAGAACGGTGTGGCTGTGGTGGAGCCAGCAAAGAGGAAATGGGATGTTGCATGGACCTACTTCTCTAACGTTACAAATTTTGGTACAGGCGAAGTGCCTTATCTTTTCCAGGACATCGTTTTAATGAATCGTAATGTGCAGGTGGCAAAAGTGATGGTAACAACAAAAGCTTTTGCTGATTTTGGTGAAGCTGATATTGCAGCACAAACATTTTTAACCACACAAAATGCCATTGCCTCTGATTGGCGAAGCGGAGGAGGTCCGGGAGTTAGTCCGGCTGTAAGAACTGATCGTTTTTACATCATTAAAGATGGGGATAACAATTATTATAAAATACGTTTCACCGCATTGACTCAAAACGGTGAGAGAGGTTACCCCGCTTACGAATCTGTTTTGATAAAGAAAGGGTAATAAGAGAACATATTTTGAAAACTATCTGTCATTTGTGGCAGGTGGTTTTTCTTTTAATAGAGGTCAGATCAGGGCCTTTATTTCCTTAACTTCGCAGACTTTTTATGAGTCAGAAATACAGGGAATACCAGCAACTCAATTTACCGTCAATAGAACAGGAAATACTGGCCAAATGGGCAGCAGAGCAGGCTTTTGAAAAAAGTGTTTCACTTCGTGAAGGCGCTACACCATTCGTTTTCTATGAAGGTCCGCCTAGCGCCAATGGTATGCCGGGTATTCATCACGTTATTTCAAGAACGTTAAAAGATCTTGTTTGCCGCTACAAAACCATGAAAGGTTTCCACGTAAAAAGAAAAGGGGGATGGGATACTCATGGTTTACCGATAGAGTTAGGAGTTGAAAAAGAATTGGGCATTACAAAAGAAGATATCGGTAAAAAGATATCTGTTGAAGAATATAACAAAAAATGCCGTGAAGCGGTTCTTCGCTACAAAGACAAATGGGATGATTTAACCAGAAAGATGGGTTATTGGGTTGATCTCAATGACCCATACATCACTTTCAAGAATGAATATATTGAATCGTTGTGGTGGTTGTTGAGTGAGTTGTATAAGAAAGGATTGTTGTATGAAAGTGTGAGCATTCAACCATATTCGCCTGCAGCCGGTACTGGGTTAAGTTCACATGAATTAAATCAGCCGGGAACGTACAAAGATGTAAAAGATACAAGTGCTGTTGCAATGTTCAAAGTAAAAAGGAATGAAAAAAGTGAATTCTTGTTTACGAAGTCAGACATCGGGCATCAGGCACCAGAAATTTTCTTGCTTGCGTGGACGACAACACCATGGACACTTCCTTCTAATCTTGGACTGACGGTAGGGCCAAATATTGATTATGTTTTCGTAAAAACCATCAATCCATATTTACACAATGAAATAAATATTGTTCTTGCAAAAGCATTGCTTGGGAAATATTTTAAACCAGAACTTGAGAATATTGATTTTGCAACCTATAAAAATGATGGCAAGAATCTTCCTTATAAAATTATTGGTGAGTTTAAAGGAAATAAAATTGAAGGAGTCGAGTACGAGCAATTACTTCCTTATGAAGCGAACTCACAAAAGGCAATTGAAGAAATAACTCCTGGGGCTAAACCATTCAAAGTCTTGGTTGGAGAATTTGTAACAACTGAAGATGGTACAGGTATAGTTCATACTGCACCGGCATTTGGCGCCGATGACTTTAAAGTTGGCAAAAAATATAACATTGGAATTCTCACAATGGTTGACCGTGAGGGAAAATTTGTAGATGGGCTAGGAGAATTCAGTAACCGGTATGTAAAAAATTATAAAGATCAAAAAGATTATGTTGATGTAAATGTTGATATAGCCGTTAAGCTTAAAAAAGAGAACAGGGCATTTAAAGTTGAAAAATATGAACACAGCTATCCGCATTGCTGGAGGACAGATAAGCCGGTTCTTTATTATCCGCTTGATGCATGGTTTATCAAGACCACAGCTATTAAGGATAGAATGGTTGAGTTAAATAAAACCATTAACTGGAAGCCGAAATCAACCGGTGAAGGAAGATTTGGTAACTGGTTGGAGAATATGGTTGACTGGAACCTGAGCCGTTCAAGATTTTGGGGAACACCATTACCAATCTGGAAAACGGAAGATGGTGAAGAAGAAATTTGTATTGGTAGTGTGCAGGAACTTCATGCCGAAATTGAAAAAGCAAAGCATCTCAATAAATCCGAGATCGTAAATCGCAAATCTGAAATTGATCTGCACAAGCCTTATGTTGATGAAATAATTCTTGTCAGCAAATCAGGCAAACCAATGAAGCGGGTTCCCGATCTTATCGACGTTTGGTTTGACAGTGGCGCTATGCCTTATGCACAATGGCATTTTCCGTTTGAGAATACCGAAACATTTAAACAAAACTTTCCTGCAGATTTTATCGCAGAGGGTGTTGATCAGACAAGAGGATGGTTCTATACGCTTCATGCTATCGCTGCATTGGTATTTGATTCTGTTGCATACAAAACCTGTGTGTCAAATGGATTAGTGCTGGACAAGAATGGAAATAAAATGGCCAAACGTCTTGGTAATACAATTGATCCATTTAAAACCATTGAAACTTTCGGTGCGGATGCCACAAGATGGTATTTGGTTACCAATGCTTCGCCATGGGATAATATGAAGTTTGATCTTGATGGCATCAAAGAAGTTCAACGTAAATTTTTTGGCACTCTTTATAATACCTACCAGTTCTTTGCTTTATATGCCAATGTTGATGGCTTTGCGTTTAAAGAAAAATATGTTTCCCTTGCTGAAAGACCAGAGATCGATCGTTGGATACTTTCTTCGTTGAATACCGTGGTAAAGACAGTAAATGAATTCATGGATGATTATGAGCCGACACAAGCCGGTCGTGTTGTCGAAGATTTTGTGGATGAACATTTGAGCAACTGGTATGTTCGTTTGTGCCGTCGGCGTTTCTGGAAAGGAGAATATGAACATGATAAAGTGTGTGCTTATCAAACTTTATATGAATGCCTGGAAACAGTGTTAAGAATGATCGCACCAATTTCACCATTCTTTAGCGATGCTATTTTCTGTAATCTGAATGCTATCACAAACCGTTTTAATGTTGAATCAATCCATCACATTGATTTTCCTGTGGCTGATGAAAAAGTAATTGATGTATCGCTTGAGGAAAGAATGCAATTGGCGCAAGATGCTTCGTCATTGATCTTATCATTGCGTAAAAAGCAAAATGTAAAAGTTCGCCAGCCGCTACAAAAAGTTTTGATCCCGGCATTAAATGCTTCAATGAAAGAACAATTGCAAAAAGTCGAAGACCTGGTAAAGGCTGAAGTGAACGTAAAAGAAATCGAATATTTAAATCCTGATAACACATTTATCAGCAAAAAGATCAAACCAAACTTTGTTGCGCTTGGTAAGAAGCTCGGCCCAAAGATGAAAACCGTTTCGAATTTGCTGGGCCAGTTTACTCAGGACCAGATCAGAAAGTTTGAAAAAGATGGCCAATATAGTTTGCAAGTTGATGGCGAAGAGGTAATATTACAGGCTTCTGAAGTCGAGATCACAAGTGAAGATATTCCGGGGTGGCTAGTGGCAAGTAAAGGTCTGTTGACCGTTGCTTTGGATGTTACCATAACTGCGGAACTGGAACATGAAGGCAATGCCCGTGAATTTGTAAACAGGATTCAGAAGATCCGCAAGGATAGTGGTTTTGAGCTCACGGATCGGATCGAAGTGGGAGTAATGGCAGAGAATGGATTAAAAAATTCGTTAGCTCAGTTTAAAGATTATATTTGCGCCGAAATTCTGGCAGACAAACTGGAATTTTTAACCGAAAACAACAGTGGAATAGAAATTGAAGTGAATGATATTCAATTAAAAGTGATTGTTTCAAAAAAAGCTTAAACGTATGGCTAACAAGAAGAAGCCTGCACCAAAAAAAGCTAGCAAGCCAGTGAAAAAAGCGAATACCAAGAAGCCGGCGCAAAAAAAACCCGCCGCAAAAGCGGCGCCTAAGAAGGTGGCTAAATCAATAGTGAAAAAGACAACCCCTCAAAAGCCAGCAACTAAGGTTGCGGCAAAAAAGCCTGAAAAAAAGGCACCCGGTCATGAAAACAAATCTTTAGTTTCCGTAAAACCCCAAATAAAACCAATAGTGAAAAAGGAACCTCCTAAACCCGGGAAAGTTGTGATACCGAAAACAACCACCAAGTCAGTAAAGAAATATGAGCCTGAGTTCACCAAATCTGTGCTTGATTCACAAGCACAGGATCCTGGCGCTCCTGTTCATAGATATTCTGATTCAGAGTTAACCGAATTCAGAGAAATTATTCTGAAAAAACTCGATGCCGCAAAAAAGGAATTGAACTACCTGCAAGGTCTTATTACCCGTAAAGATGAAAGTGGCGATATGGATGAAGGTCGCTACATGACAATGGAAGATGGTAGTGTAAGTATGGAAAGAGAACAACTCAGCCAAATGGCAAGCCGGCAGATCACTTTCATCGATCACCTTGAAAAAGCAATGATGCGAATTGAAAATAAAACGTATGGCATCTGCCGTGTTACAGGTAAACTTATTGACAAAGCAAGATTAAGAGCTGTACCACATGCTACACTTAGCATTGAGGCAAAGCAAATGATGAACAAATGATCCGATCGCTATCGGATTGCTCAACTGATTTAAAACCGTCCCGACTTAGTCGGGACGGTTTTTTTCTTTTCGAATTTATTTTCCCAGTAACTTGTTGCAAATTCTGTGCAATGCTCCGAGTTATCTTATTCGCTGCTTCTTTATTTCTTATAACTGCTGACATAACATCTCAGGTTGTCTCGGGGCCTATGCTTGGTCCTATTGAGTACAGGGATGCAAAGATCTGGATCGAAGTAACACCACAGGTAAGATCAGTTTCATTGCAGGTTAAAAAGAAAGGCGATTCAAAAATAAAGACGATCGCGCACAGGGGACAATTAGGGAATGATTTTAATCCGTTGCAATTAACAGTTGGTGGTTTGGAATTTAATACAACTTACGAGTACCAATTTATAATTGATGGAAAACCGTCTTCAGCAAAAGGACAGTTCACGACAAAAGATCTGTGGCCTTATCGTAAACCGGTTCCTGATTTTTCATTTCTTACTGGCAGCTGTGCTTATTTTAATGAACCTGCTTATGACAGGTTATACACGGACCTGGTACAATTAAACAGACCGGCTGCACCCTATGGAAAAGATTCTTCCATTTTTGAAACAATGGCGAAAGAAAGATCTGCTTTCATGCTTTGGCTTGGAGATTCATGGTACACAAGAGATGTCGATTATAATAGTGAATGGGGTTTATGGTACAGGGCGTCTCACGACAGGTCAAGGCCAGTGCTGCAAAATTTTTTAAAAGCGATGCCGCAGTATGCGATATGGGATGACCATGACTATGGTCCAAACGATATTGGCAGGAATTATATTCTGAAAGATGCAAGCCGCAAAGTGTTCATGAATTATTTCTGTAACCCTTCTTATGGTGAGAATGGACAAGGTATTTATTCAATGATCAGTTGGGCCGATGTAGAAATATTTATGACGGATGATCGGTGGTGGCGCAGTGAAGACAAGATAAAAGATTCCATAAATGGAAAACCCAATCCTGAAAAAAGAATGTTGGGTAAAGAACAAATGGAATGGTTAAAAAATTCTTTGTTGCACAGCTTTGCAACGTTTAAGATCATTGCGGTTGGTTGCCAGGTCCTGAACCCTGTTTCGCCGTTTCATAAGTGGTGGGGTTTTCCAGCTGAGTATGATGAGCTGATGAATTTTATAAAAGAGTATAAGATAAACGGAGTGGTATTTCTAACCGGTGATCGTCATCACAGTGAAATTATTAAAGTTGATCGTCCCGGTCACTATGCACTATATGACATTACTGTTTCTCCTCTTACGTCAGGAGGTTATCCCTTTAGTACGGTTGAAAAAAATAACCCCTATCGTGTAATCGGCTTTGAACAAAAACAGAATTATGCAAGATTTTCTTTTACAGGTAAACGAGGAGAGAGAAAAATGACGGTTCAATATTTGGGGTTAAAAGGCGAGAATCTTGGCGAATGGAGTGTCGGTGAAAAAGAACTAAGAAACCAATAACCAGCAGCCAGCTCATGACCATTCATTTCACATATGAAAAGTCAAAAGTGATGCAGGGCCTGCGATATCATTTTATCACAAGACCTGAGCTTCGACTTATGATCATCGTGGTCAATGTATTTGCATTGCTTTCAGCCACACTATTTTATTTTAAAATAGTTACACCGCTTGCATTTTTCATTGGCACTACTCTCTGGTTTATGCTTATGATCAGCGTTTGGTTTCTGTTACCCGAAATTATTTACAGGCGTACATCGACATTCAAGGATCATTTTGATATGAGCTTTGAAGAG
>Ga0075419_10001101_pt1 | contig 17514 bp, 16 predicted proteins | sample SoiMetdeltSBSDD3_FD_76900 | JGI IMG/M metagenome (GOLD analysis project Ga0075419, IMG submission 76900) | Bulk soil microbial communities from a Populus tree surrounding site in Tennessee, USA - Soil MetaG P. deltoides SBSDD3 | ecosystem: Environmental > Terrestrial > Soil > Tree plantation... | reverse complement strand
CCGGCAGCGCCGGGCCGCGACGATTCACGTTGCCGGTCGCGGTGGCGAAGCTGTTCGTCGGGGACGGCGCGGTCCGCGCCGAGATCTGCACCCTGCGGATCAATGCGCCTGCGAGCGGCGCTCAATAGCCGCGGCGACGATCCACCACACCGCTGACGGATTCGCCACGCTCCAGGCGCCGGATTTTCTCCGCCACCTGCCTGGCCGAAGGGCCGATCACAGTGAGCGCCGACACGTGCGGCGTGATGCGGACCTTCGGGTTCGACCACAACGGATGATCCGGCGGCAGCGGCTCCTTGCGAAAGACGTCCAGCGCTGCGCCCCCCAGATGGCCGCGGTCGAGCAGTTCGATCAGATCCTCCTCGACCAGCAGACCGCCGCGCGCCACGTTGATGACGTACGACGACGGCGGCAGCAGCGCGAGCGTCTCGCGGTTGAAGAGATCCTGCGTCGCCGGTGTCAGCGGCGCGATGATGATCAGCACTCGCGACGCCCGCATGAATGCGGCGAAGTCACCCGCACCACCCTGCTCCGCGAACGATTGAATTCCTGCATGTTCGTGCGCTGAGCGTGCGAAGCCGTTCACGTTGAAACCGAGCGCTCGGAACGCAGCGGCGACATGCAGACCGAGCACCCCCAACCCGAATACTCCGATCGGCCAGTCCGTCACGTCGTTGGCCGCAAGCTGTTTCCATACGTGTGCGCGCTGCTGTTCGTCGTACTCGCCGCGTCGACGCAGCCAGTGGAGCACGGCGTAGACGCAGTAGTCGGCCATCTGCGCGCCCATGCCCGCGTCTTCAAGACGGATCACTGGAATCGCCGCCGGCATGTCAGTGCTGGAGAGCAGCTTCTCGACGCCTGCACCGGTGCAGAAGAACGCCTTCAGACGATCGTGCTGAGCGAAGAATTCCTGGCCCGGCGCTGCCCACGCGATCGCGTAGTCGGCGCTGCCTGCGGGACCCTGACCCCAGATATCGACTTGTGCGTCAGGCAATTCGCGCGCAAGCGCATCGCGCCAGCGCTGGCATGAAGCCGGGAGGTGATGAGCGACAGTGATGCGCATTCGTGAGCAGCATATTAGCGGCGGCCCGAAATGCACAATGCCGTGTTCGGCAGGCGGATCCGATGACCTGCACGGTACGGCTCGATCGCGTCCGCCATCGCATGCTTCAGACGCTGGACCTCAGCGACCGACAGCGTTGCTCTCGCCTGCTCGACCGGCGCCGACATGTCGCTCACGATGTGCCAGTGCACGTCAGTCGACTCGACCTCGAAGACGACTTCCATCGACTGAACCGTGAGCTCGCCGAAGCCGGCCTGTCGCAGCACGGATTCGAACTCCGCCTGCGGCGCGAGTCGGAACGGCCCCGGGGCGCCCGCACGCGGCGTCGGACGCGGCATGAATTGCGACACCACCTGGTTGATGGTCATGAAGAAGGCGTTCTTCTCCGGCGCGTCCCAAGCAGACAGCGCGAAGCGTCCGTTCGGCTTGAGCACGCGCCGCAGCTCGCTCGCCGCCTTGACCGGGTCGGCGCAGAACATCAGGCCATCCTTACACGTCACCGCATCGAACGATGCGTCAGGGAAACCCAAGGCCGTCAGATCCATCGGTCGATGCTCGATGTTCGCGACGCCCGCGGAGCGCGCGATGCGCATGGCAGCCGCCAGCATCACCGGCGACGAGTCGATTGCAACGATCTTGCCGCCAGGATGCACGCGCTCGGCCAGTGCGAGAGACGGCAATCCCGTGCCGCACGCCGCGTCGAGGATCGTTTGCCTCGGCGCCGCGCCGATGGCATCGCAGAACCAGCGCGTCATAGAAGCAAACACGACTGCATTCCAGTCGTGCCACTTCTCCCAGCCGCTGCGCTGAACGTTGTCGGTCGCCACGACCGATGATGACACGAGAGACCCGCGCGTTCAGAGCACGTTCGGATGAAAATCGTCGAGCGTGACGACGAGTGCAGCGACCGCATCCGCTGCAGCGGCGACCAAGACGCGCTGAGCAGTGATGATCGCAACGTCGTGCGTGTCGAGTGAGTCGCGCGCGACGGACAACCCGCGCTCGAGTGCGAAAAGAATGATCGTGGTGCCTGCGTTCGCTTCGATCTGTGTGTTTCCGCTGAACAGCTGGCGCCGCACAGCGTGTCGTGCGCGCCCGCGACGGGTCATCACGTTGAAATCGAGCGTGGAGCCGCCGGCGAGCGTGGCCTCGATGGCGCGCTCGCCTTCGAAAGTGACAGGCTCGTTACGAGCGAGCTCGATGCGACCATTGCGATCCTGCAGCGTCATCGCACCATCGAGCAGCACGAGCGTGCGGTCGACGTCCTCGAAGCGCGAGAACGGCCCGTCGCGATCGACCTGCGCGAGACTCAGCCGCCAGTCGAAGTCATCGAGCGAGGCCCCCGGCGGGGACACGACGATGTCACGTGTCGTGCCGCCGCCGTTCTTCCAGGGTCGCGCAAGGTAGTCGGCGCTGCGGAGGATGCGAAGCATTCCCGGGGAGCCTACCAGAGCTTCGCGACCTGTCCGAGATGAACATGCCGCGGCGCGTCGCTCAGTCCTTCTTGGCTTCCTGGGCCTGCTGCAACATCAACTTCAACATCTGCAGTCGTCGCAAGCGCCGCGCCGTTGCATCGTCCTCCACCGCAGTCGCTCCACTGGCCGGCGCAGAATAAAAGAAGAACGAAAAATCCTCCGGTCGCGCTGCGCCAGGATCCGCGACGGAAGAAAAAAGCTGCTGCGTCCGCGGGGCCTGCCACGCGGCCTCGTGGGCAGCGCGCGCCCGTGCCAACACGGTCTGCTGTCGCGCGTTACGATCCACCGTCTCCAGCCACTGCACCATCTCCGGCGTGGCGCGGTCCGCAATCGAACGATCGGGCTTGCTCATGTCCATCTCCTCGGGGCCAACTGATTTGCATCGGTCGGCTCAAAGGATGGCGATTACGGCGCGGCGGAACTGTCAACCGGTTGACACAAGGACAGGACCTCGACGACTTCCACGGGCTGGGACTTGCCCTTGACGAGCATCGAGGCGGTGCGGCCGAGCGTGAAGGCCGGCCCGAGCTGGGCAGAAATGTCGCGCGAAACCAGGATCGTGGCCTGCATCTCGCGCGTCAGCGCCTCGACGCGGGCGGCCAGGTTCACCGGATCGCCGACGACACCGTATTCGATGCGATTGTCGGGGCCGATCAAGCCGGCGACCACCGCACCGCTGTGGATGCCGACGCCGATCTCCAGGGGACCTATGCCCTGCTGGGTCAGGATTTCGTTCAGGCCCTTGAGTCGGGTCACGATACCGAGCGCTGCACGTACTGCGCGTTCTGCGTGATCCGGATGCGGCTGCGGCGCGCCGAACAACGCCATGACGCCGTCGCCGAGGAACTGCTTGACGACGCCGCCTTCCGCTTCGACCGCCGCGACGACTTCCGTGAAGAACTGATTCAAGAGCCGCAGGAGCACGGCGGGATCGAGCCGCTCGCTGAGGCTGGTGAACCCGCGAATGTCCTGGAACAGGATGCTGACGTCGCGCCGCTCGCCTTGCAGCGGCACGCGGCCGGTCAGCACTGCTTCGGCAACGTCATGCGAGACGAAGCGACCGAAGGTGTCGCGGATCAGCTCGCGCTCTTCGAGGCCGTCGACCATTTCGTTGAACGACTTGGCGATGAACCCGAGCTCGTCGCCCCGCTCGATGCGCGAACGGTACTGCAGATTGCCGCGCAGGACTTCGCGCATGCCGGCGACCAGGCCTTGCAAGGGCGCAATGATTCCGCCGGCCAGTCCCACTCCGATCAGCAGCGCGCCAAGCAACCCTGCCGTACCGATGATGACGATGCGTTGTCGCAAAGCGCGTAGCGGTGCGAGTGCTTCGTCGTAGGACCGCTGCATGAGTGCGAACAACGGCTGCGACAGCTTCGACTCGACCGGCACGATCAACGAGAGGAAGCGCTCGTCCTCCGCCGTGAAGGGCGACGTCGTGCGTGTCTGAGTGCGAAGCAAAGCGGATCGAGCCTGCGGCGGCGGAATGACGCGATCCCGCCTGCCCGTCGGCCACGACGACGCGAACAGGCGATCGTGAGTCAGGAACGAAACGTCCGTGCCCGTGGAACCCTTGAGTCGCCCTGCAAGCCGATCGTCGACCGCTTCGCCCAGCAGCAGGAACCCGATCACGTCCGGCGCGAAGACGGGCACGGCGACGACCTGGAACAGGTGCCCATCGATCTCCGCGATACCCGCTGCGGGTTCTTCGGTATCGATCGCTTCCTTCAACGGCGAGAGCTCTTCGATCTCCTCGCCGCGGCGATCGCGCCCCGAGGACGCCACCAGCACAGTGCCGAGCTCGTCGGTGATCCAGAACAAGTCGACGCCGATTCGCTCCTGCCAGCTCTGGGCCGCCGACGCGAGCGTCTCAGGCTCGTAGTTCGCCGGATCGAAATGCGTGGCGACCGCGCTCTTCAGCGCGAAGTCGCTGGCCAGCAGGATGGAGTTCGTTTCGAGGCGCGCGCCGCGCTCGTTCAGCAGCACCTCGAACACTTCGCCGGTCGTCAGCAGCTCTCGATCGAGCGTGCGCTCGACTTCGCGCGTCACGACGACCTGCGTGAAGCCGAGCGTCGCCAGCAGGACGGCGATGATCAGCGATGAAAATGCGACGAAGATCTTGGTGCGCAGGCGGGCGCGCACCCACCACTTCATTGGTCCCACCGCGCGCCACGCGTTGCAGGCCGCGTGCGCGCCGGCGCGAGCGAGAGCTTGAAGGTGAGCTGCGGATCGTGGTCGACGATCGCGACCTTCTGCGCGACGTCTTCGGTCTTGTCGCGGCTCTGCGCGTGCCACGCAGTGATCGTGTACTGGCCGGAATCGAGACCGGGCAGGCTGAACGTGCCGTCGTCCTTGGTGACGGCGAAGCGATCGTTCGGCAGCACCAGGATGATCGCCGACATCCAGTCGTGGATGTTGCAGCCGATCTTGACGACGCCGGGCTTATCGAACAGCACCGGCGGCGCATCCTCACCCTTGTACAGCGGCAGCTCGAAGCGCTTCGGCCGCGAGAACGAGTACACGTGATGACGAATCTGATCGCGATTCGGGAAGCGCACCTGGGTGCCGACGGCAATCGGCAGCATTTCCGGCACGAACGTCTTGTTGAACTGATCCATGATCGCCGGCGACGCGGCGGCAGCCGACTGGAGCGCAGCAGGCTCCTGCACGAACACGACCGCGTTCGCGATCGGCTTGCCGTCCTGGCCGAGCACCTGGCCCGTCACCGTTCGTGCAGCGGCGCTCGATGCGGCTGCGATGGCGAGAAGCGCGAGAAGAGCTTTGAATGCTTGCATCAGTAGCGGAACCGATAACTGAGCTGCCAACCGTCGTGCGATCGTTCGCTCGGCGTGCTGCCCGGGCGCTCGCTGTCGAGCCAAGTGTACTCGACGCCCATCCGGTGCCGCAGACCCCATTCGAATGCGTACGCAACCGTGATGCCGTCGCCGCGCTCCGTGGTGGAGTTGCCGCCGTCGAGATCGTCGAGGCGGAAATCGTCGTAGCGGACCGTCGCGCGATGCGATCGATGTCGATACGACAACAGTGCATAGAACGCACGCAGCGAGCTGTCGTTGCTGGTATCGCGAACGCGTGCTTCGCCATCCAGGTACTGGACGACCAGGTCGAGATTCGCCAGCGGATGCAGCACCGCGCCGATCGTCGTGAAGTGCGTGTTCCAGGAGCCGTCCGCGTTCTGGTCGCCGCGGTTGTCGAAGTAGCCGACCTTCAATGCGCCGCGCTCGCCCGGATCGCTCAACGTCACGAGCGCATAAGCGGCGGGACGATCATCTCGCTCATCGAAGATCTCCGTGCGAGTTCCGTTCGGCAGCGGCAGATCGCTGTTGAGACCGCTCAAGCCATCGCCGATCACCCAGCCGCGCAGTGCCAGCAAGCGTCCCAGTTGATCGGGACCGAATCCGGCGCCGACGACCAGGCCCAGGCGCGGACCGCGCTCGCCTGCGTGCCACCATTCGCCCTCGATGCCGGCGAGGCTGATCTCTTCCCACAGCCAGTTGTCGAGCGCCGAAGCCGAGAGCGCGTACTCGGGCGTCCAGGCCGGCCCAGTGTGTTCGAGCGAAAAGGGTGTGCTCGTCAGCCCGGCCTGCAGTCCCCAGCCGCTCTCCTCCACTCCCCACTCCTTGCGCAGAAACGCTTCGACCAGCCACGGCTCGTAGCTGTCGGCAATGTCGGGCTGCACGTTCGCTTGCGCCTGGGCGCGAATGCCCCACGGCAGCGAGGCGCCGAACTGAACTGCGAGCTTCGCCAGCTCGACACGAGTCACATGCTCGAAGCCTGCGTCGTGGGACCGCCCTCCGAAGCGCAGTTTTCCCGGGCCGCTGTCAGTCCAACTCGGGAACTCCGGGCCTCGCGCCACGCGCACGTCGATCAGCGCACGCAGCCAGACGCTAGCCTCCTCGTCGACTTCGTACTGGGCGTGCGCAGCCAGAGGCACGAGGCCGCAGCAGGCAAGCAACAGCGGTGCTCTGGACACGAAGCCGCGAGGCATGAGGGTGCGACCGGTGCGGGAAAGCGGCAATGGTATAGTCGCGCCCCAAACGCTGCCACTGCCCAAAGGCAGAATGCGACGTCGGAGATTCACGTCGTGCCGCTGGACGCCAAAACGATCATCGCGCGCAACAGCCTGTTTCGCGCATTGCCCGAGCAGACGATCACGCAGATCACTGCGCTGTCGTCGCGCCGCTCGTATAAAGCCGACGCCGTGGTTTTCATGGGCGGCGATCCCGGAGATGCTCTGTATGGCGTCGTCACGGGGCGCGTCCGCATCAGCGCGAGCGGCTCGGGCGGCAAGGAAGTGTTCCTGAACATCATGGAGCCCGGCGATGCCTTCGGCGAGATCGCATTGCTCGACGGTCAGCCACGCACGGCCGCTGCAACCACGCTCGCACCGACGGAGCTGATGATCATCCGACGCGAGGATTTTCTCGCGCTGGTGAAACGCGAGCCGCAGCTCGCGGTGCATCTCATCGAGCTGCTGTGCAAACGCGTGCGCTGGACGTCGGAACAGATGGAGGACTCCTCGCTCCTCAACGTGCCGGCGCGTCTCGCCAAGCGGCTGCTGAGCCTGGCGGCTTCGCACGGACGCAAGACTCCGGAGGGTGCGCAGCTCAGGCTCTCGCAGGAGGACCTCGCGCAGTTCCTCGGGCTGTCGCGCCAGATCGTCAACAAGTACCTGCAGACCTGGAAAAAGCAGGGCTGGATCACGCTCGGCCGCGGCAGCGTCGTGCTCGGCGACGAGCGCGCCCTGCGCGCATTGACACGCAAGGACTGATCGAGCGCTGTAGGTCGGGCTTCAGCCCGACTCTTCCAATGTCATTGCGTTGACAGTCTTCCCAGGCAGTCATCGCCATCATGTGCCTCACCTGATGGCTACTGACTGAACCGAGGAGACTCACATGAACAGGCCCAACGATTCGCTCTCGCTGCGCGCCCTGATCGAGAAAGTGTTCGCCGGCGTTGCCGCCGCCTTGATCGTCGCCTTCGTGTCCGTGGGCACGGTGGCGATGTGCTTCCCGACCGTGGCGTAAGTGAGGATGGAGCGGCCGAACAGGCTTCGGTTCGCTCCGTTTTCCCCCTTTTTTTGCTGAGGCCCGCCGTATACTCAGGGCATGATCGCTCGCCGTTTGCTGATCACTGTCCTGGCAGCTCTGCTCTGCGCATGTGGCGGCGGCGGCGGTGGTGGATACGGCTCTTCTTCCGCGCCGCCGGCTCCGGCTCCGCCCGTCTTCGCACCGGTCCCACCGGCCACGATCATCGACATCGCCCAGCCTTGGGCGAAAGCGACACCCGCCGAAGTCAACATGGATGAAGTCATGCTGGGGCGCGCCGCGAGCGACGCCGCAGCGATGCCGCGTTTTCGCAGCCTGCTGGTCGCGCGCCACGGCAAGCTGGTCGCGGAGAACTACTTCGGCGGCGCAAGCAGCTCCACGGTGTTCGATCTGCGCTCGGTGACCAAGAGCGTCGTGAGCATACTCACCGGCATTGCCGTCCAGAGCGGCAAGCTGCCGAACATCGATGCGACCGTCGGCACCTATGTCGACGCACCCTACTCGCTCGATGCGGGCGATCGGGCGGTCTCCGTGCGCCAGCTCCTGACGATGACTTCGCGTTACCAGTGGAACGAGAACAGCGCCGACGACTACAACCTCTGGGTTCTCTCGAATGATCACGTGCAGTTCCTGCTGGACAGGCGCCAGACCGATCCGGCCGGCACGTTCACGTACAACTCCGCGGCAGTGAATCTGCTGGGCCTCGTGCTTCAGCGTGCCGCCGCGAAGCCTCTGCCCGACTTCGCGAACGAAGTCCTGTTCCAGCCGCTCGGCATCACGACAGTGCAGTGGGAACAGCTCGAACCGAACATGGTCAACGCGGGCTCGGGTATCAAGATGACCGCCACCGACCTGCTGCGCTTCGGCCAGCTCCTGCTGCAGAGGGGCCGCACAGGCACCCAGCAGATCGTGCCGGAGTCGTGGATCGAGGCCGGCACGACGCCGCAATTCACCTGGCGCGAAACCTACGGCGCCCAGCGCGGTACGACCTACGGATATCTGTGGTGGCTCGCTCAGCCGCCCGCGACGGCAGCGGTGTTCGCCTGGGGCTTCGGCGGCCAGTTCGTCTATGTCGTGCCGTCGCAGGACCTTGTCGTCGTCGCGACGACGCAGTGGCAGGGCATCAGCGCGGAAGTGAATCCGACGACGTTCGCGGGCAACGTCCTCACCGTCATCGTCAACGACGTGCTGCCGGCAGCGCGGTAGCTCCCGGCGCCATGATCGCCTTGCGCGTCGCGGCCAACGGCGCGTCATCCAGCAATTCCACGCTGTCGCCGCGCTCGCGAATGCCAAGCTGCCGCCACAATTCCGGCAGGTCCGGCGAGACCGGCTTGTCCTTCATCTGCGCGTAGAGATCCTGCAGAACCGTGGTGCCGGTCGCCTCGTCGCCGACCTTCATCACGCGATCGATCGATGACTCGAACGCGACGCCGCCGCTCTGTCGCAGCACTGCGCGCATCGCGTCGCGCAGCCCGAAGCGGTTCGCGGTCTTCTTGCGGATCTCGACATCGGCCAGCAGGCAGAACAGCGCTCCGCCCCAATACGTCCGGCCCCACGTGTGGGTATTGTCGAGACCTTCGTCGCCCGGCGCGGGCAGGCCTTGCGGCATGGAGCGCATCTGCTCCAGCCAGACTCGCTCAGCCCGCAGGTCGCCAGCGTGCACCCGCGCGATGCCCTCGATGTATGTCGACAAACCTTCCGTCAGCCACAGGTGATCGTCGCCGACTTCAGGTAGCGCGAGATGGACCATCTCGTGCACGAGCACCCAATCCTTGTGGAGCTCCTCGGGCGTGACGTCGCGACCCAGCTGCAGGCGGATGAATGGCACTGCTGTGCCGTAGGTCGTGCCGTGACGGACGCGACCGCCGTCGCGAGAGGTCACGCGGATTCGGAGCTGCTTCGCGGGAAACTGGCCGTAGTAGCGAGCCACCGTCCGCATCGAATGCTCGATCCAGCTCACGATCGGTGCGGTGCCGTGTTTGAAATCCGTGGACTGGAAATCGATGCGTACGCTCGCGCCTTCGGCCTCGATGGTTCGAGTCACGGGCTCATCCGCGGCGGTCGCCGCGGAACTGATGAGCATCAGCGCCAGGCACGCTCCGATACGCACTACCGCCGGCACCCCCAGCGCCGTTCGCGAGTGTCATCCCGTTGACAGAACGGCCGGCCGCCGCACGCCATCATGTGCCCCATCGGATCGCTAACCACTTCCAGGAGATAGAGACATGAGCAAGCACATTCGTTCCTCCGGCCTGCGCGCCGCCTTCGAACAGATCTTCGCCGGCGTGGCGTTCGCGGCGGTCGTGGCGGTGATTTTCGCCGGCACCGCGGCAATGTGTTTCCCGGGCCTCGTCGCCTAGGAGACCGGCCCGAGTTGTCAATCTTGCACGGTTGACGCCCTTGTAGGCGGGCAAAGCTTATAAATGCCGTGGAACTGTCTACGGCCCAGTGGGTTGAAGATCACTAGCCACTGGCCGCAGCGGGTCCACGTCCATGAAGCAGGTATCGCAGAACTACAAGACAGGGAAGATCGTCCTCGAAGAAGTCAGCGCCCCCACCCTGAAACCCGGCGGACTGCTGGTGCGCATGCACTACAGCGTCATTTCCGCCGGCACCGAGGGCATGAAGGTCCGCGAGGGCAACCTCTCGTACCTCGGCAAGGCGCGCGCGCGACCGGACAAAGTGAAGCAGGTGCTCGCGACCGTCCAGCAGCAGGGCATCGTCGCGACCTACCGCAAGGTCATGAACAAGCTCGACACGCTGACGCCGCTCGGCTATGCCGGGTCGGGCGAAATCGTCGCGCTGGGCCCGGACACCGAGGCGTTTTTCATCGGGCAGCGCGTAGCTTGCGCCGGCGTCGGGTACTCCAATCACGCCGAGCTCAATTTCGTCCCGAAGAATCTGTCTGTGCCCGTCCCCGATGGCGTGTCGATGAAGCACGCTGCGTTCGCGACCATCGGCGCGATCGCCCTGCAGGGTTTCCGACAGGCGCAGATGCAGTTGGGCGAGACGGCCTGCGTCATCGGCCTGGGATTGATCGGCCAGCTCCTGGTGCAGATTCTGCGTGCGGCCGGCATGCGTGTGATCGGAGTGGATATCGTCGAGTCTCGGTGCAAGCTCGAGCAAACACTGGGAGCGCACGCGGCAAGCACGCCGTCCGATTCGTCCCTGCCCTCAACGATCGCTCACCTCACTGGCGGCTTCGGCGCTGATTGCATCTTCATTACGGCTGGCGGCGACAGCAACAGCGCGACTGAGCTCGCCGTGCAGATCGCGCGCGATCGGGCACGCGTCGTGGACATCGGCAAGACCAAGCTCGACTTGCCGTGGAACGACTACTACATGAAGGAGCTCGACGTCCGCTTCTCGCGCTCGTACGGCCCCGGTCGCTACGACCCGCAGTACGAGGAGCGCGGCATCGACTACCCGATCGGCTATGTGCGCTGGACCGAGCGGCGGAACATGGGTGCTTTTCTCGATCTCCTCGCCGACGGCAAGGTGCAGATGGATCCCATCATCTCGTCGGTGCAGCCGTTCGTGAACGCAGAGCAGGTCTACCAGGACATGGCTGCCGGCAAGGCCCAGGGAATTTCGACGGTCTTCGAATATGACGTGCAGCAGCCAGTCGTCAGTCGGATCGTTGTACCGCCCGTGCAAAGCTCAGCGCCTGCGCGCAAGCGGGACGCCGTCCGGCTCGGCGTCATCGGCGCCGGCAACTACGCGTCCAGCATGCTGTTGCCGCATCTCAAGACCAACGACAAGGTGGTCTTGAGCGCGGTCGCGACGTCTTCGTCGCTGTCCAGCGAGAACGCGCGGCGCAAGTTCGAATTCGCGCAGGCGACGACCGACTATCGGCAACTCCTGGCGGATCCCGACATCGACGCGGTGTTGATCGCAACCCGGCACTCGTCGCACGCACGGCTGGTCTGCGAGGCTTTGAGCGCCGGCAAGGCGACGTTCGTCGAAAAGCCGCTCGCGCTTTCTGTCGAAGACCTGCAGACGATCGGTCGCACGATCGCCAAGTGCGGCAATGCCCGGCTCATGGTGGGGTTCAACCGGCGCTTCTCGCCCATGGTGCGTGCAGTCGCGGAGCGCTTCCACAAAGCCGAGTGTCCGCTGGTGGTGCACTACCGCGTGCATGCGGGGCAGCTCGACGCCGGATCGTGGTATCTCGACACCTCGGAAGGCTCGCGCTTCCTCGGCGAGTCGGGTCACTTCCTCGATGTGATGGCCTACCTGACGCGTTCGCGGCCGGCTCGCGTGAGCGCGAGCGTGCTGCGTCCGTCCGGGACCGTGCAGGATGACCTCGAGAACCTGGTCGTCTCCATTCAGTACGCGAACGGTTCGGTTGGCAACCTGATGTACCTGACGCAAGGCGGCGCCAAGGTCCCGAAGGAATCCATGGAGGTGTTCGGCGGCGGCTTGACGGCGCAGCTCGAGAACTTCGAGACACTCGAGTTCTTCGACCGCAGCAAGGTCGACAAGGTGCGCGCCGGACGCGACAAGGGACAGGCCGCTCAGCTCGCCTCATTCATCGAAGCGGTCAGGACCGGCAGCCCGATGCCGATCTCGCTCGAAACGCTGTTCGACACGACACTGACGACGCTGGCGAGCCTGTACTCGGTGCAGACGCAGTCGGTCATCGCTATGGAGGATTTCTTCTCCTTAGAGCAGGAGCGATCGTTGTCGTAGGGAACGCAATCCGGAAGAGATTAGGGGCTTTGCTAGACTCCACACTCGATTCACCAAGTCATATTGACCGATCGAGGTCGGTAGATTCCTCCAGGCAACACCCTTGTTGAGGGCCTGAGTCCCCAGACGACGCCTACCGGAGGCCCGCGTGAAATCAGCGATCGTCGGCATTGGCGCCTCGGCGGGCGGGCTGGAGGCGGTTTCCGAGCTTCTCGCAGGCCTTCCTTCAGATCCGGGCGTGGCAGTGATCGTCGTGCAGCATCTCGACCGCGCACGGGACAGCCTGCTGTCAGAGATTCTGCAGCGGCGTACCAAGCTGCCGGTCAGCGAAGCGCGCGACGGAATGCGCATCGCACCGGATCACGTGTACGTCATTCCGCCCAATGCGACCCTGACGGTTGATAGAGGTGTGCTGCGGCTCGCGCCCCGCGCGGCCGGTGGAATGCACATGCCGGTCGATGCCCTGTTTCGCTCGCTTGCCGAAGATTGCGGGGAAGCCGCAGTCGGCGTCGTTCTGTCTGGCGCCGATTCCGACGGAGCTGCGGGCACCCAGGCCATCAAACACGCGGGCGGCATCACCTTCGCGCAGGACCCGGACACCGCGCGATTCTCTCGTATGCCGCGCTCCGCCGTTGCAACCGGCTGTGTCGACTTCGTGCTCGCGGCTGGAGAGATTGCCCCTGAGCTGCTGCGTCTCGCCGCACATTCTTATCTCACATCTGATGCGTTTCCCGGGGGGCAGGTCGCCTCTGGCCAGCTCGCGACGCCAGATTTCGACGAGAGTGCAGGCACAACCGACGCAGAGCAGCTGCGTCGCATCTTCCGTCGACTGCGGCTTACTCACGCTGTCGATTTCAGTCGGTACAAGGCCAGCACCTTGCGCCGCAGACTGGCGCGGCGCATGGCCGTCCAGCACATCGACACACTGACGGATTACACAGCGTTCCTGGAAAAGGACTCGAACGAAGCTGCGGCGCTGTACCAGGACTTCCTGATCCGGGTGACCTCGTTCTTTCGCGATCCAGCCATGTTCGGCGCACTGACCGAGCACGTGTTCCCGCGCCTCGTAAGCGGGCGTTCGCCAAAAGAGCCGATCCGGATCTGGGTACCCGGTTGCGCGACGGGTGAGGAGGTTTATTCGATTGCCATCGCCTTGCTGGAGTATCTAGGTGACCAGGTGTCGCCAGCAGAGATCCAGATCTTCGGCACCGACGTCAGTGAATCCGCAATCGAGAAGTCTCGCGCGGGCGCGTATCTCGACTCCATCGCGCAGGATGTTTCCGCAGACCGGCTCCGCCGGTATTTCGTTCGGCAGGACACTCACTACGTGATCGCGCGGTTCGTCCGGGACTTATGCGTGTTTGCCCGGCACGACATCACGCGAGATCCGCCCTTCTCGCGACTCGATCTGGTGAGCTGCCGCAACGTCCTCATCTATCTCGGGGCCGCCGCCCAGGGCCGCGTCATGCAGATCTTTCGCTATGCCCTTAGACCCCACGGCTTCCTCGTACTCGGGCCGGCGGAGAGCGTCGGGCAAGGGGAAGAGCTGTTCGAGTCAGTCGACAAGCAGCATCAGCTCTACAAACCGAGGGCGAGAGTGAGCTTTGCGACTCTGATTCCCGATGCCGACCACCGCGTGCTTGCCGGCGTCCACGGCTCGATATCCGCCGCGCAAGGCTCAGAGGACCTCATGGAGTCGGACTCCGCCCTGCGCTATGCCGACCGTCTCCTGCTCGCTCGCTATTCGCCCGCCGGCATCGTCGTTGACGACGCATTCAACATTCTGCAGTTCCGCGGCGAAACCGCGCCCTTCCTGGCTCCGGCGAGCGGGCCTCCGAGCATGAACTTGTTGAGAATCGCGCGCCCGGAATTGCTGCTGGCTGTTCCGCCCGCGATCCAGGAGGCTGGCGCGAGCGGTAAGGTCGTCCGCCGGGCAGGGTTGACCATCGACGGTGTCGGCGAGGTGGATCTCGAGGTGATTCCGCTGCGCCAATCAGGCGGTGGGCGCTGCTATCTCGTCCTGCTGGAAAGCGAGTCCTTCCGGACTGTTGGGCGGCGCGAGCGACTGGCCAGTTCGGCATCGCTTACCGAGTCGGAGAAAGGCAAGCACCTCGCCAACCTCGAGCGCGAGAACCTCGAGCTTCGTGAGTTCCTGCAGGCCACGATGGAGCAGCACGAGGCGGCCAGGGAAGAATTGAAGGCCGCGCACGAAGAAGTGCTTTCGGCGAACGAGGAGCTGCAGAGCACCAACGAAGAGCTGGAGACCTCGAAAGAGGAGCTGCAATCCGCCAACGAAGAGCTGGTCACGACCAACGATGAACTGCGGGAGCGCAATCGCGAACTCGCAGTGCTCAACCGACAGCTCGAAAACGCGCGGCAGGCGTCGGAACGGGCGCGCGCGTACGCAGACGGTATCGTCGAAGCGGTGCGCGAGCCCCTAGTGGTCCTCGACCACAACCTGACTGTCCTGCGTGTCAACAAGTCCTTCGCTACGCAGTTCGGCGTGCAGGTGGAGGACTTGCACGGCGGGCCGCTCAGTTCTGTCAGCGCCGCACTGGGGGATGAGAGGCTGAACCGGCGCCTGCACGCCGTCCTCTCCGACGGACCGGTCTTCAGCGACTTCGAAGTCGTGATCCCGCACGGTGGCGACGGGCGTCGCGTCGTATCACTCAGCGCAAGGAAGATGGCGGGCGACGCGGAGCGCGTCGAGCTCATCCTGCTAGCGATCGAGGATGTCACGGAGAAGATCGCGCGCGACGAAGCGTTGCGCGAGGAATTGGTGGAGTTGCGGCGCGACCTCGCTCATGCCGGGCGAGTCACGGCGCTTGGCGAGCTAGCCTCCAGCCTGGCTCACGAGCTGCGCCAGCCGCTGACCGCGATCCTGAGCAATGTCGCGGCCGCGCAGATGTTGTTGCAGGCGCCAAATCCCGATCTGGCAGAGTTGCGAGAGATTCTGGCCGACGTACAGCGCGACGATCAGCGTGCGGGAGAAGTGATCGACCGATTGCGCGCGATGTTGCGGCGTCGGCCGCTGGAGCTGGCACCCATCTCCGTCGAGGACTTGCTGAAGGATGTGACCTCGCTGGTCCACGGCGACGCCGTCAGACGGGGAATAACCTTGAAGACGAACGTGGGGTACGGCCGGCTGTCCGTTCAGGGTGACAAAGTGCATTTGTCCCAGGTGCTGATCAACCTCGTCATCAACGCGATGGATGCAGTCGCCGGCTTTGACGAAGCGCGCCGTCGCGTCGTCTTGCAGGCGCGCACCAACGGTGAAGGGTGGGTCGAGATGGGCGTGGCAGACGCCGGCCCGGGAGTTCCGCCTGAGACGATGCAGAAGATCTTCGAGCCGTTCTTCACGACCAAGTCCGCCGGAATGGGGATGGGACTGTCAGTTTCACGCACCATCGCAGAAGCTCACAAAGGCAGGATCTGGGTCGAGAACAACCCTGAGCAGGGTGCAACGTTCTGGTTGGCGCTGCCCGCGCTCGGCGAGGCATCGTGACACTAGACGGCGCTCCGCCAATGCGAATGAGCGTCGCCATCATCGACGACGATGAGAGCGTCTGTCGATCCCTTGTAAGGTTGCTGCGACAAGCAGGCTTGCGTCCGAGCGCCTTCCAGTCTGCCGAACAGTTTCTCGCATCATCGCTGCAAGGCGGATTTGGCTGCGTCGTGCTGGACGTGCACCTGGATGGCGGCATGTCGGGGCTGGAACTGCGGCGACAAATGCTGGACACCGGAGATCTCACGCCGGTCATCTTTCTCACAGCTCACGATGATTTCGTGACCCGAAGTGAGGCGGATCGTCTGGGCTGCGCAACCTTCATCCGCAAAGGCGGGAGTCACGTGTCGCTCATCGACGCGGTGCTGCGGATCGAGCGATCCCACGGTGATTGATTTCGAACGACCGTTGCTCCCGAATCGCTCCCCCCTTTTGACGGCGGGACCGCTTGGGTTCATGAAGACCGATCAGGTCACAGCGTTGAAATTGGTGGAGCCGAGGAGGATCGAACTCCTGACCTTCTCATTGCGAACGAGACGCTCTCCCAGCTGAGCTACGGCCCCACCGTGCGGAAGGCCGCGAATTGTAGCATCGGCTTTCGCAGCCGCAAGTTGTGCGCTGGCTCACAGTGTTACACCTGGAAACCGTCGGGTAATTGCCGGCCCACGTCGTTTGCGACATGGTGCGCCGTCCGAACGGGACAGACACTGGGGAAGCTCATGCTGGCCATGCTGGGAAGCCAATGGATCCGCGCAGCCGCTGCTGCCGCGGCCGTGTTCACCGCCTCTTTCTCGCCTGCTTCGCTCGCGCAGGACACACAACCCGAAGCCGGCAATGACGCCGGCAAAGCCACCTGGGAAGCGGCCGCGGCCGCAATGGTGCACGGCCCGAGCACCGTGCAGCTCAGCGACCAGGCCCAGCTTGCGCTGCCCGCGGGTTACGGTTTCGTGCCGCCGAAGGAAGGCGCGGCAGTCATGGACATGCTCGGCAACCAGACCGATGAGCGCTTCATCGGCCTGATCTTCCCCGAGTCCGAAGAGTCGAGCTGGTTCGTGACGATCGACTATGAGCCGTCCGGGTACATCAAGGACGACGATGCCAAGGACTGGGACGCCGACGAGCTGCTGCAGAGCCTGAAAGACGGCACCGAGGCCGGCAACGAGCACCGCCGCGAGATCGGCGTGTCCGAGATCCAGGTGACGCGCTGGGTGGAGAAGCCCGCGTACGACGCGCAGACCCATCGCCTGGTGTGGTCCGCCGAAGCGCGCGAGAAAGGCGGCCAGGACAACGACCCGGTCGTGAACTACAACACCTATGTGCTGGGTCGCGAGGGCTATGTCTCGCTGAACCTCATCACGGCCTCCTCGACCGTCGAAGCCGACAAGCCGGCCGCGCACGAGCTGCTCGGCGCGGTCAACTTCAACGAAGGCAAGCGCTACGGCGACTTCAACTCGTCGACCGACAAGGTGGCGGCCTATGGCCTCGCGGCGCTGGTCGGCGGCATCGCCGCGAAGAAGCTCGGCCTGCTCGCGGCAATCGGCCTCTTCGTCGCGAAGTTTGCCAAGGTGCTCATCGTCGGTGCGGCGGCGGCAGGCGGCGCGGTCATGAAGTTCCTTAAGGGCCGCAACGCCAGCCAGGCATGATCAAGACGCTGCTGCTGCTGCTCAAGGCAGGCAAGCTCGGCAAGGTAATGCTGAGCGGCGGCACGATGCT
>Ga0075419_10001100_pt1 | contig 17515 bp, 22 predicted proteins | sample SoiMetdeltSBSDD3_FD_76900 | JGI IMG/M metagenome (GOLD analysis project Ga0075419, IMG submission 76900) | Bulk soil microbial communities from a Populus tree surrounding site in Tennessee, USA - Soil MetaG P. deltoides SBSDD3 | ecosystem: Environmental > Terrestrial > Soil > Tree plantation... | reverse complement strand
GGCCTCGACAATGACGTCGTTGGGGGTCTCCGGGTTCGCCTGATCGAACATCACACAGTCGTGGCCCGCGGCTTTCAACACGGACGACAACGACATGATCCCGATGGGCGGGAAGCCCATCACACGGATGTTGCCGTTTTTCGCCCGTGTTTTCGCAGGCAGCGCGTAAAACTGGGGATCCCGAACGTGGATGAGAAATACTCGCAAAGGGACTCCTGGCTTTCGCTCAATGAAGACTCGATTGATTGATGGCTAGGGTGAGCTTGCCGTTCCAAACTTCATGAAAGGCAATTGCACGCCCCCGGGCCTTCGATCAAACTACAGACGGACTCCTCAAGGAGGCAAAATCATCGACATGAGAATGGGAAGCCATCCTACATTCTCTGCCTTTACATCACTCTTGTCTGTTCAAAAGAAGACAGGGTTGGTCGATAGTCGAACGTCTGTTAGAGGGCTGAGTGTTACTCGTAGGTTGACACAGCCCTCTAGGGAGCCCAGACTACCTTGACACAGTCACATCATGCCGACGGCCTCTTGGAAGGCGCGACCGCCGACACATGTGAGAAAGGCGGTCGTCTTATGAAACACACTTCACTCCCAAATATTCGAAAAGAGCTCCACGAGTGTTTCCATCACTGCGAGCGGCTGCTAGCCAGCGCTCTCATGTCCGGCAATCCACCATTTACTCAGCAAGAACTGGCGATGATGAAGCACTACGCGGAGGAAATCGGTAAGATTTCAGTTTCGCATGACACATATTCAGTCATGCAGGTCAGGGCAACCGAGAGACTCACCTCGTCATCAAATCATGGATGGGGAGGTTGGGAACATCACGAGTCGGGATGGTGGAATGTCGGAAAGCGCTAAGATTTCTCAACCATCCACCGACTCACCCTCTAGACCGCCGGGAGTAGGCACCCACACATCCACAACTGCCGACGGCCTCGAGGCCCCAGCCGCCGGACAGATAGTTCCGAATTGCGCTAGATGATGTCTCACCCTGCACTTCCGCCCCTCCGCAAAGAGGTTAAAGACTATCTCACTGCTTGCGAGCATCTTTTCGCGGATGCGTTAACAAGCACCACTCCTCCCTTCTCAAAAGAAGAGTTGGAGTCTCTTGAATTCTATGCGGCTGAATTTGCCGCCAATGTCCTGATACATCGGGTTCAGGACCAGTAACACCATTCCTTCCCCTGAACGCTCTTTCATCCTCCAGCTGTACCTCTTTTTGAATCCAGGCAACTTGTGCGGCACTACGCGCATGCGTTTGAGCCTCCTACATGGAATGGGTTTTCCGAACAGGAGAGGAAACTACTGCAAGAAATGGCCAAGCGGTGTCTATCCTCGCTTGTTTTATAGCAGCAGCTAGAAATCCATTCTTCTGAGAAAAGGCGCACGCCAGCTATCAACTCCCACAGCACATCAATACACTGGATACACTGCGGCTCCCAAATACGTGCTATTAGACCGACTGTCCTCTATTGAACAGACAATGGGCGAGTCGCCCGCTAGACTACAACTACTGGTCACGACGGGTACCGCCACTATGACAGGTCAAACTTGAACGGAGAAAACCATGAAGTCATCCCTATCGGCGCATGAAAAAGCCAATCTTGCATTTCTTGGAATGCTGGGAATGTTCATAGTGACTCTCCTCTATGGCGTGTTCGCCATGGGGATACGGTAACCACTTATGTCCTAGCTGGGGAACTACCTTCCGCCGGTCCCCGCATCCTGTATCTGATAATCTCGCTGCATCAGAAAAAGCGTTTGGGCACAATCTTTCGTGATGAAAGCCCAAAATCCTCCGGCTCTCATCGCTCCTGTACCATGTTGTCATCCTCGGGAAAAGGTGTATTCCTGAAAGGACTTTCTTGATGTTCCTGTGTGAGCCGGAACAACTGGAAACCGGCACTAAGAGAGGATTGGCAGGCACGACCTTTTCAGCTGGTAATGACTGGTCTTGCGGGACTCATCGAGATGACAGAAATCGCATTCCAGCATAGATTTTCTTTAAACCTAGCACCTGTCTTCGCGTGGCAAGGTTGTCGTTGTTGACCGCGCGCTGTAATTGCTGATCCAAGAGGATCAGTGGGTGCTGGGCCAACGCCTTGCTCAGACGCCGCTTCGATTCGTGTCCTTCAGTTGAGGAGATCGTTGGCATCATCACTTCGCCGCAAGCAGTGCATACATACTTGCCGGTTAGATATCCTTTATCGCTCCGTTCTACTACCTGCACCCTATGTTGGCATTTCATTTGAAACTTCAAAAGTTTCCACCGTTTTTGTAATCGAACCGCTTCTGATGTCGTCATAACTTCGTTCCAGCACCGTCTGACAAGGTGTTTCCTCTCGTGTTTCCTCTATTGTGAGGCATACACCTGACTAATAAGTGGTGGCACTAGAGGAAACTATAGTTTCGCCGGGCCATAACGATGGTTAACACCTTCTGCATGATCACCTATCTCTACACTTCAGGATCTAATCACTTGACGTCGGCCTGTAATTCCGTCACATTGGATTCAACTCCCACACACCACTGCGTGCGGCCTCCTTGGAAGGCCACGACCGCCGCGATCCTGTGAAAGGCGGTCGTCATTTCCACCTCACATCCCAAAGCCCGATCGATTCGTGTGTTACTGGTAGATGACCACACCATGATACGACAAGGGTTACGCTGTGCCTTGGAGTGCTATCCCAGTATAGAAGTGGTTGGTGAAGCGAGTGATGGTGAGGAGGCTCTTGAGTGTGTCGCAAAGGTTCTGCCGACAGTTGTCGTCATGGACATTGTCATGCCGAAGATGGACGGGATCGCAGCGACCCGCCGCATTAAGAGCGAGTATCCTCAGATTACCGTCATAGGCCTCACGCGTGAGCCGAAGGATTACATGTTGTACTCCATGAAAAAAGAAGGGGCTTCCGAAGTCGTTGACAAGAAAAATGCGGTGGATGAACTGTATAACGCGATACAAAGAGCGGTGGTAGATACCGACAAGGACGTAGACCACCCCGGCATCCACCCTTCTCATCGGCCTCATCATTGATTTGACGTCGATTCTCGTGAAGGTTAGCATTGCCTACTCTCCACAACTGCCGACGGCCTCTGGAAGGCCCGACCGCCGTCACCCGTGAAAGGCGGTCGCCTATGTCGCACAGACCTATCTTCGATTACCGTCGAGAAGTTCAAGATTTCCTCCGATCTTGTGAGCATCTTTTGGCGGCCGCGGCGTCACCGCCGTCACTCACCGAAGAGGAACTGGGGATGATTGGGTATTACACGGCGCAGCTGCGGAAGCCACTCCCTGTTTCCGACGAGATGTAACACGCTCATTCCCTTCCGAACCTCCTAGCCCCTTCTATAGGAATCTTTGTCTAAACATCATTCGTGTGTTCACGAATACATCCGAGTTTGTGAAGCCTTGCTGACTCGATGAACTCGGACAAGGTGTCCGAAGTTGTGGAAGGAAGGTTAAGGGAGGCGGATGGCATAATCACCACCCTGCTTGTACACCACGCGCAGTTCTCCTCTGCGATTGAGACGGACAACTTCCGATAATACCTGCTCCCACGGATAGCCTTCGCACCCTACGACCAACTCTTCGATGCGACATTCCGTCTTACGGCGCATAATCGTAAATACTCGATAGGTTAATTCGGAAGTCTGTGTACTGGCTTGAGTACGGTCGTATTTACCTTCCATGTCACCTCGTGGAGTGAGTTGTGTCGCAAATTTACGCGCTTAACTTTCAGGACCATACTGGGAAAATTGCTTGTTGGAAAGCGTGCCACAGCCCGGAAAGCGTGTCCCTCGGCCAGCGGTAACTTGACGCCAGCGTCACCATTGCGGCAGGCATTCTCGCTCGTGCCGGTCTCATTCCTTAGACCCGTGGGACGATCAGGTATTAGACAGCGCCCGCCTCGAAGGATCGAGAAGTGAATGTTATGGATTATTCAACGGGATTACGAAGGGAGTATGAACGGCTTATTGGGAAAGTGTCGTGCAGAAGCAGAAGCAAGCGATTGACCTGCGGTCAATTATTTCGCTGTCCTTCAACAATGAGGGAGAAAAGCACGTGTGAGATATGTGCCTGAGAGCCCGGGTGTAAGGGCTGCATTTAATCGTGCAGAACGATGCTCAGTAGGGAACTGTGCACGCGCAGGGTGCCGTTGTAGTCCAGGAAGCCCAGTTTCCTGAACTTATTCATAAAGTAATTGACGCGAGGCCGGGTGGTGCCGATCATGTCAGCGAGCATGGCCTGATTCACATTGGTAATAGTTGTCAGAGGTTTTCCTTTCTTTCCAAAATTCGCCAAGAGCAATAGCACTCGCGCCAGCCGTTTCTCGCTTGAATTAAACATTTGATCCACTAAATCTTCTTCGATGCGCAGGCTGTGAGACAAAAGGTACTTCAAGAATAATTCGTTGAAGGCACTTTGCTCTTGGAGTGTCTCGATCATCTTGCTTCGAGTAATACGTACGCCTCGCGCTTCCTCCATGACCGTCGCAGTCGTCGCACGGATGATCTGGCCCGTGAGACAATGCTCGCCAAAGAACTGGTGCGCACCCACAACGCCCACGACAGCCTCCTTCCCTTGGGAAGAGACCACCGTCAACTTTACCTTTCCCTGATGAAGATAGTAGACCGCTTCGGCTTTGTCGCCCTGCGAAAACACGGTATGTTTTGGAGGCCAACTCTGGAACTGTTTTCCTGGCCCGGGCTGAGCGAGAAATGATTGGTCACTGAACCCTGTACGTGGTTTTCGTGCCATGAGTGACGCGTAGGAAAGTTGGACTTATTTTATCAACAGTGGTTTTGGACAGGCTAGATCAGCATAAACCCCTACCATGAAACTCGTCCAGTTGCAGGGTGTTTCGCTTGATTTCAACTCCGCACTGCGTGCAGAGCAAGTTCCTCATTAAATAGCCAGTATCCGTTTGTTTCAGACTGAGTGAAATGTGATCGCAAGGGAGGTTGCCCTCGCGGATCCACTTCTTTCTTAACGATTCAGCTTCTTTTTTAGTCAAGCGGCCCTCAAATAGTCTGACCATTCGTGGGCCTGCCGGTGATGCTGGAAATGACATCTGGAAGGGTGTGGGCGCGATCTTTCGTGACGAATTGTGAAGATCCCGCAACTTGCATGGATTCTTTTATGACAGTGTCATCCTGGGTGGAGATTCCAATGACGTGTACACCCGGGAGAAAACGTTTGATCCGCCGTGTGGCCTCTATCCCACTCATCCTGGGCATTTTCACATCCATGATAATGACGTGAGGAGTGAGTCGAAAAGCCATTTCAATGGCGGCCTCCCCGTCTGCGGCTTCCCCGACAATTGTCAATGATTTGTGGTCGTAAAAAAAACTGGAGAGGGATTCCCGAAAGGGAGCAAAATCATCCACCACGAGAATCCGCAGCGTTTCGCCGACGCGATAGGTTGGAACGGCCAAAGTGCACACCCACTGTTAAGAGTTGTCTTATTTTCCGCTTTTACCTCCCCCGTGTCTGTTCAGAATTAGACAAATGGTTATTTATAAATGGTTGATTAAACATGCATAATTGAACGAGACCGCTTCTTGTTCGATACGGTTTGGATGATAGGGATTTTTCCAGCGTCCTTAAGGAGAATACGTTTACAGACTTGCAGCCAATACCAAGCCTCCATGAGTCTGACGATTACGTATAATCAACAATTGCTAGTAGAAGCTTAGCGCCAGTACCTTAGGCAATATCTGCAAGCTTCTATTTACAGGGGGGAGGTGACAAAATGAGACTCGCGAGTTTGGCGGTCCTGTCTCTAGTCGGCGTATTCAGTGTGGCTCCATCAGCGAACGCGGACGGATGGAAAGGGCCTCTTAGTCAGTATCTGAACTCAAACAGCAACGCGTCGACTGCAGGCGTTAACCGTTCACAAGCTGATCAGACCAACAATAACGGAAATCACTTCGGCCAACAGAATGTTCAGAACGGAAATACCCAGAACGGCAATAATGGCAACCATTATGGTCAGTCTGGCCAGAACACTACCAATACCAACACCAGGTCAGTTCCCGGGCCTGACACCTTGATTCTTCTTGGTGCGGGGTTGAGTGTCCTTGTGATGTGGAGAAAGGTGTTCGCGAAAGCTTAACCCATCCTCGTGAAACGAGTTCAACGACCAGGGCCGGTCCTCATAAAGGACCGGCCCTTTTCTTTTCGTCAGATGAATATGACCAGAATCAGTTGCTCAGAAGCCGAGGTGGGTGATCTTGTGCAGTAGCGACCTTACATATGGCCTTATACAGTTCTTCTGTAGCATTGGACTTCTGATAGACCCCAAGTGCCCCGGCCTTTTCCATCGCGTCTACATGATACCCATACGCATACTCGGACAAGCCAATGATTTTGACATGGGGATACTTGGCTCTAATCTCCCGAGCCGCGGCGATCCCGTCCATTCTCGGCATGCGAATGTCCATGACCACAATGTGAGGTTGTAATCTTTCTACGGCGTCAATCGCCTCTTCGCCTGTTGCTGCCTCACCGACCAACTCCATATCTGGATAAGCGGCAAGGATTTGCCTAAGAATCCGGCGGACCAGTGACTCATCATCGACAAGTAACACGCGTGTAATCGCCATAGTTCTCCCTTCATAAATATTAGGGGAACAGCGAGCGAAATGTATCATGGACGACAATTTAAAGCGACGGTTTAAGCATGAACCGACGTCCTAAGATTACAGACCTGTAGGCCAACGCGTACAAAGTGGGCTTATCTGGTGTTAGTCGCTGCCGAGAGTTCACAAAAACTCCTGGCAGGAATTGAAGGAACAGAGAACTGGGGGAACCGCCGTCTTGACATAACTGTATTATAGGCTACATTCCACCCGATTATTTGGGAGGTCTATCGTGGAGACTGGTCACCCGGTTCGAGTCCTTATTGTTGAGGATCTCACTATCGTGCGGGAAGGCCTCCGCACGTTGCTCCAAAGCTTCCCCAACCTGGAAGTGGTAGGAGAAGCGGGTAATGGTGAGGATGGCTTAGAAAAAGCCGGAACACTAAAACCGACCATCGTTCTCATGGACGTCAACATGCCGAAGATGGATGGCGTGACGGCGACCCGTATGATCAAACAAAATTACCCACACATCGCAGTCGTCGGTCTTACGGCCGATGCACCTGAATATGTCCACTACTCAATGATAAAGGCCGGGGCTTTCGAAGTGGTAAGGAAAGAGCAGGCAGTAAGCGAACTCTATAGTTCCATACAGAGGGCCGTTGCATCGGTTCAACCCATCCTTGTCCTCGACGAGAAGGTGGAGACGAGTGCTCCGATTACGATAGAAAATTCCATCGTTTCGGACTTGGCGGACCTGTCCGCCATCCAAATCCCTCCGGAGACTACGGGCGAATCCTAATAAACTTCTCTACATGATTTCTCCCCTAGTGCCTTAGGGGATTAGATAGTCTCATGCCTGTCTGACTCGCGATAGAGTCAAGCCATGGATACGGATTTGCTCTTCAAACGGAACCGTCTTCTCTCCTCCTTGCCTTCTCGCGAGCGGAATTTATTGCAACCCAATCTTGAAGCCATATCGTTAGAAACAAAAGATAAGATCAACGAGGCCGGAAGCGCTGTGCGATACATCCATTTTCCGATTGATAGTGCAATTAGCCTGATGGATATAGAGCAGGACGGGCGTGTCGTCGAAGTTGCGGTCGTCGGGATGGAGGGCTGTACAGGATTTAATATGGTGCTGGGATTGAGCCGCGCACCCTGCCGTACGATAGTGCAAATTGGAGGCTCAGCCTTCCGGCTTGCTGCTTCTAAGGTCCTCTCGCTTCTCGAAAGACTGCCATCCCTGCAACATGCATTCACGAGATTCAACGATGTCTTATTCCGTACGGCGGTCATTTCAGTAGGCTGCAGCCAGTTTCATTCGGTCGAGCAGAGATTGGGCAGATGGTTACTGGCTCATCAGCACCGGACTGGATTGTCCACGTTCCCTTTCACTCACGATTTTCTGGGAAAGCAACTGGGGGTGCAGCGGGTCACGGTTACGCAGGTATTATCGTCGCTTCAAAACGAGGGTATCGTCGGATATGGTTACGGGGAAATCCACCTGCTAAATCCACCTGCAATGGCGAGGCGTAGTTGCAAGTGCTTTCCAAAAGTGAAGGCAATCATCGAGCAATATGTGAAGGAACTGCGTGGTGGACGGTCAGGGGATTAGTTTCATAGAAGATCGCTACGGCGAGTAGGCTCCAGCTGCTAAGGACTATCGAGCACAATTCTCCCCAACCAGGCTTTCCTCTTCTAAACAAAGGGAGATTCCGCGGCAATCCACTCTCTTGCTTCGCTGACAACGCTCTATAGCCCCTCGAGGTCATTGAGGCCGAACGAGGTGCCATTGCGCCGGGGCGTCGGATTAATTTCAGAGTAAGCGCGCTATGAGCCTTCGCGAAACCCATATTATAATGAAGGAGGACTACCGCAAGAACATGGACCTGGAGAGCCTGCCTGTGTGGAAAGCTAGTGAAATAACAACAAGCGCGTTAGTCTCTTTTGGGTGTGTCGTGTTCTCGACGGCCGCACCACTTCAAGCGCTCTCAAACCAACCAGTCCAAGAACGCCAGAGCGAAAGGCCGGCGACAGAACCGGTAGGCACTCAGTATTCCATTCCGGGTGCCTCCTTTCCCGTAGTGCAGCGTCAAACACATCGCGATGCGTCTGAACGGGCACTTGATGAAGCCGCGGCTCAAACGGTGGTGGAGGCCTTCGCGTTCATGCTCAATCATCGAAAGGACTACCCTCGCTTTGATGAAAGCATGGATAAGCAGGCTCTACAGGAGGTGGTGATTGAACCGACTGTGATCAATCAGGAGGGAAAGTCGTTTCTCTTCCTGGTCGCCCGGACCGCACAGCCAGGCCAGGTACGCCTGCTCATTAGTGCAGAATTTCTCCGTAAACAGGGCTATGTGGGGCATCCGGAGACGCTCGTCCCGGCGTTGGCCAAAGAGTTCCAATGGGTCGTGAGCAAAGCGGATACCGGAGCGAAGTTTCAGCCACCGTCGGTGCGAAGTGATCTTGCCAAGGTGCCGATCCGTACCGACCAGGAAATCGCTGCGATGTCAGCCGACGAGCGGCTCAATCTGCTTCGTGCGTTATTGGGCCGGTATCTGCATACGGTGGATGAGCACAACAGTCTCAATGGCCAATCGCATTACGACGCAGGGTCGAACATCCTGATGCCGCCGGCGCAGCCAGATTCCACCACAAAGTTGTACGATATTCGGGTCCGCGAGGCCTTACAAAAAATCGTGCACGATCCATGGTTCATAGCGCACACGCCGAAAGCGGTACGCTGTTTATTGAACGGAACTATCTGGAACGTCGCCTTTGTAAAGATTGATCAACGTGATTGGGCCACACGTACCCGTGTGGTGCCCAAGACCGTGGTAGTTGGGGAAGCAGGTCGCACGATTCAACCGGCCACGATCTTAGTGAATACCTACCGGGTGGCGATGCCGGATGATCCCTTCTATGGTGAGACGAATGGGCTTCCCATGGGCGCCTTGTCAGCAGACCAGGTCGCCCGAGTCATCGCGAAGGAAATTGAACAGAATATCATTGAGAAGTCTATGAGAGGTCACGTGGCCCAGGACGAGCTGACCATGCCGAAGTGAGTCGCGGATCGGCATACCCTCCCCTTGCCAGCCCGCATTCCGATACTTCGTTGAGAAGATTGCGGCCTCTGATGGATGTCAGTGACCCGCGGTTTAGGAATTCAACATTTCAAAACTACTTTTCGGGGGGTGTACTTCGGGAAATGCCTAATTTCTTCATTCTGTATTGAAGAGAGGTGCGTTTCATACCTAGCTTTAGGGCAGCTCCGGACGCGCCCCCGATGACCCATCGGCATGCTTCCAGCGTCCGACGAATCAGATCGCGCTGGACGTCTTCAGGAGGCGGGGCTTGGGTATCAAGACGCTCGGTCAGATGCGACGTCTTGAGCGCCTCCGTCATGAGATCCACTAAAGAGTCGCATTTTTCCTGGATTCCAGTCCAAAAAAAGTCGTTGAGCCTGGATTCGGCGTTCGTACTCCGTTTGACAAACTTTACGCCGAAGTGTGTTCCGATAGTCCACTGTACTGTGGCATCTTCGATCATGACCGGCTCTTGATCTTTAGAAAGGTAGAGGACCAGCGCCAGTCGCATACCGATATGAACGGGATCGTGGCTTTCGATTCGAAGCCCTTCTCGTGAGACATCAATGACCATGCCCTTGCCTAGCCGCTCAGGGGTGAGATAATTGATCGAGGCCTGAAGAGGAATGCGGGGGACGCAACGACCGTTCCATGCCTTCTCGTTCACGACCATATGTCCCCCTGTGTTGAAGACAATTACTGATTGGCCGTCAGTACCGTTCAACTATGCGCCGATGAACACGGTCTGTCACGCATATATGTCTACCGTGCACGGGGCACTTTCGCGTTAACACCCTCGTCGTTTTCACGTTTCTCTCGCTGGTCTTTCGATCACGCCTCTGAGGGTGAACTTTTCCATGGATGGCCGGAATGCTGCATGATGGCTGGGCACACTGGTGCAACCCCCCCGCTCAAACTCCTAGACCAAAACCAAGAGAATCGTAGATAGGCCGCTCGGTCACTCTAAAGAGCGTATCCGCACAGCCCGCGCAGTTCGTGATGTCACATCTCGCAAGCCCACAACTGGGAATTGGCTCACGAATCGCACTATGGCTTGATTTCACTTCATCTTATGATGACGTTTTCCCATGGCCTTTTCCGTTGCGTCTGACGTGGCCTCAACCTTGCTCCTTAATATCACCAACTCACCCGTCGTCATTCAGCGGCGTCCGCGCACTTGGCGTTCGCAGAAGAACCCGCGCCGACAAGACTGAAACTGTTCCGGCACTTGGAGAGTAGATAGAACTGCCATGACCGAATCGCAGCACCATCTTAAAGGTTTTCAATTCCTCGTTTTGAACGTGGTGATCGGCCTCGCTCATATGGTGGTGCTGTTCAATGCAGGGTCCTATGTCGCACTTCTTCCCCATGCGGCAGGTAATCTCGGAGGCGTGCTGCCGAGTTTTGGCACCTGGGCTCAGACGGATTTCATGATTGCTTTGGCTCTCGCATTTCCTCTTGCTCGCTGGTTATCGTCCCGTTTTGGGGAGACTCGCGTCTTCGTTGTCTCATTTATCGCGTATGCCCTGGCTTCGGGTCTGTGCTTGTTGGGCAGCGAAATCAGCACGTTTCTCCCCGCTCGTGTCCTCCTGGGCCTCGCTGGAGGACTGACCCTGCCGCTGGGGCAGTCCCTTCTTTTGAAGGCCTATCCTGATCGCTTGAAATCGTTAGGGCTCGCCATGTGGGGCCTGTTCACATTGATGCCTTTTACCGCTGGTCTCGCTACTGGAGGCTGGGTCGCCGATGAACTGGGCTGGCGCGGGCTGTTCGCCCTAAATATTCCGTGTGCACTGCTGATTGCCAGCGTGTCCGCCATACTTCTGCCCCATCACCGCGTCGTCTCGCAGAGCGAACGGTTTGATTGGGTGGGGTTTGCCTTGTTGGCGCTCATCTTCGCCGGCATCCAAACCATCTTTAACCTCGGCAATGATTTCGATTGGTTCGATTCTTCAGTCATCCAAGTGACCTTGGTCGTCGTTGTCGCAGCCATTCCGGTCTGGATTATTTGGGAATTGGGGGAGGAACGACCAGCAGTGAACGTACGGCTGTTCCTGCATCGCAACTTCACCGTTGGGTTAGTCTCTTTGACCCTCGGATTTTTATCCATCCAAGGGCTTCTTGCGCTGTTTGTGGTGCAACTGCAAATGCTATTAGGCTACTCCTCGACGCTTGCTGGCTTGGCATTCTTGCCCATGCTGCTATTTGGCGTACCGCTGATTACCATCATGCATGAAGTCGCGAAACGCCTCGACGTTCGTATACTCGCTTGCTTCAATGCCGTTGGCTTTGCCGCGACGTTTTATTGGATTGGGCTTTTCGATGATCCTCAATCCTATGATCAGATCTTCTGGCCCATGGTCCTTGAAGGTGTCTTTCTAGGCTCATTTTTCACACCGCTGACAGTCTTGACGTTACACGGGCTTTCAGGCGAGGAAATGATGAGCGCCGCGGAGGTCGCAAATCTGTTTCGTCTTGCTGCCGGTGCCATAGGGATTACCTGGCAAAGCGTGGTCGTGTTCCGCCGGATTCCGTTCCATCAATTAGCTCTTAGCGATCACTTTGGGGGTCGGATATCGGCATCCTACGATGCGTGGAACCAAATCGTGGACAAGCTACAGGCTGTCGGGTTCGATCGTGCTGTAACGGAGCGGCATCTCCAACTGCTCGTGAAGCAACACGCCGGCATTCTGGCCTTGAACGATGCCTTTATCTTGTCCAGCTATCTCTGTCTAGGTGTTGCAGTGCTGGTTTGGTTTGCACGAAGCAGCCGGGTACCGGCCTGGACAGAACCCAATGCTGTACAAGCATGGCAGGCTGAAGAGTTAATGGAACAACCATGAAGCGCGCGTTGATAACAAGACAGTTGCTACAACATGTGTCGTGGGTGGTCTTTTGGATGGTCTCGGGATGTGCCTGGATCCCGAAAGGCGACACTCCGGCGACTTACATCGAACCGCCAGAACTCAAAGAGACGCTCGCCGAAGTGACCAGCCGGTTGCAGAACTGGCCGGTGGATCACTGGTGGGAGCTCTTTGGTAACCCTGAACTGAATCAGCTTGTCGAAACGGCCCTGAAGGAGAACCCGGGCCTCAAACGAGCCGCCGCGCGATTACGCGAAGCACGAGGGTTGGTTCGAGTGGAAGGAGCTCGTCTTCTGCCGTTCTTAGAGGCAGACGCGTCGCTAACCTATGAGCGGATTTCTCAGCACGGCGTCTTTGCGGCATTAAATCCGGAGGTAGGTGGTGCGCGGATTCTCCTTGGGATAGTGAACCCGCTGAGTTTTCGATACGAGTTCGATTTCTGGGGTAAGAATCGAGCGAGGCTGGAAAGTGCCCTCGGACAAGCCGCGGCCGAGGAAGCGGAAAAGGCCGAAGTTCACCTGCGACTTAGCACCGGCATTGCCCGTGCATACCTCCGTGGTCAGGCCTTACATCGGCAGTTGGAACTCGCCGCCTCCATTGTGGACGTGCGGGATCATCTTCGCCGTCTCGCGGAAACCCGCTATAAGCTCGGACTTGATAATGATCTCGCAGTGAAACAAGCCGTTGCCGACTACGAAGCTGCCGTAAAACGGCGTGCTGGCGTGCGTGATCAGCTGGATGTCCAACGTCATTTGGTCGCACGCCTTAGCGGTAAAGGGCCGGACGATGTACAGAACCTGTTTGCCAAGTCCTCTACCGCTGGACTCAGCGAGGTGCCGATCCCAGAACACCTGTCCATGGGCCTACTGGTCCACCGCCCTGATCTCGCCGCATCGCTCTATCGAGCGGACTCGGCTGCTCGACTTGTGAAAGCCGCGAAGGCTGAATTTTATCCGACAATCGATTTGACGGCTTTTGTTGGGTTCAACGCCTTGACGCTTACAAAAGGGGCGGATCAGCTCGCGAACCTCTTATTTTCCGGCCAGAGCTTTTCCTATGGCATCGCACCGGGAATTCGGCTTCCGATTTTTGAAGGCGGCCGTTTACGTGGCGAGTTGTCCGTGCATCGAGCCGAGTATGACGCGGCTGTAGAACTGTACAACGAGACATTGCTGGATGCGTTACGGGAAGTGGCTGATAGTCTGAGCGCCTGGAAAGCAACCAACGACATGCTCGAATCGCATCAACGATTGGTCACGTCCCTCAATCAAGACTGGCATTTGTCAAAAGTACGTGTAGCCACTGGTTTAGATGATGACCGGGAGGCCTTACGCCATCGCTATCCCCTCCTTGAACAGGAATACACGCTTCGCGCTTTGGAGAGTGACCGACTGGTTGCCGCGGTAGATCTGATCGAAGCATTGGGCGGTGGATACCATAATCCAGATCTTGCAAAGAGACCGGCGCAATACGAAAGCTAACGATGAGCACCACCCATTCCGTTCCGCCCCCAGCTCCGCATCTGTATGAAGGGTCGCTCCATGCACAGCGGAATCGCCGCCTGCTGATGGTGCTGGTCGTGATGTTGCTTCTAGGGCTGGGGTACGCCGTGTATTGGTGGACAACAGGTCGACATTGGATTCGAACAGATAACGCATATGTGACGGGAAACCTCGTTCCGGTCACAGCTCAAGCGACAGGCATCATTACGCAAGTTCTTGTCGAGGAAACCCAGTTCGTTCACCGCGGCGACGTGATCATCCGGCTCGATGAACATGAGGCCTATGCCGCGTTGGGGCGGGCACGTGGACGGCTCGGAGAGAGCGTCCGTCGCATTAACGCGTTGTTCCTTACGCAACGGCAGCTCACAGAAAAATTGACAGCCCGAAGGGCACGGTTGGACGTGGTCCGGCACGATGTGGACCGCTACAAAAAAGCTTCCCCCAGCGGTGCAGTCTCGAAACAAGTCCTGCAGAATGCGCTGGATCAACTCCAAGCACTTGAGGCGGAGGTGCGAGAGACTCAAGCTGAGTACGATACGCTGGACGCACAAATTGGCGGGACAACTGTGATGGAACACCCGGCGGTCGAGCTTGCGAAGCATGAATTCATTGATGCACATCTTGAATATGCTCGGCAGCAGATTCGTGCCCCCGCCTCTGGCTATGTTGCAAAGCGCAAGGCGCAAGTGGGAGATCGCGTCAGACCGGGCACGAATCTGATTACCATTGTGCCGTTAGACCATCTTTGGGTGGAAGCGAATCTCCGGGAGACCGAACTCGAACACGTCCGTCCGGGACAGCCGGCCGAAATCCGTGTTGATCTCTATGGCGATAAACTTGTGTTTCACGGCACGGTGGAAGGGTTAGTCCCGGGAACCGGAAGTCCGTTCGCCCTACTTCCGCCAGATAATTCTACTGGCAATTTCATTCATATTACCGAGCGTGTGCCAGTCCGCATCGCGTTAGCGGCGGATGAAATCCGAGATCATCCTATCCGGCCTGGCCTCTCAACATTCACAAAAATCAGAGTAACCGAGTCTGGTCAATCGGTATGGTCGTCGCTAGCCAAGGCCGACACCGAGGAATATCAGACGGACGTGTACAGCGACGAGCTAACCGGGGCCGAAGCTTTGGCACGGAGTGTCATCACGGGCAACGTGCGCTCGGACCGATTACCTACGCGGGAAACGGCGGAAGGAACGGGAACCATTTTAGGGGAGGACCACCGTCATCGCTTTTCTGAGAGGTCGGAGCCAAAATCAAACGTTCCACCGCGGAGTCCTGACCTCGGCGAGGCATACCTTCCTTTGTCACCTTCGATCGGTCCCGGGTCTGAGGGTCTCGGACCCGAAGCCGGGCCATCCACTATGCGGCCACGTCGCCCTGATTCAACCCGTCCACAGTCACGCTCTAAGTGAGATCAGGCAAGTGCGCCTCCTGCGTGGTTGCACCGGTTGAATGGCCCGATGAGTGACGGCTCTTCAAAAGGGACACGATCCGCATCGCCCAACTGCTCCAAACTATTGCCGGACCGATAGTGACAAAACCCCAGTTGATGTTTCCTGACCTTGTGGTGTAACTGTCCTGGTGGTTGCCTTTCTGGTTCAGGTTCTAAGGAGCAGCTAGAGTATGCATGATGCAATCGATCCCCAAGCTAACGTCCGACTGCGATCGCTTCTTTTCCTGCGTCGTCGGGCGGCTCATCACGAAGGAGAAGTGACATGACCAAGCCGGCAAAGAATACGGTTTGTCTTTGGTACGATAGAGACGCCGAGGAGGCAGCGCGGTTTTACGCCAAGATCTTCCCCGATTCATCCGTTGGCGCGGTGCACACGGCACCGGGTGATTTTCCCTCGGGCAAGAAAGGCGATGTGTTGACGGTCGAGTTTATTGTCTTGGGGATTCCCTGTCTCGGGCTCAATGGTGGACCTGCGTTCAAGCACAACGAAGCATTCTCGTTTCAAGTGGCAACCGTCGACCAGGCTGAAACCGATCGTTACTGGAACGCGATCGTGGGCAACGGCGGTGAAGAGAGTGCGTGCGGCTGGTGCAAGGACAAATGGGGCGTGTCCTGGCAGATTACGCCGGTGGCTCTGACGAACGCCATAACTGATCCCGATCCCGCTGCCGCCAAGCGCGCGTTCGATGCGATGATGGAGATGAAAAGGATCGATATCGCTGTAATCGAGGCGGCACGTCGCGGTTAAGACCTCATCCTCGAAGCGTGAATTCCTGAAGCTTATCTCTTTTTCCGAGGAGTTTGCCGATAATAATGGAGACGGGAAGACCTTGCCCCAGGTGTTTTTTATACGCCCATGCCAACGTCATCAGCCAACCCGCTCCTTCTGAAGGGTTCGTGGCGGTTGCCAGAAGGGCTGTGGCGGCATCAAACCAGGCTTCTCGGGACATCGCATCGTATGGCGAGAGTTGAAGCAATTGGTGATGTAGCCGAACCAGGGCCAACGATTCTCCATATGCACGTACGAATGCACCTTCTTCGTCTCTTTCCATTAGCGCCTCCGTACGGGCAAATAAAGCAAGTCCACTGCCGGCCCCATGGCGATATGATCAGCGCGGGCTTAGCACTGTGATATGCAGACGGAATGACGAGATTGGGTTGGAATGGCCGTTTTCTGGCACGGAGACTATATCAGGTGTCAATCTTCTCCGGCTGCGTGTTTGACCCGCCATCAAGGCTTTGTCACCAGATGATGACGAATGCTGCGCTCGGAGAGAGAGTCATCGACGATGTCAGCGGTCGTTACGAGGCGAGTTGGCTGGAATGTACGGATATGTTGTCACTGCCCGCATCGTATGGCATAAGCATAAGGCCTATGAGTCGCACTAATCTGGACCCTCTAATCACCTTCCCTGATGGCTCGCAACTAGTCATTAGCACCCAGTGTTCCAGACAAGGCGAGTTTTCCTGTGCGCTGTACACGGCCATCATCGCGCCTGACGATAGTGCGTCTTTTCAGATGGTCTCAAGTCACCTCGAAGCGTCAACCTGTCTCAGTGCTCAGGAACACGCCTACGGCCATGCCATCCAACTCTACCCGCGTGCGATTGAACGGATGAAAAAACCTCCCTATCTGATATGGCAAGGTCCGCCCCTTAAGGCGGCGTGACTTCCATCCTCCCGGACACGAAGGACACCACACCCAAGCCCCTTGACGCGTCAAGTCATGCTGCGCGTGCTCAAAGCTGCTAAAGCATTTTACGCAACGCTGCCTCTGCCTCGGCTACGCATCTTGTAGCCGAGAACCCCGTCTTGTCCAAGAGCGCCTCGGGCAATCAATGGAGCCTTGGTTAAGGTCCACAGGTAATTTTCATGGATTCAATCGTATTCGACATTTTGAGTTTCGAAAGTTTGGGCACGCGTTGGCCGGGGGTCAAGGTAAGCTCAGGCCCCGTAAAATCTTTATTCATCCACACTTGCACTTTCGCATTGGTGCCCACAATCACGCTT
>Ga0075419_10001099_pt1 | contig 17523 bp, 14 predicted proteins | sample SoiMetdeltSBSDD3_FD_76900 | JGI IMG/M metagenome (GOLD analysis project Ga0075419, IMG submission 76900) | Bulk soil microbial communities from a Populus tree surrounding site in Tennessee, USA - Soil MetaG P. deltoides SBSDD3 | ecosystem: Environmental > Terrestrial > Soil > Tree plantation... | reverse complement strand
CGGCCGCAAGTTCCACGAGGAGCCGCAGGTCCTGCACTACGGCAAGCCGGGGGTCGGCGTCGTGCTCGAGCCGGGAATGACCTTCACCATCGAGCCGATGATCAACGCCGGCAAGGCCGGTATCCGCGAGCTCGCCGACGGCTGGACCATCGTCACGAAGGACCACAGCCTATCGGCGCAATGGGAGCACACGGTCGCCGTCACGGAAGCGAGCTTCGAGGTGCTGACCCAATCGAACGGCACGGTAGCGCCGCCATGAAGCTCGATCTGCGCGCCGAGGTTTCGGCCGAACGGCAAGCGCTCAAAGAGGAGTATCTGCGGCGGCCGGACCCAGGCGCGCTCCTCGCGCGGCATACCGCGCTCGTCGACCGCATCGTCAAAGCGGCGTGGCAGGAAAGCGGCATTACGGCCGAGGCCGCGCTCGTGGCCACCGGCGGATACGGCCGCGGCGAGCTCTTTCCCTCATCGGACATCGATCTTCTGGTGCTGCTCGGCGCCGAGCCGAGCGCGCTCGAGCGTGAGGCGCTCGAGCGGCTGATCGGGCGGCTCTGGGATATCGGACTCGAGATCGGACACAGCGTGCGCACGGTGCAAGGCTGCGTCGAGGCCGCGGCCGGCGACATCACGATCCGCACCACGCTCCTGGAAGCGCGCTTCCTCATCGGCTCGGCCGCGCTTTGCGCGGAGCTTGAGCGCGCGCTCGTGTTCGATCCGGTCGATTTCTTCAAGGCGAAGAAGCTCGAGCAGGAGCAGCGTCACGCCAAATACCAGGACTCGCCCTACTCCCTCGAACCGAATCTCAAGGAGGCGCCCGGCGGTCTGCGCGACCTGCAGGTGATCCAGTGGATCACGCGCGCGAGCGGCATGGGGCGCAGCTGGCCCGAGCTCGTGCCCCACGGGCTGATCGAAGCCGAAGAGGCGCGCGAGCTCGCCGATGTCGAAGCGCATCTGCACGACTTGCGCATTCGCCTGCACTATCTCGCCGGGCGGCGCGAGGACCGCCTCGTGTTCGACCTACAGACCGCGCTCGCCGCGCAGCTTGGCCACGACGACACGCCCGCGACACGCGCGAGCGAGGCGATGATGCAGGGCTACTACCGGACCGCGCAGGCGGTGACGCAGCTGAACACGATCTTGCTGCAGAACCTCGAGGCGCGGCTCGCGCCGCGACCCGACACCGAGCCGCGCGTGCTGAACGAGCGCTTCGAGGTGCGCAGCGAGCTCCTGCACGTGCGGCAGGAGAGCACCTTCGAGCGCACACCGCGCGCGATCCTCGAGTGCTTCCTGCTGATGAAGCAGCACCAGGAGCTCACCGGCATGACCGCGCGCACGCTGCGCGCCCTGTGGCGCGCGCGCTTCGCGATCGACGACGCGTTTCGCGCCGACCCGGTGGCGCAGCTCCTTTTCCTGCACATCCTGCAGCAGCCCCGCGGCATCGTGCACGAGTTCCGGCGCATGAACCAGTACGGCATCCTCGGGCGCTACCTGCCGGAATTCGGCCGCATCGTCGGCCAGATGCAGCACGACCTTTTTCACGTCTACACGGTGGACCAGCACATCCTCATGGTGATGCGCAATCTGCGCCGCTTCACCATGCCCGAGTTCGCGCACGAGTTTCCGCTCTGCACCGAGCTCATGGCGGGACTCGAGCGGCGCTGGCTGCTCTACATTGCCGCGATCTATCACGACATCGCGAAGGGCCGCGGCGGCGACCACTCCGAGCTCGGCGCGGCCGACGTGCGCGCGTTCGCGAAGCGCCACGGCCTCTCCGCCGAAGACACCGAGCTCGTCGAGTTCCTGGTGGAGCGGCACCTCTCCATGTCGCATGTCGCGCAGAAGCGCGATGTCTACGATCCCGAGGTGGTGCGCGGCTTCGCCGAGCTCGTCGGCAGCGAACGGCGCCTGGTGGCGCTCTATCTCTTCACCGTGGCCGACGTGCGCGGCACGAGCCCCAAGGTCTGGAACGCCTGGAAGGGCAAGCTCCTCGAGGACCTGTTCCGCGCGACCCGCCGAACGCTCACCGGCGAGCCGCTCGCCCGCGACGCCGCGCTCGCCGAGAAACAGGGAGAAGCCGCCCGGCTACTTCGCCTTTACGCGCTTTCCGACGGCGTGAAGGACAGGCTGTGGGCGAGCCTCGACACCGCGTACTTCCTGCGCCACGACGCCCAGGAGATCGCCTGGCATACACGCAACCTCCATTACCGCGTCGACGGCGCGAAGCCGGTCGTCAAGGCGCGCCTTGCGCCCTTCGGCGAGGGCTTGCAGGTGATGGTCTACACGCGTGACCGCGAGGCGCTTTTCGCACGTATCTGCGGCTACTTCGAGCGCGCCGGCTTCAGCATCGCGGAGGCCAAGGTGCACACGACGCGCTTGGGCTACGCGCTCGACACTTTCGTTGTCATGGGCCAGGGACGCGACGCGCACTACCAGGAGCGCATCGCAATGATCGAGAACGACCTCGCCGCCGATCTCGCCTCCGATGCGCCGCTCGGCGCGCCGCGCGGCGGCCGGCTGTCGCGCCGCGTGCGCCACTTCCCCATTTCGCCGCGCGTCGACGTGCGGCCCGACGAGCGCGGCGCCTACCATGTGCTCTCCATCGTCGCCGCCGACCGCCCGGGCCTGCTCTACGGCGTTGCGCGCATCCTCGCCCGCTATCACCTCAACCTGCAGACCGCACGCGTCAATACGCTTGGCGATCGCGCCGAGGACGTCTTCCTGATTTCGGGGCCGGCGCTCGCCGATTCGAAGACCGTGCTTCAGCTCGAGCAGGACCTGCTCGCCGAACTCACCCTGGAGCGCGCCGCCGCGTAGACGGGCAGACCTATTGCGCCGCAATAGCCGGAACGAGCCTTGCAATGGCTGCGTTTAGCCATTCGATAGGAGCTCGTCATGAAAGTCGTCTTTTCAATGCTCACCGCGGCGATCGCCGCTGCAGGCTTTACATCCGCGTCTGCGGCCGACGCCTTGTACGTCGATTCGAACACCGTGCGCCAGGTGCAAAAAACGCTCAACGACCGCGGTTTCCGGACCGGCGGCGTCGACGGACGCATGGGCCCGCAAACGCAGGCGGCGCTGGTCAATTTCCAGCGCGCGGAAAAGCTGCCGCCGACCGGCAAGCTCGACCGGCCGACCCTGACGGCGCTCGGCGTGCAGAAAGCAGAGGGCTCGCCGAAGTACGGCGCGGCGACAATCCGCAAGGCGCAGGCGACGCTCAACGCGCGCGGCTACAAGGCCGGCGCTGCTGACGGAACGATGGGCGAGAGCACGCGCAGCGCACTGCGGGCGTTCCAGAGGTCCGAACAGATCGCCGTCACCGGCGAGCTGAACCCGCGCACGCTCGCGCGGCTGGGCATCGACGAGCCACGCGCCGCGGCCGGCGCATCGCGCTGATCACCTCTTCGAGCGCAGAGCCGCAAGCTCCGCTTGGCGCTTGCGGCCGACCTCTTTCAGAGCGGTTTTCCACGCTTCGTAACGGCCGCGCAGGGCGTCGCAGATCGATTCTGCAACCGCCAGGTTGCGATACCACTTCTTGTCCGCCGGCACCACGATCCACGGGGCATGCGGCGCGGCCGTCTTCGAGATCGCGTCCTCGTAGGCTTCGGTGTACTCGTCCCAACGGCTGCGCTCCTTCCAGTCGTTGGCATTCAGCTTCCACGCCGTGCCGACCGCGTGCTCGCGCTCCAGCAGGCGCTCTTCCTGCTCCTCGCGGCTGATGTGCAGGAAGTACTTGAGCACGATCGTGCCGTGCTCGGCGAGCAGCTCTTCGAAGTCGGCGATATGGCCGTAGCGCTCTTTCCACAGCGCTTTCGGCGCGAGCTTGTGCACGCGGACCACAAGCACGTCCTCGTAGTGCGAGCGGTTGAAGAGCGCGAACTCGCCCAGGCGCGGCGCATGGCGGTGCACCCGCCACAGGAAGTCGTGCTCGCGCTCTTCCGCGGTCGGCACGCCGAACGACGTCACGCTCACGCCGCGCGGGTTGAGGCAGCCTGCGACGTGCTTGATGGTGCCGTCCTTGCCCGCGGAGTCGCGGCCCTGCAGCACCACGAGCACGCTGTTCAGCTTCGCGCCCCAGAGCGCATCCTGCAGCTCGAACAGCTCCTGCCCGAGGGTCTCGAAGCGCTTCCTGGCCTTCTCCTTCGTGATTGCCTTCGGCGGCTCGGTCGAGATGTCATCCAGGCGTACTTTTCCGCCGCGGTCCTTGTAAATCACCCTAATCCTCCGCCGGCAGGCTCTCGCCCGGGAAAAGCTCCTCGTTGAAGCCGAACTTGGTCAGGTCGCGAATGCGCATCGGGTAAAGCACGCCGTCGAGATGGTCGACTTCGTGCTGCACCACGCGGGCGTGGAAGCCGTCGACAGTTCTTTCGAACTTCGAGCCGTGCTCGTCCCAACCGGAATACATCAACCTTCTGTAGCGAGGAACCCAGCCCCGCATGCCGGGCACGGAGAGGCAGCCCTCCCAGCCCTCCTCCATTTCGACCGACAGCGGCGTGAGCACCGGGTTGATGAGCACGGTGTCCGGAACCGGCTCGATGTCGGGATAGCGCGGGTTGGCGGTCACGCCGAAGATGACGACGCGCAGCGGAACGCCGATCTGCGGCGCGGCGAGGCCGGCGCCGTTCAGGTGGGCCATCGTGTCGCGCATGTCCACGAGGAGCCCTTTCAGGTCGCCGAAGTTTTCCACCGGCCGCGATTTCTGCCACAACCGCGGGTCGCCCATGCGCAGGACCGGACGGATCATTGCTCGCAGAGCTTCTCGATGATGCGCCGCACCCGGCCCATCGCTTCCTCGAGCACCGCGCCGATCTTGTCGAGCGGGACCGCGTGCTCGCTGTCCCCGCGGCCGGCGGCGTAGTTGGCTACGACGGTGAGCGCGGCGTACTCCAGGCCGATCTCGCGCGCGAGCGCGGCTTCCGGCATGCCGGTCATGCCGACGATGTCGGCGCCGTCGCGCTCGAGCCGGTGGATCTCGGCCGCGGTTTCGAGCCGCGGCCCCTGCGTCGCGGCGTACACGCCGCCGTCGGTCACCCGCTCGCCCGCGGCGGCCGCCGCATTGAGCAGGCGCGCCCGCATCACGCGCGAGTACGGCTCGGTAAAGTCGATGTGGTTGACCGGCGCCCCCGGTCCTTCGAAGAAGGTCGACGCCCGCCCCCAGGTGTAATCGATCACCTGGTGCGGAAGCAGAATCGCCCCGGGCCAGATGTCGTTGCGGATGCCGCCCACCGAGGCGACCGACACGACGCTGTCGGCGCCGGCGTCCTTGAGCGCCCAGAGGTTCGCGCGGTAGTTCACCTCGTGCGGCGGGATCGTGTGCCCATAGCCATGGCGCGCGAGGAACAGCACGTCGCTCTTGCCGATCTTGCCGCACGTGATCGCGCCCGAAGGATCGCCGTAGGGCGTGCGCGCCGCGAGGCGTCGGCTGACTTCGAGATTGGCGAGCTTGGTGAGGCCGCTACCGCCGATGATGGCGAGCATCTATTCCTTCATGGCCCGGATCTCGGGCAGGTTGCGCCAATACCCTTTCGCGTCCATGCCGCAGCCGAAGACGAAGCGGTCCGGGATGCGCAGGCCAACGAAATCGGCGCTGGCCGGCTTCTTGATGTCGAGCTTCTTCTCTACCAGCACCGCGCTATGCACGCTCGCCGCGCCGAGCTGCAGGAGGCCGACGCGGATCGCCGCCATGGTCTCGCCATGGTCGAGGATGTCGTCAAGCACAAGCACGGCGCGCCCTTTCACGAGGTCCGGCGGACGCACGCGCCACTGGATCGCGGAGCCGCTCGTCGCTGCGCCGTAGCGCGAGGCATGGACGTAGTCGAAATCCAGAGGAAAACGCAGGAGCGGGAGGATCTGCCCGGCGAAAACCACGGCGCCGCCCATGACCGCGAGCACGAGCGGGTAACGCTCGCCGAGCGCGCTCTCGATCTCGCCGGCAAGGCGCCGTATCGCGGCCTGCACCTCCTGCGCGCTGGCTACGGGGTCGGAGCTTTCGAGGAAGCGCCAGGCCGCCTGGACGTCAGGCATTGCGCGTTTTCAGGTAGCGCGCGAATGCATCGCCGGTCTCGGGGTGACGCAGACCGTACTCGAACGTCGCCTGCAGATAGCCGATCTTCGAGCCGCAGTCGTAGCGCCGTCCAGGCAAGCGCACGGCGAGCACGCGCTCGTGCGCGAGCAGCGCGGAGATCGCGTCGGTGAGCTGGATCTCGCCGCCCGCGCCGGGCACGACCTCGGTCAGCAACTGGAAGATGCGCGGCGTGAGCACGTAGCGCCCGATGACGCCGAGGTTCGACGGCGCGTCGAGAGGCTTCGGCTTCTCCACGATACTGTGGATGCGCGCCGTATCATCGTCCATGCGGTCGATGGTGACGATGCCGTAGTTCTGCGTCTGGCTTTTCGGCACCTCCTCCACGCCGAGGAGCGAAGAGCCAGTCTGCGCGAAGATCTCCGCCATGCGGCACATGGCCGGCGGCTGCGCATCGATGAGGTCGTCGGCGAGGAGCACCGCGAAGGGATCATCCCCAACCACCGGCTGCGCGCAAAGCACCGCGTGGCCGAGGCCGAGCGGCTCGGCCTGGCGGATGTAGATGCAGCGCACGCCTTCAGGGAGCACCGAGCGCACCATGTCGAGCAGCACATCCTTGTTCTTGCGCTCGAGCTCCGTTTCGAGCTCGTAAGCCTTGTCGAAGTGGTCCTCGATCGCGCGCTTGTTGCGGCCGGTGACGAAGATCATCTCGGTGATGCCGGCCGCCGCCGCCTCTTCCACCGCATACTGGATGAGCGGCTTGTCGACGATCGGCAGCATTTCCTTCGGGCTCGCCTTCGTCACGGGGAGAAAGCGGCTGCCCAGGCCGGCCACCGGGAACACCGCTTTTCTGAGCTTCGCGTGCATGGAATTAGAGATTCTGCAGCATTTCGATGAATTCTTTCTCCCCCAATACCTTCACGCCGAGCGCGCGGGCACGGTCGAGCTTAGAGCCGGCGTCGTCGCCCGCGACGACGTAATCGGTTTTTTTCGACACGGACCCCGCCACTTTGTGCCCCTTGGATTCGATGGCCGCGCGCGCCTGCTCGCGCGTCATGCCCGAGAGCGCCCCGGTGAGCACGAAACTGCGCACTGCGCCGGCGGGCTTGGACATTGGCGCCGCCTTTTCCCAGCGTACCCCGCGCTTTACGAGATCGTGGACGACCTGCCGGTTGTGCTCCTCGTCGAAAAACTGCCGGATCGAGCGCGCGACCACCGGGCCCACGTCCATGACCTGCAGGAGCTCTTCCTCGCTCGCGCGCACGAGGGGCGCGAGGTCGCCGAAATGCCGGGCGAGATCCCGCGCGGTGCTTTCGCCGACATTGCGGATCCCGAGCGCGTAGATCAGGCGCTCGAGCGTCGTTTGGCGCGAGCGCTCAAGCTCCGCTACGAGGTTCGCCGCCGATTTCGGCCCCATGCGTTCGAGTTCTTCGAATGCCCTCGCCGAAAGCCGGTAAAGGTCCGCCGGGGTGCGCACGATATCCTTGTCGACCAGCTGGTCCACCAGTCGTTCGCCCAGGCCCTCGATATTCAGGGCGCGGCGGCTCGCGAAGTGGAGCAGCGCCTGCTTGCGCTGCGCGGCGCAATAGAGCCCGCCGGTGCAGCGGTGCACCGCTTCCTCCTCGCTCTTGACTACGGCCGAGCCGCACACCGGGCACTGTTCGGGAAACCGGTACGGCACGGCGTGCGGCGGGCGCCGCTCCTGCCGAACGGAAACCACCTCGGGAATAACGTCGCCGGCGCGGCGCACGACAACCGTGTCGCCGACGCGCACGTCTTTACGACGCAACTCGCTCTCATTGTGCAGCGTGGCGTTCGTCACCGTAACGCCGCCGACGAACACCGGTTTCAGGCGCGCGACGGGCGTGAGAGCGCCGGTACGGCCGACCTGGACCTCGATGCCGACCACTTCCGTGGTCTGCTCCTCGGCCGGGTATTTGTGCGCAAGCGCGAAGCGCGGCGCACGCGAGACGTAGCCGATACGCTCCTGCCAGTCCAGTCGATTCACCTTGTACACCACACCGTCGATGCCGTAGGGAAGTTTGTCGCGCACTTTTCCGATGCGCGCGTAGTACGCGAGCAGGCCGTCGATGCCGCTGACCACCGCGCGCTCCGCGCACACCGGGAAGCCCAGCGCGGCAAGGCGGTCGAGCGCCTGCGAGTGCGTGCTAACGCCGGCTTCAGCGAGGAGCGCATACGCGAAGAAGCGCAACCGCCGGCTCGCAGTGATGCGCGAGTCGAGCTGGCGCACGGCCCCGGCGGCGGCGTTGCGCGGGTTGACGTATTCCTTCTGCCCAGCTTCTCGCGCGCGCTGGTTCAGCAGGTCGAAGTCGCGGCGGTACATGAGAACCTCGCCGCGCACTTCTAGGGTCTCCTTGAACGAAATGGCAAGGGGTATGGACTGAATCGTGCGCAGGTTCTGCGTCACGTCCTCGCCGGTGGTGCCGTCGCCGCGCGTAGCGGCCTGCACGAACGCGCCGTTGCGGTACGTGAGGCTGACCGCCAGCCCATCGAACTTCGGCTCCGCGGCGTACTCAACGAGCTCGGTGCCGAGCGCCTGGGCGATGCGCTTGTCGAAGGCGCGCACCTCGTCCTCGTCGAACGCGTTCGCGATCGACAGCATCGGCGTGCGGTGGCGCACCTCGCCGAACTCGGCAAGCGGCGCGGCGCCGACGCGCTGCGTGGGCGAATCGGGCGTGATGAGCTCGGGATGCGCGGCCTCGAGCGCCTGCAGCTCGGCGAGGAGCCGGTCATACTCGGCGTCGGTGATCTGCGGCGCGTCCTCGACGTAGTAAAGCCGGTTATGGCGCTCGATCGACTCGCGCAGCGCTTTCGCCCGCTCGCGCGGCGTCATGAGAACAGGCGCTGCGCCAGCGGGCTCCCGGTCTCAATGCCGTGCGCGGCGAGGGTCTGACGCACCGCATCGAGCTGTGCGCCGATCGCCGAGAGCGCGCGTTCGTCGAGCGTATCACCGCGGTCGTCGACGAGCTTCGCGCCGTGCTTTTCCGCAAGAGCGCGGCCGGCGCGGACCATCGCCTCGTAGCTCGCGCCGAGGTCGGGGGCGAGTGCGACGTCGAGGGTCAGCGTGACTCCGTCCTCCCGCCGCACGACCTGGAAAGGCTGATGCCCGGGATCCGGCTCGATGTTCTCGCCGATAATGTGCAGCGCCACCTGAATGTCGGCGTCGGCGCAAATGCGGTCGAGCTCGCGTGCGGTGTGAAGCGCGCGGCGCAACTCCGGCGCCGCGATGCGCGCGCCCAAGCGCGCGGCGAGCGTCTCGACGCCCGAGCGGAACTCGACGAGGTCCGCTTCGCTGACCGCGCCCGAGCGGCTCACGAGCTGGAGCGCCGCGCGCCAGACGCCCTGCTCGTCCTGGTCAAGAACGCCGCGACGGCCGAAGCGCTGCGCGAGCGGCCGCCAGCCTTCGCGCACTAGGGCGTCCGACAGCGCTCGTTCCGACTCGAGCTCGATCACGTAGTCGACGCGCCGGTCTGCGGGCGTGGAAGGTTCGAGCGTCGGCTCGCGGCGCCGCGCCGACTCCTGAAGGGGACTTGGAACCGAAGTGCGGTGCACCGAGCGCACTTGCACGCGGTTATAGACGAGCACTCCCGCAAAAACCACCGCCCCGAGCACGAGCAGACCGATGACGAGGTCGCTCATGTAAGGCTAAGCCGCGAGCTCCTCCCGGATGCGCAGCGCTTCCTCGATGTCGACGGCGACGACGCGCGACACGCCCGATTCCGGCATCGTCACGCCGACCAGCTGGTTCGCCATTTCCATGGTGATCTTGTTGTGGCTGATGAAGAGGAACTGCGTCTGCGCGGCCATGCGCTTGACGAGATCGCAGAAGCGCATGGTGTTGGAGTCGTCGAGCGGCGCGTCGACCTCGTCCAGCAGGCAGAACGGGGCTGGGTTCAGCTGGAACAGCGAAAACACGAGCGAGATCGCGGTCAGCGCCTTCTCCCCGCCCGAGAGAAGATGGATGCTGGTATTGCGCTTGCCCGGCGGGTGCGCCATCACCTGCACCCCGGCGTCGAGGATCTCTTCGCCGGTCATCACAAGCTTCGCATCGCCGCCGCCGAAGAGCGTCGGGAAAAGCGACGCCAGGTGGCCGTTCACCGTGTCGAAGGTCTCGCGCAGGAGCTCGCGGCTCTCGCGGTCGATCCTGCGGATGGCGTCCTCTAGCGTGCGCACCGCTTCCTCGAGGTCGGTCGACTGTGCGTCGAGGAAGTTCTTGCGCTCCTGGCTCGTGCGCAGCTCTTCCAGCGCGGCGAGGTTCACCGCGCCGAGCTCGTTGATCGCCTGGATAATGCGCGTAATTTCGCCCTGGAGCGATGAAGCGCGCGGCGCGCGCTCCGCCTCGGCGGCAAGCACGGCCTCATCCGCGCCCGCCTCGGTGAGCTGGGTCGCGAACTGTTCGTAGTTGATGTGCGCCGCCTGCTCCTTGAGGCGCAGCTCGTTCATCTTCTCGCGCAGCGGGGCCGCGCGCGTTTCGGCCTGAAGCTTTGCCTCTTCCAGCTCGCGCAGGGCTCCGGCGGCGGATTCCACGGCGTTGCGCGCCTCGGCGAGCGCCTTCTCGCCGGCAAGACGCTGCTCGACGGCCTGCTCGAGCGCGGCCCGCACGTCGGGGATGGCGTCGGCGGCAAGTTCCTCGCCGAGCCGCACAAGCTCGGCGTCGGCGCGCGCAATCTGCTGATCGATGACGCGCACGCCGTTGTCGATCTCGGCGATCTTGGAGGCGCACTCGCGCTCGCCGAAAAGCGCGTCCTGCGCTTCACGCTCGGCGTGCTGCAGCACGCTGCGTTGCGCCGACAGAGTGTTGTCCGCGCCGGCCAGCGCTTCGCGCGCGCGCTCGGCCTCCACGCGCAGCTCGCCGATTCTTCCACTAGCCACCGTTGCGGCGGCGTGCGCGGCGGCCATGGCGTGCGCGGCACGCTCGGCCTCGGCGCGAATCTCGTCGAGCTCGGCGTGCACCTGGCTCGAGCGCTCTCGATAGCGCTCCTGCGCCTGCGAAAGCTTGACGTTCTCGATCTGCGCGTCGTGCAGCGCCCTTTGCCGTTCGGCGATGTGGCGCCGCGCCTGGTCAAGCGCATCGGTCTGCAGCCTTAGCGCTTCGTCGTGCTCGCGGTCCGCCGCGTCGGCGGCGGCCACTTTCGCGGCGAGCTCGGCGCAGTGCTTGTCGAGCGTCTCGATCTCGGCCTGCCGGGCGAGCAACCCCGCGTCTTCCGGGTCGGGGGCATGGAAGCTCACCGTATGGCGCGTAAATTGGTGACCCTCGCGGTTCACCAGCACCATGCCGGGCGCGAGCGCCGCGCGCGCTTGCGCTTCGGGCGTGCCTTCGACAATAACCACGCCGGCAAGCCAGTCGGCCAGCGCGCCGGCGACGGACGGATCGCTCGCATGGATCTTCGACAGGAGCGGCACGCCGATCTGCGGCTGCGCCGGCGCGGCGCCACCGTGGTCGAAAACGCTCGCTTTGACCGGCGGATGGTCGACGAGCGCGGCGGCAAGCTTGGCGGGGTCGTCCAGCTCGAGCGCGTGCAGCCGCTCGCGCAGCACCGATTCGACCGCCGTCTCCCAGCCATGGTCGATGCGCAGCTTCTGCCAGAGCCGCGCCGCCTGCGCAAGCCCCTGGCGTCCGAGCCACTCGTTGAGCGGCGCGTTGTCCTCGGCTTGGGCCTGGATCTGGCGCAGCGTGTCGAGCTGCGCCTGCGCGGCGGCGTGCTCGCGCTGCGCGGCGCCGAGCGCTTCGGCGGCCTCGGCGCGCCGCTCTTCCTCGGCGACGTATTCCGCCTGCAGGGCGGCGAACCCCTGCTCCGCATCCGCGAGCGCGCTTTGCAGCGCATGCACATCTTGTATACCGCCCGCCTGCGGTTCAGCGAGCGTTTGCAATTCGGCTTCGAGCCGCTCGCGGCGCTGGCCGAGCGCCTGGAGACCGCGCTCCAGGTGCGCGAGGTTCGACTGCTCGAGCTGCACCGCGTGCTCGGCCTGCGAAAGGGCGCTGCGCGCCGCTTCCAGGGCCTCCTGCGCGGCGCGGAACGCCTGCTCCGCCTGCGGCAGGCGCTCGCGCTCGGCGTCGAGCTTCGTGCGGGTCTTCGCCACGCGGCTCTTCGCTTCCATGGAGCGCGCGGCCCACGCGTGCAGCGATTGGGTGAGGCTCGCGCGCTCGCCGCGCCATGAGTCGACTTGCGCGAGGCGCTCTGTATGCTGACTCTCCAGCCGTTGGCGCGTTTCCTCGGCGTGCCGCAGCTCCGATTCGAGGCGCGCGACCTCGGCGTTCGCCGCGTAGAGCGCGCCCTGCGCCGCGTTCAACCCGTCGCCGGCGGCGTAGTGCGCGGCGCGCGCGCTCTCCACGCGCGACTCGACGCTGCGCAACTGCGTGGTTTCGGCCTCGAGCGCATTCGTCGCTCTCGCGATTTCCTGCGTATGGCGGTCGCGCTCGGCGGCGGCATCGCGCCGGCGCAGGAACCAGAGAAGCTGCTGCTTGAGCTGAAGCTCCGCCTGGTACTCCTTGTAGCGAGTCGCCACCTTGGCCTGCGCTTCCAGCTTTTCCAGCTGAGTGCCGAGCTCGAGGCGGATATCGGTGACGCGCGCCAGGTTCTCGCGGGTATCGGCGAGGCGGTTCTCGGTCTCGCGGCGGCGCTCCTTGTAGCGCGAGATGCCCGCGGCCTCTTCGAGGAACACGCGCAGCTCCTCGGGCTTCGCCTCGATGACGCGCGAGATCATGCCCTGCTCGATGATCGCGTAGGCACGCGGACCGAGTCCGGTGCCGAGAAACATGTCGGTGATGTCACGCCGGCGCACCGGCGTGCCGTTGATGTAGTAGTGAGACTCGCCGTCGCGCTGCAGCGTGCGCTTGACCGAAATCTCGGCGTACTGGGACCACTGCCCAGCGGCGCGGCCGTGCGCGTTATCGAAGATCAGCTCGACCGAGGCCCGCGCCAGCGGCTTGCGATGCACCGAGCCGTTGAAGATCACATCCTGCATCGAATCGCCGCGCAGCGCGGAGGCGCGGGACTCGCCCAGCACCCAGCGCACCGCATCGATGACGTTCGATTTTCCGCAGCCGTTCGGCCCGACTACGCCCACGAGCTGGCCCGGGATGTGGATCGAGGTTGGATCGACGAAGGATTTGAATCCGGATAGTTTTATTTGAGTGAGACGCACGCCAAAAATGATAACATCGCGGCGCTCTCGCCCCGGCAGTTTTTCGGTGCAGCTCGAAACCTTCGCCAATCCGACTCCGCAGCGCGACTACCGGATCCACATGGAGATTCCGGAGTTCACGTGCCTGTGTCCCAAGACCGGACAGCCGGATTTCGCCACGCTCATTCTCGACTACGTTCCCGATCGACTGTGCGTGGAGCTTAAATCTCTCAAGCTCTACATCTGGTCTTTCCGCGACGAAGGCGCCTTTCACGAAGCGGTGACGAACCGCATCCTCGACGATCTTGCGCGGGCGACGAAGCCGCGCTACATGCGCCTCGAGGCGCGCTTCAACGTGCGGGGCGGAATTTGCACAAGCGTGATCGCGGAGCACCGCAAGAAGGGCTGGCGGGGTGAATCCGCTTCTCTCCCGACTTAAGCCCTATCCATTCGAGCGCCTGCGCGCGCTCGTCGGCGAAGCCCCCGCCGAAATCAACCTCTCGGTCGGCGAACCGAAGCACCCGACGCCGCGGCTTGTAAAAGATGCGCTGGCGAGCGCGCTCGACGGCCTGGCGAGCTATCCACTCACCGCGGGGACGCCGGAGCTGCGCGAGGCGATCGCAACCTGGCTTGGGCGGCGCTATAACATCCCGCCCACGGACCCGGCAACGGAGGTGTTGCCCGTCAACGGCTCGCGCGAGGCGCTTTTTTCTTTTGCCCAGGCCACGCTCGACCCGGGTGGGAAGGCGAAAGTCGTCTGCCCCAACCCGTTCTATCAGATCTATGAGGGCGCGGCGCTCCTCGGAGGCGCGACACCGATCTATGGGACGCCGGAGGCCTGGGATGGCGTGCGCCTCGTCTATGCCTGCTCGCCGGCGAACCCGAGCGGCGAGGTGCTCGACCTCGGCGCCTGGAAGCGCCTGTTCGAGCTTTCGGACCGGCATGGTTTCGTCATCGCTTCGGACGAGTGCTATTCCGAGATCTATTTCGACGCCGCGCCGCTCGGCGCGCTCGAAGCGGCGCGTCGTCTCGGCCGAGGCCACGAGCGCCTGGTCGTGTTCTCGAGCCTGTCCAAGCGCTCGAACGCTCCCGGCATGCGCTCGGGCTTCGTCGCCGGCGATGCCGCGCTCCTCAAGGCGTTTCGACTCTATCGCACCTACCACGGCTCGGCGATGAGCATCGCCGTGCAGAAGGCCTCGATCGCCGCCTGGAACGACGAGGCGCACGTGCGCGAGAACCGGCGCCTGTATGCCGAGAAGTTCGACGCGGTGCTTCCCATCCTCAAGGCAAGGCGGCCCGAGGGCGGCTTTTACGTATGGCTGCGCACGCCCATCGATGACGCGGAATTCGTGCGGCGCCTTCGCCATGAATACAATGTCCTGGTGCTGCCGGGAAGCTATCTCGGACGCGAGGTGAACGGCAGGAACCCCGGGTCGAACCACGTGCGCATCGCGCTGGTGGCGCCGCTCGCGCAATGCGTCGCGGCGGCCGAGCGCATCGCCGAGCTCCTGAGGAAGCTATGAGCGCGAAAAACGTCATCGAAGCGGCGTGGGAGGAGCGCGCCAACCTGAAACCGACGCAAGCTCTGCGCGACGCGGTCGAGGAAGCGATCGCCGGGCTCGATTCCGGAAAGCTGCGCGTCGCCGAAAAGATCGGGGCCGAGTGGGTCACGCACCAGTGGCTGAAGAAGGCGGTGCTGCTTTCGTTCCGCCTGCAGGACAACCGCGTGATGGACGGAAAATACTACGACAAGGTGCCGTCCAAGTTCGAGCGCTTCGATTTCGCGAACGGCGGCTTTCGCGTCGTCCCGCCCGCGGCCGTGCGCCGCGGCGCCTACGTCGCAAGAAACGTGGTGCTGATGCCCTCCTTCGTGAACATCGGCGCCTACGTCGACGAAGGCACGATGGTCGACACCTGGGCCACCGTCGGCTCCTGCGCGCAGATCGGCAAGAACGTGCACCTTTCCGGCGGCGTCGGCATCGGCGGCGTGCTCGAGCCGGTACAGGCGAATCCGGTGATCATCGAGGATAACTGCTTCATCGGCGCGCGCTCGGAAGTCGTCGAAGGCGTGATCATCGAAGAGAACAGCGTGCTCTCAATGGGCGTGTATCTCGGGCAAAGCACGCGCATCCTCGACCGGGCGAGCGGACGCATCCTCTATGGCCGCGTGCCGGCCGGGTCGGTGGTGGTTTCCGGTAATTTGCCCTCTGCGGACGGCAGCCACAGCCTTTACTGTGCAGTCATCGTAAAGACCGTCGATGCCAAGACGCGCGCGAAGACCAGCCTGAACGATCTGTTGCGGGGGGATTGAAGATGTCTGCAATGAAGAAGCTCTTCACGATCATGGCCGAGAAGAAGGCGTCGGACATCTTCATCTCGGTGGGCGCGCCGATCAATATGAAGATCAACGGCGTGGCCATGCCGGTCAACCAGACCACGATGAGCGCCGACACCGTGCAGCAGCTTCTTTACGAAGTGCTGAACGAGCGCCAGATCCGCGAATTTGAAGACGAGATGGAGCTCAACACCGCGATTGCTCTTGCCGGCGTTGGCACGTTTCGCATCAGCGCGTTCCGCCAGAAAGGCTCGCCGGCCGTCGTGGTGCGCTATATCCCGAGCACCATTCCGCCGCTCGACACGCTCGGCGTGCCGGAAGTTCTGAAGGACGTCATCATGCAGAAGCGGGGCCTGATCCTCATGGTCGGCGCCACCGGCTGCGGCAAGTCGACCTCGCTCGCCGCCATGCTGGACTACCGCAACGAGCGCAGGACCGGCCACATCATGACGCTCGAGGACCCGGTCGAGTTCATCTTCCAGAACAAAAAGTCGATCGTGAACCAGCGCGAGGTCGGCACCGACGCCAAGGACTTCGACGTCGCGCTGAAGAACGCGCTGCGCCAGGCGCCCGATTGCATCATGATCGGCGAGATCCGCGACAAGCCCACCATGTCGGCCGCCCTCGCCTATGCGCAGTCCGGTCACCTCGTGCTCGCCACGCTGCACGCCAACAACAGCTACCACGCGATGAACCGCATCATCAACTTCTATCCGCTCGAGAACCGGCCCGCGCTGCTTCTTGACCTAGCGGCGGCGCTGGCGGCGGTCATTTCGCAGCGCCTGGTGCGCACGAAGACGGGCTTGCGCGCCGTGGCGGTCGAGGTTCTGCTCAACACGCGCCACATCGCCGAGCTCATCGAGAAGGGCGAGATCGGCGAGATCAAGGAGGCGCTCGAGAAAAGCATGTCGCCGGGATCGCAGACGTTCGAGCAGGCGCTCTTCAAGCTCTTCATGGACGGCAAGATCACGCAGGAAGAGGCCCTCACCAACGCCGACTCGGCGACCAACATGCTCTGGCTCATCAACCAGGCGACCGCCGGGGAGATCACCGGCCAGTCGATACCGCAGGGCGTGGCGAAGCCCGACGATACCCTCAGCAGCTTCAAGCTCGATGTGAATGCCTGAACTGTCGGCGCTCGAACTGGCGCAGGAGCTCATCGGGCGCAATTCGGTTACCCCACAAGACTGCGGCTGCCAGCAGGTCCTCGCCGAGCGCCTGAAACCGCTCGGCTTTCGCTGCGAGCCGATGCGCTTCGGAGACGTCGATAACCTTTGGGCGCGCCGCGGCGGCACGCATCCGGTAGTCTGCTTCGCCGGCCACACCGACGTCGTGCCCACCGGCCCGCTCTCCGAGTGGCACTCCGACCCGTTCGTGCCGACGATCCGCGATGGCAAGCTCTTCGGCCGCGGTGCCGCCGACATGAAGTCCTCGATCGCGGCGTTCGTCGTCGCGGTCGAAGCGTTCGTGAAAGAGAGGCCGAATCACTCGGGCTCCGTTGCGCTTCTCATCACTTCGGATGAAGAGGGGCCCTCGGTCGACGGCACGGTGAAGGTCGTCGAGGCGCTCAAAGCGCGCAACGAGCTCATCGACTACTGCATCGTGGGCGAGCCCACTTCGGTCGACTGGCTGGGCGACATGCTGAAGAACGGCCGGCGCGGCTCGCTGTCCGGAAAGCTCACCGTGCGGGGGATTCAGGGCCACGTCGCCTATCCGCACCTTGCGAAGAATCCGGTACACCTCCTCGCCCCGGCGCTTGCCGAGCTCGCACGCACCGAGTGGGACAAGGGTAACGAAAGCTTTCCGCCCACGACGTGGCAGGTATCGAACATCCATGCCGGCACCGGCGCCGGCAACGTCATCCCGGGCAGCGTCACAGTGGACTTCAACTTCCGCTTCTCCACCGAAAGCCTCGACGCTTCGCTCAAAGCCCGAGTCGAGTCGATCCTGAAAAAGCATGGCCTCGATTACCGCGTCGAGTGGACGCTCGGCGCGAAGCCGTTCCTGAGCAGGAACGGCCGCCTCG
>Ga0075419_10001096_pt1 | contig 17574 bp, 11 predicted proteins | sample SoiMetdeltSBSDD3_FD_76900 | JGI IMG/M metagenome (GOLD analysis project Ga0075419, IMG submission 76900) | Bulk soil microbial communities from a Populus tree surrounding site in Tennessee, USA - Soil MetaG P. deltoides SBSDD3 | ecosystem: Environmental > Terrestrial > Soil > Tree plantation... | reverse complement strand
GAAACAGCGCATCATCGACACGCCGCACTACCGGCGCAACGACGAGCTCCTGCGCTACGTCGTCTGGCGCAACAACACGTTCGGGCTCCACGTCCACGTCGGCGTCAACGGCCCGGACCGCGCGATCGCGGTCGTCGCGGGGATGCGCAACTTCCTCCCCGAGCTCCTCGCGCTGTCCGCGAGCTCGCCGTTCGTCGAGGGTGTGAACACGGGGCTGCACTCGGCGCGCACGCAGGTCTTCACGCGCTTCTTCCCTCGTTGCGGGGTTCCCGACGCGTTCACGTCGTGGCAGCAGTACGAGGACTTCGTGCGCTTCCTCTACGACACCGGCTCGATCACCGAGCACACGCAGATCTGGTGGAGCGTGCGGCCGCACCTCGCGTTCCCCACGGTGGAGATCCGCGTCTGCGACGGCCAGCCCGAGCTCGCCGAGGCGCAGTCCCTCGCCGCGCTCGCCGCGTCGCTGGTCGCCCGGGTCGCCCGGGCCTACGACGAGGGACGTTCCGTGGAGCCGCTTCCGCACCGCCTGATCGAGGAGAACTTCTGGCGTGCGATCAGGTGGGGGCTCGCGGGCGAGCTCATCGACTTCGCCCGCGGCGAGTCGATCCCGGCGCGGCAGCGCCTCGAGGAGCTCGTCGAGTGGGTGCAGCCCGCGGCGGAGGAGATCGGGGCGGCGCCGTACCTCGCGATCCCGGAGCAGAACGCCGCCGAGCGGCAGATCGAGCGCTTCGAGGAGGGCGCCTCGCTCGAGGAGATCTACGCCGAGCAGATCGGCGCCACGGAGACGATCGGTGGCTGAGGACGGGCCGGAGCTCCCGACCGAGGAGGGCCTGCGCGAGGCGCTCGACCGGATCGGGGTCGCCGACGTCCTGCTCGACGCGCACTCGGCCACCGCCTCGCTCGGGTTCCACCGGGTCTCGGCCGAGGGCCGCGACCTCGGGCAGGCTCGGCTCGCGATCGAGGCGCTGCGTGCGCTCGAGCCCGTCCTGCGCGAGGGCGGGGTGGGGGAGACGGTCGTGCGCGACCTCGAGCAGGCGAGGACGAACCTCCAGCTCGCATACGCGAAGGCGGTTGCGGAGGCCGAGACCGAGACGAAGACGGAGCCCGAGGGGCCCTAGCGGATGCCCGCGCGCGAGCACGGACCGTCGCGTCCTCGGTTCGTCGTCCTCCGGCAGGTCGGCGCCGGCGAGTGGAAGCTTCTCGGCGAGTTCGAGCGCCGGCCGGGGCTCACCGCCCGGGCAGCGCGCTCGGCGGCGATCGCGGAAGCCACCGACGGCAAGGCGAAGGAGGGCGAGGTCTACGCGGCGGTCCTCGGCAGCGAGTGGCGCGTTGCCCTCGACTGGGCGCCGCCGCCGCGCGACGAGGCGGACGTCCCCGCCGGTTCCGGCGAGGGCGCGACCGGGCCTTGTGATAGATAATCGGCCGCGCCGGGGCCACCTGGCGCTTCAGTTTGTGACGGGCCGAGACCGGAGGATCGATGGACTTCTTCGTTGACCACGCAGTCGGGTTCGCGCTGGCGTGCGCGGCCGTCGCGGTGCTGTACGGGCTGTACCTGACCTGGTGGCTGCTCAAGCAGCCGGCCGGGAACGAGCGGATGCGCGAGATCGCGGCCGCGATCCAGGAGGGTGCGACCGCGTACCTGCGCAAGCAGTACACGACGATCGCCGTCGTCGCGATCGTGCCGTTCCTCCTGCTGGGCTTCTACGACGAGCTCGGCTGGGGCACCGCGATCGGCTTCCTCATCGGCGCGCTCTTCTCGGCCGCGGCCGGGTTCATCGGCATGAACGTCGCCGTGCGCTCGAACGTCCGCACCGCGGAGGCTGCGCGCGAGGGCCTGCAGCCGGCGTTCACCGTCGCGTTCCGCGCGGGCTCCGTGACCGGCCTGCTCGTCGTCGGGCTCGGGCTGCTCGGCGTCGCCGGCTACTACTGGGTGCTCACCGACTGGCTCGGGAACAGTGCTGACTCGGCGGTCGACGACCTCATCGGGCTCGCGTTCGGTGGCTCGCTCATCTCGGTCTTCGCGCGTCTCGGCGGCGGGATCTACACGAAGGCCGCGGACGTCGGGGCCGACCTCGTCGGGAAGATCGAGGCGGGCATCCCCGAGGACGACCCGCGGAACCCGGCCGTCATCGCCGACAACGTCGGCGACAACGTGGGCGACTGCGCCGGCATGGCCGCCGACCTGTTCGAGACGTACGCGGTCACGGCCGTCGCCGTCATGCTCCTCGGGATCGGGTTCGAGGGCACGAACCTCTGGCTCTACCCGCTCGCGCTCGGCGGCATCTCGATCCTCGCGTCGGTCATCGGCACGTTCTTCACGCGCGTCGGCTCCGGTCGCAACGCGATCATCAACGCGCTCTACCGCAGCGTCATCGTCGCGACCGTGCTCTCGGCGATCGGGTTCATCCCGGTGACGATGGCGTACGACGGGGGCGAGTTCGACTTCTGGAACCTGTACGGCTCGGCGCTGATCGGCCTCGCGGTGACGTTCCTGCTCGTCGCGATCACCGAGTACTACACGGGCACGCGCTGGAAGCCGGTCAAGGACATCGCGAAGGCCTCCCAGACCGGCCACGCGACGAACATCATCGCCGGGCTCGCGGTCGGGATGCAGGCGACGGCCCTGCCCGTCGTCGTCATCGCCGCGGGCATCGTCGGCTCGTACTACACGGCAGGGGAGGCGCTGTACGGCATCGGGGTCGCGGTCATGGCCCAGCTCTCGATGACGGGCCTCATCGTCGCGCTCGACGCCTACGGCCCGGTCACGGACAACGCGGGCGGGATCGCCGAGATGGCGGACCTTCCGGAGTCCGTGCGCGGCATCACCGACCCGCTCGACGCGGTCGGGAACACGACGAAGGCGGTGACGAAGGGGTACGCGATCGGCTCCGCCGGCCTCGCCGCCCTCATCCTCTTCGACGAGTACGGCCGCGGCCTCGCCGAGGAAGGGCTCGACATCTCGTTCTCGCTCCAGGACCCGTGGGTCATCGCCGGCCTCTTCATCGGCGGGCTCATGCCCTTCCTCTTCGCCTCGCTCGCGATGCAGGCTGTCGGACGGGTCGGCGGCCAGGTGGTCGAGGAGGTGCGCCGCCAGTTCCGCGACGACCCCGGGATCATGGAGCGGACCTCGCGGCCCGACTACTCGCGCGCGATCTCGATCGTGACGGGCTCGGCGATCAAGGAGATGATGATCCCGGCGCTGATCCCGGTCGTGATCCCGGTCGCGGTCGGGATCATCAAGCCGGAGATGCTCGGCGGCCTCCTCATCGGGACGATCGTGACGGGGATCTTCCTCGCCATCTCGATGACCTCGGGGGGCGGGGCATGGGACAACGCGAAGAAGACGATCGAGGACGGGCTCTACGGTGGCAAGGGCTCGGAGGCCCATGCCGCCGGCATCACGGGTGACACGGTCGGCGATCCCTACAAGGACACCGCCGGGCCCGCGATCAACCCGATGATCAAGATCGCGAACATCGTCGCCATCCTCCTCATCCCCGTCATCGCCTCGATCCACGGCTAGCGCGTGGGGGGCCGGGATCCCGCCCGGTCCCCCAGCAGGGTCACTCCACGGGGCGCCCATTCGGGTGTCATGTCAGGCGACCGGGTACCTGTTGCTGCACCTCTGCCTCCCGCGTAGGATGCGAACGCTCAGGGGCAGGCTCCTACCGAGCCTCCGACTCGAAAGGGGAGACAGAGAGCATGCGATCGAAGACAGCGCTGATTGTCGGCGCGCTCGTGGCGGTGCTGTTCGCGTTGCCCGCCGGCGGCACCGCCGCCGACGAGGAGACGCAGGGCTACATCGTCCAGATGCTCGCCGACCCCGTCGTCGCCTACGACGGCGGAGTAGCCGGCCTCGCCGCAACGAAGCCGGCGAAGGGGCAGAAGATCAATCCGAACTCGAACGGCGTGCAGCGGTACGCCGACCATCTCAAGGGTACGCATGCGAATGCCCTCGAGAAGGTGGGCGGGGGCGCCAAGTTCTACGACTACGTCTATTCGTTCAACGGGTTCGCAGCTCGCCTCACCGAGGCCCAGGCCACGAGCCTGAAGTCCCTCAAGGGCGTCGTCGCGGTCACGCCGGACGAGCTCCGCGAGGTGGACACCTCCTCGACCCCGGCGTTCCTCGGGCTAGACGCCCCGGGTGGGCTCTGGTCCCAGCTCGGCGGCACGGGCGTCCCCGCGGCGACCCCGGCAACGCAGACGAAGGGCGCCGGCGAGGCGATCATCATCGGCGTCGTCGACTCCGGCGTGTGGCCCGAGAGCGCAAGTTTCTCGGACCGGGCCGCCAACGGTCAGCTCGCCTACCGGCAGCTCCCGGGCTGGCACGGCAAGTGCACCCCGGGCGAGAACTTCAACGCGTCGATGTGCAACCAGAAGCTGATCGGCGGCCAGTGGTTCAACGCCGCCTGGGGCGGCGACGCGGCCGTCGAGTCCCAGCGCCCGTGGGAGTACATGTCCGTTCGCGACTACAACGGCCACGGGACGCACACGGCTTCCACCGCCGGTGGAAACAACAGCGTGCAGGCGACCGGGCCTGCAGCAGTCTTCGGGAAGATCAGCGGGATCGCGCCGCGCGCGCGCATCGCCTCGTACAAGGCCCTCTGGTCCACGCAGTCGGGTGACACCGCCAGCGGCTTCACCGGCGACCTCGTCGCCGCGATCGACCAGGCAGTGGCCGACGGCGTCGACGTCATCAACTACTCGATCTCGGGGACGACGACGAACTTCCTCGACCCGGCGGAGGTCTCGTTCCTCTTCGCCGCGGACGCGGGCGTCTTCGTCGCCGCATCGGCCGGAAACAGCGGGCCGACCACGGGCACGGTCGCGCACCCGAGCCCCTGGATCACCACGGTGGCTGCGGGAACGCACAACCGCGACGGTCAGGGCTCGGTGACGCTCGGCAACAACGTGACGTACAACGGCGCGTCGGTCGCCTCGCCCGTCGGGCCGGCACCGCTGATCGACTCGACGGCGGCGGGCAAGGCCGGCGCTGACGCCACGCAGGTGGCGCTCTGCTACTCGTCGGCCGATGGCGGCAACGTCCTCGACCCGGCCAAGGTCGGGGGCAAGATCGTCGTCTGCGACCGGGGCGTCACGGCCCGTGTCAACAAGAGCCTCGCCGTCAAGGAAGCCGGTGGGGTCGGGATGATCCTCGTCAACACGAGCCCGAACTCGATCAACGCCGACCTGCACTTCGTGCCGTCGGTTCACCTGCAGAACACCGATCGGGCAGCGGTCAAGGCGTACGCGGCCACCTCCGGGGCAACCGCGAGGATCAACCAGTCGACCATCATCTTCAACGCTCCCGCGCCGTTGACCGCGGCGTTCTCGTCTCGCGGCCCGCTGACGGCGGGAGGCGGCGACCTGCTCAAGCCGGACGTCATCGCCCCGGGCCAGGACATCCTGGCCGCGGTCGCGAAGACCCCGGCCCAGGCGAACCTCGACTTCAACGTGCTGAGCGGCACCTCGATGTCGAGCCCGCACGTGGCCGGCCTCGCGGCGCTGCTCAAGCAGAAGCATCCGTCGTGGTCGCCGATGGCGATCAAGTCGGCGCTGATGACGACTGGCCGCGACGTTCTCGACGGGCCCAACACGAACCCGCTCGTGATCTTCCGGCAGGGTGCCGGCCATGTGCGGCCGAACAACGCGGCCGACCCCGGCCTCGTCTTCGAGACGGGGTTCAACGACTGGCTCGCGTTCCTGTGCGGGACGACGACCGGCGTGGGCGCGAGCACGTGCACCGCGCTCAAGAACGCGGGCTTCTCGACGGAGCCGAGCAACCTGAACGTCCCTTCGATCGCGATCGGCGACCTGGCGGGCATCCAGACGGTGACGCGGAAGGTCACCAACGTGTTCGGGCAGGCCGAGACGTACACCGCATCGGTCAGCGGGCTCGCCGGCATCACCGCCGTCGTCAGCCCGATCGGCTCGATCGGCGCCGGCCAGACGAAGACGTTCACGGTCGCCTTCACGCAGGTGACGGCGCCGGTGAACGCATACACGGGGGGACAGCTCACGCTGACGGGTGACAAGGGCCACACGGTCCGCATCCCGATCGTGCTCAGGCCCGTCGCGCTCGCGGCGCCGAGAGAGGTCTCGGGGACGGGTGGCCCGATCAACTACGAGGTGACGTTCGGCTACAGCGGCACGTTCACCGCGACCGCACGCGGGCTCATCCCGCCGGCGATCACGGCCGGGACGGTGCCGGACGACCCGACGGACGGGGCGTGCGACCTCACTGCCGCGCCGTCCAAGATCCAGATCCCGGTCACGATCGCGGCCGGGACGACGTACGCGCGGTTCTCGCTCTTCGACGCGGACGTCGCGTCCGGCTCGGACATCGACCTCTGCGTGTTCCGTGGAACGACGCTCGTGGGCACGAGCACCAGCGGGACGGCTGCCGAGGAGGTCAACCTCGTCAACCCGACGGCGGCCGACTACACCGTCGTCGTCCACGGTTGGGGCGTCCCGGGCACGTCGCCCTTCAGGCTCCACACGTGGCTGCTGGGATCCGCCGACGTGGGGAACATGACGGTCAACGCTCCGGCGAGCGCAGTGCTGGGGACGTCGGCCACCATCAACCTGACGTTCTCCGGCCTCGCAGCCGGTACGAGGTACCTCGGTTCCGTCGCCTACGGCGGCACGGCCGGGATGCCGAACCCGACGATCGTGCGGGTCACCACGCCCTAGCAACGCACGATCCGAACCACGTAACGAGGGGCCGGCAATGCCGGCCCCTCGCGCGTCCCGGTGTGTTGGCCCGCACGACGCACCTCACGTCGCGAACACACGACAGCCGCCTCCTCGCTGCACCGCCGGAAACGGCGCGCTAGGATCGCGGCGTCTCAAGGCTTCTGATGCCGTCAGATGCCCAATTCGTCGAAAGGGGAGAGGCGCAGATGCGAGGCATATACGTGGCCGCGCTCGCCGCGATGACCGCACTCGTACTCGGGCTCGTACCAGGCGCGCTCGCGTCCGAGAAGGGATCGGCCAGCGCAGTCTTCGACTCCACGTCGGGCGCGTGGTTCGTCGAGCTGAACGGCTCCGCCGCGAGCTTCGAGGCCAAAGCCGAGGCGTCGGGGCTCCGGTACACGCAGCGGTTCCGCTTCACGAAGCTGTGGAACGGGCTCTCGGTCAACGCCAACGCCGAGACGGCTCAGCAGATGAGCATGCTCGACGGCGTGGAGTCCGTCACACCCGTCGGCATCGTCACCTTCGACCCGGGTGAGCGGGTTAGCGAGCCCGAGCTGATTCATGCGCTCGCGATGACCGGCGCCGACGTCGCGCAGAACGAGCTCGGGCTCGATGGCACCGGTGTCAAGGTCGGCGTCATGGATACCGGCATCGACTACGACAACCCGGCGCTCGGCGGCTGCTTCGGCGCGAATTGCCGCGTTGCGACCGGGTGGGACTTCGTCGGTGACCGCTTCAACTCCAGCGGCTCCGGTGGCGCCCTGGTCCCGCATCCTGACGCCGACCCCGACGATTGCTTCGGGCACGGCACTCACGTCGCCGGAATCGTCGGCGCCAACGGCACAGTCAACGGTGTCGCGCTGAAGGGTGTCGCGCCCGCCGTGACGTACGGCGCATACCGCGTTTTCGGCTGCGAGGGATCGACGACCGAGGACATCATGATCGCGGCCATGGAGAGGGCTCAGGACGACGGCATGGACATCGTCAACATGAGCATCGGCGACGCCTTCGCGTGGGACACCGAGCCCTTCGCGGAGGCGATGAACGCCGCGGTGGCCGACGGCACCATCGTCGTCATCTCCGCCGGGAACAGCGGCACGAACGGCCTCTACTCGCTGAGCTCGGCCGGGAACGCCAAGGACGTGATCGGCGTCGCGTCGATCGACAACAGCCACGTCGAGCTGCGGACCTTCACCGCAGAGCCCGACGATGCGTCCTTCGGGTACATCCAAGCGTCCGGCTCGCCGGACGCTCCGACGAGCGGCACGATGCCGCTGACCCGGACCGGCACGACCTCGACGCCGGACGACATGTGCACCGCGCCGGCGGCCGGAAGCCTTACCGGCAAGGTGGCGCTCATCCGGCGTGGTAGCTGTACGTTCTTCATCAAGACGACGAACGCGCAGAACGCGGGCGCGATCGGCGCCGTGCTCTACAACAACGTCCCGGGGCAGTTCGCGGCCACGGTCGCGGGCTCGCCGGCGATCGCGATCCCCGTCGTCTCGGTCTCCGACGCCGACGGGGCGAACCTCGCGGGTCGGATCCCGACCGCGTTCACGGACACGGTCGACATCACGTGGACCGACCATCTGGAGACGTTCCCGAACCTGACGGCGGGACTGCCGTCATCGTTCACGTCCTGGGGTCTTGCGCCGTCGCTCGGCCTGAAGCCCGACATCGCGGCGCCGGGCGGCCTCATCAAGAGCACGTATCCGCTCGAGCAGGGGGGCTTCGCGACGATCAGCGGCACGTCGATGGCGGCGCCTCACGTCGCGGGGGCCGCTGCGCTATACCTCGACGCGCACGGGTCCACGAGTCCGCTCGTGCTCCGCGGGATCCTCCAGAACAACGCGGTTCCGTCGCAGTTCAACGCCAGCTTCGCGAACGCGGTTCATCGCCAGGGTGCGGGGACGCTCCAGATCGACGACGCGATCCTCGCCGCCTCGACCGTGACGCCCGCGAAGCTCGCGCTGGGTGAAGGCAACGGGCCGCACGTGCAGACGTTGACCATCCGCAACAACGGGACGTCGGCCCTCACCTACGACCTGTCACACCAGCAGGCGGTCGGCACGTCGGCGAACACGTTCGCACCGGCGGCGAGCGCGAATTTCGCGACGGTCGGCTTCAGCGCCCCGAGCGTGGTGGTCCCGGCGGGTGGCTCGGCGACGGTGGACGTGACGATCACACCCATCGCCGCAGCCGTCCGCACGATCTACACCGGCTACATCCGCCTGACGCCTGAGGCGGGCGGCGGCACGCTGCGCGTGCCGTACGCTGGCTTCACGGGCGACTACCAGTCGATCCAGGTGCTCGCGCCTGGCGCCTGCACGTTCCCCGGCATCTTCAAGGCCGGTGGAGACACGACCTGCGGGGCCGTCAAGCTCACGGGTTGGACGCGGCAGGCAGCCGCGGCGACCTACGACGTCGGCGATCGGCCGGACCGGCCGATCGTGCTCTACCACCTGGCCCACCAGTCGCAGCGGCTCGAGATCCGCGCGGTCAACGCCGCGAACCAGGAGTTCCTCGTCGCCCGGTCCGACTTCGTGGAGCGCAATCCGACGAACGACCTGACCCCGCCCGGCCAGTCGACCGGGCCCGGGTTCTTCACGTACACGTGGGACGGCAAGGCCGTCTTCGTGAACCCGAACGGGGTCGTGAATCGCCGCGGTCTGCCGAACGGGACCTACAGGCTGAGGCTTGTCGTCACGAAGGCGCTCGCGGAGGCCGGCAATCCTGCTCACACCGAAACCTGGGACTCGCCGACACTGAACATCGTGGGCGGCGGGTAGGGGCCCGCATCGCCGAACAGCACGAGCGCGAGGGGCCGGCGAGAGCCGGCCCCTCGCGCGTCTCCCTGCGGGCGTAGACTCCGGCGCCGTGCCCGGGCGTCGCCGGAGACGCGAGGTGGAGATGGAGCGGGTGCTCGGCACGCCGGCGCTCTTCGCCACCGCCTACGGGAACGTCGGCTCCTCGATCTACTACGCGCTCGGCCTGACCGCGTTCTACGCCCTCGGCCTCACCCCGCTCGTGTTCGTGGTCGCGGGGATCATCTTCGCGGCGACGGCGGCGACGTACGCCGAAGGGACCGCCCGCTTCCCGGAGGCCGGCGGGTCGGCGAGCTTCTCGAGGCACGCGTTCGACGAGCTCGTGAGCTTCACCGCCGGCTGGGCGCAGATGCTCGTGTACGTCGTCACGGTGGCCGTCTCCGCGTTCTTCGTCCCGCACTACCTCTCGATCTTCTGGGAGCCGCTTCGCGAGGGCCCCTGGGACGTCGCGGGCGGGGCGATCGTCATCGTCGTCCTCGTCGCCCTCAACGTCGTGGGCGTGCAGGAGGCGGCGCGGCTGTCCATCTCGCTCGCCGTCATCGACTTCGCGACGCAGTTGCTCCTCGTCGTCGTCGGCTTCGCGCTCGTCTTCAGTCCGGAGATCCTGGTCGAGAACGTGCACTGGGGCGTCGCGCCGACGTGGTCCAACCTCGCGATTTCGATTCCCGTCGCGATGCTCGCCTACACGGGCGTCGAGACGGTCTCGAACCTGGCGGAGGAGGCACGTGACCCCGCGCGCACGGTGCCGGGCGCGTACCGGCTCGTCGCGGGCGCGGTGTTCGCGATCTACTTCACGCTCCCGCTCGTCGCGCTCTCGGCGCTGCCGGTGCGGGAGATCGACGGGGAGCTGACGACCTACCTTGCACTCCCGCCGGAAGAGGGAGGGTTCGCGAACGACCCCATCCTGGGTGTCGTGAAGAACCTCGGCCTCGAGGGCTTCGTCCTGGACGCCGCCGAGATCTACGTCGGCATCCTCGCGGCGACGATCCTGGTCATCGCGACGAACGCCGGCGTCATCGGCGCGTCTCGGATCACGTACTCGATGGCGAGCTACCGACAGCTCCCCGAAGCGCTCCGGCGGCTGCACCCTCGCTTCAAGACCCCGTGGCTCTCGCTTGTCCTCTTCGCCGGGATCGCGCCGATCCTCGTCATCCTCCCGGGGGACGTCAACTTCGTCGGGACGCTCTACTCGCTCGGCGCGACGCTCTCCTTCACGGTCGCCCATCTCTCGCTCGTCCGCCTGCGCATGCTCGACCGCGACGGGGCGGAGCTCCTGTACCGGGCCCGGCCGAACGTGCCGGTGCGGGGTGTCTCGTGGCCGCTCTTCGCGCTCGCCGGCGCCGTCGCGACCGGCGCTTCCTTTCTCGTCCTCGTCGTCCAGAACCCGACCACCCGTCTCGCGGGCCTCGGCTGGATGGTGGCCGGGCTCGTCGGCTACGCGGTGTACCGCCGGCGGTTCGTTCGCGCCCCGCTTCGCGAGATCGTCAAAGCACCCCCCGCCTTCGGGCCTGCGCTGGCGCTCGAGTACCGGAGGCTGCTCGTACCCGTGATCCCGGGGCAGCCCTCCGATGCGGCGATGGACGTCGCATGTCGCCTGGCCGCCGAGCGCGGGTCGCGGATCGTCGCGCTGAACGTCCTCGAGGTGCCGCTCGACCAGCCGTTGACCCAGGAGCTCCCCGAGCTCGAGCGCACCGCGAACCGCGAGCTGGACGAAGCGGCCGCGATCGGAGACTCGTACGGGGTACGCGTCCTCACCCGGCTCGAGCGCGCGCGCTCGGCGGGGCCCGCGGTCGTGGCGGAGGCGGACGCCCGTGGCGCGGAGATCATCGTGCTCGGCGCGCCCCGGCGGCGGCTGACCGCGGCGCAGGCGGCCGTGCTCGGGAAGACGGTCGACTACATCCTCCGGCACGCGACCTGCCGGGTCCTCGTGACCGCGTCGGAGGGTGCATGAAGGCGAATCCCACGTGAGGGCCTACTCCTGGGCGGTGCTCGCATTCTCGGTCGCCTTCCTCGTCATCGGAATCGTGCTGCTCGTCCGGACGGCCGCGGCCGGCGGTGGCGCCGTCGGCTACCTGCTGGGAGGGTTGTTCCTCGCCCTCGGCGTCGCACGGCTGACGATCGAGCGCAAGCGCCGTGGCCCGTAAGCTCCGCGGCTTCGAGCGGGTGCTCGACGCGCCTGCGCTGTTCGCGGTCGCGTACGGCGAGATCGCGTCCTCGGTCTACATCGCGCTCGGGATCGTCGCCGCGGCGGCGCTCGGCCTGACGCCGCTCGTCCTCGTCGTCACCGGCGCGATCTTCCTCGTCGTCTCCCTCTCGTACGCGGAGGGCACTGCCGCTCTTCCCGAGGCGGGCGGCGCGGCGACCTTCGTGCGCCGCGCATTCAACGATCTCGCCGGCTTCGTCACCGGGTGGGCGCTCTTCCTCGACTTCCTCATCGTGATTGCGCTGTCCGCCCTCTTCGTCCCGCACTACGTCGGTGCCGCGTTCTCCGCTCCGACGTTCCGCGACGACCCGTGGGACGCCCTGATCGCCTGCGGGCTGATCGCCGTCATCACCGGCGTCCGCCTCCTGCGCAGGACGAAGCTCCACCTCGGATCGCTCGCGATCGCGCTGCTCGACCTCGTGGTGCAGGGCGTCCTCGTCGTGCTCGGGCTGGCGTTCGTCTTCTCGCCCGACGCGCTGTCCGGGGGCCTCGGCCTCGAGAGCGGGCAGAGCTGGAGCGACCTCGCGTTCGCGCTCCCGCTCGCGATGCTCGCGTACACGGGCCTCGAGACGGTCGCGAACCTCGCGGAGGAGGCGCGCGAGCCGGGGCGGACGCTCCCGCGCTCGCTCTTCTCCGCGATCGGGCTCGCCGTCGTCGTCACCGTCCTGATCGCGACGATCGGCATCTCCGCCTTCCCGGCCGCGAACGGCGAGACCGCGCTCGGCGACGAGTGGCTCGAGGCGCCGCTCGTCGGGGTCGCCGCTGCGTTCGAGGGCTCGCTGCCGGACCTCCTCGTCGACGCGCTCCGCGTCGCGGTCGGCATGTCCGGCGCGCTGATCCTCGTCGGCGCCGCGACGACGTCGTTCTCCGGCATCACCAGGCTCACGCGCTCGCTCGCAGAGCACGGCTCGCTCCCGCGGAGGTTCGCGCGCCTGGAGCGGCGGGCGCTCGTGTCGAGCGAGGCGATCGTGATCGCCGCCTTGCTCGCGATCGGGATGATCGTGACCACCGAGCTTGCGGCGGGGGGCGACCCGGGGTTCCTGGCCGCGATCTACTCGTTCGGCGTCCTGATCGCCTTCACGGCGGCGCAGCTCGCCGTGCTGGAGCTGCGCCGCAGCGAGCCGGACCTCGAGCGGCCGTTCCGAGCGCGCCCGGACGTGCGGATCGGGGGCCACGCGCTTCCGCTCCCCGCGCTCGTCGGGGCGCCGCTGACGTTCGCGGTCTGGGTCCTCGCCCTCGCCACGCACGACGGCGCCCGCTACGCCGGGCCTGCGTGGCTCGCGCTCGGGCTCGTGGTCTTCGTCGTCGTCCGCCGGTGGGAGCGGCACGGGCTGCTCGAGCAGGTGATGCCGGTGGAAGAGCTGCCCGCGGGCGCCGAGTTCGGGCGCATCCTCGTCCCGCTCAAGCTCGGCGACATTGGCGAGGAGATGGTCGCGACGGCGATCGCGCTCGCGAAGGAGCGCTCGGCGGAGATCGAGGCCATCACCGTCGTCCGCGTCCCGCGGAGGTACCCGCTCGAGGGTCCGCTGCCGCCCGAGGTGGCGGCGCGCGTCGACGCCTCGCTGGACGAGGCTCGCGCGCTCGGCGAGGAGCACGGGGTCGAGGTCCACACCGACGTCGTGCGCGCTCGCTCGATCGGCTACGCGATCGTCGACGAGGCGCATGCGCGGGACGTCGACCTCGTCGTCATGGGCTCCTCGGCACGCTGGCGCCGGCAGTCGCGGTTCTTCTCGCCGACCGTTGACTTCGTGATACGGAAGGCGCCGTGCGAGGTTCTCGTCGTCGCCTTCCCCGAGGGCGTCTTCCAGGAGTAACCTGACGGCCCGTGAAGGCAGTCGTCATCGGATGCGGGCGCGTCGGCTCCGGCGTCGCGAAGGGCCTCGCCGCCGGTGGCTGGGACGTCACCGCGGTCGATGAGGACGAGGACGCGCTGATCCGTCTCGGCCCGGTCTGGAAGGGCGGGTTCGTCGTCGGCCACGGGATGGACTCGCGGGTGCTCGAGCGAGCCGGCGTCGCCGACGCGAACGCGGCCGTGGTGTCGACGGACGGCGACAACACGAACATCGTCATCGGGCAGGTCCTGCAGAAGCGCTACGAGATCCCGTGCGTGGTCGTGCGGATCCTCGACCCGGCTCGCGCCGACTTCTACGCCCGCCGCGGCATGAGGACGGTGTGCCCGACGGAAACGGCGATCTCCGTGCTCCTCGAGACGGTTCTCGAGGCCGCGCCGGTTCCCCACGAGGCGGCCTGATGTACGTCGTCGTCGCCGGCGGCGGGAAGGTCGGGGCGAACTCGACCCGCACGCTGCTCGAGATGGGGCACGAGGTGACCATGATCGAGCAGCGAAGCGACCGCTTCGCGATCCTCGAGGAGGAGTTCGGGCCGGTCGTCATGCGGGGCGACGCGACCGAGATCAGCGTCCTCGAGCGCGCCGGGATCGCCCGTCCTCCCGAGCTGCTGCTCGCGGTCACGGGAGACGACGAGGACAACCTCGTGATCTCGCAGATCGGCAAGGAGGGCTACGGCGTCCCCAAGGCGATCGCGCGCGTGAACGACCCGCGAAACCAGACGCACTTCGCGCTCCTCGGCATCACGCAGACGGTCTGCGCGACGACGAACATCCTCGGGCTCGTCGAGCACGAGGTCCCCGAGCATGGGCTCGTGCGGCTGCTCGAGCTCCAGCGCGAGGGCCTCGACATCGTCGAGGTGCAGATCGAGGGCGGCTCGCCCGCCGTCGGGACGCGCGTCGCCGGCCTCAGGCTGCCCGAGGGCTCCCGTCTCATCTCGGTCTTCCGGCACGGCAGGACGGAGCTGGTGGAGCCGGGCACGGTGATGCGCCCGGGCGACCAGGTGCTCGCGGTCGTCACCGACGACGCGGCGCCCGCGCTCCGCAAGACCCTGCTGGGCGCGGCCAAGGGCTAGGCCGCTCAGGCGTCAGCGCCGCCAGTAGTTCCGGGTCAGCAGCACGACGACGGGCACGATCTCGAGCCTGCCGACCCACATGAGCAGGATCATCGTCACCTTGGAGACGTCGCCGAGCGGCGCGAACGAGGCGAGCGGCCCGGTGATCCCGAACCCCGGCCCGCCGTTGCCGAGCGCGCTCGCGGACACCGCCATCACGTCGAGCGTCCCCAGGTCGACGTTCGAGATCGCGGAGTCGATGCCGATGACCGCCGAGCCGACCACCCAGAACCCGATGTAGAGCAGGATGAACGCCGCGATCGCGCGCAACGTCCGCTCGTCCACCGGAGACCCGTTCAGGCGGATCGGAAGGACGACCTCCGGGCTGACGGTCTGATCGAGCTCGCGTCTGAGGACCTTGCCGACCAGCAGGTGGCGCACGATCTTGACCGAGCCCGTCGTCGAGCCGGCGGAGCCGCCCAGGAACATCAGCCCGAAGAGCGTGAGCAGCAGCAGCATCGGCCAGAGGGCGAAGTCGGCCGTCGCGTACCCCGTGGTCGTGAGCACGGAGATCGCCTGGAACGTGCCGTCGCGGATCGCAGTTTCCCCCGACGCGATCCCGTAGCCCCAGACCTGGACGGTCACGGCGATCGACGCGACGAGCCCGAGAGCGAGGTAGAGGCGGAGCTCCTCGTCCCGCGCGAGGAGACGCGCGCGCCTGCGCACGAGGCCACGGTAGAGGAGCATGAAGTTGACGCCGCCGAGGAGCATGAAGAGGGCGACGATCCACTGCGTCTCGGGGGAGAACCCCGCCATCGAGTCCGGCTCCGTCGAGAACCCACCGGTCGGGATCGTCGAGAACGCGTGCGCGAGCGCCTGATACTCGGTCATCCGCTCGTCGATCCCGAGCCAGCCGAGCGACGCGAGCGCGAGCGTCGCCAGCACGGTCAGGGCGACGTACAGCGTCCACAGCATGCGCGCCGTCTCGCGGATGCGCTCGGGGAGGCCCGCGACCTCCGGTCCGGGCAGCTCGGACTCCATCATCTGCCGCCCGCCGACGCGCAGGCGCGGCAGGATGGCGACCGCGAGCACGATGATCCCCATCCCGCCGAGCCACTGCGTGAACTGCCGCCACATGAGGATCGACTTGGAGAGCCCCTCGTAGTCGGTCACGACGCTCGCACCGGTCGTCGAGAAGCCGGACATCCCCTCGAGGTACGCGTCCAGCGGGTGGTCGAGCTGCTCGCCGCCCGCGAAGAGATAGGGCAGCGAGGCGAACCCGGCGGTGAGGAGCATCGTCAGCGACACGACGAGGAACCCCTCGCGGACGCCGACGTGGCCGGCCGAGCGCGCGCTCGCGCGCTCGAGGATGAGCCCGACGCCGCTCGTGATCGCGCCCGCCAGGAGGAACGGCCACACCGGCTCGCGGTACCAGAGCGCGACGGCGGCCGGGAACAGCGCCGCCACGCCGAGGTACTTGCCCAGCGTGCCGATCAGATTCGCGGTCGCCGCCAGGTCGACGACGAGCCGACGCCTGGGGCCGATCCGCCGGGCCGCGCCCTGGGGCAAGCTCAGAGGGCCTCGACGACGCGGGGGGCGTCCGCCGACTCGGTGAAGACGATCACGCGGTCGCCGGACTGGAGGACGTCGTCGCCGTGCGGGAAGATCGCCGTCCCGTTGCGGACGATCGCGCCGATCAGCGCACCGTGGATCGGCATGTCGCGGAACCTCGAGCCGACGTAGCGGCTCGTGTCGCGTGTGGTCACGTCGAGCACCTCGTAGCGGTTGCCCTCGAGCAGCGCGACCTGCTGCGTCCTCGGGTCGTGGGCGAAGCGAATGATCTCCTCCGCCGTGACGGCCCGCGGGTTGACGGAGACGTCGATGCCGGCGTGCTCGAACGCTGCGACGGAGACCGCCTCGTGCGCGATACCGATCGTGAAGGGGACGCCGTGCACCTCGGCGAGCGAGGCGGCGTACAGGTTCTTCGCGTCGTCGCGCATCGCAAAGATCGCGGCCTGCGTCTTGCCGATGCGCTCGCGCTCGAGGAAGTCGTCGTCGATGCCGGTGGCGTTGTAGACCCGTGCGTCCGGCAGCGCCTCGGCGACCTGCAGCGCCCGCTCCTTCGAGGCCTCGACGACCCGCACGCCGATCCCCTGCGAGAGGAGCACGCTCGCGATCGTGGCGCCGACGCGGCCGCCGCCGAAGATGACGACGTCGCGCACCGTCGCCTCGCCCGGGGAGAGCAGCGCGCCCCACTCCTTCGCCGCCTGCGGCGAGCCGATGACGACGATCCGGTCACCGGGCCGGATGACGTCCTCGCCTCCTGGAAGCAGCATCTCGCCCGCGCGGATGATCGCGGCCACCTTCGAGTCGCGCGGCGCCTTCGCGTCCCGGAGCGGAATCCCGACGACGTCGCCCGACGCGCCCTCCTGGACGTCGAACTCGACGATCTGCACCTGGCCCTCGGCGAAGACGTCGGTCTGGCGCGCGGCCGGGACGCCGATGATGCGGCTGATCGCATGCGCGGTCTCGAGCTCGGAGCAGACGACGAAGTCGACGTCCAGCTGGCCTGCCCGCCAGAGGTCGACGTACTCGAGGTTCGACGTCCGGATCACCGTCGTCGCGCGCGGGGCCGCGCGGCGGGCGAACATTCCGGCGACGAGGTTGACCTCGTCGCGCGACGTGCAGGCGATGACGAGGTCGACGTCCTTGATCCCCGCCGCCGCCAGGTCGTGCTGGCTCGTGCCGTCGCCCTCGTAGGTCGCGACGTCGTAGCGGTTCGCGATCGCCGTCAGGCGGTGCGCCTCGGTGTCGAGCACGAGGATCGCGTGGTCGTGGTGCAGGGCCTCGACGATCGTCGACCCGACTTGCCCTGCACCGATCACGAAGATGCGCACGGTCGCGAAGCGTACTCCTGCCGACTCCGGGAAACACCCGTCCGCTACCGTG
>Ga0075419_10001094_pt1 | contig 17583 bp, 11 predicted proteins | sample SoiMetdeltSBSDD3_FD_76900 | JGI IMG/M metagenome (GOLD analysis project Ga0075419, IMG submission 76900) | Bulk soil microbial communities from a Populus tree surrounding site in Tennessee, USA - Soil MetaG P. deltoides SBSDD3 | ecosystem: Environmental > Terrestrial > Soil > Tree plantation... | reverse complement strand
GCCACCCGGGTCACCTCGTCGGCGAACGAGGACAGCTGGTCCACCATCGTGTTCACGGTGTTCTTCAGCGCGAGGATCTCGCCCTGGGCGTCCACTGTGATCTTCTGCGACAGGTCGCCCCGGGCCACGGCCGTGGTCACCTGGGCGATGTTGCGGACCTGCGCGGTCAGGTTGCCGGCGAGCTGGTTCACGTTTTCGGTCAGGTCCCGCCAGGTCCCCGATACCCCGGACACCTGGGCCTGGCCGCCGAGCTTGCCCTCCGAGCCCACCTCGCGGGCCACCCGGGTCACCTCGTCGGCGAACGACGAGAGTTGGTCCACCATCGTGTTGACGACGTCCTTGAGCTCGAGGATCTCGCCCTGCGCCGCGACCGTGATCTTCTGCGACAGGTCACCCTTGGCCACCGCGGTCGCCACCTGAGCGATGTTGCGGACCTGCGCGGTCAGGTTCGACGCCATGTAGTTCACCGCGTCGGTCAGGTCCTTCCACGTGCCGGCCACGCCCGGTACCTCGGCCTGGCCGCCCAGCTTCCCTTCGGTACCCACCTCGCGGGCCACCCGGGTCACCTGCTCGGCGAAGACCCGCAGCGTGTCGGTCAACGAGTTGATCGTGTCCGCCAGCTCGGCCACCTCGCCCTGCGCCGAAATATTGATCTTCTGCGACAGGTCACCACTGGCGATGGCCGTGGTCACCTGGGAGATCGACCGCACCTGCGCGGTCAGGTTGGACGCCATGTAGTTCACGTTGTCGGTCAGGTCCCGCCAGGTGCCCGCCACACCGCGGACGGCGGCCTGGCCGCCGAGCTTGCCCTCGGTACCCACCTCGCGGGCCACCCGGGTCACCTCGCTGGCGAAGCTCGACAGCTGGTCCACCATCTTGTTCACGGTGCGACCGATCGTGAGGAACTCGCCGCGCAGCGGCCGGCCCTCGATCTCCAGCTCCATCTTCTGCGAGAGGTCACCTTCGGCCACCGCCACGATGACCCGGGCGATCTCGGTCGTCGGCCGGCCGAGGTCGTCGATCAGGCTGTTGATGGCGCGTACGCCTTCGCCCCACGCGCCGTCGAAGTTCTCCTCGTCGAGGCGTTCGGTCATCCGACCTTCCCGGCCGACGACCCGGCTGATCCGCAACAGCTCCCGGTTGCGCCGTTCCAGCAGCGCCAGCACGTCGTTGAACGAGTCGGCGACCTCACCGGTCAACCCGGAACCGCGCGGCAACCGGGCCTTGAAGTCACCGTTTCGCACCCGCACGAGCGCATCTGCGAGCTTGCGCAACAACGTGTCGGACGTGGCAACGGTGTGGTCCACGGTCATGGCGTCCTCGCAAAAGGTTGGTCCGCGATGCTGTTCATCATTGCCTGACAACCTGGACGAATGCGAGCCACCTGGTTGGATTGACCGGCCCGTTCGGTGGAGACTGCTCGTGTGCGGGCGGCGACATCACAACACATTCGGCGGGTCCGGCTGCCAGCCGACCGCCGTACGCCGGCTGCCGCCCGAGCAGTGGTCCGCTCCGTGCTCGCGGAGGCGGATCTGACCGAGTTGCTCGACGAGGCGCTGCTACTCACCACTGAGCTGGTCACGAACGGCGTCCTGCATGCCGGTACCGACCTGGACATCGAGGTCATCGCCGACCCGACGGGGCTGACCGTGACCGTCGCCGATCACACGCCGGGCGTCATCGACAACCCGCGGCCGTTGCGCGAAACCCTCGACGGACCGACCGAACGCGGGCGCGGATTGCTGCTGGTCGACCACTTCGCGACCGCCTGGGGCACGACGCACCACAACGGCGGCAAGGGCGTCTGGTTCCGGCTCGACCGGCCCGGAACGACCGGCGACGCGCCATCGCAAGGCCCGCCGGACGCCGGCCTCCGCGCGCTGCAGGCGCTGCTGGAGATCAGCAACAGCATGTACGAACCGGATGCGAGCGCACATTTTGCCGATCGGCTGCTGGCGATCCTCGCCGAGCGGATCGGCGCGCAGGGCGTGGTGTTGGAACTCGACCGCGGCACTGGACCGGTCACGTTCGCCCGGTACGGCGCGGCCATTCCGCCCGACACCGAGGTGCAACGGGTACCGCTGCCGGTGAGCCGACCCTGGTCGGGTGAGCTGGTACTCATGGCGCCGAAGGCGTCGTACGCGCTGCCGCTGGCGCGGCTGGTCGCCGAACGGCTCGGGCTGGCCTGCGAAGCCGACCGGCTACGCGAGGCGGACGTACGCCGGCAGACCTGGCTCACGTTCCTCGCCGAGGCAGGCGAACTGCTGGCGCAGTCGCTGGACGTCGACCTGACGATGGCGCTCATCCCGCGTCTCGTCGTTCCCCGGCTGGGCCAGTGGTGCTCGGTACACATGGCCGACACGTGGGGCGAACTGGCGCGGGCCGCCGCGGCGCACGAGGACGAGGCGTCCCTGCCGGCGCTCGTGGAGGCGCTCGACGCCAAGGATCCGGAGGCGGCATCGGTGCGCATGCGCGACGCACTCCGGCTCGGTACCCACGCGTTGCTGGCGGCGCCGATCGATGGCATCGCGGTCCCGCTCGTCGCTCGTGGGCAGCAGCTCGGCGTCCTGGCAGTCGGCCGGCACGCCGATCACCGCCAGGATGCCGACGAGATGGCCATCATCGAGGACGTCGCCCGCCGGGCGGCTCTGGCCATCGACAATGCCCGCATCCACGCCGAGCGCCGCAAGGTCGCGCACATGCTGCAACAGTCGCTGCTGCCACCCGAACTGCCCACGATCGAAGGCCTCGAGCTGGGCGCGGAGTACGTTCCGACCGGCGACGACATCGAGGTCGGCGGCGACTTCTACGACGTGGTACCGATGCCGGATGGGCGGTGGCTGCTGGTCATCGGCGACGTCTCCGGCAAGGGCGTGCAGGCCGCCGCGGTCACCGGCCTCGTCCGCGACGTGATCCGGGTACTCGTCCGGGAGGGCAAGCCACTGCCGGCCACACTGTCCACATTGAACGACACGTTGTTCGAGCGGGGCGGCGGCCGGTACTGCACGCTGGCGCTCGCCATGGTCACTCCGGTCGAGCGCGGGTTGTCGGTGTCGCTGTACCTGGCCGGGCATGACCTGCCGGTGCTCGTCAGGGCCGACGGCAGAACGGCGCTCGTGGGTCTCGGGGGGACCGCCCTCGGCCTGCTGGAGCGGGTGCGATCACCGATGTACGAGGTGTCGATCGCCCCCGGCGACGCACTGGTCTTCTACACCGACGGGGTCACCGAACGCCGGCGCAGCGGCGAGCTGTTCGGCACGGAACGGTTGCGCGCGGCCGCCGGCCGGCTCGCCGGCTACTCGGCCGATGTCGTGGCGGCGCGGCTGCGCGCGGCGACGCTCAGCTTCTCCGCCGAACTGCCGCGCGACGACATCGCGATCCTGGTGCTGCGGCACAGCTAGCCGCGCAGCGCACGGTCGAGCAGTTCGACGGTGTGGAGAACGGTGGGGATCGGGTCGGGCTGGGCGCGGCGGAGCGCGGCCGAGATCTGCAACAGGCAGCCGGGGTTGCCTGCGACGATCGCCTCCGCCCCGGTAGCCACCAGCGCCTTCGCCTTGCGGTCGCCCAACTCCGTCGCCGCCTCCGGCTGCACGAGGTTGTAGATGCCGGCCGAACCGCAGCAGGTGTCACTGTCCACAGGGGACACTACGGTCAGTTCCGGGATCCCGGCCAGCAGTTGACGCGGCTGCGCCCGGATCCGCTGGCCGTGCGAGAGATGGCAGGCGTCGTGGTAGGCCACCGTCATCGGTACCGGATGCCGGTGCGCCACCGGACCCAGCTCGGCGAGCACCTCGGTCACATCCCGCGCGCGCTCGGCCACTGCCGCGGCCCGCGGATCGTCGGGCAACAGTTCGCCGTACTCCTTCAGCAGCGAGCCGCATCCCGCCACGTCCGTGACGATCGCGTCCACCCCGGCGTCGGCGAACTGCCGGACGACCCGCCGCGCCTGCCGCCGGGCCATCGCGTCCCGCCCGGCGTGCCGCGCGAGCGCGCCGCAACACCCCTGCCCGCGCGGGATCACCACGTCGCAACCCTCCAACGCGAGCACCCGCGCGGTCGCCGCCGACACGTGCGAGAAGAACGCCGACTGCACACATCCGGTCAGCAGGCCCACCACGGCCCGCCGCGCTCCGCGGGCCTCGATCCGCGCCGGCAACGACACGCGCGGCCGCAGCGGCGGTGCCAGCTCGCGCATCGCCGCCAGGCTCGCGGGCAGCCGGTTCGCGCCGGGCAGCCGCCGCGCCAGCCGTAGCGGTCCGCGCATCGCCTTCATCCGGCGGGGGTACGGGAACAGCGCGAAGATGCCGGCCCGCAGCAATCTGTCGGGCAGCCGTCGTCGACCCTCGAGCAGCGGCCGCGTCTCCTCGATGATCCGGTCGTACCGCACTCCGGACGGGCAGGCCGGCACACACGCCAGGCACCCGAGGCACGCGTCGAAGTGCCCCACCACCGGGCCGGTCAGCGGCGCCCCGTCGAGTAGCTGGCCCAGCAGGTGGATCCGGCCCCGGGGCGAGTCCATCTCCTCACCCCATAGCTGGTACGTGGGGCAGGCGGGCAAGCAGAATCCACAGTGGACGCAGGTGTCGGTCAGCGCGCGCAGCTCGGTCATCAGATCCCCCCGACGAAGCGCCCTGGGGACAGCGTGCGGGCCGGATCGAACTGTTCCTTCACCCGACGCATCAGGTCCAGCCCCGGTACCGGGCCCCACAGGTCCACCGCACCGCGCATAGCGGGCGGGACACTGAGCACGACGCACGAGCCGTCACGGGCCAGCAGTACGCTGCGCACCGCGTCGACGATCGCGGCTACCGGACCGGCTGGCATGCTGCCGGGGAGCGTGGCGTAGACGACACCGGCACCGGCCGAACCGCGTACCGGCACCGCCGCGCCGGCCGCGTCGTGCAGCGCGTAGACCGCTGCGTGCAGGGCGTCCACCGGTGCCACCAGCTCGAGCGCAACGTCGCCGGGCTCGAACGGGTACGTGTTCCACCACGGCGGCGCGGTGTCCGCAGTGGACACGTCGCCGGCCAGCAGCTCGCGGCACGACTTGGCGCGCTTGGTCACCCCGCCAGCCGTACCCTCGATCAACACCGCCAGCGTGCCCGGCCCCAGCGCCGGCAGATCCACCTCGACCGCCGTCGGTTCCACAGTGGCCTCCAGTAGCGCTCCGACCAGGCTGTGTATGTCCTGCGGAGTCTGTACGGTCCGGCAAACCCAGACGCGCGCGGCGGGCAACGGATGCAGCCGGAACGTGGCCGACGTGATCACGCCGAGGGTGCCGTACGAGCCGCAGAGCAGCTTGCCGACGTCGTACCCGGCGACGTTCTTCACCACTCGGCCACCGGAGTGCGCGATCACGCCGTCGGCGCGCACGAACTCCACGCCGATCAGCAGATCCCGGCCGGTACCGTGGCGTACCCGCAGCGGGCCACCCTCCCCGGTCGCGAGCATGCCGCCGACGGTGGCCGCGGTCGAGCCGACCTCGACCGACAGCCGCTGTCCCGCACCGGCGAGCGCGGCCTGCAGGTCGGCCAGCGGTGTCCCGGCTCCAACGGTGGCGACGAGATCGGCCGGCGCGTGCTCGGCCAGCCCGCGCAGCTCGCGGAGGTCCAGCACGAGGTCCACTGTGGATGGCGCGTCGCCCCAGTCGAACTTCGTACCGGCACCCCTCGGCACGACGGTCTGCCCGGCCGCCGACGCGTCCCGCAACACCTCGGCTACCTCGGCGGCGGACGACGGCTGGACAGTCTTCACCATGCCTCGATCCCGGCGCGCTGGGCGGCCTGTTCCACCGCGTCGCCGGCCGACCGGTGCCGGGGTGCCTCGCCGCACAGCCGCGGGGTCGGGAACACCTTGCCCGGGTTGGCGCGGCCGGCCGGATCGAACGCACACCGGACGAGCTGCATCGTGTCGAGGTCGTCTGCGGTGAACATGCGCGGCAGCTTCGCCGCCTTGTCTACGCCCACGCCATGCTCGCCGGTGATCGACCCGCCGCGCGACACGCACAGATCGAGGATCGCCCCGGACACCTCCTCCGCGGCCGCGTGCTCACCCGGAACCCGCTCGTCGTAGAGCACCAGCGGGTGCAGGTTGCCGTCCCCGGCGTGGAAGACGTTGGCGACCCGGATGCCGGCCCGGTCCGCGAGCGCCGAGATCTCCGCCAGCACCTCGGCAAGCGCGGTACGGGGAATCACTCCATCTTGGACTATGTACTGTGGACTGATCCGCCCGACGGCCGCGAAGGCCGACTTGCGCCCCTTCCAGATCTCGGCCCGCTCGGCCGCGTCGGCCGCGACCCGCAGCTCGAAAGAGCCGGACTGCGCGCACAGCTCGCGGACGGCGGCCTCCTCCTCCGCCACCTCGACCGCGGAGCCGTCCAGCTCGACGATCAGCACGGCACCGGCACCGGCCGGATAGTGGCAGTTCACGGCCTTCTCGGCGGCCTGGATCGCCAACGCATCCATGATCTCGGCGGCCGCCGGCGTCAGCCCCGCCGCGATGATCGCACTGGTCGCCGCGCCGGCGTCGGCCACGGTCCGGAACGCCGCCAGGATCGTGGTGACCGCCTCGGGGCGGCGCAGCAGCCGGACCGCCACCTTCGTCGCGATGCCGAGCGTGCCTTCCGAGCCCACGAAGACGCCGACGAGGTCGTAGCCGACGGACCGGGCCGACTTCCGCGCGCCGAGCCAGACCAGCTCACCGTCGGAGGTGCAGACCTCGAGCCCGGTGACGTGGTGGACGGTGAACCCGTACTTGACGCAGTGGGCTCCGCCGGAGTTCTCCGCGACGTTGCCGCCGATCGAGCAGACGAGCTGGCTCGACGGGTCGGGCGCGTAGTACCACCCGGCCTCCGCCACGGCCTGGCTGATCGCCAGGTTCGCGACGCCGGGTTCGACGACGGCGCGCCCGTTGCGCAGGTCCAGCTCGAGGATCCGGCGCAGCCGACTGGTCACGATCAACACGCCGCCGGCTACCGGCAGGGCCCCACCGGACAGTCCGGTGCCCGAACCCCGGGCCACGAACGGCAGGCCGTACTCCCGGCACCCCCGCACGACGGCCTGGACCTCCTCCGCGGAGTCCGGCAGCACGACCAGCTCCGGAATCGCCCGATAGTGGGTGAGACCGTCACACTCGTACGTCCGGCGGGCGGCCTCGTCGGTCACCACGGCGCCCGGACCCAACTCGGTGCGCAGCCGCGTGGCGAGCGCGTCGACCGAGGAGGTGGACATGCTGTCCACACTAACCGGAAGGTAACGTGGGCGAGCGTGACGACGGAACCAACTGCCCCACCGGTGGCCAAGCGAGTGCCGACCGAGCGTGTTTACCACGGCGACACGACCATCGACGAGTACGCCTGGCTACGCGAGAAGGACAACCCGGAGACGATCGCGTACCTCGAGGCCGAGAACGCCTACACCGACACGGTCACGGCACAGCAGGCCGAACTGCGGGAGGCCATCTTCAACGAGATCCGTAAGCGGACCAAGGAGACGGATCTGACGGTACCGGTCCGCAAGGGCGGGTACTGGTACTACTCCCGCTCGGTCGAGGGCCTGCAGTACTCCATCTACTGCCGCCGCGGGGTGCTCCCAGGCGAGGCGGATCCGCCGTCCACTGAGGACGGTCAGCCGCTCGACGGCGAGGAGGTGCTGCTCGACGGCAACCAGCTCGCCGAGGGGCACGAGTTCTTCGCACTCGGTACGTTCGACGTCAGCCCCGACAGCCGGTGGCTGGCGTACTCCGTCGACTTCGCCGGCAACGAGCGTTTCACCATGCACGTGAAGGATCTGACGACCGGTGAGGTACTCCCGGACCGGGTCGAGGATGTCTTCCACGGCTCGGCCTGGTCGCTGGACGGATCGACGCTTTTCTACATGACGGTCGACGAGGCGTGGCGGCCGTACCGCGCCTGGCGGCACATAGTCGGCACCGCGGCGGCGACCGACGTGATCGTCTACGAGGAGCCGGACGAGCGCTTCTGGGTAAGCGTCGAGCTGTCCCGTTCGGAGAAGTTCATCCTCATCGACATCCACAGCAAGCTCACGTCCGAGGTCCACCTCGTCCCGGCCGACGCGCCCACTTCGGCGCCGCGGGTGGTCGCCCCACGCCGGCAGGGCGTCGAGTACGGGGTCGAGCACCACGGCCACCGCCTGCTCGTCCTGCACAACGACGGGGCGGAGGACTTCGCGCTCGCGTACACGTCGGTCGACAACCCGGGCGATTGGCTGCCGCTCATCGAACACTCGCCGGGCACCCGGCTCGAGTCGGTCGCGGCCTTCGCCGGGCACGTGGTCGTGTCACTGCGCCGCGACGGGTTGACCGGTCTGCGGGTGCTGCCGCTGGACGCCGGCGCCGAGTACGACATCTCGTTCCCGGAGCCGCTCTACACGGTTGGCCTCGACGACAACCCGGAGTACGACACGACGGTCGTCCGGCTGAACTACTCCTCGTTCGTCACCCCCGACTCGATCTACGACTACGACCTGATCACCCGCACGATGGTGCTGCGCAAGCGCAAGCCGGTCCTCGGCGGGTTCGACCCGGCCGACTACGAGCAGCACCGCGAGTGGGCGATCGCCGACGACGGCACCCGGGTACCGGTCTCCTTGATCTGCCGGAAGGGCACGCCGCGGGACGGCTCGGCGCCGTGCGTGCTCTACGGGTACGGCTCGTACGAGGCCTCGATGGACCCGTGGTTCTCGATCCCCCGGCTGTCCCTTGTGGACCGCGGGATCTCGTTCGCGGTAGCCCACATCCGGGGCGGCGGTGAACTGGGTCGGCGGTGGTACGAGGACGGCAAGCTGCTGGCCAAGAAGAACACGTTCACGGACTTCGTCGCGGCCGCCCGGCACCTGGTCAAGACCGGCTGGACGGCGTCCGACCGGCTGGTGGCCCGCGGCGGCTCGGCCGGCGGCCTGCTGATGGGCGCGGTGGCGAACCTGGCTCCCGACGCGTTCGCCGGCATCGTGGCGCAGGTCCCGTTCGTCGACGCGCTGAACACGATCCTCGACCCGTCACTACCGCTGACCGTCACGGAGTGGGAGGAATGGGGCAACCCGCTCGAGTCGGCCGACGTGTACGAGTACATGAAGTCGTACACGCCGTACGAGAACGTGGCGTCCGCCGACTACCCGCCGATCCTCGCGGTGACCGGGCTCAACGACACCCGGGTGCTGTACCACGAGCCGGCCAAGTGGATCGCCCGGCTGCGGTCGGTCGCACCCGACGGTCGCTACCTCCTGAAGACCAAGATGGATTCGGGCCACGGCGGACCCAGCGGCCGGTACGACGCCTGGCACGAAGAGGCGTTCGTGGTGGCCTGGATCCTCGACCTACTGCAGGTACCGGCTGAGGCGTAGCGCTAGCGACCAGCACGCGCACGTGGCTGATGCCGGCGCGCTCGGCCTCCTCGTAGAGGGCGCCGAGCAGCCGCCGGCCAAGCCCGAGCGCGCGCCAGTCCGGGTCGATCTCCAGGTGCAGCAGCTCCAAACACTCGCCGTGAGGCGCCGCAACGAGGAACCCGAGCAGCGTCCCATCCGCCAACCGGGCGATCCACCGCCAGCTCTCGACCTGCTGGAGCTCGGTCTCGGTGACCCGCTCCCGGGCCTCTCGCCGCCACCGCCGCGCATCGCGCCGGTCACGTCGCAGGTCGAAGGTGCGCTCCGGCGCCTCCTTCGGCCACCTCGACCGCGGTAGCACGTGGATTCCTGCCCACCAGGCGCCCCACCAGTCCTCCGCGACAACTACCGGCCGGACGTCGAGGTGGGCCGGATAGTGCCGATCACCCCCGTCGATCAAGTCTTCGTCTGGATGCTCCTGGACCGGCGGGAGCAGCTCGGCGCCGGCCGCCCGAACCAATCGCTCCACGGTCCGGAACCTCGGATCGCGCGCCTGCCCCGATTCGATACGCGCCAGGGTCGACGGAGGCACCCCAGCCGCAGCGGCAAGCTCACGCTGGCTCAGGTCGGCCGAGCGCCGCAGCGAGCGGAACAACGCACCGAGATCGATCGGAGGCATGCCGGACAGTCTGGGTACTTGCGTTGCACCGCCACAACCACCGCTCGAATCCTGTGGATAAGGCTGTGGATGAACAACGCTACGAGACCTGCACCGGCCGCGCTAGCGAACGCACCGCCTACGCCAGCAGGTCTCGAAGCAAGGCTGGATCGATATTGCCGCCGGTGAGGACCGCGACCGTACGACCCGGTGGCAGGTCACCACGCCGGTGCATGAGGGCGGCGATGCCGAGCGCACCGCTCGGTTCGACCACGAGATGTGCCTCGCGGGCGAGGGTACCGACGGCCGACCGGATCTCGTCCTCGGTGACGGTCACGATGCCGTCTAGCCGGGCGCTGAGGTGGGCGAACGTCAGTTCGGAGAGGTTGGTGCGCAGTCCGTCGGCGATCGTGCGGTACGTCTGCTCGACCGGCCAGATCACGACCTCGCCGGTACGCAGGCTCTCCGCGGCATCGGCGGCCAGTTCGGGCTCGACGCCGATGACCGTGGCGGCCGGGCACAAGGCCCGCACCGCGGTGGCCACTCCCGAGGCGAGCCCGCCGCCACCGACCGGTACGAGTACGACGTCGACGTCGGGCAGGTCCTCGGCGATCTCCAGCCCGACCGTGCCCTGGCCGGCGATGATGTGCGGGTGGTCGAAAGGCGGTACCGGTTCGAGACCCCGCTCGGCAACCAGCTCGGTGACCCGGGCTACCCGCTGGGCGGGCGGTACCAGCTCGATCTCGGCGCCGAGCGCGCGGACCGCGTCTACCTTGATGGCTGGCGCGACATCGGGCATGACCACGACGCACGCGATGCCGGCGGCGGCCGCGGCGTAGGCCAGGGCCCGGCCGTGGTTACCGGACGAGTGGGTGACCACGCCGGCGGCTCGCCGGTGCGGCGGCAGCATCGCGACGGCGTGGGCGGCACCGCGGACCTTGAATGCCCCGACCGGCTGGAGGTTCTCCGGCTTCAGCCAGACGTCGCCGGCCCAGGGCGCGGGGAGGAGCGGGGTTCGGAAGGCGAGCCCGGCGATGTTCTTGGCGGCGAGCCGCACGTCGTCGATCGAAACGAGGTCCACGGCTCAATGATGGTGTGCGTGGTGGACCACGGCGTGGCCGCGTCCGCGCGCGATGAGCCAGCGGTTCACCGGCCAGGTGACGATGAACGCGATGCCCAGGCTGCCGGCCAGCGCCAGCCAGAACAGCCAGTTGGTCAGGCCCGCACCCATAGCTCCCGGTACGCCCACCATGACGGTGTTATCAACGATCTCCATTACGGCGATGGAGATCGTGTCCGCCGCAAACGCCAGCCGTATCGCGGCGACCAGCGCTAGGCCGCCGAGCAGCAGACCACGGACGGTGAGGGCGTACCCGAACACGAACGCCAACGCGATCGAAAGCACCACCGTGACCAGGTTCGATAGGCCCGCGGCGGTACCGATGACCATGCCGAGCACCTCACCGATCGCACACCCGGTGAGGCAGTGCAGTGTCGCCTGGGCGGCCACTCGCCAGGGCCCATGGGATGCCATGACTCGAATGATACCCCCGAGGGGTATCACGAACGGGTGACCCGCGACACAGGTCTACCCGATCGACGCTTGTGATGTTGAGCAATGGCAGGCAAGTTACTTAGCTGTCAGCGCCCGATCATCAAGGGGGGGTGGCGCGTGACGCTGGGCAGGCATGCCGTCCGGGAGTTGCCCACCGGCCGTCCGTCGTTGGGGCCGATCAGATCACCGTGGGAGCACGAGCCTCCGGACGACCCGCACGGGCTGCGCGAGAAGCGCCCGGCGAACTTCGCCGGCGTACCCGGTCCGCGCCTGCCCGCCGACGACTCCCTGCCGTCCCGTGCCCGGCGGCCGGTGCGCCCTCATGCCGCACAGGCGCTGACGAGAGTGGCCGCCGCGGTGACCGAACTGGCCGCGGTCGCAGTGGTGTCGATCCACGTCGTCACAACCGCTTTGTCCGCGCCCCCGCGGCCGGGCGAGGTGTTCGGCGTGGCCCAGGTCGTCGCCGCGGTCCGCCCGGACATCGCGGCCGTCGACGGGCCGTGGCCGCATCACGTGTTCAGCGCGGTCGTCGCCGCGTGGGTGTCGCCCACCTCGGCGTTGCAGCGGCACGCCACGGCGCTGACCGCGGTACGGGAGGCGATGGCCGTCGCGGGCGTCGCTGTCGTGCTGCTGGTCTGGCTCCTGGTGAGGCGGTTGCGGCTGGCCGTACCAACCAGGATCGCCGCGGTGGTGCTGCTCGTGTTCGTGCCGACCGGTACGGCCCTGCTGACCGAGGTCCGGCCGGGGTTGCTCGGTGCCGGCGGCCTCCTGGTGGCCACCGCGCTGGTCGCGGGCGAACGCGTCGGGGCGACTCAACGCGTACTGGCTCTGCTCGGCTTGGCCGCGGCCGCGGTACTGGTGCCGGCCGCCCTGCCGGCCCTGCTCGCCGCGATCGCCGTGCTGTTCGCCCAGGGCGACCTGGCCGCGGGGTGGGCTGTCCGGGCTCGGATGGCGCTCGGCGGACTGCTCGGCGTAGCGGCCGTGGCCGCGCTGGTCGCGAACGTCATCGGACCCGAGCAGTGGCGCGCCTGGTTGGCGTCGGCCAGCCCGGCTACTGGGCCGGTACCCGATCTGTCGGAGCTGCCGCTGTTGCTGGCGGCGCTCGCGCTGACCCTGGCGGCGCTGGCCCGCAGGTGGCTGCGCGCGCCGGCGATCGTGGTCATCACGTTGCTGGGCGTCGCATTGCTCGTGGAACCCGCCCGGGCGGACCTGTTCACGATGGCGCTGCCGCTCGCCGCGGTGGTCGCGCTGGCCGGAGCCGAGGACCGGATCGCCGGACTCTGGGCGGCCCGCTCGGCATCGGTCCGGCTGCGGTCGGCGCGGACGCTGAACACTCAGACGCAGGCCGCGCTCCGGGCCGCGGGAGCGGTGGCCTGCGCCATCGTCGCGTTGACCGGGCTCGTGGCGACCGCGACCCGCCCTGTCCCGCGAGCCGTGCCGCCACCGGCGGCCGAGGTGGCCGGGTGGTTCGACGACGAGGTCGTCCGCGCGCCCGTTCTCGTGGTCGACGACGGGCTGTGGCCCGAGCTGCTGCGGGCAGGACTACCGGCCGGACGGATGCAGGTGCTGTCCCGGTCGGCCAGAAACGACCCGGCGCGATGGCGGGTCACCGCGGGTTACGTCGACCGGACCGCGGCGATGGACACGGGCTGGGTGCCGTACGCCGCATTCGGCAACGAAGCCGGCCGGGTCACCGTGCTGCGGAGGATCGAGCCGCCACTCGGCGCGACCGCGTACCAGCGGCAGGAGACCTTGGACCGGCGGGATCGGGCCTCGTTCGGCGCGGAGCTCGCGAACAATCCCAAGCTGACCTTCGCTCCCCCCGCCGCCCAGGCCCTGCGTGCGGGGGACGTCGACGAACGGCTCATGGAAATTCTCGCCGACATGTCCGGCTGGAACAGCTTCGGTATCACCGACTTTCCGGCCGTACCGGGCGAGGACGGCAACGGGCTGCCCCGGCGCCGTGTCGTCCTGTCCACAGTGGGCGATCGACCCGTCACGGATCCGGACAGCGGAAACATCGTCCGGAGCTGGCTCGATAAGCAGATCGACATGTACCGGCCCCAGGCCGTCGAGCTCACCGGCGACGGCATGCTCGTGCGTTACCCCGTCCCCGACTCTCCCATCAGTTGACGAGAGGAACCAACGTGAGAAGGAGTTCCGCCCTCCGCCTGTCCGCCCTCATGGGGGCCACGCTGGTGACCTTCGGCATCGTCGCCGCCACCAGCCCGAGCGCATCCGCGGCCGCCGGCACCGGCTTCGTCCGGCTGGCCCACCTCTCCCCCGACACACCGCCGGTCGACGTGTACCTCACCTCGGTTGCCGGCGCGTTCGCGCCCAAGGTGTTCCCCGCGGTCGGGTACGGCGTGGTGTCCGACTACCTGGAGCTGCCCGTCGGCCGGTACACCGTCGCGATGCGACTACAGGGCCGCCCCGCCACCGAGGCACCGGCCCTGAGCGAGACCGTGAACGTGGAGGACGGTAAGGCGTACACCGTCGCCGGTGTGGGCAAGTTCGTGGACAAGTCACTCGGTCTCGAGATCCTCGTCGACGACCTCAGCCAACCCGGGGCCGGCAACGCCCGGGTGCGTATCGTGCAGGCCTCGGTACGAGCGCCTCAACTGGACATCTCGCTGGCCGGCGGGGCATCGATCGCCGACGGGGTGAAGTTCGCGCAGACGACCCCGTACCGCGAGGTCGACTCGGGCCGTTGGTCGGTACGCCTGCAGCCGGTACCGAGCGGCCAGGCCGCCACGGTCGACGTGTCCCTCGGTGCGGGCAGTGTCTACACGCTCATCGTGCTCGACGGCTCGAACGGCCTGACCGCGAAGCTGCGCATCGACGCGCAGGGCGGATCGGTCGTACCGGCTCAGGTCAACGCGGGTGGCGGCGGCTCGGCGCCTCGGGGTATCCCCGTATCGCTGTTGTGGGGCGGCGCCGCGCTAGCGCTGCTGCTCGCCGCTGGGGTCACGGTCATGCTCAGACGGCGCCCCGGCTAGTGACCGAACTGAAGGCCGGTTCCTTCGACCGCCGGTGGCCGCGCATGCGGCTGCCGGCGGTGCTCGCCGCGGCCGGACTCGCCTGCGCGCTGGTCGCCGGGCTGACCGCGGTGACCGGGTCACCCACGTTGCCCGCCGCCGACTGGATCTGGCCACCGCCGCCGCAGTTGTGGGCGGATCGGAACATCGAGCCGCCGACCCGGTTGCGCATTCCACGGATCAATGTGGACAGTCCATTGGAGACACTCGACCTGGATCCGTCCGGCGCGATGACGCTGCCGAGCGACTACCAGATAGCCGGGTGGTACCAGCGCGGTGCCGCGCCGGGCGATCCCGGCGCGGCGGTGATCGCCGGTCACGTCGACTCGCGCACCGGTACCGCGGTGTTCTTCCGGCTCGGTGAACTGCGTGCGGGAGACACCGTCGAGGTCGACCGGGGCGGCCGGCGGATCACGTTCCGGGTCACGTCGACGGGCCGGTACCCGAAGTCCGATGTCCCGGTCGACCTGGTGTACGCGCCGACCCCGGTGCCGACGCTGCGCCTGATCACGTGCGGCGGGAACTTCGACCACGAGCGCAACACGTACGTCGACAACGTGGTCGTCTTCGCCGTGGTCGTCACCTGATCGGCAGGTCCAGCAGGCCGAGGGCGTACGCCGTCGCCAGCGCGCCCGCACGGTTTCGCACGCCGAGCTTGCGGAAGAGCCGGGCCTGGGTATTCTCGACCGTCTTCTCCGCGATGCCGAGCGACCGCGCGGTCTGTCGTACCGTGTGCCCCGACGCGATCGACCGCAGGATGTCGCACTCACGCGCGGTCAGGTCGGGCAGGCCGCTCTCCGGCTCGGCCCGTCGCGCCCATGCCGCGTCGATGAATGTGCGCGCCTCGGTGTGGTCCAGCACCAGGTAGCCCCGGGCGGCCAGGCGCAGCACCTGTACCAGCTCCTGAGCGGCGCGGTCACCGGGCACGATCCCGGCCAGGCCGCGCACCAGCGCGCTGATCACAGTTGCCCGGCACAACGGTGCACTGTGGACCAATACGACCGGCACCCGTGGGGCATCGGGGTCCGGCCAGTCCGTGCCGTCGGGGTCGACGAGCACCATCAGCGTCGGCGTGCGGTCGAGCGAACCGTTGAGCGAGAACGCGATACCGCTGTCCCGCACCGTCGACACCACGGTCTGCCGGGTCGGGCTGTCCCGGCCGCCGACGACCACGTACATGGACTCGCCGTTGGTCTCCTTGTACCTCGTCATCGACAGCACCGGGCGCTCGACGATGCCGAGCACCGCGGCCCGCGCGACGGCATGGCTCTGGCTACCGACCTCGAGCTTCTGGTAGATGCGGCGCTTGCAGTTGTCCACTGTGTGCAGGCTGATGTCGAGCAGCTCGGCGATCCGGACCGCGGTGTGCCCCGCGCTCACCAGCGTGATGATCTCGCGTTCCTGGTCGGTGAGCCCGGCGGCGCCCTCGGTGGGCGGGCCGTCGTACTCCGCGTGCCCGGCGGCGTACCGCTGCAGCACCACGAGCAGCGCGTCGAGACCGTGCGAGCACGGCACGACGGTACCGACGCCGGCGTGCCACACCGCGGCCAACTCGGCCGGGTTCAGCCGCTCGTAGACGAGCACGACGTGCGCGAGGTCGAACCGCTCCCGCAGAGCCATCAGCTCGTCGACGGTGGGCCGCACGGATGGACCGAGGTCGAACAGCACGACGTCCGGTCGACGCAGGTCGACCAGGAACAGCAGATCGTTGACGTCGGCCACGTGACCGACGACCGTGAACTCCGGTTGTGCCGCCACACAGGTGGCTAGCGCGTCGCGGAAGAGCCGGCGCTCAGATTTGATCGCAACTCGGATGGCATGGTCGGGCGCGTACGGCGTGTCCACACCCACCCCTCCCCAGGTCTGACCCGCGAGCGGGGGTTACCGTGCGAGGGACCGCTCGTCGAGTTACCTGCGTCGATTCTCTGACCGACCCCCGGCGGGTTGAAGGGGTCCTAGTGGATTTCTTTAAAAAGGTTTGTTAACAGTGCAAGCGGTCAGCGCACCGGTGGCGTACTTCCCCCATTCGGCTGATGAGCAGCGTACGATCGTGCAGTCGCTGCCAGATTCTGGAACCATTCAGGTGGTCTACACACCGGCCCCAAGGGTTTCCCGGCCTAGCCGCCACCCGGCCGGGAGGTAGAGACCATCATCAACGTCGAACCGGCACGTCCATCGATCCAGTCCGGGCCGACCCGACCGATCCCACAGCTCGACGAGTGATCGGGTGCGGTCGATCAGCTGAGGGCTAGCGCCGAACGCGCGGATCGCATCGGGCTGGACGAGGACGAGGCCGGCGTCGTCGACCAGCGCGCAGTCGCCCACCTCGGTCAGGCCGGTCACCCGCCGCCGGTTGGCCGCCGGCTCCGCGACGGCTATGGCGAACCAGAGATGCATGTACGGCGACCAGTCGAGCTGGCCGAACGGGTACGGGTACACGACCGGCGGCTCGTCGAACGCGATCTCGGGCGCCCGTACGTAGCCGGGGTGCAACGGCCCCGGTGCGATCATGAAGTCCGAGCCGACGATGGGCTGCCCGACCAGCTCTCCGCCGGCCACCGGGCGCCACGCCGCGATGGTCGGGTGGAACCCGCCGTGGTACACCGGCGCGACGATCCGCCCGTCCGGCGCGAGCTGATCGAGCCAGGCCGGCGCCAATCCGCCGACACCACAGGTCGCGATGATCCGGTCGTACGGCTTCCCCGCCGGATAGCCGAGGTAGCCGTCACCGTTGATCGCGCGTACTCCGGCGATCCCGGCGCGCTCGAACGCGACCCGCGCCTCCTCGACCACGTCCGGCTGGACGTCGACGCTGACCACCTCGGCTCCGGTGATCGTGGCGATCAGCGCGGCGTTGTAGCCGGTACCCGTGCCGATCTCCAGCACCCGGTGACCGGGCGCCAGGTCGAGCGTCTCGAGCATCTTGGCCATCAGCGACGGCTGGGTGCTGGAACTGGTCGGTACGCCGTTCGCCCACCGCGTGACGATCGCGTC
>Ga0075419_10001092_pt1 | contig 17602 bp, 18 predicted proteins | sample SoiMetdeltSBSDD3_FD_76900 | JGI IMG/M metagenome (GOLD analysis project Ga0075419, IMG submission 76900) | Bulk soil microbial communities from a Populus tree surrounding site in Tennessee, USA - Soil MetaG P. deltoides SBSDD3 | ecosystem: Environmental > Terrestrial > Soil > Tree plantation... | reverse complement strand
TCCCCCGATCTATATCTTTCCTCGCGGGCTCTGGAACAAAAACACCAAGCCGATGACGCGCGCGCCGCGAGCGGCGATGATGGCGCGTCAGATCGGGGTCGATCGGGATAACTCTCGCCAAGACGCCAAGAACGCCAAGTCCGGACTCTGAAAGTTCAGAGTTCTTCTTGGCGCGCCTGGCGTCTTGGCGAGAGAAATTCTCTCAGTCCGAGGACTCGCCATGATTCGTTCGTTTTCCATCGCACTGATCGTCCTCCTTGCCTGCACAGCCCTCCCAACGGCCGCAAGTGATGATCCATTGGCCGGCCTCGATCAGGCTATCGAGTCTGCTCGCGAGCAGTGGCACGCGCCCGGACTCGCAGTCGCGATCGTCAAGGACGATCAAGTCGTATACGCGCGCGGCTTCGGTACGAAGCACTTCGGTCGCAACGATCCCGTCGATGCGCACACAGTGTTCACGCTGGCATCGACGAGCAAGGCATTCACTGCGCTGGCGCTGGGGCTGCTCGTCGAGGACGGCAAATTGAAGTGGGACGATCCGGTCGTGAAGCACATCCCGGGGTTTCGCGTCGCCGATCCATACGTCACGCGCGAAGTGACGATCCGCGATCTGCTCGTGCATCGCACCGGCATCGAGACGATGGACATCCTGTGGATGCGCGGCTTCGACACGCGCACCAGCCTCGAACACATGCAGTACGCGAAGCAGGCGTCGAGCCTGCGCTCGACCTGGGCGTACAACAACAGCATGTACGTCGTGGCGGCCGAGGTCGTCGCGCGCGTTTCGGGCATGACATTCCAGGAGTTCGTCAGTCGCCGCATCTTCGCACCGCTCGGCATGAGCGATAGCCTGTTCACCGGGCCGGAGCTGAGCAAGCTCGCCAATGTCACGGGCGCGCATCTGATCGAGCACGGAGTGGTGCGCGAGACGCAGCCGTATCTGTCGCCTGATCCGCTCGGCGCCGCGGGCGTGCAGTCGAGCGTCGCGGATATGACGAAGTGGCTGCGCATGCTGCTCAACAAGGGCACGTTCGAAGGCAAGGCAGTCGCAAAGTCGGAGACGATCGCCGAAGCGCTGAAGCCGCAAATGCTGCTCGCCAACATCGGTTATCCGGCAGCGCGGCAAGCGCAGCCGAATTTCTACGCCTACGGGCTCGGCTGGTTCCTGCAGGACTACAAAGGGCGGCTGCTGGCGATGCACACCGGCAGCCTGTACGGCGCCAATGCGATTGCTGCACTCGTGCCCGAGGAGCGGCTCGGCCTGGTGATGTTCGTCAATGCCTCTACGGTCGATTACCGGCACGCGTTCATGTACGACGTCATCGACCGTTACCTGAACAGCCGCGGCAAGGATTGGAACGCCGATCTCTTCAAGGTCTACACAGGTCTGCAGGCCGAGGAAGACGCGCGGCGCGCCGAAGCTGGGCGTGTGCGGCCGCAGAAGACGAAGCCGTCGTTGCCGCTGGCCGACTATGCCGGCAAGTACTTCGATCCGCTCGTCGGCGAGACGCAGATCGTGCTCGGCAGCACTGGAAAACTGACGCTCGCAATGCAACCGAACGCAACGTTCGAGCTGAGTCACTGGAGTTACGACTCGTTCGAAGCACGCGACACGCGCGCACCGGAAGAGGATCATTTCCGCATCACGTTCGCACGCGGTGCGGACGGTCGCATCACGGGCTACGAAACCGAGGGCGGTCGGCTCTACAGGCGCCGCTGAGCGCCCCCGCTGACAGCAAGGAGATTCCAGAAATCGGTTGAATTCTTATAGATCGATGGGACGCTTTGATCCCATTCTCGTCCCATCGTTGCGAAACCTGTGGGGGAGAGGTCAACGTCATGCGTCGCTTCAACACGTGGGGCTTGCTCGCACTGACCGGTGCAGCCGCCGCGGCCAATGCCGCAGAACAGATCGCTGTCGAGGAAGTCATCGTCACGGCCACGCGTCGTGCGCAGGAGGTGCAGGACGTTCCAGCGTCGGTGGCAGTCGTCGATCCGAGGGAGTTCGCCGCCGGCGGTCTCACCTCACTCAGCGGCGTGCTCAAGTACGTGCCCGGCGTGAACTTCAACGACGACGGCGCGCCGGGGCAGGGCTCGATCACGATGCGCGGCGTCGCGAACATCTTCTCGACGCCCTCGGTCGGCATCTACCTCGACGACATCCCCTACGGCTCGGTCACCGCCTTCGCCGAAGGTGCGAACTTCGCGCTCGACGCGCTGCTCGGTGACGTCGAGCGCATCGAGGTCATCAAGGGCCCGCAGGGCACGCTGTTCGGCGCCGCGTCGATGGGCGGCTCGGTGCGCTACATCACGAAGGAGCCGTCATTGACGGACTTCGGCGGGCGTTTCTCGACCGACTTGTCCGATAGCTCGCAGGGCGGCTTCAACCAGCTCTACAAGGCGGGTGTCGACATCCCGATCGTGAACGACAAGCTCGCGCTCGGCGTCAGCGGCTTCTACCAGGACAACGACGGCTTCATCGACCAGGCCGTGCGGCCGGACAAGGACATCAACGATGCGCAGCTGCGCGGCGGCACGGCCACGCTGCTGTTCCGTCCGTCCGAGCCCTGGAAGTTCAAGCTGAACTACATGGACCAGCGATCGGAGTTCACCGGCCAGAACGCCGTGCCGTTCAACATCAACACCGGCGAGCCGGTGTTCGGCAAGTACAAGCAGAACACGGCCGGCGAAGAACCGACCGAGATCGAGTATGAGCTGTCCTCGGCGACGATCGAGTACCAGGGCGGCTGGGGCACGGCGACGCTGGCGAGCAGCTACCAGGAGTTCTCGCAGGTCGCGATCGTCGACCTGACGCGCTTCTTCGGGCCGCTCGTCGACGCGCAGGTCGGCGCGCCGCCGGGAACGAACACGGTGCCGCTCGACTCGCGTATCTCGACCGACCGCTGGGCGCACGAATTCCGCCTGACCTCGGCGAACAACGAGCATCTCGAATGGCTCGTCGGCCTGTACTACACGAAGGAGGAGAGCTCGAACTTCCAGGGCGCCGTCGCGTCGCCGAGCAACTTCAATCTCGTCACGCAGCAGTTCCCGTCGACCTACGAAGAGAAGGCGGCGTTCGGCAACCTGACGTACTACTTCACGTCGCAATTCGACGCGACAGTCGGCGTGCGGTTGAGCAGCAACGACATGGGCGTGCTGTTCACCGGCACGGGATTCCTCGCGGGTCCGAATCTGCCGGAGCAGACGGTTTCCGACGACGTGCAGACTTACCTGTTCAACGCGCGCTATCGCCCGAACGATGACGTCTCGCTGTATTTCCGTGCGGCGAACGGCTATCGACCCGCGTCGGCGAACCTGCCGCTGATCAATCCGGCGACGGGCGACATTCTCTCGGTGCCGTTCGTCAAGGCCGATACGCTGTGGAGCTACGAGCTCGGTGCGAAAGGCAACCTCGCCGGCAGCGCATTCGGCTACGACGTCGCGGTCTACCTGATCCAGTGGGAAGACCTGCAGGTGTTCCGCAGCTTCAATGGCGTCAACGTCGGCGGCAACGCGGACAGCGACGTCACGGCAACCGGTCTCGAGGCGACGCTCACGTACCAGCCGACGACTGCCTTCAACATTGCTGCGACGTTCGCATATTCGCAGAGCGAGCTCGACGAGGACGATCCGGCGATCGGCGGCCTGGAAGGCGAGCAGCTGCCCGGCATTCCGGAGTGGACGTTCTCGCTGTCCGGCAACTACGACTTCATGCTCGGCTCGCTCGACGCGTTCGTGGGCGGCGGCCTCGCGTACCAGGACAGTCGCAACACGTCGTTCAAAGGCGGCGTCGGCGACAACGGCGTGGCGATCGCGCCGGCGAACCGGAACTTCACGACGGACGATTACGTGGTCGCAGATCTGCGGACGGGCGTCACGTGGGGCCGATACGAGCTGTCGCTGTACGCAACCAATCTGTTCGACGAATACGCCTTCCAGCGCGCGACCACGACGGGCACGCAAGGCTCAGCGTCGATCGTGAGACCCCGCACGATCGGCGTGGTGTTCAACGCGGAGTTCTAGGTCGCGCCGGATTGTCGGGCTGAAGCCCGACCTACGGGAGAGCGCTGTAGGTCGGGCTTTAGCCCGACCTCTTTATCTTCACATCGTGCCTTCGATGCTGAACTGGCGCCGGCCTTGCTCATCCGGTTCGCCCAGAATCTCCAGCGTGCGCGTGATGTCAGACGGCGCGCCCGGACGCGTCGCAATCAATCCGCTGACCAGGTAGCTGCGGTTCTTGTTCAACTGCACCGTGCCATTCACCGCGAACGGGCCGCCGTTGTCCGTAAGCGCGCCGGTCAACGTGTCGCCGCCCGCGGCCGTGCCTTCGGCGGGAAACACGACCTTGTAGCTGCCCATTGGCGCCGGCCGGTTCGCCGGGCCGACGAGATCCGAGACTTCGATCGTTCCCGTCGCTGCAACGGGCCAGGAGTCGGCGACCGCCAGCTCGGCGAGCTTCAGGTTCAACGTGCCGGTCCAGCCGCCGCGTATGACATTCGGCGGCAGGGCGCTGACAGGCAGCGATGCGTTGAATCCGCGCAGTGTGATCCGGCTTGGCGAAGCGGCGATGTGTCCCTGCGCAAAGCCATCGGTGCGCGTGACTTTCACGTCCGCGCCCAGCTTGCCGGTGAACAGCGAGAGGACGTCGAGATGCCATTCCACGCTGCCGAGATGCAGCGTGCCGCTGCGCACGGCCTGTGCGTGTCCATTCCAGATCGTGCCCGAGACGCCGGTGAGCGTGACGCCGGGCGGATGGAAGAACGACAACGCCGCGCTCGCGGGCAGCGTGAACAATCCAAAAACGAGGAACGCACCGACGCCGAGCGCGACCAGCGGCCAGAGTTTCTTCATGCGGCTCTTATCCGCCGGGGCGTGTGAGGACCAGGCTGGCGTTGACGAAGCCGGGCTTGGCCGTGCGATCGATGGTCGCCGACTCGATCGCGACCGAGTGCGACTGCTGCAGGCCGCCGAGGCAGACGACCAGCTTGTCGAACTCCGCCTGCTCGAGGCGCACGCGAATGCCGTTCTCGCCGCTGGGCGTCTGGCCCGTCAGCGCCGAGCCGAGGCCGCACTCGCGAGCCGAACGATCGATGAGCACGACCAGCGATTCGTTGCTGGGTGCAGCAGCCGACGGTGAACTGGCGCTCAGCGCCAGCACTTCGCCGCCGACGCTGCGCATCCACGCGAGATCGCCTTGCTTCTTCGCGACGCGCTGCGCGCTGCCGCTGACCGCGCCGTAGAAGGGCGCGAGCGCGAGGAAATAGATCGCGACCAGCAGGACCACGCCGCCGCCGCCCAGGACGAGCATTCGCTCGCGCGGCTGCAGTGAGTAGAACCAGTCCTTGAGCTTCTGCATGATCAGGCGCCCGGGTTCTTGAACTGCAGCCGGCCTTCGAACTTGGAATCGCGCGGGCTCGCCGATTCGATCTTGGCATCGAGCCCGTGCTCGCTCGCGGTCTGCCGGATCTTGTCGAGCACGTCGACCGAGGGCGCGAGCACCCGCAGGTCGGTGGTGTTGTTGCGATACGCGAGCGCTTCGATGTTCACCTCGGGCGTCTGGCCGAGCGCTTCGCCGAGCGTCGCGAGCGTCGTCATCATGCCGCTCACAGGTCCCGTGCCGCGGAGCTGATTCAGGCGCGCTTCGACCAGGCGGCGTGCCCCGGACGGGTCGGGCAGGGGAGCGCCCGGCATGAGCTGTTGGTACACCTCAGTGATCTGCGCATCGAGGCGCGCTTCCTGGCCTCGATAGTGGAAGTACTGCCACGACTTCAAGCCCAGGTGCGTAACGAGGAACACGCCAGCGAGCACGCCTGCGTAACGCCAAGGCGCAAACGACATCTGCAGCTTGCGCTTCGCCTGGTAGCGGCCCTGCAAGAGGTTCACGGGAGCCCCATGCACGATGTTCGCGGCGAGCAACGGCAGCGGTCCGTCCGGCAGCAGTTTCAACTGCAGGCTCGCGGTGAACTCACGCAGACCTTCGAGGAGCTCGCGCTCCCGCTCGTAGTCGTCTTCGGAAACGTAGATCGTCACGTGCTCGCGAGCCTCTTCGCCCGAGGCGAGTGCGAGCTGCAGCGCTTCGATGAGCGGCTGAACGTCGAGCACAGCGCCCGGCGTATCGGGACGACGCACATAGACGCGCGCGCCGTCGATCAACAACGTGATCGCATTCGTCGTTTCCGGAAGCGCGGCCGTTTCCGGGTAGACAGCGTCAGCATGCAATCCTGCATCAGCGAGCAGTGCCTGCCATGCCTGCATGCGTGCATGCGAAACGACAGTCACCGGCGTGCCGGGACGCGTCTCGCGTTTGCCCACCGCGAAATGCAGATCTTCAACATCGGCCGCGAGATGCTCTTCGAGCGCGAACGGCACGACCTGCGCGAGCTTGGCTCCGCTCTTCACCGGCAGCACCGGCTCGGCCAGCAATGCATCGGTGCCGGGAACGAGCACGATGACCTTGCGACCGGCGGACGCGGCAGGAGCGAGATCGAGCGGACCGGATTGCACGTTGCCGCGTCGCGCGCCGCTGCCGTCCATGACGATCCACTCGGCGGCGGCGCCGAGAGTGCCGGCGGCAGCAGAGTGCAGGCGTACGACGAGGAATTCCGGCATGTCTCAGGGCGTTCCGTGGCTTCTTAGTATGGGACGAACGAGACCGTTGTTGCCGCTGCGATACAAGAGACTGTACAGGGTGAACTGGGTAGTGCCAATAGTGACCCAGATCGTCGAGCGGAAGTACGAGCTCGTCGTGTCGATGACCTTGCCTTGCACCAGCTCCTGCTTCTCGTCGTTCGACAGGCCGCTCTCGTAGTCCTGCTTGCTCGGGAAGCAGCGCTGCTTGCGAGTCTCCGTGGTGTTGTCGCGTGCCAGCGTGAACTGACGCCGACCGGCGACGAGCGCGTCGAGGAGCTCCGGCGATGCCGTGCACAGATTGATGGTGGTGCCGATCGGCAGCGCCGTGACGAAGGGCTCGAGCTTGCGATAGCGATCGAGGCCGAAGCCGGTGACCGCCAGCAGCTCGCTGGCGCGCGTCATCGGCATGTTCGCGGTGCGATACGGCGGCGTCAGGCCGGTGTAGGTCGGATCTTCGGCGCCATCGGGGAAATTGGGCTGAATGTCGCTGTCGATCCAGTCGGCGATGATCTTCGCCCACTTGGTCTCGAGCTCGAGCAGCTCCAGCAGCCGCTCGAAGCGCTCGACCGCGGGCGGGTCGACCTTGAGCTGACCGCCTTCGAGCGTCACGAGGCTGTTGAGATTGAAACGGCCCTGCATGTCTTCGAGCTGACCCTCGAACTCGCCGCCTTCGATCGGGATCGGCGGAATCGGCGTGGCCCATTCCTCGGTGAAGTCGTCGGTCTTCGAGCCCTGCTGCTTGTCACGACGCAACGAGTCCGCGGCCCACGCTTCGCCGCCGAGCGCAACTTCGTAGCCCTGGTCCATCGCGAATGTGTTGGCGCTGCGGCGCTGATCGAGATAGCCCTTGAACGACACGCTCGCGGCGAGCATCGTCGCCAGCGCGACGATGAGCACCGCCATGATGAGCGCGACGCCCCGTTGTCGGATACGCATGGGACGGTGACGGTTCATCCGGCCACCTCCACCAGTCGCACGATCTTGCCCCAGTCTTCGAGCTCGAGCGTGATCTCGACGGCAATCGGCCGCAGCCGCGCCGCGTCTGCGCCGGAGTAGCCGAGCGGCGGCCATTGATCGTGCCAGGTCTGATTCTGATCCATGAAGCGGAAGCTCACCGCGCGCACCTTGTCGAGCATCACTGCGCTGGTCGGCTCCGTGCTCAAGGTGCGATCGAGCGCAGTCCAGTAAGCGCGCTCCAGCTTGTTGTCCAGCAGGCGATAGGTGACTCGTTGCAACGTCGAGCGCGACAGCCCGGCCGGATTCGTCCAACCGGAGCGAGTGAGATCGGCGAGCGTTTCCACGCGCGTGCCGCCGGCCCGCAACGCCGGCTCGAGCGATTCGCCGATCGGCTCGCGGATCGGACGCGGCTCGAGCATCGCGAAGTCTTCCGTCATGCGCTGCACGGTCGACTGGATCGCGCGCGTGCGCGACGCGCCGCGCTCCACGATGTCGCTCTGCTGGATGAGTTGGTTGTAACCGCCGTAAGCGAGCACGCTAATGATGCCGAAGACAACGACTGCCACCAGCACTTCCAGCAATGTGAAGCCACGCGCGCGCATGTTCACTGACAGCTCGTCATTGCTGCGTCGGATCGCTCGGATCCGAGTCCGGCTGGTCTTCGGGCTCGGGCGGATCCTCTTCGCGCGGCGGCTGGCTCTGCGGCGGCTGTTGCTCGTCCTGATCGGGCTGCCGCTGCGGCCCAGTGTCGCCGGCGCCTTGCCAGGAAATCAGCGCGGAGCCGGGCGGCGCCACCGCCGTGCCGTAGAAACCGCTCACCGAGGCGAGCGAGGCGCCTTCCTTCGCTTCCTCGGGACGCACGCTGATGTCGATGCGACGGATCGACTCCACCGGGGTCTGCGTCACGTTCATCGTCCACTTCCAGCGCCGACCGGCCATCTCGACTTCGTCGGAGCTCTTGTCGATGCCGGGCGCGGTCTTTTGCAGGCGAACCTCGGTGAGACGGTTCATCGCAATCCAGTGCGCGACCGTCTTGTCGCGCAGGTAGCCGGTGTTGCTGGCCGTCTGGCTGACGGCCTGGATGACGCCGAGCATGCCGAGCGCGATGACCACCAGCGCGACGATCACTTCGATCAGCGTGAACCCAGCCAGTCGCTTAACGGCGCGCATCGGATACACGCTCCTTATTCCGGTCGTCTTCGGGTGGCGGCTTGGTCTGCGCGACCACTACCCAGTCGCGCTCGTCCTTGCGCTGCTCGAGGCGCAGGTCGCTGTCGGCGAGCGATGTGACGCGCCACAGTGCCGGAGCGGCATCGCGCTCGATGTGCATCTCGAACGGCACGACGTCGCCGCTCGACAGCACTGTGACCTGCGGCGGCCACTTCTGGCTCTCGTCCTTCTTGGAGCGATCCGGCAGCCCCGGCTTGAGCACGATCTCGCGGTTCTCCAGCCAGAGGCGGAAGCGCAGCCCTTCAGGCAGCGTGCGCTGCGCGTACAGCTTGTCCTCGACGATCGGTGTCCACTCGTTGCGCCGAGTGTCGAAGCGCAGGAATTCGTAGTCGGTCTGACCGACGAAGATGGCGACGTCGATGGCCTGCAGCTCCGCTTCTTCGCGCGCCTGGCGCAGCACCGCCCAGAAGCGCTCGGCCTCTTCCTTGACCTCGCGGTCCGCGCCGAGCACGCCGATCGACAGCGTCGCCATCGAGACCATCACGCCGATGATCACGATGACGACGAGGATCTCGAGGAGCGTAAAACCCGGCTGCGCGCGCGCGGAACGCAAGATCACTCCGTCTGCCAGTTGCCCCGGTCGGCGTTGACGCCTTCACCGCCTTCCTGGCCGTCCGCCCCGAGCGTGTAGATGTCGTACTCGCCGTGCGCGCCGGGATAGACGTAGAGGTAGTCGTTCTGCCACGGATCCTTGGTCAGGCCGCCGCTGCCGAGATAGCCGCCCTGTTTCCAGTTGCGCACGGTCGGATCGTTCGGCTGCGCGACCAGCGCCTTGAGGCCCTGGTCGGTGGACGGGTACTTGTAGTTGTCCATCTTGTACAGGCTGAGAGCGGTCTCGAAGGCACGCAGGTCCTGCTTGACCTTGGTGATCTGGGCGTCGTCGATGCGGCGCATGACGTTCGGCGCGACCAGCGCGGCGAGGATGCCCAGGATCACGACCACGACCATGATTTCGATCAGGGTGAAGCCCGGCATGAAACGAGGGGCGGGGCGACGGCCTGCCCGGGTGCTCATATCTTCTGTCATAGTCGATTCCGTTACGTGAGGCGGTGGAAGTGCAAACGATCAAAAGCGTCGTTGGGTCTAGGCCGAAGCGCGCGGATCATAACAAAGCGGGTTGAAGGCATGAGTGACGCCGTCCCCGGGCGTTGCCGCGCCCCGACAGCCGTGTCGTCGATCCAAGGAGCCTGGCTCGTTGGACTACTGGGTGCCGTGCTGGTTCTCCTCGGGTTCACGGGCGACGCCGGGCGGGAGCTGCTGCGCTATGAGCGTGCAGCAGTCCTGCACGGCGAATACTGGCGGCTGATCACCGGCCATTTCGTCCACGGCTCCGGCCAGCACCTGTTGCTGAATGCAGTCGGCCTGGGACTGATCGCGGCGCTGTTTCCGCGCGAATACTCCCTTCGCGGCTGGCTGCTGATCCTGGCCAGCAGCATCGCGACGATCGATCTGGGGTTTGTGTTGCTGGAGCCACAGCTCGAGTGGTACGTGGGCCTGTCAGGTGTTCTTCACGGCGCGCTCGCCGCCGGCGCTGTCGGCTGGTGGAAGCACGAATCGCGGCCTCTGGCGCTCGCCCTGACCCTGGTCCTGGTCGGCAAACTCTCGTGGGAACAATGGCACGGCGCTCTGCCGCTTTCCGGCGACATGCCCGTCGTTGTAGACGCGCATCTCTACGGCGCCCTCGGCGGCGCGCTGGCCGGCGCACTGCTATCCCTGCATAATCGCGCGCCTTTTCCGCACCAACCGCCAACCGCCAACCGCTAACCGCTTCATGTCCTTCTCCTTCGTCTTCCCCGGCCAGGGCTCGCAGTCCGTGGGCATGCTCGCGCAGCTTGCCGCAGCCGAGCCGCTCGTTCAGGAAACGTTTGCCGAAGCTTCGCAGGTGCTCGGCTATGACCTCTGGAAGCTGTGCCAGGGCGGCCCGGAGGAGGAACTCGGCAAGACCGAGCGCACGCAGCCCGCGATGCTTGCTGCCGGAGTGGCGACGTGGCGAGTGTGGCGCAAGCACGGTGGCGGCCTGCCGGCGTCGATGGCCGGTCACAGCCTCGGCGAGTATTCCGCGCTGGTCTGTTCAGGTGCACTCGATTTCCGGACGGCCGTCGGACTCGTCCAGTTTCGCGGCCAGGCAATGCAGGCAGCAGTGCCGGCGGGGCAGGGCGCGATGGCCGCGATCCTCGGCCTCGATGACGCCGACATCGAAGCGGCGTGTCGGGAAGCCGCGCAAGGTGAAACCGTGCAGGCCGCGAACTTCAATTCGCCGGGCCAGGTCGTGATCGCTGGCACCGCTGCAGCGGTCGACCGCGCGATCGAAGCGGCGAAGGCCAAAGGCGCGAAGCGCGCGATCAAGTTGCCGGTCAGCGTGCCGTCGCACAGCCCGCTGATGCAGCCGGCGGCGGAACGTCTGGCGACAAAGCTGCAGCAGGTGAAGTTCGGACCTCGCGAGGTCAGCGACATCTACACGGTCGACGTTCGCAAGCACGGCGACGAAGCGAGTATTCGCAAGGCGCTCGTGGAACAGCTCGTGAAGCCGGTGCGCTGGACGGAAACGATCCAGGCGATGCTCGCGGCTGGCGCGCGAGTGATCGTCGAATGCGGACCGAAAGGCGTGCTCACCGGGTTGAATCGTCGCATCGAGCGCAACAAGGACATCGCGATGCTGTCGATCGAGGACGCCGAATCGCTGCAGCAGGCGCTGCAGGCCTGCAGGAGCAACGCATGACCGAGCAGACGCTGGCACAGGAAATCGCGCTCGTCACCGGCGCATCGCGCGGCATCGGCCGTGCTATCGCGATCGAGCTCGCGCGTCGTGGTGCGACCGTCATCGGCACGGCGACGTCAGACGCGGGCGCGCAGGGCATCACGCAGCAGCTCGCCGAGGCGGGGAAGGTACGTGGCATCGTTTTGAACGTGGCAGATCCGCAGTCGATCGAAGCAGCGCTGAAAGACATCGAAGCGCACGAAGGCGCGCCGACGGTGCTGGTGAACAATGCAGGAATTACACGCGACAACCTGCTGCTGCGGATGAAGGACGAGGAGTGGAACGACATCCTCGCGACCAATCTCGGCTCGGTGTTTCGCCTCTCGAAAGGCGTGGTGCGTGGAATGATGAAGGCGCGGCGCGGGCGGATCATCAGCATCGCGTCGGTCGTCGGCGTGATGGGCAACGCCGGGCAGACGAACTACGCGGCGGCGAAGGCGGGCATCATCGGTTTCACCAAGTCGCTGGCACGCGAAGTGGACTCACGCGGCATAACTGTGAACGTGGTGGCGCCCGGTTTCATCGCGACCGACATGACCGCGAAGCTGCCGGCGGAACAGCAGGCCGCGTTGACGGCACAAATCGCGCTCGGGCGGCTCGGTGCAGCCGAGGACATCGCTGCAGCAGTCGCGTTTCTTGCGTCGCCACAGGCGGGCTACATCACCGGCGAGACATTGCACGTCAACGGCGGCATGTACATGGTCTGAATCGCTGTCAAGTGCCTTATTACTTTGAGTTTTTGGAAATGTTGGACCTGTCGGGGTCTTAAACTAGAATACGCCCCCTGCGACCCGCCCCAACGAACTACTAAGGGTCGGTTTTGAAGGGTTCAAAAGCCTCATAGAGGACTCGTACACCAATGAGCAGTATCGAACAGCAGGTTAAAGCCATCGTCGCCGAGCAACTGGGGGTGAAAGAGGAAGAAGTCACGAACGACGCTTCCTTCGTCGACGACCTCGGCGCCGACTCGCTCGACACGGTCGAGCTGGTGATGGCGCTGGAGGAAGAATTCGAGACCGAGATTCCGGACGAAGACGCTGAGAAGATCACGACCGTTCAGCAGGCGATCGATTACATCACCGAGCGCCGCAACCAGGCCTGACATTTTCGTCGCAGGCGCCCTCGCATATGTGACGCCTGCGCTCCGTCGAGTCCCGGCCAGGGAAGGCGGCTCGACCGCACTGTCCGCACTCCCCAACCCATGACCTGCACGAAGAGGTAATCGCTTGTCGAAGCGGCGCGTCGTCATCACCGGTCTCGGTATCGTCTCGCCCGTCGGCAGCACCGTCGACACGGCCTGGCAGAACGTGCTCGAGGGCAAGAGCGGCATCGTGCCGATCACCCGCTTCGACGTCAGCGCGTTTCCCGTGCGCTTTCATGGCGCGGTGACGGGCTTCGACGCGGAGAAATACCTCTCGTCGAAAGAGCTGCGCAAGATGGATCCGTTCATGCACTACGGCTACGGTGCAGCCGCGGACGCGCTGAAGGATTCCGGCATCGCAGTCACACCGGATAACGCACATCGCATCGGCATCACGATGGGCGCCGGCATCGGCGGCCTCGACACCATCGAAGAGAACTATCGCAAGTACGCCGAGACCAACAGCCCGAAGCGCATCTCGCCGTTCTTCGTGCCCGGCAGCATCATCAACATGATCTCGGGTCACATTTCGATCAACTTCAAGCTGACCGGCCCGAACCTCGCGACCGTCACCGCCTGCACGACCTCGACGCACTCGATCGGCCTCGCAATGCGGCTGATCCAGTACGGCGATGCGGACTTGATGATCGCGGGCGGCGCCGAGATGGCGACGACTCCGCTCGGTCTCGGCAGCTTCTGCCAGGCGCGGGCGCTGTCGACGCGCAACGACGACCCGCAGCGCGCGAGCCGGCCGTGGGATCGCGATCGCGACGGCTTCGTGCTTTCGGACGGCGCGGGCGCCGTGCTGCTCGAAGAGTACGAGCACGCGAAGAAGCGCGGCGCGAAGATCTACGCGGAGATCGTCGGCTTCGGCATGAGCGGCGATGCGCATCACATCACTGCGCCGCCGGAAAACGGCGAGGGTGCGCGCCTTGCGATGGCGAATGCTCTGCAGGATGCCAAGCTCAATCCCGGCGACGTGCAATACGTCAACGCTCACGCGACGTCCACCGAGCTCGGCGATCGTGCCGAGACGATCGCACTGAAGCGTTGCTTCGGCGACAGCGCGACCAAGATCGCCGTGAGCTCGACGAAGTCGATGACCGGGCACCTGCTCGGCGCCGCGGGCGCGGTCGAGGCGATCTTTTCGATCCTCGCGATCCGCGACCAGGTCGCGCCGCCGACGATCAACCTCGACAATCCGGGCGAAGGCTGCGATCTCGACTACGTGCCGAATGTGGCGCGCCGCATGCCGATCCGCGTCGCACTGTCGAACTCGTTCGGGTTCGGCGGCACGAACGGCTCGGTGATCTTCCGCGCGATCGAATAACAGGCCTCCGAAATAGGATTTGAGCGCCTCGCTCCTCGAACCCATCGATACCGATCCGGCGGCACTGCTCGCGCTTCACGCCGCCTCGCCCGATCTTTATCCGGCACTCTTCGAGAGTGCTGCTGCCGGCGAGCCGCTCGGCCGCTTCGATATCCTCTTTGCGCATCCCACTGGCCAGCTCGTGGCATCGGCCGGGTCAGAGCCCTTCCTGCCAGCGCTCGATCGTTGGTGGCAGCGCGAGCGAGTGCAGACGTCGGGTACTTTGCCGTTCACGGGCGGCTGGCTCGTTTATCTGGGATATGAGCTCGCTGGCCAGATCGAGCCGCGCTTGCGGTTGCCGCAGCCCACTGTCGGTCCGGTCGCGCAGGCGATTCGCATCCCGGCGGCAGTCGTGCACGAGCATGACAGCGGTCGGTGTTGGATCGTCGCGGAGGAGAATGCAGCTCATCTGATCCCGCGCATCGCGGCCGACCTGCGCGGCGGCGCGCGGCTGCCCGTGACGAGCGCAGGGCTGGTGGAGTCGAGTGTCGCTGAGGATGATCCCGCTCTCTATCTGCACGCTGTGCAGCGCGCTCTCGACTACATCGGCGCAGGGGATATCTATCAGGCCAATCTTTCGCGGGGCTGGCGCACGACGCTGCGGGCCGGCGTGCAGCCGCACCAGGTCTATCGCCGGTTGCGCGAAACCAATCCCGGACCTTTCAGCGGTGTCGCACTGCTGGACGGCATCGCTGTCATCAGTTCTTCGCCCGAGCGTCTCGTGAGCGTGCGCGACGGCTCGGTCACGACGCGTCCCATCGCAGGCACTCGGCCGCGTGGCGCCGATCCGGAAGCCGATCGCGCGCTCGCCCGCGAGCTGCATGCGCATCCCAAGGAGCGGGCGGAGCACGTGATGCTGATCGACCTCGAGCGCAACGATCTGGGGCGCGTATGCGAAGCTGGCACCGTACACGTCGACGAGTTCATGACGATCGAGTCGTACTCGCACGTGCACCACATCGTTTCGAACGTGCGTGGCCGCTTGCGCGCGGACGTCACGCCCGGCAATGTGCTGGCAGCGGTGTTCCCGGGCGGCACGATCACCGGCTGCCCGAAGATCCGCTGCATGGAGATCATCGCCGAGCTGGAAGGCGCGCCGCGCGGCGCGTACACCGGGTCGCTGGGGTATCTGAATCGCGATGGCAGCATGGACATGAACATCCTGATCCGCTCGCTACAGCTCGACGGCCGGAATCTCGGCCTGCGGGCCGGTGCGGGCATCGTCGCTGATTCGATTGCCGAGCGCGAGCTGGAAGAGACGCGTGCCAAGGCGCGCGGCGTGCTGCGGGCACTTGGTGTCGAGGCATGACCGCGGCGGTGCTCATCGACGGCATCAGTCCGACCGATCCGCTGCACGCGATCGCCGTCGAAGATCGCGGCCTTCACTATGGCGACGGCGTGTTCGAGAGCGCGCTGCTTACGCGGGGCAGGGTGCGATTCCTCGATCAGCACTTGCGCCGTCTTGCGCTCGGCTGCGAGCGGCTCGGCATCGTGCCGCCGGACCCTGCTGTCCTGCGCTCGGATGTGCAACAGCTGAGCGGATCGGCGGAACGTGCCGTGCTCAAGATCATCGTCACGCGTGGCATCGGTCCACGCGGCTACCGGCCGTCGTCGCGTAGCAAGGCGACGCGTGTGGTGGCGCTCTATCCGGCGCCGCAGCTGCCAGCGACTTCGGGATTGGTGCTGCGGTGGTGCGAGACGAGGGTTGGACGGAATGTGCGCCTGGCAGGCATCAAGCATCTCAATCGCCTCGAACAAGTCCTGGCGCAGGCGGAGTGGCAGGACGACACGATTGCGGAAGGCTTGATGCTCGATACCGAAGGCGAATTGGTGAGCGGCACCGCAAGCAACGTGTTCCTGGTTCGCTCGGATGCCCTGGTGACGCCGGATGTGCGGTTCTGCGGCGTGCGCGGCATCATGCGGGGCGAAGTGTTGCGCGTGGCAAAGGAGCTGGGCATCGCAGTCAGCGAAGAGCCGCTGTGGCCGCACGATGTAGAAGCCGCGAGCGAGGTTTTCATCACGAGCTCGGTGCGGGGCGTCCGCTCGGTCGCCGAGCTCGGCCCGCTGCGCTGGACTGATTCGCCCGTCGCGGACCGGCTGCGACAGGCGTTGGATTTCTGATGCGACGCCTGCGGAGGATCCTCCTGCTGCTCATCGTGCTCGGCGCTGCCGCAGCCGGTGCACTTGCATGGTGGGGCAACAAGTGGCTGCAGCAGCCGATCGCCGGCCTCAAGGAGCGCACGACGTTCGAAGTTCCGCGCGGCGCGAGCACGCGCAGCGTTGCGTCGGCCCTGGAGGTGCGCGGGTTGCTGGATCTACCGCAAGTGTGGGTCATCTGGTCGCGCCTCACGCGCCGCGACAGCGAGTTGAAAGCAGGGGAGTACGAGCTGCAGCCCGGACTGACACCGCGCGGCTTGCTGGCGCTGTTGAGCTCGGGACAGGTTCTGCTCCACAGCATCACGTTCATCGAAGGCTCGACGTTCGTGGACGTGCGCAATGCGCTCGTCGCGAACAATGCCGTCCGCAACGACAACGCGAATCGCAGCGATACGGACATCATGCGTGCGCTCGGCGAGCCCGATGTGCACCCCGAAGGGCAGTTCTTTCCGGACACCTATCGGTTCCCGCGCGGCACGACCGACCTGGAGCTGCTCACGATCGCACATCGACGCATGCAGGACGAGCTGCGCAAGGCCTGGGAGAAACGTGCGTCCGATCTGCCGCTGGCGGGCCCGTACGAGGCGCTGATCCTGGCATCGATCGTCGAGAAGGAAACGGCCCTGGAACGCGAGCGGGCGCAGATCGCGGGCGTCTTCGTCGAGCGCCTGCGGCGTGGCATGCGGCTGCAGACCGACCCGACCGTGATCTACGGCATGGGCGTGGCCTACGCCGGCAACATCCGCCGGGTCGACTTGTCACGCGACACGCCGTACAACACATACACGCGGCCGGGGCTGCCGCCGACGCCCATTGCAATGCCCAGCCTGGAATCGTTGCAGGCCGCAGTTCAACCGGACGTGTCGGGCGCGCTATTCTTCGTGGCGACGGGGGCGGGCGACGGCAGTCATTACTTCTCGAAGACGCTCGCCGAGCACAACCTTGCCGTGAAACGGTACTTGCGGGAGTTGCGTCGACGATGATTCGCGGCAAGTTCATCACGATCGAAGGCAGCGAAGGCGTCGGCAAGTCGACGCAGATCGCTGCATTGCGCGACTCGCTGGTCGAGCGCGGGCTCGAAGTCATCGTGACGCGCGAGCCTGGCGGTACACCGCGCGCGGAACGCATCCGTGAGCTGCTGCTCACGCCGACCGACGAGCCGATGCCGATGACTTGCGAGCTGCTGTTGATGTTCGCGGCCCGCGCGACTCACATCGAGAATCTCATCCGGCCGGCGCTGGAGCGGGGCGCCTGGGTCGTGTGCGATCGCTTCACGGACGCGACTTACGCGTACCAGGGCGACGGCCGCGGCGTGCGCCGCGAGGAGATCGCGAACCTGGAGCGCTACGTGCAAGAGGAG
>Ga0075419_10001089_pt1 | contig 17615 bp, 20 predicted proteins | sample SoiMetdeltSBSDD3_FD_76900 | JGI IMG/M metagenome (GOLD analysis project Ga0075419, IMG submission 76900) | Bulk soil microbial communities from a Populus tree surrounding site in Tennessee, USA - Soil MetaG P. deltoides SBSDD3 | ecosystem: Environmental > Terrestrial > Soil > Tree plantation... | reverse complement strand
GGAAAGTACGCGGACCGGAAGCTCTCCCAGTCCAGGTCCCGAGCCGACGTGAGGCGATCCTCGACCGGGCCTCCTGTCCGGAAGTCGTGCGCTGCGGGGGGAGGCGCGACGCTCACGCCGGAAGCCGGCTCTCCGGTGCGCGCGCCTTCGAGCCTCGAAGCACGCGGAGGCTTCGAAGCGTGCCGACATGCCTCGCAAGCCGCTGACGCTCGTCGCTCAGCCTCCGGAGCTCCGCCAATTCGGTCTTGCTCAACGATGGCCAACCCTGGAAGAGAAGCGCCATACGCTCATCACGATCCTGCCTCGCATCTCGAAGCTGGTCGTGGTCGAGCGATGAGAGGTTCTTTGGAAGGCTCTCGATCACCTGGCGAACCTCTCAGCGGCCCCATGCGCCGGCGCCGAACGGCACCTTGGCGGCCGGCCTCTTCCCGAGCAGTCCCAACCACTTGCGGATCCTCGCGGACACGCTACGCGTAACCTGCATCAGCACCTCGCTTCCGCCGCCCTCGGCGCAGTGGCCAGTGAGGTCAACGCGGAAAGAGAGGCTCGGGGGTAACCCATGGTAGCCGTTCGCGAGAGTTCGTACCGGCGCCGGGCGTTGGCAACCGACCCACGAGTCGACATTTGCAGGCGCCGCTCACACGCGCTCGGGGCCACCGGGCTGGCGATGCCGCGCGCACTGCGGATGCTGGACGAATGCGAGGACGAGCGGAATCGTTGTGCGCGGTTTCGCCTGGCTCGTGAAAAACAGGCGACGGCACGAGAACGACCTATCCCCCATGGCCGACTTCGCACCGCTCCTCGGCGAGCCTGATCCGTCCCGGTCGACCGTTGCAGAGGCGCGCCGGATGCTCCATGACGAGCTGTCTCGCCGGAGCTTCAGAAGGAGTGGGAGTATCGTCCGGCGTCGCTGCTCTCGCTCGGTCTCGAGGCAGCGCTTCGGTCGTGTTGGCCACGTCGGCGAGAGCGTGCCGCCGCCCTCGTCTTCCCGGTCTTGTAGCGCCGCCGATCCCGTCAGGCCGTTCCTCGCTTGGACGTCGGGCGACGGTGCGACTGCTCGCGAGCGCTCGTAGCCGGCATACGCTGCTATTGCCTCGAAGTCGCGGCGGCGGCTCCCCGGGGAGTAGGCCTCGCAAAACCGTCGCCAGTCAAGGCCATCCGGTGCGTCCGAGCTCCATGCGAGGGCCGACTGAACGATGTTCGTTACCGCAGGCGTCCTGTCGGCGCCTGAGGCGGGAGGATTTCTCACGCCTGCACTCCTCCGGCGACCCTCACGCGCAGAGCCCAAGCACGAATGACCCGATGCCGCGCCGCCAGCCGCACGCCGGTGCGCCAGGCTGTGGCGGCGAGGAAGATCGAGCCGCCGACGAGCATCCCCATCGTCTGGACTGCCACGGCAACGCCGACGGCCTCTGAGACCCCGACTCCGGATGCGATGAGCACGGCAGCTCCGGCCGCGGCCTGCATTGCGGCACCTCCTGGGCCAACCGGTAGCGCTGCTGCTGCGGAGCTCGTACAGAGAAAGAGGAGCGCGAGCGTGAACGAGAAGCCGACCCCGAACGCGCCGAGGAGGAGGACAAGCCCGAGGACTCGGGTGACCCAGGCTGCCGACACGAGTGCCCACGCCTGCGTCGCGTCCTGCAACGACACACTGCGCGGACGCAGCCAGCTGCTGATCCGGAAGCTGCGAAGCCTCTTGCTCCGCGCCAGGCGCGGCAGTGCGAGGATCAGTCCTGCTGCTGCGATCCCGACGAGGGCGACGAAGACGAGGCCCAGCCGCACTCCGAGCGATTGGCCCGGAAGGATGGCAGCAGCGAGGGCGAAGGGCGCCAACGCGACACTGTCGATCAGACCGAGCATGAAGAGCGAAAGGCAGATCGTTCGCACGCTTGCCGGGCAACCCCTGAAGTTGCGAACGATCGCGACTCGCACGACATCGTCGACCCTCCCGGGAAGCGCGAGCGCCGTGATGGACGCGCCCCCGTTCGCAGCCGCGAGCGCGAGCGCCTGCGGACGCTCGTGTGTTGCGAAGAGCCGTCGCCACCCGTACGCCTTGAGCACGTAGCCAAGCAGTGAGAGAAGAGCCGCCGCGACGAGAAGCGTGAGCGGGCCGAGACTGAGTGGCCAGGGTGTTCGGGCTACGTGCCAGGCGGCGACGAGCGCGAGAACCATTCCGACGAGACCCGACCCCGCGCCGACCACGAGTCGGCCGCTCCGGGATCGTGCACGGCGCACGGCGCGATGCAGGAGATCGCGTCCAGCAGAGGGACCCTCGGCCAGCGGCTCCACCGCCGATGTTCCTGGCAGGCCCACGACGACGTGTTTCACTGGAGCGCCTGTCTCATCCCTCGGAGATCAGTGCCAGGTCTCGGTCGGAGCCCGCCTGGCGTACCTGTACGAGCACTCTCCAAGCCACAGTTCCACTGACCCCACGCGGGGCTGGTCGAACCACTGTTCGACGGTCTCCAGGGCACGCAGGATCGCCGAGTCCGGCTCCCGATCGATCCGCACGTCGACTTCCCGCCGCCCATCTCGAAGCGAGACATCCTCGGAGCCGAAAGCGACGACCAGCCGATCGGCGAGCACGGCCGCGCTCGGGGCGTCCGGTACCAGGATCCGCAGCTCCATGCGATCCTCCCTCGCGTTCGCAGGTCTGCCGGCCGCGGGCTACCGGCCGGCTGAAGCCGTTCCGACCCGGCTGCTGAGGGTGGACCTCGCGGGGGCGATCTTGTGAGCCTCCGCCAACGCCTGCGAGCCGATAGTTATGACTCGCACGAGCGAGTCTAACACGCTCCAGACGCTGTCACGGGCGCGACGGACGGATGGCCCACCGCCGCTAGAATCGATCTTCTGGCTCTTGCTCCTCAACCGCTGGGCGACGCGGAGATGATCTCGCCCCTTCGCGTGCTGATCGCGAACGAGCGGAGAGACCGACTGGAGCTACTGGCACAGGTAGTGACGGGACTTGGTCACGAGGTAATCGCCCGCGAGATCAACGTCAAAGAGATCGGACCGGTGACTGCGCGGGAGCACCCCGACGTCGCGCTCGTCGGCCTTGGGCTGAGCTCCGAGCATGCGCTCGAGCTGATCGCGGAGATCGTGCACACGTCGACCTGCCCCGTGATTGCCCTGCTCTCGGCCAGGGATCCTGCCTACATCCACGAAGCGGCCAAGCGCGGCGTCTTCGCCTACATCGTGGATGCCGACGCGGAGGAGCTGCAGAGTGCGATCGACATCACGCTGCAGCGATTCGCCGAGTATCAGAACCTGCAGGGAGCGTTCGGCCGCCGAGCGGTGATCGAGCAGGCGAAGGGCATCTTGATGGCATGCCACGCGATCGACCAAGAGCGTGCGTTCGAGATGCTCCGCTCCCATTCGCAACACAACGGACGCAAGCTGATCGACGTAGCGGAGGCAGTCGTCGAAAGTCATCTCCTGTTGCTGCCGGCGGCGGCGCCCTCGAGGGTCGGCGAAGCAGGCAAGGTATAGGCAGCCACGCGCAAGCGTTCTTCAGCGCCGGGTGGTGAGGCACCCGGCCAGGGTTCGACCAGCCGATACCTGGAAGAGCTGCCCCCCGGCAGCTCGCGGTCGCGCCGGGCGGCTTGCACGCATTCCCGATGGAGACGCCCGAACTTGTCGCTCGCCCTCTGGTTACTTTCCTGTCGGAGAGCGACAGCGCAGCTCAGCTCGGCGCCACCTCGGGATTGACCAGTAACGCTTTGCGCCTGCCCCGGCTCTGTGGAGGCTGCGCGATCCAGAGGCGGAACGCCTTCAACACGACGACCATCCGCTGCTGCCTTGGCAGTACCGGCGATCCGGCCGCGCGCGCCCCGTCACGGGCGGGCGCCCGAGGTCACCGAGCGCCTGGCTCTTCGCCCGGTTGTGCGCGGGCGGGGTAGACAAAGGACTGGAAGGAGGAATCCATGGCCTACGAGGAGCTGAAGCAGCGGCAGAGCGTCATGTGGGGCTCGGGCCCCTACCAGCAGGTCACGGAGACGATCCGGGACCTGCACGAGGTGCTGCTCGAGCGTCTCGAGCCGACGCCGGGCGTGCGCTGGCTCGACCTCGCCTGTGGCACCGGCGCCGTCGCGGAGGGAGCCGCCGCGAAGGGCGCGGACGTCGTCGGCGTGGACCTGGCGCCGGCGCTGATCGAGACGGCGAAGCGGCGTGCCCGTACGCTCGGGCTCGAGATCGACTACCGGGTCGGCGACGTCGAGGCGCTCGACTTTCCCGACGCATCGTTCGACGTCGTCTCCTCCGCGTGCGGGATCATGTTCGCGCCCGACCACGGCGCGAGCGCGCGAGAGCTCGCGCGGGTCACGAAGCACGCCGGCCTGATCGGGCTTGCGAACTGGACCCCGACCGGGGGCGTGGCGCGCATGTTCGACATGATGGCGCCGTTCCAGCCCGCGCCTCCACCGAGCAACCCGTTCGACTGGGGCGACCGCTCGCGAGTGCAGGAGCTACTCGACGGGTGGTTCGAGCTCAGGTTCGAGGAGCACGTCTCGACCCTCGAGATCGACTCGGGCGAGGCGTACTGGAAGCTCTTCTCGACGTCGTTCGGCCCGGCGAAGACACTGGCCGAGTCGCTCGGCGAACGACGCGAGGAGCTGCGCCGGGCCTGGGTGGACTTCTTCGAACAGAACTACAGCTCGGACGGTCGAATCGCACACGCGCGCGAGTACCTGCTCGTGCTCGGCACGCGCAGCTGACGGCGAGTCAGAAGCCTCGACGATCGCGGCCGCGGACACCCTTGACTCGCGATTCCGGGCACACTCGAAGGCCCGTGGATCGGGGTGGGCCCTTCGTGCGTGGCTCGGCACGTAAGGTCGCGTACGCCTCATGACGTGGGCCAGGTCTCGGCATATCGTGAAGCCGATCGCCGTCGCTGATCGGGAGGAGCGAGCCGGCGGCTCGTTCGAACGTCGGTTGTGGGACGAGGCGTTCGCCGAGCTGTCGGCGGGTCATCGCAAGGGGGAGTTGGAGCCCGACGATCTCGAGCGTCTTGCCGTCGCCGCGTACATGCTCGGGAGAGACGGCGACTCCGAAGAAGCCTGGACGAGCGCGCACCAGGCATGGTGGCGCCGCGGCGAGACGGAGCGCGCCGCGCGCTGTGCGTTCTGGCAGCCATCGGCCTCTTCTTCCGGGGCGACCTGGCCCCGGCGATGGGGTGGGTCGCCCGGGGCGGTCGGCTCTTGGAGGAGAGCCGTCATGACAGCGTCGAGCAAGGCCTGGCTTCCGATGCTCACCGCTCTGCCGCGACTGTTCGAGGGAGATGCGGACGTGCACTCGAGCTTCGTCGAGGCGGCGAGGAGATGTGGGCCTGGGTGCTGTAGACGACGACGCTGTCGTCGCGAGCCACTCGCGCAGGCGCCGCCACAAAGCTCACCAGAAGTACGCCAGCGCGTGCGGAGGCCTCACCCCCCGAGCGTGCCGAGCGTGCACGGATTCGACCTGCGGCGCCCGGGAGCAAGCGGTTCTCCGTTTCACACGCGCGGTGCGGTCGGTTCGAGCGGAAGCGCTCGCCCGTCTACACGCAACGCCCGAGCTGCCGCGCTCGGGCGCTCGTCCCACGTCGTTGCCGTCTCGGGGGCGAAGCGAAGGGCGACATCATCGGAGGCGAGAAACGTGCGGACTTCGGACACGGAGAGACCGCGGTCGCTGACATAGCGACGGTGCACGCGAGCGATCAGAGGCTGCGCCGCCACACCGCGAACGACCTCGACGTGCCCCCGGATCGACGCACCGCAGACCTCGGCACCGGACCGGGAGTCGTGCAGCACGAGCGTCGCGCGCGGGTCTCGTTCCAGGTTCCGCACCTTGCGGCTGCGGGATCCCGTCGCGAGCAGGATCTCGTCCATGCTCGGAGCAGTCCACATCGGCACAGCGTGTATCCCGCCATCCGGTTCGAGCATCGCCAGCACGCCGATCACCCTTGCCGCGAGGAGCTCTCGGACGAGGCGGTCGGCGAGCACTCGGTCCCCGCGGAGCTCGACACTCGGCGTCGGCTGTGACACCTGGCGATCATAGGTCGCGGCTTCGGCGAGGTACTCCGCGCCGGCTCGATGCGACATGCTTCCTCCAGCACGCCCGAGACTGTGCCTTCGCCTCGGTGCTCGAGGACGCCGGTATCCGCTACGAGACCGTCGCAACGCTGCACGACCGGCTGCCAGACGGCCTCGACTCCCGAGACGCCGCGGGTCTCTAGCGTCGTGGGCTTCGAGCGTGATCAGGCGTCGAAGCGAGCAAGTTCCTCGTCCAGCCGACGCTCGACGGCAGGGTCGAATACATGGCGACCACCGTCGGGCGGTCGAGCCCCGGCGCGACTCAGCTCGGCAGCACGGGTCCATCTCCAGGCGACGACACCGATAACGGCTCCGAAGCCGAGCAGCCCGGCAAGCGGAACGATCCAGGCCAGCAGACCAAAACCGTGTGTGCGGGGTGCTGCGAGGATGCCCTCGCCGAAGTTCGAAACGAGCTCCTTCTTGATCTCGCTCTTCGTGTCCCCGGCGCGAATGCGTGCACGGATGAACACGCGGATCCGTTCCGCGATTGGAGCATCGGAAAGCTCGAGGGGTGTTTGGCAGGTCGGGCACATCACCTCGCGCTCGAGTTCGTCGAGCGTCGGGCGGCGTTCGGTCGCCAGGGCAGGCGAGGCCGCGGCTGCGATCACGGCCGCCACTACGAAGACGAATGTCACGAACGCTCCACTCGCGACCGCGAGTCCCGAGTGGCGGCCCGAGATCGTCATCGTCCGTCCCTCGCGACCACGAGCCTCGCACCTGGGGGGCGGGTCCTCTGGCTCACGTCCGGTGGCAGATGGGCCTCGGACCCGACGTCCTCGAGGTGCTCCAAGGCCTCGGTCGCCTCGAGGCGAAGCGACACGATCAGCGCGCGGTGGTCGACATCCGACACCTTCCCGGTGCGGTGATCGAACTCGAGCTCCTTCAGCGCGGCGAGCGCACGGTCGCGGCGCTCGATCAGCTCGAGGTGTGCCCGCTCGTCGCCGAGCCCCCCGAAACGCTCGCGGGTCGGCGACGACCTGCGCAGCACGGGCAGCGCGACGAAGACTCCCGCGGCGGCCGCGAAGACGACTGCGAACGCGAGCGTTGCCATCATGCGTGCGCGAGCACCTCGGCTTCGCGCATGCGCCGAGCGAGCCGCCGTTGCTCACGCGCGTCGGGCCAGAGCGTGATCACGGAGCCGAGCAGGAACACGATTCCCGCCACCCAGATCAGTCCGACGAGCGGATTGACCAGGACCTTCAGGTCGACCGAACCGTCCCGGTTGAAGTCCTCGCCGACGACGAACAGGTCCTCGGCCCGCAGCCAGTCCGTACGGATCGCGACCGCGCTGGCGAAGAACGCCTCGACGTGGTAGCGGTTCTTGCCGGCAGCGACGACGCCCATGGGCTCGCCATTGCGGCTGACTGCGAGCTGCGCTCTGAGCTCGTCGTGGTTCCGTCCCGGCCGAAACGTCGCGCCCAGATAACCAAGCGTGTACCCGCCGACGGTCATCGTCTGCCCGGGCTGCAAGCGCGCCGTGGCGGAGCTTCCATATGCGCTCGACCCGGCGATCCCGATGGCGAGCAGCACGACGGCGGCGTGCACGATGTAACCGCCGTAACGTCGCCGGTTCCGCGCAACGAGCGAGCTGAACGCACCCAGCCAGCTCTCAGCGCCGAGCGACCGGCGCGCGCGCGTGCCGCGGACGAACTCGAGGCCGATGGCCGCGAGGACGAAGACGGAGAAGGTGTACGCAACGAGAGCAGGCGGGCTGGAGCCTGCGCCGCCCGCAAGAAGAAGCACGCCCACAGCTCCAGCCGCGAGGGCCGGCACGGCGAGGCTTCGGGCGAGTGAGCGAACTGACGCACGGCGCCATGCGATCAGAGGCCCGATCCCCATGAGCAGAAGGAGAGGAAGACCGAAGGCGCGCAGGAAGAAGTTGTAGTAGGGCGGCCCGACCGTTACCGCGGTGCCGCGCACGGCCTCGGACACGAGCGGAAACACGACGCCCCAGAGGATGGTGAGCGCAAGCGCGACGAGCAGGAGGTTGTTGTAGAGGAAGGCCGCCTCACGCGAAGCGAGCGACTCGAGCCTGGACTGCGAGCGCAGATGCGGCAGCCGAACGAAGATCAGCACCGTCGTCGTCATGACGACGAGCGCAATGAAGGCCAGGAACCAGGCACCGATCGACGACTGCGCGAAGCTGTGGACCGAGTTGATCACGCCGCTTCTCGTCAGGAAGGTGCCAAAGAGCGCGAGGCAGAAGGCGAGCGAGACAAGGATCATGTTCCAGACACGGAGCATCGCCTTCTTCTCCTGCACCATCACCGAGTGCAGGAAGGCCGTCGCCGCGAGCCAGGGCATCAGCGCTGCGTTCTCGACGGGATCCCAGGCGTAGTAGCCGCCCCAGCCGATCGTCTCGTAGGCCCACTTGGCCCCAAGCAGGATCGCCACGCCGAGGAACGTCCACGACGCGAGCGTCCAGCGCCGCGTGGCGACCAGCCAGCGCTCGTCCGTTCGCCGCGAGAGGAGCGCCGCCATGGCGAAGGCGAACGGGATCGTCAGGCCGACGTAGCCCAGGTAGAGCAGCGGCGGGTGCGCGAGCATGTAGGGGTTCTGCAGGCTCGCGTTCATGCCGACGCCGTTCGCGGGAGCGGCCTGCGTCTCGAACGGGCTCGAGACGACCAGGAGAACCAGAGCGAAGAAGCAGGCGATGCAGGCGAGGACGGGAATGGTCCAGGGCAGCGCTTGTACGAGCAGACGACGGTTGAGCAGTACCGCAGCCGAGCTCATCCCGGTCAGCACGAGAAGCCAGAGCAGGAGCGAGCCCGACTGCCCGCTCCAGAAGCCCGCGAGCGTGTAGGCGAACGGCAGTTCGCGGCTCGAGTGCTCAGCCACGTAGACGAGCGAGAAGTCGTGGCGCAGGAAGCCGATGACGAGCACGGCCGAGGCGACGGCGGTGGTCGCGAATGATGCGAGGAGGGCATTGCGGGCCGACTCCGCGAGCCTCCGCCGGCCGCGCAGCGCGGCGTAGCCGCCGACGACGGCCGCGTAGAGGACGAGCCCGAACGTGACGATCAGCGCGGCTTGGCCCACGGGCGCCAACTAGGACTCTCCCTTGGGGGCGTACTTGGAAGGGCACTGCGTGACCATCGAGCCCGGGATGGCGACGAAGCCCTGACCACGCAGCTGGCCGCGCATGAAGATGTGCCGGCCGGCTCGGAAGAGGTCGGGAACGGAGCCGCGGTAGACAACGGGGACGGTCGCGGTTCCGTCGATGTCGCGGAGAGTGAAGCGGATGCCGGCGTCGTCGGGATCACCCCGGACTGGGCCGAGCACGAGGCCGGCGAGGGTGACTTGCCCCGAGTGCTCGGCGAGCTGGCTCGGCCGGAGCGAAGGCGTCCTGCCGCCGGCAAGGCTCGTATAGACGAGGAAGACGGCGAGCGTGGCCGCGACCGAGAGGGCGATCACGAGGCGGACGGGACTTCCGCTGCTCCTCAAACCCCCTCCTCGGCGAGGCCGAACAGGTGGCGCAGCACAGTCTCGTGGAGGTGGCCGTCGCCTTGCGCGGCCGCCTCCTTCGCCCCCACGGTCGGCGCGTGGAGGAGCTTGTTCACGATCTTCGTCGTCAGCGTGTCCACGGCCTTCCGCTCGTCCGCCGAGAGCGTGCGGAAGTCCCCCTCGGCGTCCGCCAGCGCCGCAGCCCGGATCTCCTCTCCCCTGCGCCGTAACTTCGTGATCGTTGGAACGACATCGAGCGAGTGCAGCCATCCGCAGAAGCGCTCCACCTCCTCCGACACGATGGCTTCGGCGCGGAGGAACTCGCCTTCTACCTCCGGCGCATCCGCGCGCGCGATCTCGCCGAGGTCGTCGACGTCGTACAGGTGGCAGCCCTCGAGGTCGCCGATCCGCGGATCGAGGTCGCGGGGGACGGCGATGTCGATCAGGAGTAGCGGGCGTCCGTGACGCCTGGGCAGTACGTCGGCGACCTGGTCGACGGCGAGGATGAGCCGTGGGCAGCGAGTGGACGAAACAACGACGTCGGCTCGCTCGAGCACCTCGGGGAGTCGATCGAAGCTGGCTGCCTCCCCACCAAGACGCCGTGCTAGGCCCTCGGCCCGCACGAGCGTGCGGTTGGCGACGAGCACGTTCTCGGCGCCGCCGGAGACGAGTCTCGCCGCCGCGAGCTGACCCATCTTTCCTGCACCGATGATGACGATGCAGCGCCCGGCGAGCTCGCCCAGGAGCTGATGGGCGAGGTCCGCCGCTGCCCATGCGACCGACGCGGGCTGCGTCGCGAGCGCCGTCTCCGAGCGAACGCGCTTTCCGGTCCGAAGCGCGTGCGAGAAGAGGCGGTTCAGCATGGGCCCCTCGGTACCGGCCGTGCGAGCCCACGTGTGTGCGTCGCGTACCTGACCGAGGACTTCCGACTCGCCGGGAACGAGCGACTCGAGTCCCGCGGCGACGCGGAAGAGATGAAGGACGACCTCCTCGTCGGTAGCGGCGAAGAGCGTCTGCTCCAGATCGCGCGGCGCCACGCCGGCTCGGTCGGCAAGAACAGCCGCTGCGTGCGCAGCGGCGGCGGTCGGATCGGCGTCGGCGAGATACACCTCGGTCCGGCCGCACGTGGCCAGGACAACAGCCTCGCGTCCCTGGGCCATGCGGGCGGCAACGCCGCCTAGCTCATACGGGCTGACCGCGAGGCGCTCCCGCAGCTCGACGGACGCTCTGCGGTATGAGGTGCCGACGACGGCGAGGCGTCGGCACGCGGACGCTCGAGCGGTCGTCGTCCCGGCTGGGAAGCTGTCGCCGGCGCCAGCCGGCAGGCCCGTGCTCGGCCTCCGATCCGTCACCGCGCAACCTCCGACTGCTGTAGCTTCCTCCTCCGCCGCTAGCGGCTCTTCAGGAACTCGACGAGATCGCGCTTCTTCCCTGCTTTCAGCCCGAGCTTGAAGCAGCTGTTGTAGTGGTCGACGACCGCTCCCAGCGTCTTGAAGCGGCCGTCGTGCCAGTAGCCGCCCTTGGCGTGGGCCCACAGCCCTCGGAGAGGCGTCGTCCGGTATTTCCCGTCCGGCGAGCGGTTCGCCTGGAACGCATCGGTGCAGACTTCGCTCGGCCGTCGCATGTTGAAGCCGGGCTCGGAGTAGGTCGGCGGCACGTGACAGTCGGCACAACGCGCGCCCTCGCCCATGAAGATCTTCTCTCCTCGCTTCGCGGCCGCTGCGTTGAAGCTCCCCTTCGGCGGGGTCGGGGCAGGAAGGGACAGCTGGTAGTAGTGGAGCGCCGCAAGCTTCGGACTGACGAGGTCCGGTTTGTTGCGAACGTTCCAGCTACCCGACTTCACCGCGAGCGGATACTTCTTCGGGTCGTTGAAGCGCGCGTCGAAAAAGGTGCCGCGACCGTGCATCTGCGTCACGCCGACGTACGCGTTCCAGTAGGTCACGGTACCGAAGCCCGTGAACGTCCCGAGGTTCACTCCCGCGAGTCCGAACGCCGGCGGAATCAGGGTGCCAGCCGGCTTCCCGTTCGGTTGTGCGACCTTCCCGTCCTTGTCGAGCTCCGCGTTGTAGAAGCCGGGCCCCCAGCTGCGGAGGACCTTCCGCACCGTCGCCTCGTCGACCCCGAGCAGGTCCGCGTACGGCTTAACGGTGGGGGCCGACGCGACGATCGCACCGACGTTCAAGTCACGGTTGGGCCAGCCGTCGAGTCGCTTGCCGATCCCCGGCGCGAACGAGTCGTCGACCGTCGAGTGGCAGAACGCGCACGTTATTCCCATCGAGCGCAGACTGCCCTGCGAGTTGAAGAGCCCCTTGACGCCGACGACGGCATTCAGCTTCAGCAGCGCGAGTGTCGTCGCTGGGTCGTCGAGGTCGACCCTACCGGCCTTGATGTCCGCAGCCACCTTTGCCGGGATCGCTGTTGCATCGACCTTGAGCCCGAGGGCCAGAGCCGTCTTCGGGCTAACTCCCGGGCCGACTCCGCCCAGCTTCGCGCCCTCGATTGCGCGATGCAGCTGGAGCGTGTCGCCCCACCACACTTGGTCGCCGAACGTGTCGAAGCGGAAGATCTTCCGCCCCTGCTCGAAGAATCGCTGATTGAACGGCTTCTTCCCCTTCGCTTGCTTCTGCACGGAAAATGCGCTCACCGTTCCGTTCGCTAGCACCCCGCCAATCAGAAGCAGCGAGCCGACGAGGGCGAGGGCTGCCGCGGCCTTCAAGACTCTCGTGGCGATTGCCATCGACGCCTCCTCTTGCGGCTTCGGGGTCGTCAACGCGCGGGTCGAGCATAAGTGCCCATCCCCGCAAGAACTGTGCGGATTCGCACAGCGTGCGAATCGGCACACTGACAACGAGCGAAGCTCAGGCCCGACCCGGACGCGCACGGGCCGGCGGCTATCAGGCCAAACTCTCGGGCGGGATGATCAGTACGAACGAGCGTCCATCGCGGCGGAGAAATCCCTCCGTCCGAAGCTCGGCGAGCGCGCGGGTAACTGTCGCGCGGGTTGATCCAACTGTTCGAGCGAGAAGATCATGCGTCAGCGGCAGGTCCAGACGAACGCCGTCTCCAGCAACCCTCCCATGGCTGCGCGCGAGCTGAAGCAGCTTCGCGCGAACGCGCTCGACGTGGTGGACCGCCCCCTCGAGCGAGAGGCTCTCGTGTGACTCGCGCAGCTGTTCGGCGAGCCGCTCGATCAGCATGGCGGCGACACCCGGAATGCGGAGGAGCCGGCTCAGCGTCGGCGGGGCAATTGCCTTCAGCAAGACGTCCGTCAGTGCTATGAGGCGCTCCGCCTGAGCAGGTGGTAGGAGAGGTGTACCGGAGCCCGCCAGGCTGACGATGACGACACGGTTGAGCGGCGACGACAGCGATTCCACCAGAACGACGCCCTCCTCGAGGAAGAGGAAGGTCGTGCCCTCGAATGCGGCCGATGAACGAATGCTCCCAGCACGAATCGTCTGAGTTGCGCAGTCCTCGAGCAGTGCGGCGGCTTGCGCCTGCTCGTGGCCGGACAACTCACTGAACATGGAACTGGTCATCTGCAACCAGCTGAGTGTCCCACCCGTGGGAGGTCTTACTTCTGATGCGGGTTCTCGCTCGGTCGTGCGCTTCGCGACCGGCGACTGAGAACCGACGCCGCTCTGATCTCGGGCGGCGCTCGATAAGCCTTGGCGACCTGCGGTCACGAATCAGTCAACCGGTAGTCCGGTGCGAACAAGGAGCCTCGCAAGTGAGTGTTCAGGGCGACACAGAGGCACGCCGTGATCGATCTTTGGCCGCCAAAGCCCGAGCCGCGGCCCGAGGCGTCGCCGGTTTGAGGCGGTACGTGAGTGAGATCTTCAGTTCCGTGGGAATGGATCTCGATACCCCCGGTACGCGGCGAACGCCCGAGCGGTTCTCGAGGGCGCTGCACGACCCGACCGCCGGATACGAGGGCGACCCGAAGCTCGTGACCGGATTCCTTCGGAGAGTCGTGGCGCCCGCGAGGCCGCGCCGAGCCAGATCATCGAGGGCCCGTCGCGAATGCGGCCGGAAGCTCGACCTTTATCTGCGACTCGGTTGCGACCGCAGGTGGCCTCCATACGGCTCCATCCTGAGTTGGCCACCGTCGCTAGGTTGGAGTGGGCTCCGCGACTCTCGGTCGGGATGCATCGGTCCGCCGTAGCCACTCGCGATCCGCAGATCGGTGCTGAACTGCAGGAGGCCCGTCAGCTCGGCGAAGGCACCGCGGCTCGGTTCGAGGCTCAACGCTCGCGTTCATCTTGGCTACCCGGCATTCGAGCATGGGCACCAGGGCCGTACAGAAGTGCGCTCAGCGCTCGTGCATGTCGCTGCTGAGCGTCTGCTTGAGGTCGACGATCGGCGTCCCGTCCACGGCTTCCAGGTTGCGCACCTGAATCCGGATGCCGTCGATCGAGAGGATCCCCACTCGGTGCAGCCCGATCGGGTTGGGGCGGTCGGGCGAGCGCGTGGTGAACACGCCCTGTTGTGCTCGCGACGTGTCGCCGCGGGGATGTACGCGCAGGACGTTGCGCCGGGCGTGGTGGAGCCACGTGAGCACGATTATCTCGTCGCCGGGGTGGAGACCTTCCGGGCCCTCGAGAACCGCGGGCGCGAAGCCCGGCCACGCGTCCGGCGCCCCCTCGTCGCCCTGCTTCGGGACCGACGCAAGATCGGCCAGCGGAGACTCGACCGTCCCGATCTGGGTGAGCTCGAAGCGCGGTTCGTCCACATTGGCACCTCCCCGGTCAGCTCCTGTTCTCGTCTCTGAAGAACCCTCCGGCACTGCGGTGGTCTTCATCGGGGAGCTTCTGAGAGCGACGTGGACAGCCCGAAGTGTGAGAACAGCGCGGGCGACGCGAACGCGATGATCTCCTTGACGCGCTCGCCCTCGAGGGCGAGGACCTCGATCGAGGTCGGGAGGTAGACGCCCCCGGCGCGCCGCATGTACCAGCCGACCGCCGGCTGGCCGCTCGCGCGCGTGCGCACGTGGCGCAGTGGCGGCCTCCCGGTCGAGACGATGAAGTCGATGACGCTCTCGCGTCCGCTCCACCAGTGCGGGAACGGCGGCATCGCGAAGCTCACGTCCTCTGCGAGCACTGCGACCATCAGGTCGACGTCCCGGCTCTCCCAGGCCGCGACGTAGCGCTCGACGAGCCCGCGCAGCTTGGCATCGCCGAGCGAGCGAAGCGTTTGCTGCTGGCTCGAATCCGGCAGTGCGTCGTCCAACGTCTTACGGGCGCGCTGGAGTGCGCTGTTCACAGAAGCCGCGGTGGTGCCGAGCGACTGCGCGACCTCGCGGGCCGAGAAGCCGAGCACCTCGCGCAGGATCAAGACAGCCCGCTGACGCGCGGGCAGCTGTTGGAGCGCCGCGATGAACGCAAGCTCGACGCTCTCGCGCTGCTCGTAGCGCGACTCGGGTGCGGCGTAGCCGTCCTCGATGCCCAGGTGCTCATCCGGATAGGGCTCGATCCAGACCGACTCGACAAGCGGTCTGCCCGGGCCGTCTGTCGACTTCGACGGCTGCGCGCCGTCCAGCCGAACGACCCGCGTCTGTCGCTTCGCGATCAGGTCCAGGCTCGCGTTCGTCGCGATCCTGTAGAGCCACGGCCGGAGCGGCCGGCCGGCCTCGAACCCGGCGAGCCCGCGCCAGGCTCGAAGCATCGTCTCCTGGAGTGCGTCCTCGGCATCGTGCAGCGAGCCGAGCATGCGGTAGCAGTGAGCGTGGAGCTCATGCCGACGGGGCTCGAACAACGCGCGAAAGGCGTCCTCGTCGCCGCGCCGCGCCGCCTCGAGCACGCGCGGGTCGGGTGCGTCAGCGACGATCAAGTAGGAACCCCTCCAGCACCGGCGCGAGCAGCTTCATCGAGATTGTGGCTCTGACGGGCGAGCGTGAGCCGTTCCGCGTTCGGCATGAGCCCGGCGAGCGCGTCAGCCGCCAGGCGGAGCGAGGCTGGGCTCTTTCCGCCGTCGATGACGAGCGTCGGCGTTGCGATCGACGCCCAGGGCTCGCGTGTGAGCGGTTTGCCGTGGACCGTGGCACCCATCACCGCGTAGTCGTACGGGAGCGTGTGCGCCACCGCCTCGAGGTCTCTCCAGATCGGTCGCACGACGCGGAGGAGGCCGACGAGCGCGCGCGGTACGCCCATCCCCTCGCGCATGAAGTAACCGGCCGTCGCTCCCCGGTTCCGCGATGCCGCGAGGGCGCGGAGCCGGGGCCCGAAGTCCGGCGCGGGCAGGTGGCCGCTCGCATCGACGCTAAATGGCGGCTGGTAGACGACCGCCCGATCGATCGGCACGCCGGCCGCCGCCGCGCGGAGGGCGAGCACGCCGCCGGACGACATCCCGAACGTGTGCGCCGACCCGCCGGCCGCCTGAACGAGCGCATACAGGTCATCGATCTCCCGTTCGACCGCGTACGTCAGCGCGTCGCCGCTGTCGCCCCGCCCGCGCCGATCGTAGGAGATGACGCGGAACCGTGGCGCGAGCAGCTCGAAGAGCTGCACCCAGGTCTTGTAGCGGCGGAAGCTGAACGCGCCGCCGACGAGGATCAGTGCCGGCCCGTCGCCGGCACAGTCGTAGGCGATCGCCGTTCCGTCTGCCGACCGTACGGCCCTGTAGCCGCTCATGCGGCCACGGGGCGGTAGGTGAGATCGACGACGCCGGTCGAGAACGTGCTCGAGTCGACGAGCTCGAGCGACACAGCAGGTGTGCCGTTCTCGAACAGCTTCGAGCCGGATCCGACGACGAGTGGATGAACGAGCAGCCGTAGCTCGTCGACGAGTTCCTTCTCGAGCAGCGACCGCACGAGCGTGGCGCTCCCCGACATGCCGATGTTCTTGCCGGGCTGCGCCTTGAGCGCCGCAACCGCCTCGGCGAGGTCGCCCTCGAGGAGGGTCGAGTTCTGCCAGTCGACCTGGTCGAGCGTCGTCGAGACGACGACCTTCGGCGTCTCGTTCATCGCCGTCGCCATGGGGTTCACGGCCGCGTCCTGGTGTGGCCAGAAGGCCGACCATTCCTCGTATGTCCGGCGACCGAGGAGGAACGTATCGCTGGCCGCGACCGCCTCGCCGACCACGGCCCCCATCTCGTCGTTGAAGTAGGGGAAGTGCCAGTTCTGCGGCGCTTCGACGACCCCGTCGAGCGAGATAAAAAACGATGCGGTGAGCCTTCTCATTGGAGCCTCCTGAGCCGGGGGTACCTGTCATCGGGTACTACCGGCGCTCACCGCGAAACTCATCGCCGACGATCTGATCGGCGTGCGGCCGCCAGACGGTGCAATCCGTCAGAGTCTGCACCGCTGCCGAGGCGAACACGGCAGCTGAAGAAGGAGCATCGACGACCGTCGCGGTGAGCACCACGACGCTCGCAGCATCGGCCTCGCCTACGCCGAGCGAGGCGCTGACCGCCGGGCGGTATTCCCTCACGGTTTCGCGCGCCGACAGTTGCCTCTTGCCCGAGAAGTGCCTGCAAATGACCGCCTCCTCGACCCCCTCCACAACGCTCTCCTGGGCTGGCGTCCGAAAAGGCAACAAGGAGGCGAAGTTGCAGGGTCAAGCCCTCTGACGAGCTCGAACCGTCGACCCCCTCCTTACCATCCTGGGACGGCGCGGGAAGCGCGGGCACGACCGGGGCACGGCGGCCACGAATGCGCCGCAAACCGAAGGGTGCCAATGCCGAGGAGTGACCCGCGCATGGGCGCGCTCGTGGCCACGGTGATGTTCACACCGCGTTCCCACGGACTGGTGCACCTTCTGGCAACGCCCACGACGCGACCGGCGCAGTAAAGCATCGTCCGGCCTACTCGCAGCCTCCTCGTCGAGATGCATTCCCGCACGCTGGCGCACGCAAATGCCTTCTCGCCGGGCGCTCGGACCCTGTCGGCATGGTGGACAGGCTTACCCGCTTCTCGGACGCTTCCCGTCAGTCGGGAGCAGTCGTTCGCAGAATCATGATGAAGTCGGGCGCGAGGACGACGTGGGAGGGGACCGACGCCACGTCTGGCGGCACCGGACCCCCGCCGTTCGACGGGAGCCCGGTGCGGTCTCTCGCTAATACGCCGTGACTGTCGCGCGCATCCAGGGATGGATCAGGCACAGGAACTTGTGCTCG
>Ga0075419_10001084_pt1 | contig 17645 bp, 12 predicted proteins | sample SoiMetdeltSBSDD3_FD_76900 | JGI IMG/M metagenome (GOLD analysis project Ga0075419, IMG submission 76900) | Bulk soil microbial communities from a Populus tree surrounding site in Tennessee, USA - Soil MetaG P. deltoides SBSDD3 | ecosystem: Environmental > Terrestrial > Soil > Tree plantation... | reverse complement strand
GTTTCTTTTCCCAGATACCTGATGTACATATCGAAGACCTCATTATCAAGAAACATCTTGAAAGGTATCTTATCATCCACTTTGTATTTTGAAAAATCAATATTACGTGCATAATACATGGCGCTTAACACATCCTGTACACAATCCGGCACTTTGAATACGCCACTGTTGGTGACAGCGGTATTGGCCGTGCGATTGAAAGTGATTGTTTCATATTTTTTGTAACCACCTTCATCCACGTTGCGAATGAATTTTAAGGGCTGTAATGTAGCGGTATCAAAATAGGTTTCATACTTGTCTCTCACCTTGTAGATCCAATCATATGATGATTTTGTTTTTCCATCACCCACCACATGATACACCGGTTTATTGGCAAACGTTTCAAGTGTAGTGGTAAATGTGGCTGTGCCCGCATGAATATAGGTGCCGACCACAGAATAAAACACATGAAATGTTACCTGTTCGCCTGCCTGGAATGCCGTGTTGGTGATCCCGCAAAATTCATCTTTCACAGTCGTTGTTGCCTGGGGTACAGGGGCCGGACCTATCTTTTTTTCGTCTCCGTTAAAGAACACAAGCCAGATACTGATTGCCGATATTGAATTACGAAACCTCATTCCTTTTAAAAAATTTTATTCCAAGTATTAATAAGCTGCCGATCGCTGCCGGTACTACTAAATTAAGGAACCAAATGGTGGTGGTCACAAAGCCGATACCCAGTGTATTCACTGTAAAAATTGTAAAAATTTCTGTGGTAACATACGCTTTTTTCACCACTTCAAACAACTCGATAGTTGGCGTAATAGCCATTACAAAAAAAACAATTGATGTGGCCCAGAACCCCTGCCACCAGTTTATTTCAACACCAAAAAAATGAAACAATAAAAAATATTGCGTGGCAAAAACGACATAACGCAACATTGATATAGACAACAAACGAAGCAGCAACGTTGTATCAGCCTTTTCCAATTCGTTTATCAGCCAAATGTATTTTTTTATTGCGGGTATCCTGTCAATCCATTTGACCAGCCATCCTATTCTTAAATATAAAACTGTTAAAAAAAAGAAACCAGCGAGACCAATTACCAGCCCGAAGCTTTTTATCCATTCCAGCCATAGAGGAAATATTACCTTATCAATCTCGGGTTTCAGTATCATTAATCCCATTACGCCAAAAAAAACAGTAATGATCAGTTGACTGATGCTGCCAAGGATGGTGAGCGAAATAACCCGTAACCTGTTTCCTTCATCCATATAAAGAACCCTTCCTAAATACTCCCCGGTGCGGTTAGGTGTGGTGACGGAAAAAGAAACGCCGGAAAAAACAGCCCTTAAGGATTTGGCGAAACTGACCGGCTGTACATTTTGCACGGATATTTTCCATTTCAATGCTTCTAATGACCAGTTTACAAACATCAGGATAAAAACCAGTATGAAATTGATGACTCTTGTATCAGTAAAGGACGCTTTTACACCGATCCACGATTCCTCAAGATGTGGCTGATCTCTTATTTGCCTGTAAACAGAATAGGATAACCAAACAAAGAGTAAGGGGCCAAGAACATAATTGAGAAAGATTTTGATATTTTTATACCGTTGATTTTTCATTGAATCGCTGGACACTGATAGTTCCGCTCTAATAATTCTGTAAAAATACTTTGCCCTTTGCAAAAGCCTCCAAAAATAATTCTTGGAATTGACCCCGGTACTTTATTTATGGGCTATGGAATTATTGAGATCAACAGCAGTGTGATCTGCATAAAAGAAATGAGCGTATTAAAACTTTCTGCGAAAAAGGATAATTATACAAGATTACAACTGATCCATAAAAAAATTGAAGACCTTATTGAGAAGTATCGTCCACATGAGTTTGCCATTGAAGCACCATTTTTTGGAAAAAATGTTCAAAGCATGCTGAAGCTTGGCCGTGCACAAGGTGTAGCAATAGCAGCCGCGATCAGCGCCGGCTTGCCAGTTACCGAATACAGCCCCAAAAAAGTAAAACAGTCAATAACAGGTAATGGCAATGCAGATAAAGACCAGGTGTGGAAGATGCTGCAACGAATGCTTACGTTGAAAGAAATGCCGCAATATTATGATGCAACAGATGCGTTGGCTGTTGCTGTTTGTCATCATTTCCAGGATAAACCTGCGCTAAGATCCAATGGCAAAACAAAAAGCTGGAAAGATTTTATTGCAAAAAATCCTTCCAGGATTATTTAATCGAACCCAGGAATTAAGTTTTGGGCTTGGTAGGTGTTGCCGGTTTTGTTGTGGCTGGTTTAGGATCGGGATCATTGCCAAGAAAAAGTAATTGCTGCGGCAATTCGGTAAGCTTAAGTTCCCTTGCTACGGCAATAAAGATATTATCGATGGCGAATCCCACTTCATAAGTATTCGGCTTCAATACAAGCGTATATTTTTTTCTTGTCAACACTTTCTTATAAGCATCTGAGACCTGCTGATACAGTTTTTGAGAAAGATTGGCCCTCTTTTCATCGGACCTGTTTTGAGCTATCTGTTGCCAGTAGAGGATATTGATCATCGCTTTTTGCCTGTCGTTAACTAGCAAATCCAACACCGCTTTGTTTTTTTTCCCTTGCGCTACCAATGCAGAGTCGGCTTTATAAGTACTATCAAGGCGTGTATATTCTGATTCATTGTAATAACGCAATGCTCCTAAGGTATCACGGTTAAAAATTTCCATAAGGCTATCTACTGCACGATACGCCGGCATGGCCTGCACCATGATATCGAGATCGAACACGCCTACTTTAAATGCAGTTTGCGCCTTTACATTTGCTGAAAGCAACAATAAAAATGAAAACCCGAAAACGAAAGACAATACTTTTTTCATAAACTGAATGTTATTAAAATTTCTTAATACTCAGCCGGTGCATCCGTCACCGGGAAGCCGTGAAAATAAGACTTATCTGATAAGTATAACCAACCGTCAATAATAATTATCTGTAGTCAACCAGTCTATAACGGAAATACTGGCAAATCAAATATTTGAGATGATCTTTTTTTGAATTTCTTCCATCCGGGCTGGAGTAAGTTTTAGCTTTTCGCCAGTGAAATTCAGATCATTTGCAGAATTAATGGGAATAAGGTGGAGGTGTGCATGAGGCACTTCCAATCCTACCACTTCGATGCCACAACGGTTACAATTAAAAGATCTTTCAATAGCTTTTGCAATCGGTTTGGCAAACACCAGCATTTCTGATAAATATTCATCAGGTAGATCAAAAAATTTATCTACTTCGGTCTTTGGAACCACCAAAATATGTCCTTCACGTAAGGGAAAGATATCAAGGAACGCAAAGAACTTTTCATTCTCAGCGATTTTATAAGAAGGAATTTCACCTGCTATGATCTTTGAAAAGATAGTCATACCACCAAAGATTTTAGATTTTAGATTTACGATTGCGGATTTTATATGATGCAACCTGATCGGCATACCTGACACAAATCTAAAATCCGAAATCAAAAATCTAAAATGATATATCAGATAGAAATGTTCTCAACTTTAAACTTCAATACCCCGGCAGGTGCCTGTATCTCCGCCACATCTCCTGCTTTTTTTCCCAGCAATCCTTTACCGATCGGCGAGGTGACCGAGATCTTTCCCGCTTTCAGGTCGGCTTCGTTCTCGCTTACTAATTGATATGTTACCTGTTTTTTAGTATTAAGATTTGTAAGCGTTACTTTGGTAAGAACAGATACCTTACTGGTATCAATAGTGTTTTCATCAATAACCCTTGTGTTGGCAATAATACCTTCGAACTGTGCGATCCTGGCTTCGAGCAAACCCTGCGCTTCTTTAGCCGCATCGTATTCAGCGTTTTCTTTCAAGTCACCTTTTTCTTTTGCTTCCGCGATTGCCTTAGATGCAGCCGGCCTGTCAACAGATTTCATTCGCTGCAGGTCCGCTTTCATTTGTTCAAACGTTTCCTTGGTCACGTAATTTAAAACACTCATAGGTCCTCCTTTTCGAAAAAAGAAAAAAATAACAACGCCTCAGTGTTTGCTGAAGCGTTGCATTTATGTACTTACAAATATAGAAAAATCTTTATTCCGTCCTTGAGAACAATAAGATTTTCTCAGGGTTCTACAAATTCATAATACCTGTCGCGGCCTATACTGAACTCAACAGCCTTAATGCGTTTCCAGTTATCCTTAAAATTAAAATTATCAAAGCGCCAGTTGATCACTTTGTTACGATTGAAATCAGCAACATATATTTCGAGGTACTTTAGCCGGCCTGAACCGTAGTCCTCGTCATTATCGTATTGCCACCTTGTATAAAAATCCGACTTCCAGTACCCTGAAAGTGTATCCTGGCCATTGACATAAGTAGCCGCTCCGCTTTCAAAAAAAGTGAAGACGCCATCTTCATATCCGGTTTGAAAATAATCACGGCCAAATAATTCTTTTTTGTAGGAAACATTAAGTTTCCATTCACCAGTAAGGTGTTCCTCGATCTGTTTTCCGCAGGAAAATAAAAACAATGCTGAGGTGGTGATGATGAGTAGAGTTCGTGTCATAATACAATTGGTTTGATGGTAAAACACGAATAATTATGCCATAAAGTTTTAAAGAAGTCCCAATTTCTGAAGAAGCACTTCACTCATTTTATAATATGCCTCATGGCTATAACCGGCAATATGGGGAGTAATGATAACATCAGGCCGATCGAGTAACCAATCGAATGTTGATTTTTCTTCTTCGGTATAAGAAGATAGCATTTCATTTTCCAATACATCAAGACCCGCACCTGAAATCAAATTATTGATCAAGGCATCCTTTAAATCCCGTGTGTTTACAATCTTCCCTCGGGAAGTATTTATTATCCAAGGTTTTTTTTGCAATGACTGAAAGAAATCCTTGTTAGCCATGTGGTGTGTTTCATCTGTAAGGGGCACATGGAAACTTATCACATCGGCATAACGGAAAAGATGTTCGAGGCTTGCTTCTCTTATATAATCTTTACTGAAATCGAATTTGTATTTGTCATAAGCAAGCACCGTTACATGAAATGATTTTAAAAGTTTTGCCAGCGCACTCCCGCAATTGCCATAGCCAATGATGCCAACAGTTTTATCGGAAAGTTCGGCACTCCTGTTTTCTTCACGCAGCCATTTGCCTTCCTTCAATTCTTTTTGTACTGAATGAATTTTGTTCATCAATCCAAGTATCAATGCTAAACTGTGTTCCGCTACGGCATTCCTGTTTCCTTCGGGACTGCTGATGCATAGTATTCCCTTGCTTTCGGCATAATCAACATCTATTAATTCCATGCCGCTGCCCAATCTCCCGATCCATTTTAAATTAACAGCCTTGTCAATTAATCGCTGATCGATCTTTATTCGTGTGGTTACCACGAGCCCGGTTGCGTCATGAATAATACCCGAAAGCTCATCATATGATATAGTTGGCGAATAAAGCACCTCAAAACCTTTTTTAGTAAGTTGTTCTGATAAAGTAACGTGTGCCTTTGCCGTAATAATTACTTTACTCATCTATCGTTTTAATTTAAAACTCAGCTCCCCAAATTGCTTTACTGATAATTGTTCAGCTCTTTTATTAAAAATTTCTTCTTTTAACACGTGTTGTTCAAAAAGATCTTTCACTGCATTTCGCAACGTTTTTCTTCTTTGGTTAAATGCCGCTTTCACTAATCTGAAAAGAGACGCTTCATCTTTCATATCGATATGTTTTTCCAACGGCAATAACCTGATGACAGCGCTTTTTACTTTTGGCGGCGGATGAAAAGACCTTTCCTGCACTTCAAATAAATATTCTACTTTAAAAAAAGCCTGTACCAAAACACTGGTAACACCATAAATCTTATTTCCTTCTTTTGCCGCCACTCGTTGTGCCACTTCTTTTTGAAACATTCCGACTACCTGTTCAACATTTTCTTTCCATTCCAATATTTTGAACAATATCTGTGTAGAAATGTTGTAAGGAAAATTCCCCGTTATAGAGAATTTCCCTTCAAAGGGCTTGTCCATGTCCAGAAAACTTTGATGGATCAGCTTGCCCTTTAATGCGCCATAAGTATTGAGTAAGTAATCTACTTTTTCGCTGTCCAACTCTACCGCTTTAAAATCAATTGCAGGTAGTTCAAGAAGGTATTTTGTTAATGCCCCGCCCCCCGGTCCGATCTCCAGCAATTTTTGATGCGGGTATTGTTGTATAGCAGTAACAATTTTTTTACTGATATTCTCATCTTTTAAAAAATGCTGCCCCAGGGATTTCTTTAGCGTATACATCGTTTGCAAATGTACTGGCTTGCTGTTTTAAAAATTTTCTAAATAAAAAAACCTCCCTGCAGCAAGGGAGGCTTTGATCGAAAAACAATTACGAAAACCTGCTATTCCAAAACAACAAAACGACTGGTAAATGTTTCCTGGTTTATTTGCACCAGGGCATTGTACATGCCGGGTCGCCAGTTTGTATTTGTTGGAATTGTAAATACATTCATTCCTTTTCTCAGCGTTTCGTTCATGATCATTACTGAACGTCCCTGCATGTCGAAGAATAATATTTTGGCCTGAGTATCGGAAGGAGAATTTATCGTTACCTGGAATTTTTCTCTTACAGGATTTGGCGCTATCGTGATACCTGGCTTAAACGCCTGCTTTACATTCGTCCTTAATACACGGCTGTAAGTATAACTTCCATCATCGTTGATCATTTTGATCCGGAAATCTATATAGGAAGCGGTAGTAAGCGGTACAATATAAGTGAATCCATAAGCAGCCTGGTCATGCAGCTCAGTTTTTGCAGACACCGTTCCGATTTCGGTAAACATGCCGCCATCGTTACTTACTTCTACAACAAAAGATTTTGCAAGTGAATTATTTTGTATCACCCAGTTAAGATCTGCTTTCCTATTGCCTGAACTGTACGTACCCGAGAACGATTGGAATCGTGCGGCAAGCACATTACAGGTTGTATCTCGTGTAATGATTATTGTGTCTGTAGCATAAGGATTACAGCCGGCCATCAATCGTTGTGTTACAATATATGTTCCGGGTTGGTTTACTTCTATCCACATGCCGGTAGGATCTGTATATATAATATTACCTCCTATTGTTTCCCATGTGTAGACAGAGGATGGGTGCGGATTTTGAACGGCAATAACACTGGTGATAGTATCAGCCATTCCGCAAAAGATCGGAACTTCGGCGGCTAAGTTAGCCCTTGGGGCAAGAAACAAGTTAATAGGAGCGATAAAGTCTTTTAACTCCGAAGTGAATGAGGACGAAGCCCTGGTTTTTACAACAAGACGGTTAAATGGCGTACCACAAACGTCGCCTCCTAATAAGCTCACTGGGTCAAGACCCAGCTTGGATAAGTTCACAGAAAATTCCATGAACTGGTCTTTCGTATAGTTTACAGCAAGACTATTGTCCTGCAATACCAATTGAAACGGCCCTGCCCAGGTATTGTTGCCACTACCTAAGCCTGTATAGAAGGCACCTGCAGTTTTAGGTAAAATACTTGCATAGCCGTAAACTGCTCCTGTAGTAGCGCCATCAAATTGTCCTGACCAGTTAAATTGAGCAGGTGTAATTGCCAGCATGGATTGGTGAACCCAGATACGGGCTTCAATATTTGTCAATGTCGAACTCTGGTATTGCCCGGTGAAAATGATATCTCCCGCTTTTGTAACGTTACCGGCCGCATCCAATTGCCAGCTTGTATGACCGGCATCAGGTCCATAACCATAGAATTTGCCGGTAGGTACATCATAATAAATATCGGTTTGGTACATTTCAAAGTCAAAATACCTGTTACCGGTTGTGTTATCGAGTGATATGCCACCAAACATCCATAATGAGTCTGTAGTGGTAGGTCCTGCACGTCTTACATGCATGAACACATCGAGAATATCGTTTTTATCAGGGATACCCTGGATACCACCGGTCCAATCGGCAGGGCTCATACCGTTCTTATCAGAACCAGCAGTAAATACCGAGGAGTCATTGCCATGATGGTCTCTAACAAAAATTGCATCCAGCCATAGCCTGTTATTGACAACAGTGAATTTTGGTCTGCTCATGGAACGATATACGGGGGTCATTCGTATAGGCCAGGGCGATGCGTCACTTAAGTAACTTGCAACAACTGCTGCAGCACCTGTAGTATCGATCACGAAATTACCTGTACCTGCCGTACCATTATTGAACCAATCATCATTACCACTCTGTACGAAACCATTGAAGTAGTTTGCACGTAAATCGGCATCTACACCAAAAGCTGCTTTGATGATCGGTGTGGTTATTTGGGATGAGCCAACAGTTGAGACAAAAACCACCCCCAATAAAATGAGTAAAATTTGTTTCATAAGCACATAGATTAAAACCACAAAATCGGACACACCTCGTAGGAGCAGGAAGAGAAAGGGTGGATAGTCAATGTCTTTCCTGCATCCAAATTTCTATTAGCGTTGAACAAGACGAATTGTTTCAATTGCTGAATAATGACATGAGCCATCACTCATCACACAACCAACACGGTAATAGATAAAACCAGGAAACACGCCTTCGTCTTTCCATGTGAATTTAGTTGCATTATTACAGGCAGGCTCATTGATCACATCATAATATTCACCATCATACGATCTTTCGATCCTGAAGTTGGCAACACCTGCCGGTGTATTAATACCCCAGCTTAGTACCACATTCTTTTTTGTTTGAGGGTGAATACGGAAATAAGTGAATTCATGATCTGCATCAGCTTTTACAGAAGCAGAAGCTGAATTGCTAACTCCTTCATTGTTACTTGAAAAAGTGAAGCCGGTAAATGCAATAAATGCAACGGCAAATACAAAAAGCTTTTTCATAAGGTAGAATTTTTAATGATATAAATGTAGATGACTGTTAAAGGTTCTACAAGGAACAAATACTGGTAAAATACACTCCGCTTTTGATTTACAGTTTTTACACCCGGGTATCTTTTCTTCTACGTAAGGCTACCAGGAAAAAACCCCCCTTGTAAAAAGGGGGGCATAAAACAATTTAAGGGGGCTTATCAAAAACCTAATATCGCTTAATGATCTTTCTGTTTATGGAATGGCTGCCTGCACTAATTTTCAGTATATAAAACCCTGCCGGAAGGTTATCGGTATTTGTAATTAAAATTTTATTGATCCCTTTTACCAAATTATAATTTACCGTTTTCAAAGTATGCTGGTATTGATCAAGAATTTGAACGGTCACTATGCCCTCATCCCCAGATACCAGGTCAAACTTGACTTCAGATTTAAATGGATTAATTAATGACTCGATCTGTAAGCCAGCTTTATCACCTATCAATTGGATAACTTTAGAATATTTCGTCTTATTGCTTTGGGTTTTCACCGCTTTAATCCGATACCAGGAAACGGTATTATCTAACGGTTCAAAGTCCTTATATGTATAATTATTTGATTCGGCTCCCGGATTGCTAAAGCCATGGATCTCTCCAATTGTTATGAACCTACTACCATCTTTACTCTTTTGGATCTCGTACCTTACTGGTTCTTCCTCCTTCGAAGTAGTCCAGTAAAGAATACCCTGGTTGTTTTCAACTCTGCCTCTTAATGAAAGTATGTCAACACCAAGTAAGAAATTACATGGATCAACCGTCAGCGTAACTGTAGCGTTGGCAGAAAAACTACAACTCGAGTTCGACAAATTTGGAGCGGTACTAGCCACAACAACCCTGTACTGACTTCCGCTGTCCGGAGCGTAAGCAATGAATGTTGGATAATCAACAGAATATTCCCAGGCTGATCCGCTCCATGTCGGAGTCATTGGACCACCAGAAACACCAGTCGATGTCCAGGTAGCGCCATTATCGGTACTCTTTTCCCATGTATAATAAACATAGTTGTCGTAATATGAAGAAACGATCGCTCCTATATCAACAGTGTTACTATCACAAACAAACGGATTTGGACCTGGTGTTACTGTAACGTCCGGACTACAGGTAGCCAGAACAATATCGTCAATTGCCCAGTCATTACCACCTCCGCCGGGGGCGTTGTTACGGATCAGTAATTCTAGGCTGGTTTCAGACGGGCCGGTTTTGTATACAAAGCCCCGCTTTACCCATGAATTTACAGAGTCAGAAGCCTGCTGAGTAATTCCAGCACCAGTACCTGTATAATATATATTCCCCGTCGTGTAATAATCTTGTCCGTTTATCTGAAAAGCCAGGTTGGGTGGTACACCTGAAGAATCATTTGTAGCAAATGGTATATAACCGGCATTTGAGTGGTTCCTGCCCACAGAATCACAACCACACTTATAACATACATTTCTTATCCACGCCGAGATCTCATAATAAGTATTAGGACACAGATTAGTAATGGAAGATCGGATTGCGGTGTCTGTTTTATATGCAGCATTAACGACCAACATGTATCCGCATGGATTGGTAGCGCTTACTGGTTGGGTAGTATCACAAGGAGGGTTTCCTTTTGCAGTATTCGTGGCACCAGTGTGATCACCAACGATATCCCAAACCGAGAATGTCCTGAAACCCGCAATTGGTTTGGCTATGGCGTTATTAGTAGTATAAGTCGAACTGGTGTTATTAGCAATGCCGTAATAATAGTCATTCGGTCCGGCTCCACCAGTATTGAAAATAGAATAACTGTAACCGGGCACAGCTGTTGACGTACCCCTGTTCCTTGGTACCGCTGCTGTTCCGAATGTTCCGTTCGTTTCAATTCCTACCTGGTTGGTGGCTGAAAGAGAGCTTGAACATAAGCCCGGACTGGCATACACTACGAGGCTATCATTCTTAAAGCTCACCATTTTCATATTAGCACCATCTTTATAAGTGAAGCTTCCTCCTCCCCAGTTTATTTTTTCGTTATACGCCGCATAGACCTGCACCCGGTACGTGGCCATAATGATACAGGTACCACCGTAGAATGAAGGTCGCGAACTATTCGAGAGTGAGCCCCGGTATGCAACCGAAGCAGTTGGCCCCATATTGATCTGGATAAGTGTATCGGAACCGCTTACAGAATAAAATCCCGCATCAGTATCCCTCGAATCAGTAAATGATTTATAAATCTTGCCTTCATTAGTTTGAGTTGCGATCGTTCCGGAAATAAAGGTATATCCTTTGTTTGCTTTAAGCGTATCAAAGAATGCAAGACTATCCACCGTACCCGATCTCACGACAAACGTTGCTCTTATTTCTAAGATGTCGCCAGGTTCTACACCACCACCCGTTGCGAGCTTTGTTACATTGATATAACTCTTACTATAATCGATACTTGCTGAAGACGAAGTACCGGGATTTGTAACGCAGATATTGAAATTCCAACCTGTGCCGGGTGTAGAGGTATTCGGCGAATAAATCCTGACATAATACGTGTTACCTACCGTTAAACCGGTACCCGGTGCTAACAGACTGGTACCACTCACACAAGCGACCTCAGTGAACGATCCACATGCTCCTGAAAATAACTGTATATATGACGTACATACACTGGAACCAACACTGTTTAAGGTAATTGTTGGGAATGCAGATGTTGCAGTAAACATGTACCAAACATCTGCGCCGGGCGTGCCGGAGCATGTACTGGCCACCGACGGGCTGGATACGGTTGCTCCCGCCAATGTTCCTGCTGTGGCCGAACAAGATGTTCCCGGAGTTAAAACTATTGCACCTGCACAATTATCGTTAGAGGGTGCGGCATTTGGCGAAGGGTCCGTTACACAAATATTAAAAGCGAAATCAAAACCTGAATTACTTGTAGTTACTCTAATATAATACGTGGCACCAACTGTAAGACAGGTTGGGCTTATGGTTGATGTGGCTCCTGAACCGCATGCTATCGATGTTAGCGATCCGCAAGTACCGGAAAAGAGTTCAACTCTTTGTCTACTACTTCCACTGGTGGATGTAATAGTTGGATTTGGGGATTGTGCAACAAACCTGTACCAAACATCCTGATTTGTGGAACCACTACAACCCGGAAGGCCGGTTGCTGCTGTATAGGTTGAACCTGTGGTGTTTCCTGCTGTCGTAACACAACTTGTACCCGATGTCAATAATGTTGCAGCGTCGCAGGCATCATTGACAACTCCAGCATGTGTGACACAAATATCAAAACTGGCCGCTGTGCCACTACCTGATGGATCCGTTCCCATATTTGAAACACGAATTCGGTATGTGGTACCCACAGTTAATCCCGTTTGAGTGATGGTAGTAGTTCCGCACACAGGTGCTCCTAAGGCAGCACATGCATTGGAATAAATCTGTATACGCGGGGCCGTTATGTTAGCGCCTAAGTTACTAAGCGTAACCGTTTGCGAAGTCGCTGCTGCGACAAATGAATACCATACGTCATAGTATGTGCCTGCAGCAAAACATCCCAGAGCTGTTGCACCATTTGCTGTTGCCAGGTTTAATGAACCCGTAGTGTTGACGCATGATGTATACGAAGTAATACTTGTTGCGCTTGCACATTCATTGTTTGTGGGTGCAGAATGGGTAACGCATATATTAAAAGTTCCGGATGCATTTGGATCAGTATACACCCGCAAATAATATGTTGTACCAGGTGTTAAGTTAGTAGATACAAGAGTGTTTGTACCACAAGCTACAGATGTCAATGAACCACAGGTCCCCGAAAAAAGCTGTATACGCGGATTAGCAGGCGATGAGGAAAGAGTAATTGTAGTGTTTGCTCCAACGGCTACAAAGCTATACCAAACATCATTTCTGCTTGCCACGCCACATCCGATAGATGAGAGAGAAGTATACGATGCTCCTACTAATGTTCCTGCCGTATTCGAACACGCTGCATTCGATGTTAATGAAATGGCACCGGCGCATTCATCATTTGCCGGAGGAGTATGTGTAATACAAATATTAAAATTAGCTACACCGCCGGCACCGGACGGATTACTGTTAAGATTCGCGACCCTAACATAGTAGGTAGTACCAACTGTCAAACCAGATTGAGTAATGGAAGTAGTGCCACATGAGATGCTGCTCAAGCCAGCACAGGACCCTCCGTAAAGCTGGATCCGCGGATTTGTTATGTTGGCACCAAGACTGCTTAGCGTTATTGTTTCTGTTGTATTAGCTGCCACAAATGAGTACCACACATCGTAATATGTACCCGCTGGAAAACACCCGACAATACTTCCGCTTGCCGATGCATCATTTAATGTACCTGCGGTATTAGTACATGTGGGATTGGAAGTTAAACTTATCGACCCGGAACAATCATCATTTGCAGGAGGGTTATGTGTTACACAGATATTAAAACTACCGGCACTACTATTACTTTGGGTGTAAACACGAACATAGTAAGTTGTTCCGATCGTGAGATTTGTCTGCGTCAGGGTTGAGTTGCCACAAGCAAGAGAAGTAAATGAACCACAACTTCCCGAAAGGAGTTGCACACGAATATTTGAAGGCGCTGAAGAGAGTGTGATGGTTTGTGAAGTTGCCTGTGCCACAAAGGTATACCATACATCATATTTATCAGATGCCCCGCAACCCGGGCTGGGTAAACTAGATGGGTTCCATGTTGCATTAACATTTGTACCTGCCGTATTGATACATGTGGCAGACGATGTCAGTGCAATTGCGCCTGAACATTCATTATTTGCGGGCTGCGCAAAGGAATTAAAGGAAAGAACTATTCCCAGCAGCAAAAAGGCAAAGGTGGCAATAGGATATCGGAAACGTTTCATTTCGTCTTAGGTGCTTTGGTTTTTTCTAGATAATGGATTGCCAACAAAATAAAAATACATACGTAACTATTACAAGAGCGATTGTACTCAAAAAAAATTAGGGCTTTTACGAATAAAATCAGGTATTAATGCTTATAGTGAAATAAAGTTTAATAGATAGCTTAGTCGCTTTAAAATCCAAGAAAAACCATGTTACAAGCTACCAACCGAACTGTCTTGTTGTGCTTTGTATTTATTATGACAAAGCTAACTGTACAGGCACAATCATCCTGTGCCAATGCGCTAACGTTAAATCCATCTACAACCTGCACTGTTACAACCGGTGATCTGCAGGGTGCTACGAACGCTGCACCAACCGGTGCTTGTGGCGGTGCTACTGCTACAACTACGAATGGTGTGTGGTATAAGTTTACGGCCAGCTCATCGAACGCAACTATTACTGTAAACAACCTTGGGTCGAATCTCTCTACTACTACTACATATGTAGAAGTATTAAATGGAACGTGTCCATCGAGTTTTGCTTCAATCGCCTGCCAGGATGTTAGCACTTCGCTTAGCCTATCTTCATTAACGGTCAACACAACATATTATATAAGAATATATGTTACCGGGAGCACTACATCTGGTGGTAATCCAAACAGGAGGGGCTTTGATATTTGTATTGTAAGCTCTCCAAATGATGAGTGCGGCAGCGCGGCATCATTAACTTCAGCCGTTACCTGTACAAATTCTGCCGGGTCATTGCAGATCGCAACGGCTTCCGCAGGCGTGCCTGTTGGATGTGCAAGTGGTGGAACACACTATGATGTTTGGTATAAGTTTGTTGCATCGAGCAATACTCATACTGTTAGTTTAAGCAGTTTAGGTACCAATTTTACCAACCCTGAGATACAACTATATAGCGGTTCCTGCGCATCGTTATCATCCATTGCATGCGGAACAACCTCAATCACATCATCTTCATTAACAAATGGGGCTACATATTATATACGGGTTTCAAATGTTGGCAGTAGCCCTGCAACTAATGGAGGTTTCAATATTTGTGTAACACATCCTGCACCACCGGTAACAGTAGCAGCAGGCCGCATGAACGAGGTTTATCAGCAAACAACACTTTCGGGTTCCGGTGCATTACAATATCCCTGGGAAATTACCTATGGCCCGGATGATAAATTGTGGATCACCGAATCGAGAGGTTATAAAGTTTACCGGATGGATCCTTCTACCGGAACTAAAACAACAGTGCTTGATATATCAATGGGCAGCACATGGCTTCCTTCACCGCTTGATTCTTTGAACGTTCAATTCAATAGTAACTGGCCACAGGGTGGGTTAGCAGGTTTAGCAATTCATCCTAATTTCCTTGATGGATCCGGTCTCTATGATTTTGTTTATATATCTTATGTTCACAGGAATTTAGGTGGAAGTTCACCAACAGGCCTTTACTTTAGAAATAAACTCGTGAGGTTTGCTTATAATTCAGGCACCGGCAGACTAGAATCACCCATAGTATTATGTGATACGTTACCTGGTAGCAACGATCATAACTCACAAAGAATAATTATTGCACCGGTAACTTCAGGCGGTACCAATTATTTATTCTATGCTTCGGGAGATATGGGTTCGGGACAATTCGGCAACCGTACGCGACCACAGAAAGCACAGATACCTGCATCCTATGAAGGGAAAGTGTTACGCTTTAATCTGGTAACAGATGGTGAATCCAATGGTAATGCATGGATCCCTAATGACAATCCTTATAATGCAATGCTTGGTACACAAAGCGCGGTATGGAGTATTGGTATAAGAAACAACCAGGGTTTTGCTTATGATCCTGTGACAAATACTTTATATGGCGCATCACATGGTCCATATAGTGATGATGAAATAAATATATTTCAAGCTTTCAAAAATTATGGACATCCTTTGATTGAAGGATTTGTTGACGGCAACTATAATGGTAATTCAACTTCAGGCACAAACACAAGTATATCTGCGGGAGCTCCATGGACTGACAATAGCGGGATTTCAAGTTGTCCGCCAATAGGCAATGAGGCAACAAACAAGACAACGATCGATGCCAATGGAAATGGTCTTTACAAAGATCCTTTATTCTCCGCATATGCAGCATCACAGGCAACTGTAACCAATATCTGGCAAACGAATCCGGGTAATGCATTGCCTGCACCAGGTTGGCCCACTGAAGCGTGGTCAGGATTGGATATTTATACAAACAAAGTAATTCCCGGATGGAAGAGTTCATTGGTCGCTGCATCGTTAAAATGGGGCCGTCTCGTAAGATTAAGATTAGATGCGACGGGTGCAGCAACAGCACCTAGCAATGCTGTTAGCGACACTGTTACTTATTTTAATAGCCAGAATCGTTTCAGAGATCTTGCTTTTGCTCCCAATGGTAAAGACATTTTTGTGATCATGGATAATTCGTCAACCACATCAGGTCCTGGTTCTGCTAATCCGGTAGTTCCTAACTGTGCCGGTTGCGTACAGAAATATACTTTCCTTGGTTATTATGACAATTCCGGAAAAAGTACTATTCCAACTTCGATTGATGTAACAGACGGTACGGTTAATAGTTGTAATACCGGAACTACGGTAACTATCGATAATACCAACAATTCGTTGTGGGTACCTATTACCGGTCCTGATGGTAATATCATGGCCGAGATATATGCGAATGGAAATAATCTTGGAACAATTACTTCATCTTTCTATAAAAACTCCGGTGCTATCAGGATAGCCAATGCCACACACTACCTTGACAGGAATATTACAATTACACCGCAAACACAACCATCATCTCCGGTGAAGATCAGGCTTTATATTTCCAAAGTTGAATTGGATGACCTGATCGCGGATGCAGGTAGTGGTGTTTTTAGTATTAGCAACCTGCAAATTTTAAAGAACAATGATCCTTGCAGCAGCACTGTAATAGAAGCAACAACGGCAATCCCACCAACCTTTGCAGAAGCGCATGGCGGTAATGGTTATATGTTGCAGGGTGATATTACAAGTTTTTCATCTTTCTATTTCGCAAGCAGCAATTTTACGCTGCCACTTGATTTGATTTCATTTACAGGTCACCTGCAAAATGATAATTCGGTATTGCTGAATTGGAAAACTGAAAATGAGATCAACACCTCGCATTTTGAAGTAGAAAGAAGTACAGATGGCATTCGATTTACCGGAATTGGAAATGTAAACGCCAATGGCCGAAACAACGCCGGCGGATCATTCAATTATTCATTGGCAGATAATGACGCCGTTAATCAATCATCACAAAGATTACATTATCGTTTGAAAATGGTGGATATCGATGGCAGGTTCAAGTACTCCAATATAGTCTCTGTTACAATGCCATTCATAACAGGTAAAATGAGTGTTTCGCCGATTCCTGTTGTCAATGAGATGAAAGTATCGATTGCCGCTCCAACTGATGGAAACGTACAATGGAAGTTGATAGATAATGTGGGAAGAATAATTATGAAAGGAACAGAACACGTTAAAAAAGGTGGCGGAAACAGCTTCTCAATAAATATGAATAGACTTCCTGCCGGAACTTACAACCTAACGGCTACAGGTGCCGGTATTGATCAGAAGGTCAAATTACAGAAGTTGTAAATCAGCCATACCTTATACATCATATAAAAAAAAGCCTGGTAATGCTACCGGGCTTTTTTTGAATACGGATCATTAATACAAGTTAGTTGTAAACCCACAGTAATAATTTCTTCCCGCAGCGGCATTAAAGTAGCGTCCCCCTGCAGCATTGATATCATTGCCAAGACTGTAAACCACATCGAATGCATTATCGATGCCTGCAAAGAACTCCAGTTGATTTTTATTTTTCAATCTTTTTTTCCAACCGATGCGGCCTCCTAATAAGTTGTAGGAAGAGGCGCT
>Ga0075419_10001083_pt1 | contig 17645 bp, 15 predicted proteins | sample SoiMetdeltSBSDD3_FD_76900 | JGI IMG/M metagenome (GOLD analysis project Ga0075419, IMG submission 76900) | Bulk soil microbial communities from a Populus tree surrounding site in Tennessee, USA - Soil MetaG P. deltoides SBSDD3 | ecosystem: Environmental > Terrestrial > Soil > Tree plantation... | reverse complement strand
GGGTCACCGAACGCCTTCACGATCAGCGGCGCGAAGATCGCCATCAAGATCAACAGGATGATCACGATGCCGCCGGCGATCGCGACCTTGTCCCGCTTCAGCCGCATCCACGCGATCTGACCGAGGGACCTGCCCTCGATCTTGCCGACGCCCTCCAGAATCGCGTCCGGCTGCGCGCTGGCAGCACCGGGCTCGACTTCTAATGGCGTTGTCACGTGTTGGTGTCCCCTGCCTGGTGTGGCGGTCATGTGGTGCACAGCGGGATGTGCTGCCGCCCAAACTTGGCGCTCAGCATGCGCCTCAGTCAAACACCGGCAAAGGTGCGTTGCCCAATCGTGATGCGCGAGAAATCCTGCCGTGTCAGGGCGGAGGATCCCACGGATCTGGGGTCAGCGCCGTGTGTCGCCGCCGATTCGCGCAGGGTGAACGGAGTGTCAGCCCTTGCGGCTGAGATAGCCGTACCGGATGCCGGACATTCGGTCCAGCGCCACGTCCGCACCGGTCACCGCGCCGGCCGCCAGCAGCGTGGTGCGGCCCTGCCAGACCGGCAGCACAGGCACGTCGGCGGCGAGCAGCCGCTGCAGCTCGGCGAACGCGTTCTGCCGGTCGGCCAGGCTCTGCCCGCTGGTCTCCTGCTCGATCAGCCGCGCAGCGGCGGCCGAGGTGTAGCCGTTCGCCGGCACACCGCCCGGCCGCAGCACCGGCGTGACGAAGCTGTCACCGTCCGGTATCTCCGCCACCCTGACCTGCTGGAACAGGTCGTACGGCGCGCGTCCGGCGTTGCGGCGGTAGTCCGGCCCGGCCGCCTCCCGCACCGTGACCCGGAACAGGCCGCCGGCCTCCAGCTGGCGCCGTACCTCCTCGGCCTCCCGGCCCGCTGCGGGGTTGTCCGTGCGCGGCGTCCAGCCGAGTGTCAGTGCGACCGGTGCCTTGAGGCCGGCCGAACGCAGCAACGCGGCCGCCTTCACCCGGTCCGGCGCTCCGTAGCTGTCCCGGAACGTGTCGGCGTGGCCCTCGAACCCGGCCGGCAGGATCGAGTACGCCGGGCGGGCGGCGTCGCCGTACACCTTGCGCACCAGCGTCTCCCGGTCGAGCACCTGCGCCACGGCCCGCCGTACCGCGACCTGGCGTGCCGCCGGCGCCTTCAGGTGGAAGGCCCAGTAGCCGACCCTGGAGCTGTCCAGGGTGGTGTTCTGCAACGGTGCCGCTACGGGTACGGCGGCTACGGCCCCGGTGGCGACGTCGGCGGTGCCGGCCCGCAGCGCCTTGAGCAGGGCCGCGCCGTCGGCGACGAACGAGACCTGCACCCGGGCGTTGCGGGCCGGGCGGTAGCCCTTGTAGCCGGCGTACCGCTCGAGCACCAGCGGCACCCCTTCGGCGAACCGCTGCAGCCGGTACGCGCCGCTGCCGACCACATTCGCGGCCGGCAGCACCTGGTCGCTGCCGAACACCTCCTGGTCGACGATCGACGCCGCCGGCGTGGTGAGCGCGTACGGCAGCGTCGCGTCCGGTCGCCGCAGCGTGAACACCACGGTGACCTCGTCCGGCGTCTCCACCGACTTCACAGCGGCGAACAGCGCTGCCGCGCGCCGCGCGCCGGGTACCGTCCGCAGCCGGTCGATGCTGTACTTCACGTCCGCAGCGGTCAGCTCGTGCCCGTTGTGAAAGGTCAGGCCGGGTCGCACGGTGCAGGTGTACGTCGTGGGTGTGTCGAACTGGCAGTCCGCGGCGTCCGGGACCGGGGTGGTCTCCTTCGGCGGGATCGTCAGCAGGGTCTGGTAGATGTTCGGCAGCAGCGCCCGGGCACCCGGGTCCGCGGCCACCGCCGGGTCCAACGCCCGCGGCCGCTGGATCGTCACCGCCCTGATCACCGGGTCGCCGGTCTGGTCGACGGTTCCGCTCGCGTTCTTCTCGCATCCCCCGGCCGCGACGCCCACACAGGTGACGACAGCGGCGGCCAGCAGTGGTCTCGACCTGCTCACCGCCCCAGTCCACCACGGACGGAGTCCACTGAGGAGGTCGCGAGTTCCCGCAGCGTGTCCGGTGTGAGCCGGGTCAGCGACTCGACCTCGATCCGGCGCGGGGCCGGCGGGATGGGCACGTGTTGCGGGATCGCGAGTACCAGGGCGCCCGACGCGTTCCCGGCGTTCGCACCGGGCGGCGAGTCCTCCATGACGATGCAGCGGACCGGGTCGGCGCCGAGCATCCGGGCCGCGGTAAGGTACGGCTCCGGGTGCGGCTTGCCGTGCGTCACCTCGTCGCCGGCGACGCTGACCGTGAACACGTCCGGCGGGCAGTGCGACAGCACCGCGTCCACCATCGACCGGTACGACGCCGACACCAACGCACACGGGATCCCGGCACCGTTCAGCGCGCCGAGCAGCTCGAGCGCGCCGGGCTGGAACTCCACGCCGGCCTTCAGCCCGCGGATCACCTCCCCGTGCACCTCGGCGGCCAGGTCCGTCCGGCTGATCGCACCCTCGGGCAGCCGGGCCATCCAAACCTCGACCGCGGCGTTCAGGTCGCTGCCGATCAGCGTCTTGCAGTCGTCAACCGTCCAGCGACCACCGAGCCCGGTGATGATCTCGATCTCGGCCCGCCACCACACCGGTTCGGTGTCGACCAGCGTGCCGTCCATGTCCCACAGAACGGCGTCCAGCGTCATGAGGCGTTGAAGTACTTCGCCTCGGGGTGATGCACGATCAGCGCGTCCGTCGACTGCTCCGGGTGCAGCTGCAGCTCCTCGGACAGCTCGACGCCGATCCGCTCCGGCTTCAGCAGGTCGACCAGCTTGGCCCGGTCCTCCAGATCCGGGCAGGCCGGGTATCCGAAGGAGTACCGCGACCCGCGGTAGGCCTGGTCACGCAGCATCCCGTCGAGGTCGCCGTCCTGCTTGTCGAAGCCGAGCTCGTCGCGGACCCGGGCATGCCAGTACTCGGCCAGCGCCTCGGTGAGCTGCACCGACAACCCGTGCAGCTCGAGGTACTCGCGGTACGCGTTCTTCGCGAACAGCTCGCCGGTCACGTCCGCGACCCGCGGACCCATCGTCACCAGGTGGAACGCGATCACGTCCAGCTCGCCGGAGCTCTTCGGCCGGAAGAAGTCCGCCATGCACAGGAACCGGTCCCGGCGCTGCCGCGGGAACTCGAACCGGTGCAGCTCCTTCGCGTGATCGGCAGGGTCGAGCACGACGATCGTGTTCTGCTCCGAGTAGCACGGCCAGTACCCGTACACCACCGCTGCCTCGAGCACGTTGTCGGTCTTCACCCGGTCCAGCCACATCCGCAGGCGCGGTCGGCCCTCGGTCTCCACCAGCTCGTCGTACGACGGCCCGTCGCCGCGGCTGCCGCGCAGGCCCCACTGGCCCAGGAAGGTGGCCCGCTCGTCCAGGTACCCGGCGTAGTCCGTGAGCGGGATGCCCTTGACGATCCGGTCGCCCCAGAACGGCGGCGCCGGGATGTCGTTGTCCAGGGCAACGTCCGACCGGTCCGGGATCTCCTCCGCCGGTCGGTCCAGCACGCTGGTCGTGGACCTGACCCGGCGCTCCCTGCGCGCCGGCAGCTCGGCGCCGGGGACGCCCTTCTTGACCGCCATCACCGCGTCCATCAGCCGGAGGCCCTCGAACGCGTCCCGGGCGTAGCGGACCTCGCCCTTGAACAACCCGCCCAGGTCCTGCTCGACGTACGCGCGGGTGAGCGCGGCACCGCCGAGCAGCACCGGCCACTTCTCCGCCAGGCCGCGCTGGTTGATCTCCTCCAGGTTCTCCTTCATCACCACGGTGGACTTCACCAACAGGCCGGACATCCCGATCGCGTCGGCGCGGTTCTCCTCGGCAGCGTCGATGATCGCGTTGACCGGCTGCTTGATACCGATGTTGACCACGGTGTAGCCGTTGTTGGTCAGGATGATGTCGACCAGGTTCTTGCCGATGTCGTGAACGTCGCCCTTGACGGTGGCGAGCACGATCGTGCCCTTGCCCTCGTCGTCGGTCTTCTCGATGTGCGGCTCCAGGTGCGCGACGCAGGTCTTCATCACCTCGGCGGACTGCAGCACGAACGGCAGCTGCATCTGGCCGGAGCCGAACAGCTCACCGACCACCTTCATGCCGGCCAGCAGGTCGTCGTTGATGATCTGCAGCGCGGGCTTCCCGGCGGCCAGCGACTCGTCCAGGTCGGCCTCGACACCGTTGCGCTCGCCGTCGATGATGCGCTGCTTGAGCCGCTCGTCGACCGGCAGCGCGAGCAGCTCCTCGAGCTTGCTCGCCTTCAGGTCGGCCGTCTTGACGTCGGCGAACAGCTCCAGCAGGTGCTGCAGCGGGTCGTACCCCTCGCGGCGCCGGTCATAGACCAGGTCCAGCGCAGCCTCCCGCTGGTCGTCCGGGATCTTCGACATCGGCATGATCCGGCTGGCGTGCACGATCGCGGAGTCCAGCCCGGCCTCGACGCACTCGTGCAGGAACACCGAGTTCAGCACGTGCCGGGCGGCCGGGTTCAGGCCGAACGAGATGTTGGACAGGCCCAGCACGGTCTGCACGTCCGGCCTCCGCCGCTTCAGCTCGCGGATCGCCTCGATCGTCGCGATGCCGTCCTTGCGGGACTCCTCCTGACCGGTGGCCAGGGTGAAGGTCAGGCAGTCGACCAGTACGTCGTGCCCGGCGATCCCGTAGCGGGTCTCGAGCGTGTCGAGCAGCCGCTCGGCGATCGCGACCTTGCCCTCGGCGGTACGGGCCTGGCCGGTCTCGTCGATGGTCAGCGCCACCACGGCCGCGCCGTACTCCCTGGCGAGGCTCGCGATCCGGTCGAACCGGGAGCCCTCCGCGTCGCCGTCCTCGAAGTTCACCGAGTTCAGCGCACACCGGCCGCCGAGCTTCTCCAGGCCTGCCTCGAGCACCGGCGGCTCGGTCGAGTCCAGCACGATCGGCAGCGTGGACGCGGTCGCCAGCCGGCCGGCGACCTCCTTCATGTCCGCCACGCCGTCGCGGCCGACGTAGTCGACACAGAGGTCGAGCAGGTGCGCGCCGTCGCGGATCTGGGCCCGGGCGATCTCCACGCAGTCGTCCCAGCGGCCGTCCAGCATCGCCTCGCGGAACGCCTTCGAGCCGTTCGCGTTGGTCCGCTCCCCGATCGACAGGTACGACGTGTCCTGCGCGAACGGCACATGTGAGTAGAGGCTGGCCACGCCCGGCTCGTAGTCCGGCTCGCGGTTCGTGAGCGGCCGGCCGCCGACCCGCTCGACGACCTGGCGCAGGTGCTCCGGCGTCGTACCACAGCAGCCACCGACCAGGCTCAGCCCGTACGACTCGACGAACGTCTCGTGCGCGTCGGCCAGCTCGGCCGGCGTCAGCGGGTAGAAGGCACCGTCCGCGGTCAGCTGCGGCAGGCCCGCGTTCGGCATGCAGGTGAGCGGGATCCGGGCGTGCTTGGACAGGTAGCGGAGGTGTTCGCTCATCTCCTTCGGCCCGGTCGCGCAGTTCAGCCCGATCAGGTCGACGCCGAGCGGCTCCAGCGCGGTCAGCGCCGCGCCGATCTCGCTGCCGAGCAGCATGGTGCCGGTGGTCTCGACGGTGACGCTGACGATCACCGGCAGGTCCTGGCCCGCTGCGGCGAGTGCGCGCTTGGCGCCGATCACGCTGGCCTTGGTCTGCAGCAGGTCCTGCGTGGTCTCGACCAGGATCGCGTCCGCCCCGCCGTCGACCAGCCCGCGGACCTCCTCGGCGTACGCGTCCCGGAGGATCTCGTACGTCGTGTGGCCCAGTGTGGGCAGCTTGGTGCCCGGCCCGACGCTACCGAGCACCCAGCGCGGCTTGTCCGGCGTGGAGGCCTCGTCCGCGGCCTCCCGGGCCAGCCGGGCACCCGCCTCGGCCAGCTCGTAGATCCGGTCGGCGATGCCGTACTCCCCCAGGTTGGCGAAGTTCGCACCGAACGTGTTCGTCTCGACACAGTCCACGCCGACGTCGAAGTACTCCTTGTGCACGGCCTTGACGACGTCCGGGCGGGTCACGTTCAGGATCTCGTTGCAGCCCTCGTAGCCCTGGAAGTCGCCGTCGACCGAGAGGTCGTGCGCCTGCAGCATCGTGCCCATCGCACCGTCCGCGACGATGACACGCTCGGCGAGGGCTCGACGGAGATCGGGACGGTCGGACATGGGTCTCCAAGTATCGATGTTTCCGGCTGACCAGTAGATCATTCCAGGCAAGGTCTCCATATTCCGACATCCGGGCACGGATCTCGAATCCCGGCACCCCGTAGGCTGGTCGCTCATGACGTTGACCAGACCTTCGAGGGGGTGCGCGGGTGATCGAGCTCGGTGAGCTGAACGACCCGGTCGTGATCGCCGCGTTCGCCGGCTGGAACGACGCCGCGGAGTCCGCCACCGGTGTGGTCGACCACCTGATCAAGGTCTGGGACGCCGAGCTGGCCGGTGCGATCGACCCCGAGGAGTTCTACGACTTCCAGGTCACCCGCCCGCTGGTCGGCTTCGACGACGAGGGCGTACGCCGGCTCACCTGGCCGACCACCCGGGTGTACGTCGCGCATCCCGACGGCCTCGACCACGACGTCGTGCTGGTCCGCGGGATCGAGCCGAACATGCGCTGGCGGGCGTTCTGCTCCGAGCTGCTCGCGGGACTTGACGACGCCGGCGTGCGGCTGGTCGTCGTACTGGGCGCACTGCTGGCCGACTCACCGCACACCCGGCCGATCCCGGTGACCGCGTCCTCCTCGGACCCCGAGCTGACCGACGCCTGGGACCTGGAGCCGTCGCGGTACTCCGGACCCACCGGCATCACCGGCGTGTTCGCCGACGCCTGCGGCCGGGTCAGCATCCCGGCGGTGTCGATCTGGGCCGCGATCCCGCACTACATCGCGCACCCGCCGTGCCCCAAGGCGACGCTGGCGCTACTCGGCAAGGCCGAGGAGCTGCTCGACATCTCGGTACCGCTCGGCGACCTGCCCGACGAGGCCCAGGCCTGGCAGCGCGGCGCCGACGAGCTGTCCGCCGAGGACCCCGAGGTGGCCGAGTACGTCGCCACCCTCGAGCAGCAGCGCGACACCACCGATCTCCCCGAGGCTTCCGGCGAGGCCATCGCCGCCGAGTTCGAGCGCTACCTCCGCCGCCGCAACACCGACTAACCCCTTTCCGTTCATCGGGCCCTTGTGACCCGGCGTGTCGTCGTTCGTCGGGCCCTTGTGACCACGCCCGACCGCGCGATCCGGGTGCGCGCAAGGCTTCCTCAAGGTCGCTACCTCGCCGACCCGACGTCGACCGTACGGCGGCCGTCGTGGGCCGTGACCAGGCCGAGTAGGCGGAACGCCCGCGTGGCAGTCCCCATGGCTGGGCACGCGCTGCGTCAGGATGGCCGACACAGGGGCCACCGACGGCTGGTCACAAGGGCCCGACGAACGACGACACGCCGGGTCACAAGGGCCCGATGAACGGATTTGTCAGAGGCGGATGCCGAGGAGGGCGTCGGCGGTGTCGCGGACCAGGGCGGGGGCGGACGGGTCGTCGCCGTTGGTCTCGGCCCAGGCGTCGATGGCCGCGAGAGCCGCGGGGGTGTCGAGGTCGTCGGTGAGCGCCTCGCGGACCGCCGCGAGCAGGGCCTCGCCGGACGGGCCGGTGCCGCGGGTGACGGCGCCGCGCCACACGTCCAGGCGCTCCTGCGCCGCGAACAGGTCGTCATCGGACCAGAACCAGTCGGTGCGGTAGTGGTGCGCGAGCAACGCCAGCCGGATCGCCATCGGGTCCGCACCGGACTCGCGGGTCTTCGAGACCAGGACCAGGTTGCCCTTGGACTTGGACATCTTCTCGCCGTCCAGCCCGACCATCGCCTGATGCACGTACGCCCGGGCGAACGGCCGCTGCCCGGTCGCGACCTGCGCCTCGGACGCGGACATCTCGTGGTGCGGGAACACCAGGTCGGTGCCACCACCTTGTACGTCGATCGTCATGCCGAGGTGCTGCACCGCGATCGCGGCGCACTCGACGTGCCAGCCGGGCCGGCCCCGGCCGAACGGCGAGTCCCAGGCCGGTTCGCCGGGCCGTTCGGCCTGCCAGAGCAGGCAGTCCAGCGGGTCGCGCTTACCGGCCCGGTCCGGGTCGCCGCCGCGCTCGGCGAACAGCGCCCGCATCGTGTCGGCATTCAGGCCGGACACCTTGCCGAAGTCCGGGTCGGACTTCACCGCGAAGTACAGGTCGCCGTCCACGTCGTACACCGCGCCCTCGCGCTGCAGCGCCGCGATCATCTCGACCACCTGCGGGATCGACTCGACCGCCCCGACGTAGTGCGCCGGCGGCAGCACCCGCAGCGCGGCCATGTCGTCGCGGAACAGCTGCGTCTCCTGCTCCGCGAGCTCGACCCAGTCGACACCGGTCTCGCGGGCGCGCTCGAGCAGCGGGTCGTCGACGTCGGTGATGTTCTGCGTGTACTGGACCTGGTGGCCGGCGTCGCGCCAGAGCCGCTGGACCAGGTCGAAGGTCAGGTACGTCGCCGCGTGGCCCATATGGGTTGCGTCGTACGGCGTGATGCCGCACACGTACATCCGCGCCGGCCCGGCACCGGGAACCGCCTCGACGAGCGACTGCGACGCGCTGTCGAACAGGCGGAGAGCCCGCGCCTGCCCCGGAAGTTCCGGGATGTCTGGAGAAGCCCACGCCTGCATGGTCCGGAGCCTATCCGCTGGTCAAGCCTGTCCCGGCAACCACCTCGATCGCTGGACGGCGCCGGTCAAGGCTCGATGCGTACGGCGGTGCCGGTCACCCGGATCCCGGTGTCGTCGCCGGCGGGTACGTCGACCAGAAGCTCGCTCGGCCGGCCGTAGTCGTCGCCTTGGTGGACGACGACCCGTGCCGGCGGCTCGACCCGCCCGAGCGCGCGCAGGTAGGCGCCGAAGGCGGCGGCCGCAGCGCCCGTCGCCGGGTCCTCCACGACCCCTCCGGGCGGGAACAGGTTTCGGGCGTAGAACGTGCCAGGGTCCTGGGACCAGACCAGGTCCACGGTCGTCCAGTCGCGGGCCGCCATCAACGCGTCCAGCCGGTCGAAGTCGTAGTCGACCGCGGCCAGCCGCTCCCGGGTGGCGGCCGCGAGGATCAGGTGGTGGGCGCCGGCGTACCCGACGCGTGGCGGCAGCCCCGGGTCCAGCTCGTCGCGCTCCCACCGCAGCGTGGCGAGGACCTCGTCGACGTCCGCCGGGTCGGCCTCGCGCACGTGCGTGGCGACACTGGTCAGCGTCGCCGCGACCAGTCCGTCCCCGCGGCTCAGCTCGATCGGGATCCGGCCGGCCGCGGTCTCGAAGACGAGCTCGCTCGCGTTCTGGTGCTCCGCGAGGGCGACGGCGGTCGCGATCGTGGCATGCCCGCAGAACGGCACCTCCGCCCGCGGGCTGAAGTACCGCACCCGCAGCGGGCCGTCGCCCTGCGGGAATACGAACGCGGTCTCGGAGTAGCCGATCTCGGCCGCCACCGCCTGCATCGAGCCGTCGTCCATGCCGGTGGCATCCAGTACGACGCCGGCCGGGTTGCCGCCGTCCGGCGTGTCGCTGAAAGCCGTGTAGCGCAGAGCCTCACTGTCCATAGGGCTCAGTCTGCCGTGAGCGAGAACGATCAAGCCGGGCGGTCCGGCGGCTGGGCAGGATGGCCTCATGGACGACCTGTTCGCGAGATTCGTCGGGTTGCTCGCCGGCAGTCTCGACGAGCACGGCCGCAGCGGGACCGACCTCGCCGCCCGGCTGTACCTGTCCCGGTCACACCTGGACCGGCTGGTGACCGCCGCGGCCGGCGAGAGCCCGGCCCGGTTCCGGCGCCGGGTGCTGCTGGAGCGGGCGGCGTATCGGCTGCGCACCAGCGAGACCGGCATTCTCGATGCGGCGGTCGAGGCCGGGTACTCCTCGCACGAGGCGTTCACCCGCGCCTTCCAGCGCGCGTACGGCGCCAGTCCGTCGCGCTGGCGCGACGACACCCGCGGCATCTTCCTGGACACACCGAACGGCGTGCACTTCCATCCACCGGGTGGCCTGCGGCTGCCCGCCCGCGACAGCGGAGGAACGATGAGCTTCGTCACCGACCTGGTCGAGCACCATGTCGCGCTGCTGCGACAGATGCTGACCAGCGCGCAGGCCCTGCCCGACGAGGTGCTCGACGCACCGATCGAGCTCACGGTCGAGGGCATCGACACCGACCCCACGCTGCGGTCACTGCTGTCCCGGCTGGTCGGCCAGCTGGACATGTGGACCGCCGCGATGCGGAGCGACGCCTACGACTTCGCGGTCGAGCGGCACGAGACGGTCGAGTCGATGCGCCGTCGGCTCGACAGCGCCGGTGACGCGTTCTCGCGGTACGTGCGCGACGTCGACGAGCACGGCCGGTACGACGAGACCTTCGTGGATGCCACCGGCGACCGGCCGTACGTCTTCACCGCCGGCGGGATGATCGCGCATGTCCTCACGTACGCCGCCCACCGGCGCACGCTCGTGACCGGCGCGCTGGCGTCTGCCGGGATCGACGTCGACGACGACCCGCTCACCTGGTTCGCACCCGCTTAGAACGCGGGCCAGGGAATGGCGGGCCAGTCGTCGCTCGGCAGCGGGAACCGCCCGCTCCGCAGCAGCCGGCGGACCCTGGCCCGGGTCGCGGCCAGCTCGTGCGGTGTGACCAGCTCCGCCAGGCACTCGCCGAGCTGACCGTCCAGCTCGGCGCCAACCCGTCGTACGTCCGCGAGCTCGTCATGCCTCAGCGTGCCGCCGGCCCAGCCCCACAGGACCGTGCGCAGCTTCTCGTCCACGTTGAAGGTGACGCCGTGGTCGACGCCGTACACCTCGCCGGTCTCGGCGCCGAGGATGTGCCCGCCCTTGCGGTCGGCGTTGTTCACGATCGCGTCGAACACGGCCATCCGGCGCAGCGCGGGCGTGTCCTCGTGCACGAGTGTGACCGGGTTGTCCCTGCCGTCGTACGCGTCCAGCACACCGAGCCAGCCGTCAGCCACCTCGCCGCGCGGCACGATGTCGACCAGCTCGCGTTCGTCGGCGTGCACCCACAGCTGGCACATGCCCTCGCCGAACGGTCCGTCCCGCAGCAGCGTCGGCGGTACGACGGACCAGCCGAGCGCCTCGGACACCAGGTAGGCGGCGTATTCGCGCTCCGCCAGGGTGCCGTCCGGGAAGTCCCACAGCGGCCGCTCCCCCGACACCGGCTTGTACACCACGGTCGCCGTCTCGTCGCCGAGGCTGACCACGCCCTGGAAGGTCGCGTTCGATGCCGCGACCAGCCGGCCGTTGATGGTCAGGTCACCCGACCTGAGCAGGTCGAGGCGCGCAGCGGCCGTCATCTCAAGCGTGCCGTCGGTAGCCGTTCGCCCGCGGGCAGATGTGGCCCTGCGGGTCGATCGGGCGGCCGCAGAACGGGCAGGCAGGCCGGCCGGCGGCGACCAGCGCCACCGCGCGACGGGCGAACGCCCGGGCCTGCTGCTCGGTGATCCGGACCACGAAGACCTCACCGTCGTCGGACTCCAGCGCCGACGCCAGCGCGTCGGCGTCCGGCTCGCCCTCCTCGGTCGCGACCTCCGGGATGACCGCGAACACCTCGATCACCACGCGCTCGCTGTCGGCCTCCCAGGCAAGGGTCATCGTGCCGGCCCGGAACTCCTCCTCGATCGGCTGCTCCAGCGGACCGTTGTCGTCGGAACCGGCCGGACCCGCCGGTTCCCGGTCGAACCGCCGGGCCACCTCGTCCAGCATCACGTCGAGCCGCTCGGCGAGTGCCATCACCTGCTCCTTCTCGCAGGCGACCGAGGTGAGCCGAGCACCGTCGCGGGCCTGCAAGAAGAACGTCCGGGCCCCGGGCTCGCCCACCGTCCCGGCGACGAACCGCTCGGGATCGGAGTACGAGTGCACGAGTCGGGACACGACTCAAACCCTATTACCGGCCACCAACGACGGCATCCGACGAGGGCGCCTTCCGTCTTTTCGCCGGCGGTGGCAGCAGCGCGGTGAGGTCGCTGCCGCCGTCGTTCAGCCGGACCAGGAACGGCCGGCCGGGGGTGTAGCTGATCACCGTCGCCGACGCGGTGTCGACGACGATCCGCTGGAACGAGTCCAGGTGCATGCCGAGCGCGTCCGCGACGATCGCCTTGATCACGTCACCGTGGCTGACCGCGACCCAGACCGCGTGCGGTCCGTGCCGTTCGCCGATCGACCGGTCATGGTCCCGGACCGCGTCGACGCCGCGCTGCTGCATCTCGCGCATCGACTCGCCACCGGGGAACGTGACGCCGGACGGGTGCTGCTGCACGATCGGCCACAGCGGGTCCTTGGCCAGGTCCTTGAGCGTCTTGCCGGTCCACTCGCCGTACTCGCACTCGGTCAGTCGTCGGTCCGAGCGCACCTTCAGCCCCGGGTGCCGGCGAACGATCTCGGTGGCGGTCTGCCGGCAGCGCTCAAGTGGCGAGCTGACCACTGCCACCAGCGGTACGCCGGCCAGCCGCTCGGCGACCGCGACAGCCTGCGCGCGACCGGTCTCGTCCAGCTTCACGCCGGGCGCCCGTCCCGCCAGTACGCCGGAGTGGTTCGCGCCGCTGCGGCCGTGCCGGACCAGGATCACCGTGGGCATGCCCAGCACGGTATCCGGTGGGCGCAACCACGCCGGTGGAAGAATGCGAGATGTGATCGTCGACTGCGGGGTGTACGCCGGCGGTGCGCGGCGGGACCTGCCGAAGAACCCTGAAGCAGTCGCCAACGCGATCGAATGCGACGACGAGTGCTTCGGGTGGATCGGCATGCACGAGCCGTCTGCGGCCGAGCTCAGCCGGGTCCAGGCGCTGTTCGGGCTGCACCCGCTCGCGGTCGAGGACGCACTGAAGCCGCACCAGCGGCCCAAGATGGAGAAGTACGGCGACTCGCTGGTCGTCGTACTGCGCACCCTCTGGTACGTCGACGAGCAGGACGCGGTCGAGACCGGGCAGATCTCGGTCTTCGTCGGCCCGCGGTTCGTCGTCGCGGTCCGGCATGGCGAAGGCGGCGAGCTGGCCACCGCCCGGGCGGAGCTGGAGGAACGCGCCCACGTGCTCGGGCACGGACCCGCCGCCGTGCTCTGGGCGATCTGCGACGCCGTGGTGGACGGCTACCTGGCGGTCGCGGATGCGGTCGAGGCGGACGTCGATGAGGTCGAGGCGTCGGTGTTCTCTCCCCGCCGGACCAGCGACGCGGAACGGATCTACAGCCTGAAGCGCGAGGTACTGGAGATGCGCCGCGCGATCCTGCCGCTCAAGGAGCCGATAGGGCAGTTCGCGCACGGCGCGGTCCCGCAGGTCGGATCCGAGGCGGCGCCGTTCTTCCGCGACGTGGCAGACCACCTGGTCCGGGTCGCGGACCAGACCGAGGCGCTGGACTCGCTGCTGACCTCGGCGCTGAACGCGCATCTGGCCCGGGTGTCGGTGCAGCAGAACGACGACATGCGCCGGATCTCGGCGTGGGTCGCGATCGCCGCCACCCCGACGATGATCGCCGGCATCTACGGCATGAACTTCGACTACATGCCCGAGCTGCGCTGGCACTACGGCTACTTCATGGTGCTCGGCCTGATGGCCGCCGCCTGCACGACGCTCTACTTCTTCTTCCGCCGCGTCGGCTGGCTCTGACACGTCCGCCCGCGTGTTCACGAATCGCCAGACTGACTGATCCCGCGTGTGCACGAATCGCCAGGCCCGCCGAGTGTGTTCCGAGATCGCCAGGTCCCGGCCGAATGTGTTCAGAAATCGCCAAGGATCCGGCCGAATCGTTGGCGATTAGCGCACACGACCGAGGGACCAGGTGATTCGTGAACACGGCCGCAGGACCTGGCGATTCGTGAACGCGGTCGCGCAGCCGAGCTGTTCATGACCACACACACGACCCCCAGCACGCCGCCCAAATGGTCACAAGGGCCCGACGAACGACGACACGCCGCGTCACAAGGGCCCGATGAACGGCAGGAAAACGGCCGGAGGAACGGCGGCGTCAGGTGGCGGCCATGGTGCCGGTGGCTAGGAGGGCGATGAGGAGGAGGCCGAGGATGATCCGGTAGACGGCGAAGACCTCGATCGAGTGCTTCTGCACGAAGCGCAGCAGCCAGGCCACCGACGCGTACGCGACGATGAAGCTGACCACCGTGCCGACGATCGTGGCGACCGCACCGACATCGCCGTCCACTGCATGCTGCAGCTCGAACGCGGCGGCGCCGACCAGGGCCGGAATGCCCATCAGGAACGCCATCCTGGTCGACGCCACCCGGTCCAGCCCGCGGAACAGACCGGCCGAGATCGTCGCGCCGGACCGGGACACGCCGGGGATCAGCGCGAGGCACTGCATCAGGCCCATCACGAGCGCGTCGGTGAGGGTGATCCGGGTCAGCGGGCGGGCCTGGGACGCGACCCGTTCGGCGAGCACCATCACGAACGACCAGGCGATCAGCGATCCCGCCACCCACCACAGGTTGCGCAGCGGGCCGGAGATGATGTCGCGGCCCAGGTAGCCGACGATGCAGATCGGCAGCGACCCGACGATCAGATACCAGCCCATCCGGTGGTCGAACTCGCCCCGGTGCTCGGGCTTGACCAGGCCACGGACCCAGGCGACGAACACCCGGCTGAGGTCGCGCCAGAAGTAGAAGATCACGGCCGCGATCGCGCCTGCCTGGATCACCGCCGTGAAGCCGGTGATGGACGGGTCGTCGATGGACTGACCGAGCAGCTTCGACGCGATCGTGAGGTGGCCCGTGCTGGAGACGGGGAGGAACTCGGTCAGTCCTTCCACGATGCCGAGGACGATGGCTTCCCAGATGGACATTGCGGAGTCAGTCACCGATCCCGGCGTGGTCGAGCGCTTCGGCGACTGTCCGCACCACAGCGAGCCGGGCCTCCACCGAGCTGTCGTACGGCGTCAGGCCGGGGCCACCGCCGAAGGGTGTGACGGAGAGCGTAGTCACGCCGGCCTCGGTGTACGCGGTGAGCTTGTCGGCGATCCGTTCCTTCGGACCGAGCAGTGAGGTCCGGTCGACGAACTCCAGCGGTATCGCCGCCATCGCCTCCCGGTACTGCTTGTCCAGGTACAGGTCCTGTACCCGCTTGGCCTCCTCGGCGTACCCCATCCTGATGGCGAGGTCGTTGTAGAAGTTCTTCTCCCGGCTGCCCATGCCGCCGACGTACAGCGCGGCGTACCCGCGGATCGGGTCCGCGCAGGCCGCGACGTCGTCGCCGACGACGGTCGGGACGGACGCGACCACGTCGAAGCCCGCGAGCTCCTTGCCGGCCTTCGCGCGGCCGGCGCCGACCTGGCCGAGCTGCTCGCGGATGTAGCCGGGCTCGTTGAAGATCCCGAGCCAGCCGTCGGCGATCTCGCCGGCCAGCTCCAGGTTCTTCGGCCCCACCGCGGCCAGGTAGACCGGCACGTGGTCGCGGGCCGGGTGGATGGACAGCTTGAGCGCCTTGCCAGGCCCGTCCGGCAGCGGCAGCGTGAAGTGCCGGCCGTCGTAGCTGACCCGCTCGCGACGCAGCGCCGCGTTCACGATCGCGACGTACTCCCGCGTGCGAGCCAACGGCTTGTCGAACCGGACGCCGTGCCAGCCCTCCGACACCTGCGGCCCGGACACCCCCAGACCGAGCCGGAACCGGCCGCCGCTCAGGGTGTCCAGTGTGGCCGCGGTCATCGCGGTCATCGCCGGGGTCCGGCCCGGGATCTGGAACACCGCCGCGCCGAGCTCGATCCTGCTGGTCTGCGGTGCGAGCCAGGCCAGCACCGTGGCGGCGTCGGACCCGTACGCCTCCGCGGCCCAGGTCACCGTGTACCCGAGCCGCTCGGCCTCCCGCACCACCCGCAAGTGGTCGAGCTGGTCGCCTCCGCCCATGACGAAGCCGATGTTCAGTCCGAGTCGCATGGCAGGCGAGCCTATCCGGGCACCGTCGGTGGCTGACACTAGGCTCAGCGCATGCAGCAGCGTTATCTCGGCCACAGTGGTCTGCGGGTGGGGCGTCTGGCGCTGGGCACGATGTCGTGGGGACGGGACACCGACGAGCACGAGGCGCGTGAGCAGCTGACCGCGTTCGTGGCCGCCGGCGGCACGCTGGTCGACACCGCCGCGGCGTACGGCGAGGGCGTGAGCGAGAAGACGCTCGGTGCGCTGATCGGCGACCCCGTTCAAAGGGTCGCGGCGCGCGACGAACTGGTGATCGCGACCAAGGCTGGTTTCACGGTACGACGCGGGGCCCGGGTGACCGACACCTCGCGCGGCGCGTTGCTGCGCGATCTGGACGACTCGCTGCGCAGGCTGCGAACGGACTACGTCGACCTGTGGCAGGTGCACACCTGGTCCGACGACGTCGCGCTGACCGAGACGCTCAGCGCGCTCGACGCGGCCGTTGCCTCCGGCAAGGTCCGATACGTCGGACTGTCGAACTACACCGGCTGGCAGCTGGCCCGCGCGGTCACCTGGCAGCAGGCCTGGCCGGGCCGGGCGGTGCCGGTGTCGGACCAGGTCGAGTACTCGCTGCTGAACCGCGGCATCGAGACCGAACTGGTCCCGGCCGCCGTCGGCGTCGGCGTCGGTGTGCTGCCCTGGTCCCCGCTCGGCCGCGGCGTACTCACCGGCAAGTACCGCACCAGCATCCCGGCCGACTCCCGGGCGGCGTCCGCGCACCTGGCCAGGTTCGTGGACCCCTACCTCGACAACCGCGGATCGGGCATTGTGGAGGCAGTGGCCCGCGCAGCCGACGGGCTCGGCTGGACCGCGCTGGAGGTGGCGTTGACCTGGGTACGCGACCGTCCCGGCGTGACCGCGCCGATCGTCGGCGCCCGCACCGCCACCCAGCTGAAGTCCGCCCTGGCCACCGAGGATCTGGTGTTGCCACCCGCCATCGGCGCCGCCCTGGAGGACGTGTCCTGATTGGCTGAGTACGAGGTGCAGCAGTTGCTCGTCCCGCGACACGAGTCGCGGGGCGCGGTACGACGCCTGCTGGCCGAGCACGCCGAGTACGGCGGCTGGGAGCTGGCCCGGCTGCGCCGCTACCCGGACGGCACCCGCAGGGTCTGGCTGCGCCGCCGCATCATCCGGATGATGCGCACCTTCTGACTCCGACCGTGTTCACGGCCAGTCAGCCGGCCACCGCGGTGCCCTGACCCAGGTCGTGCCGGACCCAGACGTTCGGCTCGACGTACACCGCGTGGTTCTGCGCCACGTCGACCCGGACCGGCGCCAGCGCGCCCGGCACGTGCAGCTCGCCGTCGGTGTCGAACGGCAGCCCGGTCCACTCCCGCCACTCCGCCAGCGACCCGGGGATCACCATCGACGCCGGCGCGACCTTGACCACCGCGCCGCCGGCCCGGACGTGCACCCGCAGCCACGGGTCCACCGGCATTCCGTCCGACCGGTACTGCTGGATGTACGAGGCCATCGGCTGCGACGGGTCGGTCTTTCCGTTCGGCCGCACCGGCGCGTAGAGCGTGTCGTGGCCCTGCCGCCGCACGGCGTCCCGCAGCGCGTCCAGCATCACGTAGGACAGGCCCTTGCCGAGATGCTCGGCGGCGATCGCGATCTCCAGCGCGCTGGCCGCCGTCGGCCGGATCCCGCGGCGATGGTCCGACATTCCCCAGATCATCACCCGGTCCCAGCCGGTGTCGGGCAGC
>Ga0075419_10001081_pt1 | contig 17647 bp, 14 predicted proteins | sample SoiMetdeltSBSDD3_FD_76900 | JGI IMG/M metagenome (GOLD analysis project Ga0075419, IMG submission 76900) | Bulk soil microbial communities from a Populus tree surrounding site in Tennessee, USA - Soil MetaG P. deltoides SBSDD3 | ecosystem: Environmental > Terrestrial > Soil > Tree plantation... | reverse complement strand
TGCACCCATGGCCACTCGTCTCGGTACACAGGAACGTCGGGCATCGATCCTGGCCGCCGCCGCGGAGCTCTTCGCCCAGGTTGGCTACCACCGCTGCCGGGTCTCCGACGTCGCCGCTCGCCTCGGCGTCACCGAACCGGTCGTCTTCCAGAACTTCGGGTCGAAGTCGGCGCTGTACGCCGCAGTCCTCGACGACGCGGCCGAGACCCTCACCACTCGCCTGCGCCGCTACCTTGACGAGGGACACCCGGTGACGGAGCTGCTTGACGAGATCCTGGCCCCAGGCCACCTCAACCACCTGCACAGCACGGGCTCGCCCGGCGCCCTGTTCGCCGATGCCATCTCGCTCACGGCCGAGCCCGACGTCGAGGCCGCGGCCCGCCGCGGCATGCGGAAGGTTGCCGAAGCGCTCACCGCGGTGCTCGCCCACGGCCAGACCACCGGAGAGGTGTCCGCCGACGTCGACCCGGCGACTGCCGCCTGGTGGGTGCTGTCGCTGATGGCCTCCCACCGCTTCCGCCGCGCGGTCATGCCCAACCAGAAGCGAATGGAGGCGGGCATCGCCACCATGGCCCGCGCCGCGCTGACCGATCGCTAGCGATCCTTGGTTGAAGTGCTTGACGGTTTGCATTCCTGAGGCAGCGCCCGCCGAACCGGAGAAGCCGCTGCCGAGGACCCTCGGAGCGCGGCGTACACCTCGCTGCAGCGAAGTACAGCAACGACACGACCTGCGAACGCGTCAGTTGGCGGGGGCGCCGAACCACCTTTGGATCTGGCCCAGCAGATCTGCTTGGTTTTCGCCGGCCCAGGCGACGTGGCCGTCGGGGCGGAGCAGGACGGCGGGTGCTTCCAGGTCTTTGCTGGTGTCGACGACGTGGTCGATCCGGTCGGCCCAGTCGGCGACCGACAGTTGGCCGGTCTGGTCGAGCAGTAGCCCGCGGCCGCTGTGCATCAGCTCGTAGAGGCGACCCTGCTTCAAGGCGATGTCGCGCAGCCGCTTGCCGAGCAGTTCATGGCCCTCGCCGAAGTCGTAGCGGATCCCGATCGCGATGATCTTCTCGGTCAGGTACCGGTTCACGTCCTCGAAGTCCATCAGTTGCGAAACCAGCCGGCGTACCGCCTGGGGGCCCGGCTCGAGGGACGTCAGCTCCATCTGCGCGCGGGTGTTGTCCAGTACGTCGGCGGCCACCGGGTGCCGTTCGGTGTGGTAGCTGTCCAGCAGGCCCTCGGGAGCCCAGCCGTTGACCTCGGCGGCCAGCTTCCAGCCGAGGTTGAACGCGTCCTGGATGCCGAGGTTGAGGCCCTGCCCTCCCATCGGCGGGTGGACGTGGGCCGCGTCGCCGGCCAGCAGCACCCGGCCGGTCCGGTAGCGCTCGGCCTGGCGGGTGGCGTTGCCGAAGCGGGAGAGCCAGCGAGGTGAGTGCACGCCGAGGTCGGTGCCGGCGGTCACCTGCAGCTGCCGCTTGAACTCCTCGAAGGACGGCGAGACCGAGCGGTCCTCGGCCACCCCTTCGGCGGGTACGCCGACGCGGTACACGCCGTCCCCGAGAGGCATGGCGCCGAACCGCAGCTGGGTTTTGCGGACCTCGGCGTTGACGGCATTCACCGTTTCCGGGTCCGCCGCCACCACCATCTCGCCCAGCAATGTGTCGACCGTGCTGGACTCGCCGGGGAAGCCGACGCCGAGCACCTTGCGTACCGTGCTCCGGCCGCCGTCGCAGCCGACGAGGTAGCGCGAGCGCAACTGCGTGCCGTCGGCCAGCTCGGCGGTCACCCCGTAGTCGTCCTGGCTCAGCCCGACCAGCTCGCAGCCGCGCCGGACCTCGGCGCCGACCTCGATGGCGTGCTCGGTCAGCAGACGGTCGGTGACGGTCTGCAGGATGCCGAGGACGTACGCATGTGCGGTGTCCAGCCGCTCCGGCGACGGCTTGGCGATGCCGGCGAAGAAACCGCCGACCGGGTACTGCTTGCCGAGCGCGAGGAACCGGTCGAGCAGGCCGCGCTGGTCCATCACCTCGATGCTGCGTGCGTGCAGGCCGAGCGAACGGACAACCGGGGTCGGCTCGGCGTCCTTCTCCAGCACCAGTGCCTGCACGCCGTGCAGCCGCAACTCGCTGGCCAGCATCATGCCGGTCGGTCCGCCACCGGCAACGATCACGTCAATCATGAGATCCCTCATTCAACAAGATTGCATTTCGGCCAGATGCTTCGCGCAGTCCGGCGGCGGGCACACTCGCACCTCCGCGCCGAGTGCCCGCAACCGCGCCGCGAATCTCACCGGCGGTTCGACGTCCCGCGAGACCCACGCGTCGACAAAAGCGAATCCCTGATTTCCCGCAGGTTCTGGCTTCGGCTGGAGATTCTGCAGTACTACCCGGGTCTTGCCGCAAGGCCCCCAGTGCGTTATACGTTGAAAGTGGCAAGGAGTTTGCAACCTCCTTGCCTTTGCATTTTGTCATCCGCTGTGGACGGACAAGCTCCTCCCGAAGCGGTGACGCGTCGCGTAAGGCGATGCCGCCGCCAGCCGCCGGGCCGTCGTCATTCCCGCACACACAGTCACACGGGCTTTCACACGGTCGCTCACACGGTCGCCCCTCACAGTGGTCCTCGAACCGCCGAAAACCGGCGGACTCCATCGGAGGGGAGAGCATCGTGCAGACGGAGACGGTGGACTTCGAGTCCATCAAGCAACGGCAGCGCACCGCCTGGGGGACCGGGGACTATCCGCGGGTCGGCAACACGCTGCAGATCATCGCCGAGCGTCTGGTCGAGGCGGCGGGCGTACGGGCGGGCCAGCGGGTCCTCGACGTCGCCAGCGGGCAGGGCAACGCCGCGCTTGCCGCGGCCCGGCGGTTCGCGGAGTCGACCGGCGTGGACTACGTGCCGGACATGCTGGACCAGGGGCGCGCGCGAGCCGCGGCCGAGTACCTGGACGTGACGTTCACCGAGGGCGACGCGGAACGGCTGCCGGCACCCGACGACTCGTTCGACGTCACCCTCAGCACCATCGGGGTGATGTTCGCGCCGGACCAGGAACGAGCCGCCGGCGAGCTGGTCCGCGTCACGAGACCGGGCGGCACGATCGGTCTGGCCAACTGGACGCCGCAGGGCCTCGTCGGGCAGCTGTTCGGGACCATCGGGCGGTACGCGCCGCCGCCTGCCGGCGTTCGCTCGCCGATGTTGTGGGGTACCGAGGAGCGGCTCGCCGAGCTGTTCGGCGACACCGTCGAGTGGGTCTCGCTGACCAGGCGCACGTTCGACTTCTGCTACCTGTCGCCCGAGCACTTCTCGGAGTGGTTCCGGCTCTACTACGGCCCGATCACCCGGCTGGCCGGGTCGCTCGACGACGCCACCGCGGCGCGGCTCGCCGCGGATCTCGCGGACGTGCCCAGGCCGTTCAACCGGGCCGAGGACGGCACGGTGCTGGCCGGAGGCGAGTACCTGGAGGCGATCGGCGTACGACGCTGAGCGGGGCTGGCCCAGGTGGCGCGCGGCAGGCGAGAATCGCGATTGGGGGGACTGATGTTGACGATCCGGCTGCTGGGACCGCCGGCCATCGAGCGTGACGGCCGGCCGGTGCGCACGCCGCGCGGGCGGAAGGCCTGGGCGGTGCTGGGGTACCTGCTGCTGGCGCAGCGCCCGGTCAGCCGGCGCCACCTGGCCGAGCTGCTGTTCGGCGACGCCGACGACCCGCTGGGAGCGCTGCGCTGGACACTGGCCGAGCTGCGCCGCTCGCTCGGCGTACCGGATGTTCTCGGCGGCGACCCATTGATGCTGCGGCTTGGTGCGGGCGACGTGGCCGACGTACGACTGCTGTCGGTGTCGGACGAGGAGGGGTACGACGCCGCGCGGCTGCTGGATCTCACCGGTGAGCTGCTCGAGGGGGTGGCAGTGCCGTCGAGTCCCGCGTTCGAGTCCTGGCTGCTGGTGGAGCGGCACCGGGTCTCGGCGGCGGTCGAGGCCCGGCTGCACCAGGTGGCGGTCGGGCTGCTCGCCGACGGCCGGGCCCGGGAGGCGGTGCCGTACGCGGCGCGTGCGGTGGCCCGCAACCCGCTGGAGGAGAGCAACCACGAGCTCTTGGTGCGGTGCCTGGCGACGGCAGGAGACCGCGCCGCGGCGCAGCAGCAGGTCGCTGCCTGCGAGGACCTGCTGCGCCGTGAGCTCGGCGTAGGGATCTCGGCGGCGCTGCGGGACGCGGCGACGGTGGAGTCGGGAACACCCACGACGCTCCCGCTGAGCGGCCGGGCGGCGGCGCTCAGCCAGCTCGAGGCGGGTCGCGCGGCGATCATGGCCGGGGCCACGGACGCCGGACTGCAGTGCCTGCGGCAGGCGGTCGCCGAGGCGGATCGCTGCGGGGACACCGCGCTGCACGGCCGCACCCTCGCCGCACTGGGCAGCGCGCTTGTACACGCCGCGCGGGGCCGGGACGAGGAGGGCGCGGTGGTGCTGCTCGAGGCCGTGCGGCTGGCGCACCACTCCGGTGACACCGCCACCGCCGCGACGGCGTACCGGGAGCTGGGCTTCATCGAGGTCCAGGCGGGCCGCCGGCGTACTGCCGACAGCTGGCTCGCGAAGGCGGAGGCGGAGGCCGGTACGGACACCGAGCGCGCCGCCGTGCTCGGCGTGCGCGGGATGAACGCGTCCGACCGCGGTGATTACCCGGCCGCGTTCGAGTACCTCGGCGAGTCGGTCGAGCGCGCCCGGAGCGGGGCCGACCCGCGCCAGCAGGCCTGGTCGCTGTCGATGCTGGCCCGCGCGCACCTGCTGCGCTCCGAGCACAGCCAGGGAGCGGCCGCGCTGACCCGGTCGCTGGACCTGATCCGCGAGCAGCGCTGGATGGCCTTCCTGCCCTGGCCGCAGACGCTGCGAGCCGAGCTCGACCTGTACGACGGGGACATCGAGGGTGCCGCCGAGCGTCTCGAGCAGGCCTGGGTGCTCGCCTGCCAGCTCAACGACCCGTGCTGGGAGGGGATGGCGGCCCGCGGACTCGGCCTGCTGAACGTGGGTCGCGGTGACCGGGCGGCCGCGATCACCTGGTTCGACGAGGCAGAACAGCGCTCCAACCGGGTCACGGACCGGTACCAGTGGGTCCGCGGCTACGTACTGGACGCGATGGTCGGCAACGCCCTCGACAGCGGCGATCCCGACCGCGCGACACCGCTCGTCGACGCCCTCGCGTCGCTGTCCGCGCGCTGCGACCTGGGCGAGCTGGTGGTGCGCGCCCAGCTGCACCGGTCCCGGCTCGGTGATCCGGACGCGCTCGCGGCGGCCCGGCTGCTCGGTGCCGGGATCGACAACCCAGCGCTCGCCGCGCTGCTCGCTACGCCCGCGCGCTAGCGCTTTCCGTCCCGGTACGCCGGCTGCGGTACGCCCGGATACCTCGGCCGGCAGACGACGGCCAGGGGTTGTCCGGACAGGGTTGTTCTCATGAGCACGACCGCACCTGCCCAGCAGACAACCGGAGCGAAAGGGATCACCATGACCACCCACACCGTGGATGTTGCGACGCCAGCCGCACGGCCGTGGCGGCTGGGCGGGAAGACCCGCAAGGGCGTACTGGTCCTGCACGTCGGCTCGGCCGGCGCCTGGCTCGGCGATGCTGGTGCTCGCGATGGTGCTGTCGGTGTACAAGCCGTGGGGCCGGATCCGCAAGCGCAAGCGTCAGTAGAACTGCCGCAGGGACGGCCAGAGGGTCGACCACGGCCTCGACGGACTGGAGCAGAGCACGATGAGTGAGCCCTGCTCCTCGTTGTCCAGGTCGAGGCCGTTGTCGACCCGGCCGACCTCCCGGCAGCCGGTGAACGCCCGCTCGAGCGCGGCGCCGCCGGCCTGATGCACCAGCAGCACCGGGCCGTCCGCGGAGTCCGGCGGCGGGCCCCAGTCGGCGAAGCTCATGTGACCCGAGTACGGCGCGGGCAGACCGTGCCCGGGTCCGTAGCGGTCCAGCGCACCGGCCTGGCCGTAGTTGCTGGTGAGGATGACCGCCCTGCTCCGCTCGGCGGCCGGGATCCGGTCCCACGCGTCCGCGACGTCGGTCACCAGCTGCGGCCAGCCGGCCTGCTCGCCCTGCTCCTTGTTGATCGCCTGCACCGGACCGAGCCCGCCGGGCGGCAGCACCGGCAGCGTGATCACTGCCGAGCTCGCGAACGCCAGCACCAGGCCGGTGGCGACCAGCACCCGTCGTACGCCGCCGCGCCCGCGCCGTACCCAGGCGATCACCGGCTCGCAGCCGGCCGCGGTCATCACCAGCAGCAGTGACAGCGCGTAGTACGGCTTGCCGCCGGTCACCAGCACCAGCGCGGCCAGGACCGGGTACGCGAACGCGAGCGGACGGGCCCAGCGCAGGTCCGGGGATCGCCACAGCCGGACCAGCCCGGCGACCCAGACCGGTACCAGGAACGGTGACAGCTGCAACAGCTGCAGCGGCACGAACATCGCCCGGTTCTCGCCGCCGTCGTCGGAGCTGATGCCGCGGGCAACGGTCAGCTGCGGCCAGTCGTGTGTGCTCTGCCACCACAGGTTCGGCGCCGCGACGACCGCCGCGGCCGCGATCCCGGCGAGCAGCCAGCGGCTCCGCAGCAGGACCCGTTGCTCGGTCAGCAGCAGGCCGGCCAGCAGTGCCGCGACGAGCAGCAGCACCAGGTACTTGTTCTGCAGGCCGAGCCCGGTCACCGCGCCGAGCGGCACCCACCAGCGGGTGTCCCGGGTACGCAGCAGCCGCAGCGCCAGCCAGCAGATCGTCATCCAGCAGAGCAGGTCGAAGGTGGCGGTCGACACCATGTGCCCGAGCACCAGCACGTACCCGGACGCCGTCGCACAGCACGCTGCCAACGTCTGCGCGGCACGGCCGCCGCCGAGCTCGCGGGCGATCATCGCGACCAGGACGACGATCCCGGCGCCGGCCAGGGTGGCGATCACGCGCAGGCCGGCCGGGCTCTCGCCGAACACCGCCGTCGACAGCCGGGCCAGCAGCGGGGTGAGCGGCGGCTGGTCGACGTACCCCCAGTCCGGGTGCCGGCCCGCGACCAGGAAGTACAGCTCGTCGCGGTGGAACCCGTACCGGCCGGACAGCGCGGTGAGAACGACGGCGAGCCCGGCGACGACCGCACCGACCGGTCCGGCGGCGAAGGCGGGGAGCCCGCGATCAGTGCTCATGGCCGCGATCCTGCCGCCCGGAGGGGACATCGGACACCCTTGACTTTCGGCAGTACGCCGTGCGGGCCTCGTGGAGCAGTACCCTGCGATCTGCGACGATTGACACTCGCAGCGTCAGGACCCGGCTACCGTGTGTGTGACGTGGGTGTCCTACAGGTTCTACGGGGTGGCTGCTCCGCTCCGCCGACGATTCGGGAGATCGAGGTCGTGGCCGACTCATACAGCGATGAGTACGACGAGGACTACGAGGGGGACTCGAAGTCACGCGCCGAGCTGAACGCGTGGGCTGAGGCGCACGCCCGCGCCGCAGCGCGGGACGACGATGAGGTGCCGGACCGCGAGCAGCAGTGGGCGCTGCACAGCCGCTCCGCGCAGGAGCAGGCCGAGGCGGACGCGCGGCAGAAGGACCGCGAGGACCAGGAGCGGGCGGCCGCGGAGGTACAGCGCAGGCTGGCGCACGCCGCGTCCAGCGAGGCCGTCTTCGGCGAGCCGGCTGCCGACCCGCATCCCAGCGGCCTGCAGGACCGGCCGACCACCGCCGGGCAGCGGCCGCAGCCGACGTACCGGGCCGACGAGCTGATCTCGGCGCTGCCGGTGCACCGCGAGGCACCGGCGGAGAAGGGTGTGCGCGGCATCCTCGGGATGCGGCCCGGCGCGGCCGAACGCTCCGAGCGGATCGCCCGCGACATCGCCGCGACCTCGTTCCGGCGGCCGGTCACGGTGGTCGTGGCCAATCCCAAGGGTGGCTCCGGCAAGACCCCCACGACGCTGCTGCTCGCCGGTGGTCTCGGCCAGGCCCGCGGTGGCGGCGTCGTTGCCTGGGACAACAACGAGCTGCGCGGCAACATGCACCTGCGCACGCACGAGACGAACCCGCGGTCCACGGTGACCGACCTGCTGCGCGCGATGCCGATGCTGACCAAGCCGGACGCCCGGCTCGGCGACGTCGCCTCGTACCTGCGGCACCAGATCGCCGGCCAGTACGACGTGCTGACCTCGGCGACCACCACCTATGCGCAGATCGAGGCGGCGGACTTCCAGCAGATCCACCGGCTGCTGAGCCGGTACTACCGGGTGCTGGTGATCGACACCGGCAACAACGAGGGCTCCAGCAACTGGCGCGAGGCGATGAAGGCCGCCGACGTGCTGGTGATCCCGATCAAGTGGAAGAGCCTGTCGTGTGCCGCGGCAGTGCAGATGCTGGAGGAGCTGGACCGGCAGGGTCCGGCCGCGCAGCGGCTGATCCGGCACGCGGTCGTCGCGGTGAGCAACGGCCCGGGTGAGGTGAACAAGGAGATCGAGCGGAAGCTGCGGCCGTACTTCGAGAGCCGGGCCGTCGCGATGATCGACATCCCGACCGACCCGCACATCGCCGAGGAAGGCGCCCTCGACCACGCAGCCCTGCAACCCTCCACCCGCCGAGCATCCCTCGAGCTGGCCGCCCGGGTGGCCGAGCAGCTGACCCTCCGCCTCAACTCCCACCCGTAGCCATCCCCGGGTGGTGACCCGCCGCCGCCACCCCCACCTTGCGATCATCGGTCGGTTTGCGACGACCTGTGGATAACCGGTCAGGTGCACGCCGGCGGTCAGGTGACCGCGTTATCCACAGGTCGTCGCAAACCGACCGATGATCGCCACGTGGGGTGCGCCATACCGCTCCCATCGGCCGATCGGCGTGCACCACCCTTGACTTTCGTCAGGTACGCCGCGCCGGGAGCCTGTGGCCCGCTCGATACCATCGCTGCGTCGAGCGGCGCGCAGTCGGCGTGCCGTCCCAGCCGAGGAGCTCAACGTGTCGGAAGTCAAGGTGCTTCTGGTCGGCGTCGAAGGAGAGGCCGAGCGGAGCGTGACCGAGACGACGACGGTCGGTGAGGTCTTCGCGGAGATCTTCGGCCAGGACCGGTCCGCGATCGCGGCCCGGGTGAACGGCGAGCTGCGCGACCTCAGCCACGCACTGGCCGACGGCGACCAGGTCGAGCCGGTCCGCAACGACTCCGAGGACGGCCGGGCGATCATCCGGCACTCGACCGCGCACGTGCTCGCGCAGGCGGTGCAGGACCTGTTCCCGGACGCCAAGCTGGGCATCGGGCCGCCGGTGGAGAACGGGTTCTACTACGACTTCGACGTGGCCGAGCCGTTCACCCCGGACGACCTCAGCAAGCTCGAGAAGAAGATGCAGCAGATCATCAAGGAGCGGCAGCGGTTCAGCCGCCGCGTGGTGTCGGACTCCCAGGCCCGCGACGAGCTGGCCGGCGAGCCGTACAAGCTGGAGCTGATCGGGCTGAAGTCCGCGGATGCCGCCGAGGGTGCGGGAGTCGAGGTCGGGGCCGGCGAGCTCACCGTCTACGACAACCTGCGCCGGGACGACTCGCTCGCCTGGAAGGACCTGTGCCGCGGTCCGCACGTGCCCGCCACCGGGTACCTGGGCAACTTCAAGCTGATGCGGGTGGCCGCGGCGTACTGGCGGGGCAGTGAGAACAACCCGCAGCTGCAGCGGATCTACGGCACCGCGTGGGAGTCCAAGGACAAGCTGAAGGAGTACCTGCAGCACCTGGAGGAGGCAGCCAAGCGCGACCACCGCAAGCTCGGCCAGGAGCTGGACCTGTTCAGCTTCCCCGAAGAGATCGGCTCCGGGCTGGCGGTGTTCCACCCCAAGGGCGGCGTGCTGCGCAAGGTGATGGAGGACTACTCGCGGCAGCGGCACGTCGAGGACGGATACGAGTTCGTCTACTCGCCGCACATCACCAAGGCCAAGCTGTTCGAGGTCTCCGGGCACCTGGACTGGTACTCCGACGGGATGTACCCACCGATGCACCTGGACGCCGAGCTCGATGCCGAGGGCAACGTCCGCAAGCCCGGCCAGGACTACTACCTGAAGCCGATGAACTGCCCGATGCACAACCTGATCTTCGCGGCCCGCGGCCGGTCGTACCGCGAGCTGCCGCTGCGGCTGTTCGAGTTCGGCACCGTGTACCGGCTGGAGAAGTCCGGGGTGGTGCACGGGATGACCCGGGCCCGCGGCTTCACGCAGGACGACGCGCACATCTACTGCACCCGCGACCAGATGAAGGACGAGCTGCGCGACCTGCTCACCTTCGTGCTCGGGCTGCTCGCCGACTACGGCCTGACCGACTTCTACCTCGAGCTGTCGGACAAGAACCCGGACAAGTTCGTCGGCGACGACGACACCTGGGAGGAGGCGACCCGGACGCTGGCCGAGGTCGCCGAGGAGTCCGGGCTGGACCTGGTCCCGGACCCGGGCGGCGCGGCGTTCTACGGGCCGAAGATCTCGGTACAGACCAAGGACGCGATCGGCCGGACCTGGCAGATGTCGACGATCCAGCTGGACTTCAACCTGCCGGAGCGGTTCGGGCTGGAGTACACCGCCCCGGACGGGTCCCGGCAGCGGCCGGTGATGATCCACCGTGCGCTGTTCGGCTCGATCGAGCGGTTCGTCGCGGTGCTCACCGAGCACTACGCGGGCGTGTTCCCGCCGTGGCTGGCGCCGGTGCAGGTGGTCGGCATCCCGGTCACGGACGGGCACGTCGAGTACCTGCAGGACGTCGCGAAGAAGCTGGGTGCCCGCGGGGTCCGGGTCGAGGTCGATGCGTCCGACGACCGGATGCAGAAGAAGATCCGGAACGCGCAGAAGGCGAAGGTGCCGTACATGCTGATCGCCGGCGACGAGGACATTGCCGGTGGCAACGTGTCGTTCCGGTACCGGGACGGCAGCCAGAAGAACGGGGTCCCGATCGCGGACGCGGTGGACGAGATCGTCGCCGCCGTCGAGCAGCGCGTGCAGGTATGACCGACTCGCCGTACCGGCCGGACGATGTCGTCACTCAGGGCGGGGTCGGCACGCCCGACGGGTTCCTGCGGCTGTGGACGCCGCACCGGATGGCGTACATCCTCGGCGAGAACAAGCCGAGCAGTACCTCGGCCGGTGAGACCTGTCCGTTCTGCCGGATCCCGACGCTGCCCGACCCTGAGGGCCTGATCCTGCGCCGCGGCGACACGTCGTACGCGGTGCTGAACCTGTACCCGTACAACCCCGGGCACCTGATGGTGGTGCCGTACCGGCACGTCGCGGACTACACCGAGCTGACCGACGACGAGACCGCCGAGCTCGCGCTGCTCACCAAGCAGGCGATGCGCGCGGTGCGGCAGGTCTCCGGCGCGGACGGGTTCAACATCGGGCTGAACCAGGGCGACATCGCCGGCGCCGGGATCGCGGCGCACCTGCACCAGCACGTGGTGCCGCGCTGGCACGGCGACACCAGCTTCATGCCGGTGGTCGGGCACACCCGGGTGCTGCCGCAGCTGCTGGCCGACACCCGCGAGCTGCTCGCCAAGGGCTGGGAGGGCTGATGGTTCCCGACGGTTACACGCTCGAGCTCGACGAGTCCTTCCGCGGTCCGCTGAACGCGTCGACGTGGCTGCCGTACTACCTCCCGCACTGGAGCTCGCGATCGCAGGGTGCGGCGCGCTACCGGTTCTCCGAGGAGGGCCTGGTGCTGCGGATCGACGCGGACCAGGAGCCGTGGTGCGCGGAGTTCGACGGCACCAACCGGACCTCGACACTGCAGACCGGCGAGTTCGCCGGTGCGCTCGGCAGCCCTACCGGGCAGAGCCGGTTCCGTGATGACCTCGTCGTCCGGGAGGAGCAGGAGTCGCGGCTGCTGTACGGGATGCACCACGGGTACGTCGAGCTGCGTTGCCGCGGCACCGCGCACCCGGACGCGATGTTCGCGCTGTGGATGATCGGGCACGAGGACTCCCCGGAGCGATCCGGCGAGATCTGTGTCGCCGAGATCTTCGGCCGCGACCTCGACGGCGGTACGGCTGCGGTGGGGATGGGGGTGCACCCGTTCGGCGACCCGGCGCTGACCGACGAGTTCGAGAAGGTCCCGGCGCGGCTCGACGTCACCGAGTTCCATGTGTACGCCGCACACTGGCGGCCGGGCACGGTCGACTTCTTCATCGACGGGAGCCTGGTGAAGTCCGTCGGCCAGGCGCCGGACTACCCGCTGCAGCTGATGCTCGGCATCTTCGACTTCCCGACCGAGAAGTCCGCCCCGGTCGACTACCCGAAGGAGTTCGTCGTCGACCACCTGCGCGTCTACTCCTGACGTGTGTGTTCATGAATCGCCAGGTTCCGGCCGGGAAACCTGGCGATTCGCGCACACGCGAGGTGCTACTTCAGCCAGGTGAGGTCGAGCTCGTGCGCGGTCCGGCGCACCAGGACACGCAGCGCGGCGCTCTCCGGGGTCGCACCGGGCGCGCCGGCACCGGGCGTCGGCGTCGTACCCGGCCCCGCCGCGGCGATGTCGTCGAGCGCCATAGCCAGCAGCGACTGCTGGGCCGCGATCTGCGGGCGGGCGCCGACCGCGGCGCGCTCGTGCACCGACCGCCGGAGCAGCTCCAGACCGGTCTCGCGGTCGCCGTCCTCGTAGAGCGCGAGCGCGCCGAGATGCCGGTTCGCGTACGACGCCAGCAGGGGCTCGTCCCGCTCGGTGGCCCGGGCCGCGACCTCGGCGTACACCGGCCGCGCGGTACCGGTGTCGTCGCGGACGTTCTCGGTGCTGACCGCGTACCAGAACAGCGCCCAGTCGCGCAGGCCCGGGTCGTCGGCCGCCTTGGCGGCGAGCAGGAAGTCCTCGACCGGGTCCGCCACCAGGTCCGGCGCGTCGCGCAGTGGTTCCGCGGTGTCGGGCGGCGCGTTCAACCGGAACAGCCGTGCCGTGTAGTCCACCTGCGCGGTGAGCAGGACCGCGAGCGGCTCGTTTCCGGCCCGGATCGCCTCGATCGCGGCGAGCGCCTCGGTGCGGTCGTCGAGTCGCCAGGAGTGCCGATCGGCGAGGAGGTCGGCACGCAGGTCCCGGGCGGCCGGGTCGTCGGCCGCCGCGAGGACGTCGAGCGCCTGGTCCCAGCGGCCGACCCGCTGCAGGTGTCGCGCGGATGCCAGCAGAGGATGGTCGCGGTAGGTTTCGTCTGGGCGCATGACGCCTACACTGCTGGACGGAAGGTAGGCGGTCAAGTGCGTTATGAGGACTACATCGCGAATCTGGCGAGTCTGGCCGTCACGGTCGCGAACGCCGGAAGCGCTGGCGGCCTGACCGGGGTCGACGCCGAGCTGTTCGACGAGCACCACGTCGTACCCCCGGACGACGACGAGCTGGCCCGGCTGCTGCCCGACCTGCGCCGGGCGCTCGTCGCGGTCGCCACGGCCGCCGACCCGGAGGCGGTGAACCGGCTGCTGGACCGCTACCCGCCGCGGCTTCGGGTCAGCGCGCACGACGGGCTGCCACACCTGCACCACGCCGACAACGGCGAGGCCGGGCTGCCGTGGCTCGGCCGGTGCTGCGCGGCCGGGCTGGCGCACATCGCCTGCGGGGTCCCGGACGTCACGATCGGGCGGTGCCAGGCCGCCGGCTGCGAGAGGTTCTTCGTGGACCGGTCCCGGAACCGCAGCCGCCGGTTCTGCTCGAACACCTGCGCCAGCCGGACCACGGTCGCGGCGTACCGGCGCCGGCGCACCGCCGACAGCAGGAGCGACAGCAGCGGCGTCAGCGGATGAACAGCGGCATGACCGGCTCGACGATGGACAGCAGCCCGTCCAGCGTGACCTCGACCGGCGGCTCGGCGAGCGCCGACACCCGGACCACCCGCTTGCCCTTGCGGAACACCAGCTGCCCCTCGGACGGCAGGAAGTAGCCCTCGTCGCCGATCGGCGCCAGGGCCGGCCGCGGCTGCCGGTGCGCCTCCGGCATCGGGTCGGCGACCGCGTTGCTGGTGATCGACTCGGCGATCGCGACGGTGCGGTCCGTCGTACCCCAGATGCAGGTCAGCCCGCCGCGCACCCGGTAGTCGCGGCGCAGCAGGGCCGACGCACCGAGGAACTGCTCGGCCAGCGACCCGGCCGGCTGGCACGCGCCGTCGGTGATCCGGGCAGACTTCAGTGCAGCCGGCAGCACCGGTACGACGGCCTTGGCGACCGCGGCCGCGTCCGCGCGGCTCAGCCCCGGCGCAGCGGTGACGCGGACCGCCCGGTCCCCGAGCGTGAACGCGGCACCGAGCGGCCCTGCCAGGGCGTCGGGTCCGATCTCCGGCGCCGCGACCGGGTCGGGGCCGAGCGTGGTCGACAGCCTGGTCAGCGACGCACCCTGCGTCGGCAACGCCGACACCCCGACGTGCACGGTCTGCGCCGGCCGGCCGGTCCGGGTGACGACCAGCGAGCACAGGTCCATGCTCGGCACGCCGGCGTCGTTCCAGGAGTTCGGTCGGGCCGTGATGGTGACCCGGCCGGTGCCATCGCCCAGCCGTCCGGCCAGGTCGGCGGCCGACAGCGCCGTACAGACGTTCGCCCCGGAGACACCGGCGGCTCCGTTGAGCCCGGGCGGTGCCGGGGGCGCGACCGCGGTGGGTGCGGCGTGCACCGGTGTGGGGGTGGCCCGCGGGCGGGACGCCTCTCGCGCCGTCGTACAGGAGACGACGCCGAGGCAGCAGCCGATCGCCAGCAACAGGCTCGCCGACCGGAGTGCTCTCACGTCCGCCATCCTGCGCCAGACTCGCCCGGCCGGGGAAGGAGTGTCACCGGATGGTGACCGACTCGACTACGATCGCGTCGCCATGCTTAGCAGATTCAAGCAGTTCTGGACCAAGGTCATCTCGCCCGTCGCGAACCTGCTGCTGCGACTCGGGGTGAGCGCCGACATCGTCACGCTCGTCGGCACCGTCGGTGTCTGCGCCGGTGCGCTGATCTTCTTCCCGCGCGGGCAGATATGGCTCGGCGTGGTGGTGATCACCTGCTTCGTGTTCTCGGACCTGATCGACGGGTACATGGCCCGGACCTCGGGCACCTCGTCGAAGTGGGGCTCGTTCCTCGACTCGACCCTGGACCGGCTCGGCGACGGCGCGATCTTCGGCGGCCTGGTGCTGTACTACGCCGGCCCGCACGGCGAGTCGGGGCTGATGGCCGGGGTCGCGCTGTGGGCGCTGGTGATGGGCGCCACGACGTCGTACGCGCGGGCCAAGGCGGAGAGCCTCGGGATGACCGCGAGCGGTGGCCTGGCCGAGCGGGCGGACCGGCTGGTGGCGGTACTGGTCACCGCGTTCTTCTCCGACGTGCTGGACCTGGAGTGGCTGCTGCAGGCGGTGCTGTGGCTGCTCGCGATCGCCAGCACCATCACCGTCGTCCAGCGGATGATCTCGGTACGACGCCAGGTGGCCGCCGAGCAGGCGGCCGGGTCCGGACCCGCTGCCGCGCCGCCCGCCGAAGCGCCCGGTCCGGCCGATCCGCCGGCCGGTCCGCCGCCGGCCGGGCCGCCGGTTGGTCCGCCGCCGGTGGCGGAGACGCCGCTCTCCAAGCCGACGACGCCGCTCTCCGAGCCGCCGAAGGGCGACGGCTGACCGTGTCCGTGCTGGCTCGGCGTGCCGCCGACCTGGCGTTCGCGGCCGGGTGGAGCCTGGTCCGGCGCCTGCCCGAACCGGTGGTGACCCGGGTCTTCACGGCGCTCGCTGACCTGTGGGTACGACGAGACGGGCGCGGCGTACGCCGGCTGCGGAGCAACCTCGCGGTGGTCCGCCCGTCGGCGTCGCCCGCGGAGCTGGATCGGCTGGTGCACGCCGGGATGCGCTCGTACCTGCGGTACTGGCAGGAGGCGTTCCGGATCACCGAGTGGGGCGACGAACGGATCGTCGGCCGGGTCCGCACCGTGAACGAGTCAGTGCTGCGAGACGCGTTCGCCGGCGGCCGCGGCGTGGTGTGCGCGCTGCCGCACCTGGCGAACTACGACCACGCCGGCGCCTGGGCCGGCCGGACCGGGATGCCGGTGACGACAGTGGCCGAACGGCTGGAGCCGGAGTCGGTGTTCGACCGGTTCATTGCGTACCGCAAGCAGCTCGGTATGGAGGTGCTGCCGCTGACCGGTGGTGACGTGGACCCGTTCGCGGTGCTCGCGGACCGGCTGCGGGCCGGCTGTTTCGTCTGTCTGGTCGCCGACCGGGACCTGTCCGAGCGCGGCGTACCGGTGGACTTCTTCGGACGCAAGGCCAAGATGCCGGCCGGCCCCGCGGCACTCAGCCTGCGCACCGGCGCCCCGCTGGTCCCGGCCACGCTGCACTACGACGGCCCCGACCTGGTGATCACGTTCCACCCCGTGGTCGACCCGTCGGACGGCGCCGCCGCGATGACCCAGACCTGCGCCGACGCCTTTTCGACCGGCATCGCCGCCCACCCCCAGGACTGGCACATGCTCCAACGCATCTTCCTGGACTGACCCAATCCGTTCATCGGGCCCTTGTGACCCGGCGTGTCGTCACTCGTCGGGCCCTTGTGACCACCTCACTGTGCTGGTCGCACAGGGCCGGTGGAGGGGGTGTTGGGGTGGTGGGGAGTATGGACGGGTGAAGGTTGGGCTGGTGTGTCCGTACTCGCTCGGGACGCCGGGCGGCGTGCAGAACCACGTCCGCGACCTGGCCGAGGAGCTGCTCGCCCGCGGGCACGAGGTGTCGGTGCTGGCGCCGACGGACGAGACCAGCGCGCCGTCGTACGTCGTGCCGGCCGGCCGCGCGGTCGGGGTGCCGTACAACGGGTCGGTGGCGCGGGTCGCGTTCGGGCCGAGAACCGCGGCGCGGGTCCGGACCTGGCTGCACGACGGCGGGTTCGACGTGGTCCACGTGCACGAGCCGACCACGCCGAGCGTCTCGCTGCTCGCGTTGTGGGCGGGGGACGGGCCGTTCGTCGCCACGTTCCATACCTGGCAGGTGCGGTCCCGGGCGATGAGCGCGGCCGCCGGTCTGCTGCGGCCCGCGCTGGAGAAGATCGACGCCCGGATCGCGGTGTCGGAGAACGCGCGCTCGATGATGGTGCAGCACCTCGGCGGCGAGGCCGTCGTGATCCCGAACGGGCTGTACGCCGACCGGCTGGGGGCCGGAACGCCGCGGCCGGGGTGGGAGGGTGTGGTCAGCTTCCTGGGCCGGCTGGACGAGCCGCGGAAGGGCCTCGGCGTGCTGCTGGCCGCGGTACCCCGGCTGCTCGAGGCCCGGCCCGGCCTGCGCGTACTGGTCGCCGGGACCGGTGACGCGGCCGAGGCACGGCGCGCGCTGCCGGCGTCGTACCGGCACGCGGTCGAGTTCCTCGGCGCGATCGACGACGCGGCGAAAGCCGACCTGCTGGCCGGATCGGATCTATTCGTCGCGCCGCACCTCGGCGGCGAGAGCTTCGGGATCGTGCTGGTCGAGGCGATGGCGGCCGGCGCGCCGGTGCTGGCGAGTGACCTGGCGGCGTTCCGGCTGGTGCTCGACGACGGCCGGCTCGGCCGGCTGTTCCCGCCCGGTGAGGTGGACGCACTGGTGGCGGCGATGCTCGAGCTGCTCGGCGACCCGCAGGCGCGCAAGGCGCTGAGCGAGGCCGGCCGGAACGCCGTACGCCGCTACGACTCGTCCCGCGTCACCCCGGAGATCCGCGCCGTCTACGACCTGGTCCGCTGAC
>Ga0075419_10001077_pt1 | contig 17662 bp, 21 predicted proteins | sample SoiMetdeltSBSDD3_FD_76900 | JGI IMG/M metagenome (GOLD analysis project Ga0075419, IMG submission 76900) | Bulk soil microbial communities from a Populus tree surrounding site in Tennessee, USA - Soil MetaG P. deltoides SBSDD3 | ecosystem: Environmental > Terrestrial > Soil > Tree plantation... | reverse complement strand
TGCCCGCCGCGTGCCGATAAATGAAGAATGCGTTGCTTGATTATTGAGCGGTGACATGTTGAAGGGCGGCCATCGGACCCGATCTCCGAAGCGTCGCGAGTTGCGATCTGTCTTTAACGAGGAATGCGCCGACAAACCCTAAGGCATTCACCGAAATGCCCTCGAAGCATTCCTGCAACCGTGGCGCTACCAACATCCACCGTCGAGTCATGAGCAGATTGTACGGAGCGGTGAACTCATGACTGCCTGAGCTCGCGTCGACGGACAAGCCGGCGGCGTGAAGCAATTTGCGGTAACAGGCATGTAGGGAAGCGCCGCTGTCCTTTCCGGGATTGGTCCAGTCAGGATCCATTGGCGCAAAGGCATGGCGGAAAGGCAAGCGCGGGACGGTACCGATCATGCGGTCCGTCTGAGCGAAGCGTAAGAGTGGCTCCATGGGCAGCGGTGCGATTGCGGCGTCGAGCGGCACCAATTCTAGATGCTTGTGCGACTTGCTCGCTCCGGCCACCTGTCCCGCGTTGTAGAAGGCGAGGGCGTCCATCTCAGTGAGACCGATGAGGAGGGCCTCGCAGTCTTTTTGCGTGAGCTGACATCGCTGATCTTCGAATGCGTTGGTGGCGATCAGCAGATGGTGTTCGAACACGTTGAACGTGTTCAGGAGGGCAGTGTGGGTCGCCGAAATTGATGCGACAAAGAGATCCTGATCGAATGGAAACGGATTGATCTGGGATCGAGTGGCTTCGGCGTTTGATTGCAGGGCCGGGGATTCCAGCACGCGCACTTGGAATGGGATGCGGTGCTGCTCAATCACTTCCAGGGTCGTCGGCAGGAATTGTATGGCGCCGCACCGGCGGGCTGTGGCCGTGCGCTCCAACAGGGAGGCGTACAACGTGCCTGGCGTCAGCTGTGAATCCTGCTCAGCCACACGAAGATGGTACGCGAAGCCGAGGGAATAGGGAAAGCGTGATGTTGGAAGGCGAAACAGTGGGAATCGTTCAGGGAAAACCTAGGGTCGAACCGTCATATTCACTCATGCCGAGGTGCGTCGGTCGGACAGAAGCAGAAGCGTGAGTCCGTTCAGCTATTCAGCGCGACCACTATCGCCCCCACAAGAGCCATGAGGGCTAAAAGCACCTCTCTATCCCCGCAGCGGTTGAAAAGGGTACGCACGTTGCGATCTCCTTGTTGGGATCTCCTTGTGGAATACACTACTAGTATGAGCAGCAAATCTGATGCCGGTAGGGTGAGCATCATGAATTTCCGCTTTTTAGAGTAGTGAAGAAGACAAGATGGAGCGATTCTGCACAGGTCGCACTGTGCGAAAGGGTGGGGGTCCCATGGCTGGGCACGGCTATCTAAGTTTTCTTACACAGACTCCATTGCGCCTCCAAGACGCGCCATGCTCGTGTTGTGTAGTGGTTTGGGTAAGGTTCAGGAGTGGATCCATGATGGTCCCATCCTGGATGAGTAGTTTCAATACATCGCCGGGTCCTTTCCCGCCAGCTTCCTGACTTCGAAAGAAGACGATGTCTTTTCCACTGTGGGAATACTCCGGCTTCTGGTCATATTGATGAGCACTTGGAGTCGTGATGGGCTGTTCATGGTCTCCGGCCCCGTCGCCATCGGCGTCGACCGCGTCCATTTCAAGCAAGGCCGCACGACTACCATCCTCGGATTGCCTCGCAAAAATAATCCGGCCGGATGGCGACCAGGACGGATCAGTGTCATTCACCGTGTTATTCGTCAGTCGAACGTCCAGTCCGGAGTTGAGATTGTGAATGAAAATCTCCCGTGAGGCATTCGCGACGTTACGCGTGAAGGCGATTTTGGTCCCGTCAGGAGACCATGAAGGGGAAAGATCTTCGTAATTGCCGCTTGTAATGGAAGTCACTGTGTTGGTGTTCACATTAAGTTGGTAAATATTGTAATAGTTTGGATCGACTCTGTTAGAGGAAAACGCCAGGACTGCGCAATCATGTGACCATGCCGGAGTCGAATCGTCTGCCACGCTGGTCGTTCTTCGTTGGACGTCCTGAGCAGAGTAGGTCTGATCGCTGCCGGCGATCACCCGCGCAGTGTAGATTTCCAGGTTGCCGTCCCGCCCGGATTCAAACGCAATGTACTGCCCGTCAGGCGACCATGTCAGGGAACTATTTCCATCGGCACCTAGATCCAGGAGCGTTTGGCCTGATCCATCGTGGTGCATGATCCACAGATTGTCTGTCCCCCCAAGCTGGGGCGTCCGAGTGAATCCAATGTCCTCGCCGGGCATCCTGGGAGGGGAGGACACACATCCCACAAGGGCGATCATCGCGAAGGTGATCCCATGAGCCAGCCAACGTGTCATTGACCTCTCCTTTGCTGAGTGGATCGCTATTCTACTTTCAAGAGGCGTGGGGGTCTATGGCGATTCATGCGGCAGGGCAGAAAAGAGTTCCACGAGTTGATGTTCGTGCGGAGCTCGACCGGCGAACGACGACGATTGACGCCCAGCGGTTCCCGCGAGGCGGGCTCTTGTCACATTCCTTTGCCCAGGCCTCGGGCATTCGCTAGTCCCTCCGCCACCTTTCGTTGTTTCATACTAGGTTAGTATGCCGGCGCTTCTTCCAACCATTAGATGGTGCCAAGCGGACGAGATCTACCGCCCCCGATTGACGGATGGGGTCGAAGCCGCGAATGGACTCAAGGGAGTACTCGTCGATGCCTATGGCGCCTATGCCAATTGGAAGACCGGGGCGCTCTTGAAAGATACGAAAGACAGCCATGACGGTGTCGAGGACGCGGCAGCGTAGTGGTGCCAAGAGGCTCAACGAAGACAGACCGAATTGCGCCGTCAGCTCGACCGACATAAATCCGGTCAAGGGCCGCAGGCCACTTGTATATGAGGACAAACGTGGAGGCATGAGCCATGAATGCCACAACCGCGTTCCTATGTATCACAATAGTGAGCCTCGTCAGCATCATCGCACCGGTACAGGCGAATTCCCCAGAGGAGGGGACGGCTTCTAGTGGAAGCCGGGAAGCAGGAAGGCCGGCGATGCCGCGGAAAGCGGATTCCCACGTGCCCGGAGCGGCGCCATCACCCGCTAGGCCGAAACAACTACCAGCACCGCCCGATCGGAATCAGGTAGTCGAAGAGCGTTTGCGATCCGGACAGATGGAAAAACCGATCGCGCAAGGTGAAGTGAGCGACCGACTGAACCAATTGTACAGTGGATCGAACGGCCCAGTTCAGTAGAGAGTCGGAGGTGTGCCATGAGCCTACATGATTATAAAGGACATCAGATTACGTTGATTCCAAGTCCGGAAGGTTCGATGTGGCAGTGTCAGTATGTAATCAGAGCCACAGGTCAGACAGAAGTCGACGGCTTTCCAGGCCGTGCCTATTTTTCACGTGAAGAAGCCGAGGCCGCCGCGCTGGCGAGAGCGAAGTGGCTCATCGACGAATCCCATTCCGACAAAGACACTGTTAGGACTTCGGGATAAGGTCATAGGTAGCGACAGAAGGAAAGCCGAACGCGGATCGTTGTGTTAATGCGAGACCAGACCGCTCCACATTTTCGGTGGATAAGTCTGTGGACAATTCCTTTTTAAGAGGCTGTTACTCTAATTTGAACAGCCGAAAGACCAAATTGCCTATTTTTTAAGCATAGCTCGGGGGAGGCCAGACACCCCAATATCTTGCGATTGACTTTTTATTACGACTCAAAACCTACCATTAGTTACCTTCAGACAGAATGTCTGCGTCCCACTTGGGCAAAGATACGTAGTCCGGGCGGAATTGCCTTGCACTGAGCCACTTATCCACATCCTTGGAGCAGACGAACATCGAAGCGTCGCAAGGCTGTCAAGAACTTTCAAAAATTTTTCAGGAGGCGAGATCAGCGGTGTGATGATCCCCATACAGGGAAAACCCTGTCTCGGCACGTCTCTTTCAGAGCCGAAGCCGGGACGGTAAGGCTCAGGAATGTCAGCCATCCCCGTTTGGGCCTCTTAGTCTCGTCAAAGACTTGGCAGCGATGGAAGCTCCTGCGGACGCACCAATGGTATTCATCAGAACGTCAGTCATTGAAGGAAACCGGACGGGTGAAAATACTTGATAAAGCTCACACGTAAGGGACAGCAATAATCCGACAAACGCCGCTTCGGACATCAAACTCATGGCAGGCACCGCCCGCACTCTCGCATAAGCAAAGCCCAAAGGAATGTAGAGGAGACCGTTGGCGATGGTATCCCGAAGCAGTCGACGCGGTGATCGGAGCACATCAAGCAGTGGAATCCATCTCACGCGACCCCATTGCGGCGATTCTACCCACCAAGGAAAGCTGCAAACAACTACTATGACCAGGATCCATCCAACGAAAATAAGGGTCCACACATGAGTAGGCCGAGTTATTGATCTGCGGCTCTGTGACCAGAAGCTCACGACACCACGCCTGTAAGCCGACCAGTCGTTTGAAGCAAAACAGTGCCGGACAGCGATCGCTGTTGTCCTTGGGCTGAAATCGACATTGAGAAGGCGAGGCGGCCGACGAAGGGTCTAGGGGGAGCTCAGCCTGTTCCCTTTCCTGTTTGAGTATCTCTAACGGTATGGCATTCTAATCTTTTTGGAGAAGGAAGTGCTACGGCGAGAAAGGGGAATCTTTCTTATGGAGGCGTCTCGGCCGACGTCTTTTCCTTCTCGTTAGCACCGGGGTTCACCGATCTGCTATCCTTAGTCACAGATGCGTTGAAGGGAGGGTCATTGATCATGACACGTGTCATTGGGTGCATTGTCGTGCTGACGCTATTCACTGTTGCGGAGGTACAGGCTCAGGGGATCCTCGATGGTCTGATGAATCGAGCGACCGAAAGCGCGAAGCGCAAAGCGCAGGATCGCGTCAATCAGAACATCGACCAATCCATTGACAAGGCTATCAGAAAAACCGAAGACACGGTTAAATGTGTCGCAACGGACCAAGAGTGTCTTAGGCGAGCAAAAGAAGAGGGCAAACAGGTCGAGATGGTAGAGAAGCCAGCCTCCAATGACACGATGAAATGTCTCATCACAGATAGCGGATGCATGAAGCAGGCGAAGGCACAACACAAGAAGGTCGAGATTGTCGAGGAAGATCAACTAGACACGCTGCGTTGCTCAACGACTGATACTGATTGCCTCGCTCGTGCAAAGACAAAGGGGAAGAAGGTCGAGATCATCGACTAGAGCAGGCCGGAAGTCATCTCCCAGGGAGGCGTGGGCCGTCACCCTTCAAGAATGTCCAGATCCAGAGACCGCGCAGCAGTCTAGGGAAAACCGGACAGAATCCCCCAGGATATGCGTTGAAGTAGCCGTCTCGGTTGCTGGGCGATGGCGGGAGTGCGCGAGAGAATCTCGGTCTCTATCCGCGTAAAAAGCGGTTCTGCATGTGATCGTCGAGTATGTGGGACAACCGCTCTCGGTCGCCGGGACTGATTGAGAGAATCTTCGCGCCAAACTGACGGGAGCCGACGTTGATCGCCAGTATCTCGCAGCCTAGTTGACGGCCGCCCTCGAGTTCGATCGAAAGCTGAAGCACATCCCCGTTCTTGACGAATAAGCGGCTTTGTATCCTCACTCCAGTCTCGCTGACATTCATCACATGACAGGGCGCTGAGAGAGAGCCACGATGCAATCTGCCTGGCTTGCCCACCTCGACTCGGGATGACTTCCGTTTGAAACCCATCAACTTGTCTCCTGCCCGAGAACGATAGCAGCTAGGGATGCAGCGGCAAAGCACATTCACAATGTTCGCTCGTCGTTCGTGAACGTCGAATGGTTCTTCTTCGTTGCGGATCATGGCGGGGGGCGGTGCGAAGGGTGAATGTTTCAAGGGACCATCATGATATGGCCGAGTTCGTCCCCGTGTCGATTTCGTCTGTCTTGTTCGACTAGGAGATAGAGTTGGTTCAGTGGTTGACTCAGCCGCGCCACTGAGTTCGAGCGTAAACCTGTAATACGAAAACTCAATTGGAGGACACATGGCAGACATCATTCATCGAGTTGGAATCAAGGCGCCGATCTCTAAGGTATATGAGGCGTTATCGACGGTCGAGGGCATTGCCGGCTGGTGGACAAGACACACGTCAGGCTCATCCAAAATAGGAGAGACGATTGGCGTTCGTTTCCATTCTGTAGATGGAAAGGAAATAGGCAGCATGACCATGGAAGTCAAAGCGCTAGATCCCAACAAGAAAGTACAGTGGCGCTTTACATCGGGACCGGAAGAGTGGGTGGGGACCGACGTGATATTCTCTCTTTCTCAGGAGGGTAATTACACGATCGTGCTGTTCGGCCATAAGAACTGGCGCGACGCAAACGAATTCACCTCTCATTGCAGCATGAAATGGGCCACGTTTCTGTTGAGCCTCAGGGAACTTGTTGAAACCGGTAAAGGAAAGCCCTCGCCCGACGATATAAAAATTGATGATTGGAACTAGAACGCGAGGAAGGCGGCGCCGTGCGCGCCGTGAACCAGCATGGCCCTGCGGCTATGCAAACACCCGGTTGAGATCATTCAGGTACCTGGTTTTCTCTTCTTCACTGACCCAGGCACCGTCAAAGGAATTGCGTGCCAGGTGGTAAAGGTCTTCGCAGGTGACTGGCAGGTGTTCAATGAGGGCGCGGTAGTTGTCGTTCACATATCCGCCGAAATAGGCAGGGTCATCTGAGTTGACGGTCGCTTTAAGACCCCGTTTGAGCATGCTCAGGAGCGGGTGCTGATCCATGGCCTTCACCACACAGAGCTTGAGGTTGGACAGAGGGCAGACGGTGAGCGTTTTGCCTTCAGCAGTCAGGCGTTGCACCAGCCCATCATCATCCAGCGAGTGGTTACCGTGATCAATGCGATCCACGTGCAGCAGATCCAGCGCCTGACTGACATAGTCCGCCGGGCCTTCCTCACCGGCATGCGCGGTAATATTGAAACCGAGGTCCCTGCATCTGGCAAACACTCGTGCAAACTTTTCCGGCGGGTGACCCATCTCCGACGAATCCAGGCCGAAGCCATCCAGCTGATCGAGAAAGGGTTGGGCCAACTCTAAGGTCGCAAAGGCGTCCTCTTCCGGCAGGTGACGCAGGAATGACAAGATGAGCTTGGAACTGATGCCCAGCTCTTGCTTGCCATCCTGCAACGCACGGCGAATGCCGCTGATCTGCACGCCCAGCGGAATGCCGCGCTCCAGATGTCCCTGTGCATCAAAGAATATTTCCACATGCACTACATGGTCCTGATGCACCCGATTCAGGTATGCCCACGTAAGATCGTAAAAATCCTCTTCCCTCAGCAAGACCGACATGCCGGTATAATAGATATCCAGAAATTGCTGCAGATTATTGAAGGCGTAAGCCGCACGCAGGGAGTGCACGTCAGGATATGGCAGCCGAACGTCATTGCGTTTGGCGAGTCGAAACGCCATTTCGGGCTCAAGACTGCCTTCGATATGCAAATGCAACTCGGCCTTGGGCATCCGGCGGGCCAGCCGCACTAAGTCTTCCTTCATGGATACACCTTCATACCAGCGCTATCCGCCAGATGTGAATGACAGCCTACTGAGAAGCATACCACTCTATGTCAGGCCCTCAAGTGCTAGGCGGTAATCGTGATCCCAAGCCGGCCGCCATGCACGATTGATCCTCTGCATACGGACTCTCGTTCCTTCAAAGCATGATGCCGATCGTCCTTATGCGGTAATGTGAATCGGATTACATCCACAGAGCATCAGTTTGGATGCCTTCGAGGAAGAGCCTCTACCCAATTATCTTAGCCATCCACAGTGTTTTTAAGTGGCACGGACGTTGCTCAATGCAGTGGTAGGAGCAGCGGTAGTGAAACGGATGTAATGAAGGGAGAGCACCATGACTGAGTACAAATCGGATCTATTGTTCGGGGCGTTAACCGGGAACGGACGAATCCTGGTGGTGGATGATGAACCCTCTGTCAGAAACGTAGTCCGTATGGTTCTGGAAAGGGCCGGGTACGACGTGTTAGAAGCGGACAATGGAGAGACAGCTATCGAAGCGATCAATACAGGAGAAAACAGACTAGTATTGGATGCGGTGATCTGCGACATCCGCATGCCGAAGATCAACGGTGTCCAGGCCATCGATTATTTGAAGAGACAATTCCCCCATGTCCCTATCATCGTTCTCACAGCCTATCCGGAGGCTGAGATGGCGGTCTCATTCATGCGGAGTGGGGTGGTGGATTACCTGGTCAAGCCGGTGGAAGCGCAGCAGCTCACAGCTGCGGTGGAAAGAGCGATGGAACAACGACAGCTGACCTGGGCCTGATGCATGGCGCGAAATGGTTCCAGAAACCGCTGTCTTGTCTCGGAACGCCGGATTATACTGAGCGAGGTGACTTCCCTATCAAGATAGGCATGAAGCATGGAGGCAAACGCTATTGTTGGAGCCATTGCCGTCGGCATTGGGGCGACTCTTGTCATGGACCTGTGGAATCTACTCCTGAAACGTGCGTTTAGCATTCTCTCGCTCAACTACTGCCTTCTCGGGCGTTGGCTCCGCCACATGCCCGAAGGCAGGTTCCGGCATGCGAATATTACCGTCGCGCACCAGAAATCCTTTGAGTGCACGGTCGGCTGGATCGCCCACTACACAATTGGAGTCGTGCTGGCGGTTGCCTTCGTCCTGGCATCAGGGGAGTGGCTTGCCCGACCGACCTTGCTGCCTGCGCTGCTCTATGGCATCGGCACCGTCGTGTTCCCATTTTTCCTCATGCAGCCCTCGCTCGGCCTCGGCATCGCAGCCTCTCGAACACCTCATCCCACTCAAGCCAGGTTAAAAAGTCTTGCGACACATACGGTGTTCGGAATTGGATTGTATCTTTGTGCACTCGGAGTGAGTTATCTCTTGTTGTTCCCATGAGAGGGGTTTACCGGCGACGAGCCCGTATGGAGGAGGCATTTACGGGGCACGTCACGCGCAGCGAATGCCTCAAAGCCGTTCACTTTTCTTCTCGCCAAAATTGTCCCTGCTTGCCTCCTTTGTCGCTGATGTCTTGAATCCAGAGACACTTTCCCAGTAGTGTCGTGCGCGAGCACCGCTAAACTGTATTGCTGGCCACTATCGGGAGAGAAGCGTATGCCGGTTCTGCAGATCAACGGGATTGAGCTGCATTATAAAGAATCTGGGAGCCGGGACCATCCGACGATCGTGTTCGCCCATTCGCTGGTGTGGGGCGCAAACGCTTTCACCGAATTGCTGACGGAAATTGCGAAAGATGCCCGCCTCCTGACGGTCGATCTTCATGGCCATGGCCTCAGTGGATACCGCGAGGGTATGACGCTCGAAGAGATGGCGGAAGATGGCTACGGGCTGTTGAAAGAACTGATGGTCGGGAAGGTTACCTGGTTGGGATGTGGGATCGGTGGAATGATCGGGATGCGCCTGGCGCTAGCACATCCGGACGCCCTTGATTCGCTCGTGCTGATCGCGACGAGTGCGCGACCTGATCCCTCAACGACGAAAGCGTCGGCGCTCCACCTGTGGAAGATGTTTCGGGACGGACACCGGCAGGACATTGCCGACTCGACGATGAAACTGTTCTTCGCGCCCCGAACGTATCAATCCCGACCTGAACTGATCGCGAACTGCAGAAATGAGCTCGTGAGTACAATAGATGCCCGCGGCATGTTTGCCGCGGCAATTGCCGCCTTCAATCGATCAGACTTGAGCAGCGAGCTCCATAAGATTAAGGCTCGGACGCTTGTGCTTGCCGGTCGGGAAGATCCGGCAGCCACGCCGGCGCAAGCGGACTTTATCGCCTCACAAATTCCAGGTGCGGAGTTCAAAATTGTTGACGAGGCCAGCCAGCTCGTTGCAATCGAAAAGCCCTTGGAGGTTGCCCGACTGGTTCGAGATTTCCTGGGTGAATGAATGACGGAAGCACGGAGTAATCGATCGATGGATTAGGCATGAGCCGCGAAATGGAGCGTGTCCGACCGCTACATTGCCCGTGAAAGGCACAGTGTGAGTGAGGAGGGAGGTCTACGATGGCCGTGACATTAATTAATGTGTTTTCGGTGCCAATGGGGAAGGAAGATGAATTCGTGAAGTGGTGGCATGATGTCAAGGCGAACATCACAAAGCGCCCGGGATTCATCAGCGGGAAGTTTCATAAGAGTCTCAAGCCGGAGAGTCGCTATAACTTTATCAATATTGCAATCTGGGAGAGCGAAGCTCTCTATTGGAAGGCGTATGAGCAAAGTGCTGCGCCCATGAAGGGGAAGCTGGATCAGTTAGGGATTGAAATGACTCCAGCCCTATATACCGTTGCCTTTGAGTACTGATTGAACTTCGGAGCCATTCCAAACAGCCTCTATGGCAGTGCGGACTCAGGTCTCAGAATGCCTGCCAAAAAGCTGTACCGAATACCAATGCCTGCGTCCAACCCGCCAATTCCCTGCTCGGAGCCGAGATCGCTCTGCAAGTAAAAACAGTCAATCCAATTGAGAAGTTTGATGGATAGTTCAACGACCTGGAGCGGTCCCTGTCGCTCTGTGTTGAAGGTTTATGCGTGCGACCGCGTGCCACGGTATGGAAATCGATGAGATAACTACAGTGCTGCCCGGTCGGATGTCGGAACTGCAAATCATTTCTTCTAACAGGTTTCCGTGACCAAGCCAGAAATGGCAATCTCGATTTATCGATTCGTTCCGCGTATGCTTTCCGCTGGTTACAACAAAAGGAATTGCTCGCCGGGAGTCGGTTGAATGGATGCCTGTTGGGAGGATGCTGTTCGGCGGGGTGATGCCGATCTCATGCGGGATCTGCTCTCACGTGGCATCGATCCCAATGCGCGCGATCAGCATGGCCAATCGGGGCTCATGCTGGCCGCTCACGCGGGACACCTGGCCGCGGTGCAGCTTTTAGTCGATCACGGCGTCGATCTTAACGTCACGGCAAAATTTGGGCTAAGCGCAGTGATGCTGGCCGTGACTGCCGGCCATAAGGAGATCGCACAGGTTCTGGCTTGCGCCGGTGCGGATTTGACACTGCGGGGCACGGGGGCGCCTGGCTTCGCCGGAAAGACTGCGGCCGACTTGGCCGGCGCGCGAGGCTGGAACGATCTCGCCATTGAACTCTCCCCTCTTAAGCAGAGGATGAAGTGACTCCTCCTGTGCCTCCGCGAATTTATTGCATCACGGCGACAGAGGCACCTACCGTCGCCGTCTTTCGACGGGGGCCGACGAACTGGTCGCATGTCGGACAGTGGGATCTTGCCGGTCTCCGCTACGAACCTGGTGCCTGGCTCGGCGGTCGCATCTTTCCCCGCCGTTGCGATCTCTCTCCGGACGGGCGGTTTCTTTCCTATTTTGCGCATAAACCCAGTGCGAGCTGGGAACTGGGAGAGGCTTACGTCGCGGTCTCCAAGCTCCCTTGGCTGACGGCCCTCCATGCGTTTGCGACATGCGGAACCTGGACGCGCGGGTATTGTTTCTCAAAGGACCCAGATACCTCTGCCCGTGAAGTCCCCGACCTGCCGATTCCCTACAGGCTGCAGTCCATCCCGGCCGTGCAGTTCGCGACGGAGCGACGGCGTGGCTGGGATGAAGCGCCGGACAGTCCCCCACGTGAGCCGCGAGACGTGTGGGATGAACGTCGGAACGCGCGCATGCAGAAGCGCCAACCGGGTGGTCAACGAATTCTTTCTGTCGAGAGTACCGGTCGTGCAGGAGGGGAATTCGGGTCGGAACAGGCGGTCGATGGCCTGCGAGTGCAATATTCCCTCGAAGCAGATGGACAACTCACCCTCCTAGACGATCTACAGTGGGCGGATTGGGATCAAGAGGGACGATTGCTGGTCGCGACGCGAAGCGGCAGGCTCCAAATACGGCATCTTGGTTCGGAGCGTGAACACACCGTGTTTGACGAAGACTTGGCTCCACTATATCCGAAACCCGTTCCGTCTCCGGACTGGGCCCATCACTGGTGAGCAGGGATCGCGTACGTCACCGATAGTTCGCACCGAGTTATTTATGGCCGCGGTGGCGCGTTCACGCCATACGCGAAGGTTCACCGCAGGCTGTTGTTGCCCGCCGCGCGCCGCGGAGTTGACAGTGCTCTTCTCCTCTGAACGTCTCTCTTGAGCACCCAAAGCTGGGGATGGGCGCGTCCTCTTTGCCTCACTCTTTCGGGGAATTGTTCTCTTCACGCTCTATTCCCTATCGTTGCACAGTAACTAAGAGGATCCGAGTGACCCCATGACATCCATTAAACAGACACTGCCAACGTCGTTGTGCAAGCGGCTGGCCATCCTTTGTGTTCTGCTGCTCGGGTTCCCGGCCTCAGCCATTTCGGCGTCCGATGAACAGACCGTGGGGGAGCTGATGGAGCTATCCGGTCTGACGCAGCAAATTCCACGTTTGCCGAATGACTACATGACCCTCGTTGATCAGCTGCTGGCGGGGCTAGAGCGACAACATCATCCGGTGTCAAAAACTTTGCGAAGCCAGATTCGCCAGAGCTTCGTGGAGGCATTAACAGCCGAGAATTTTGAATCAGAGATTCGGTCACGGCTGCTCGCGAATCTTTCTCAGGATACGGCCCTTGCGACGACGACCTGGCTGCGATCGGATTTGGGCCAAAAGATCACCACTGCTGAAGTCAACGCCAGCTCAGCCGAAAAGTCCGTCCAGTTCGCAACCTTCTTTTTGCAATTACAATTGGAGCGTCCTGCGCCTGAGCGACTCCAAGTCGTGCGCCGCATTGAGGCGATCACTCAAGGTAGCGAAATGGCGACCGAAGCTTGGGAGGCCATTGTGGCCGCTATTGGTCGCGCTCTCGAAAGCGAGTATCGGGCCAAGAATCCGCAGGGTAAGACGAATCTCGAAGAGCAGTTGGCCTCCATACGAGGCAGCGTCAAGGGCATGTTTGAGCAGGGACGATTATTTCAAGGACTCTTCACCTACCGAACGCTGACGGATGAAGAGTTAAAGGAGTATGCGGAATTTCTGGAAAGCCCAGCCGGCAAAGATGTGACCCATACCATCAACAGGGCGGTTCAAGGTGCGGCGATCGGTGCCATCCAGAATATCAAGCCTTCTCGCACCAAAAGCGTATACCCGCCGCGCGAGACAGCATAAATCAGTGCGCTGCTTTCTATGCCCCGATGATGAATGAGCGGGGTTGCCGCGTGGCGCGAATCGGTCCTTGCGTCTTTCTTGAGATTTACCGGGTGTTGGTAAATTCTTCGATCTCACGACAAAGGGCAGGGTAGGCCGCGATCCACGTCGACGGTTCGCTCAGTTCGAGATCTGGGGGTTCGAAGCCTGGCCATTCCGTCGTGCCAAGCAAGGAGAAACGCTTCGCAGCGAGGTGCCTGCAAACGACTGTGCGAGATGACAGCTTCTCCTCGATAACTCCAAGAAAGCAAAGAACGCGTTCGCTTGCCGACCGTCATGATCAACGCTACTTGACAAATGTACAAACATGGTTGTTGCCAGGATGAGACTAAACAAAAACCTGAAGTCTAATCTGGAATATACTGTAAATTAAGGAATGTGACAGTTCAACACGAAGGTGGCTGGTCATAGATACGATGCGTCGGTGCGTGAATCGACACCAGCCATAGCTTTCGTCTTGGTAGACTATTGACAAGAGTGCCATATGGCAATAAGATCTAGCCACATGACAATGAAAGGAAGTTATGCCTCAAGCCGAAGAGCTTTTTAAGACACTGGGAGGAGCCACAATATTCAAGCGACAAGTTCAATCGGCTGAAGATGTTCGTGCCATCATTCACAAAGGCTTTCCCTATCGATCGCTGGAATTTGTGCTCTCTAAATTTCATTTGGATTTGCCCAGAATGAGCAGAATTCTCAGCGTGCCACCTCGTACGATGGCCAGGCGGAAAGCAGGACAGCGACTAACGGCACAGGAATCTGATCGCTTGGCACGCGTAGCCAGAATTTTGACATACGCCACGAATGTCTTTGGTACCGAAGAAAAAGCGTCAACTTGGCTCACTCGGCCGCACCGCATCCTGGAAGGAACAGCTCCCATAGAACTCCTGGATACCGACCTTGGCACTCAAGCCGTTGAGGCGATGTTGGGACGGCTCGAACATGGCGTCATAGGCTAGTGGTAGTTTGGCGACTTACGCTTGGGAAACATAGCGTCCCTGACGGAGAAGGAGCGAGACGGTATGGGGGACGATGGAATAGACCTGGAACGCCAGTAGTCTACACCTCAGGCACACTTTCTCTTGCTGCTCTGGAATACCTCGTCCATGTTGACTCGGATATCCTTCCCGATGGATTGGTCAGTATAAGGGCGACGATTCCTGACAGTCTCAAGATGGAAACGCTCAATGCCGCTCACCTGCCACTCGAGTGGAAAGATAAAATAATCCCCGTAAGTTTGCAGCAACTTGGTACTGATTGGGTTACCAATGCTCAGAGTGCTGTTTTAAAGGTTCCATCTGTAGTGATCGAGCATGAGTGGAATTATGTTCTCAATCCTCGCCATCCTGAGTTTTCCCAAATCACATGGGACGCCGCTGCAGTGTTCTCTTTCGATCAGCGTCTGTTGACATGAAAACTTGCCGGCCTGTCGCGCTCAAGAGGACAGAAAGTCCCAGCGTCAGCAGGCAATTGTGAGACTGCCGTATCATGCTCATCTCGTCCCTCCTTCTGCTATGACCTGTCACAGCCCGCACTGTTTGGACCAGTAGCAAAGAAAGCGGGAACATTCTACGTATTCATGGGGCCGGTCTATGGGGGAAGTGAAACCGTCAATCTCTGTAGTGTTGATTGAAAAACTAGTGAAGACTCATGTGTGCAGAGATGGCTTGGCTGTCGTTTCGTCAGGGGACGGGATAGCTAAACCCGGCCGGTGTCTCTTACCCGGCCGGGCCTCTTTCACATATAAGACTCTGAACGGTGGATCATGGTAAGTCAGCTGTCTTGGCAACAGCTTGGTTCCCACCTGAGGCTACGATGATTTGAACACGTCGATTCTTGGCGCGCCCCGTGGCAGTCGTGTTGGTGGCGATGGGGTTGCTGTCCCCATAGCCTGCGGCCTCAAGATTGGCCACGCCGCCATCCCGGAGCGCCTGAGCGGCACTGTTTGCTCGTGCATCTGACAGTTCCTTATTGGAGGGGAACTTCTTTTGCAGGCCGCCCGTAATTGCAACATTGTCCGTATAACCCGCCACATGTACCTGTTTGTCCGGAAAATCCTTGAGGACCGTGCCCACTCGCTTCAGAGCATCGGTGGCATCTGCCTTCATGTGGTCTTGCCCCGAATCGAACAGCAGACTCGAGGCCAAATTGATCGTGAGCGCACGACCGGATTGTTGCACCATCACCGTGCCCTTGGAAATCTCAGGTTGTAGCGCCTTGAGGATGTCCTTCTCGGCGTGTGCGAGATTGCTCTTGTCCTGTTCAAGCTGACTGCTCAGGCTGGCCAGACTGGCATCGCGATCCGCCAGTTGACCTTGGGCTACCGCGAGTTCCTCAGCCAGCCGCTGGCGGTCTTGGTCTGCGGCGGCCAGGCGCGAGCTCATGTCCGAGTAGGCCTCGTCCTTATCAGCTTGGACAGCAAGGCGTTGATCAAGCTGACTGCTCAGGCTGGCGAGGCTGGCATCGCGCTCTGCCAGTTGCCTTTGGGCTATCGCCAGTTCCTCAGCCAGCCGCTGGCGGTCCCGGTCTGCCGCCACCAGCCGCGAGCGCATGTGTGAGGCCGCCTCGTCCTTATCAGAGTGGGCAGCAAGGCTTGTATTCTTATTCACCGGCTCTACCGCCGGTCGCCGCGCCTGGTATTCGGGGCCGATTGAAATCGCACCCGCTAGATTCTGTTCTCCGCTGGAGTCACTTGATTCGGCCCTGACCACATACTTCACCTCGCCGGCTTCCCGGAAGCACACGCTTGCTGTCTTGTTGGGGCGTAGTCTGGCCGAGTACTCATTGCGCTTGGTGCCGAATCCCATCCTCCCGCCGAAGTGGCGCTGGCAAGTGAGGTTTTCCGTCATGGGAGTCAAGAAAATCACCCGGACAATGCCCTGACGCTTGTTGATCCAACGGATCTCATCGCCAGGATTGACCGTCACGGATGTCGGCTCGACGCCCTCAGTGATAACCACATCTTTGACTTCACCTGTACGTGTCAACGTCGGCATGCCCTCTCCGCCGATGGTTTGACAGCCAGCCAGTATGAGCAGAACAGATGGAAGGACGATGCGTTGGGCATACATTGTATTGCCTCCTTATCGTTTTATGTGTTTCTTAAGTGTGAGAGCGCTGATGCATGGGCGACTGAATCGAGGCTGCTTGAATGCCATCGCCCGGCAGGCGCTTTTTGCCAACATTTCAGCTACGAATGTTTGCGGCGATTATGAAATGCCGTCTAGAACCAATCTGTATTGAATTGACCACTGACACAGGCGGGCCCTGACAAGGCCTATGGCAATGCAAAAGTTGGCTTATATGAGCCTAGACAATGAGGTTGGCAGTAAGAGCCGGTCAGGACTGGGTGCTAATTTGCTGATTGTAAGTCAGCGGTTAGGGAATGGTTCACGGCAATTGGTTCATCTGACGGAGGTTTCCCTAACGAAGCCATACGCGAGGGTGAGCAGTGTTGGAATCGACCGTGATGCGGCGAGCTTAGGCTAGGGCATCAACGCCATGCCTCTTTCCCGCATTTCTTGACCTGCTTCCAAGTCGAGTAGAAGGCCCGCTTGGCTTGACGCCGGCGTTGGCGTTGTCGCTCGATCATCTGACCTGCCAGCAAAGCTGAATGTCTTGATGTCTTTGATGTGAACCGCCGGAGATGGTCCTCCGCGATTACCGCATCCTGAATATCGCCCAACTGGTCTTGGATGAGTTTGATTTTATCAATAAACCGCGTCGCCGCCCGGCCGGAACACGACTCCGACAACTCGGCAGCATAGCGAGCCCGTTTTGTCCGGATACGTACACAATGCCACTTGGCATTAGAGGCGGAGTCATCGAGGTCTTTGACGGCCTTACGCACCTTCCTGAACGCCTTTCGGGCAAGATCGGGGAGGGTGGCATCGGCGTTTGGCACCATCGCCGGATCGCGGACTGCAGGAATAAGCCGGTTGACCAGGGTGACGTAACGCCGGCGCCGAAGATGGCTTATGAGCTGCTGTTGGACCTTGCTCCGTTTCTTTTGCAAATATTCGAGGAACCGTTCGAGCGCTGCGCGGTCCCGCGGTTTGACGCTTTCGGACTGGCCCTTGAAGTAGGCAATCTGCACATCCAGATCGCGGGCTTCCCCCAACTGGCGGCCTAACCATCCGAGCTTGTCACGCAGCGGTGCCTCCCATCCTGACTTCAGCAGCGGCCGGGCCACTCGGAGGACGGATCTCATACGGCGCGTGGCCACGCGCATCTGATGCACGTCCTCGTTGTCTCCGCCCAGACGCACGCCGGGGTCCCGGCTCAGCATGGTGTCGAGCTGACGACCGAGGATGTATCGAAGATGAGCGCCCGCGTGGGCGTTGCTATCGGGAGGCGCCGGCCGTTGAGGAGCCGGAAGATCCAGCGCTCGGAAGATTTTGGGCCGGCCATCGTGATCCGTTGCACCGGCCTTGCGCAATGTTTTTTCCAGTCTATTGACCAGCGATGCATCGCCGTCGAGCTGTTCGATTTCCACTTCGCG
>Ga0075419_10001074_pt1 | contig 17686 bp, 12 predicted proteins | sample SoiMetdeltSBSDD3_FD_76900 | JGI IMG/M metagenome (GOLD analysis project Ga0075419, IMG submission 76900) | Bulk soil microbial communities from a Populus tree surrounding site in Tennessee, USA - Soil MetaG P. deltoides SBSDD3 | ecosystem: Environmental > Terrestrial > Soil > Tree plantation... | reverse complement strand
GAAGCTCGCCGCGGTGGACTCGGTGACGGGCGCGGTGTTGCCGTGGATCGCCGATGCGGACGATGAGGTCTTCGTCGTGGACGCGAGCATGTCGACGGTCTACGTGGGTGGCAGCTTCTCGTCCGTGAACGGCACCGTACGCAACTCCGTGGCCGCGCTGGACCCGGTGACCGCGGTCCTGTCGCCGTGGGACCCGGACGCGAACGGCACCGTCCGCGCCATCGTGCCGGCGATCGATCGCGTCTACCTGGGCGGCATCTTCACGAACATCGGCGTGACGATGCGCAACAACCTCGCGGCCGTGAATCTCGGCAATGGCGCCCCGCTCGCGTGGAACCCCAATGCGGGCGGCGGCCTGGTGTACACCCTCGCCCGCGGGCCCGGCACTCTCTACGTGGGCGGCCAGTTCAACACCGTCGGCGGCCAGGCGCGCAATCGCGCCGCGGCGGTGGACCCGATCACGGGCGCGGTCACGCCGTGGAACCCCAACTCGAACGGGGTCGTGCGCGCGATCACGTTCGACGCCACGCAGGTCCACATCGGCGGTGACTTCACGATGATGAACAGCGTGCCGTCGGGCAATCTGGCGGTGACCGAGCCCGACGCCAGCGCCGCCTGCCCGATCATCTCGCTCGCCGCACCGCCGCTGCCGCCCGGCGTGCAGGGCTCGGCCTATGCCGTGTCGCTGGCCGCATCGGGCGGGGCCGCACCCTATCTGTACACCGTGAACGCGGGCGCGCTGCCGGCCGGGCTGTCGCTCAACCCGGCCACGGGCCAGGTCTCGGGCACGCTCCTCAATCCCGGCTTGAGCGCGTTCGACGTGCGCGCCACCGATACGCGCGGCTGCAGCGGCACGGCGAGCTACACGATCTCCGTCACGGCCGCGCCCGCCGTGAACTCGGTGGCGGCCTCTGACTCGGGCCTGTGCGTGAACCCGTCACAGGCGTGCGCGAACGTGCCGTTCGTGCTGACGCGAGGCGATGCGATCGGGCTGCGGGCGGTGAGCGTCACGTTCCAGCTCGAGACCGCCAAGCTGCAGTTGTGCAACCCCGGGCCGCCGTCGGCGAGCATCACGCTCGGCAACTGGGCGAGCGCATTCCCCAATCGCACCATCCAGGCGACTTCGCTCGGAGGCGGCCGCTACACGGTGGACATCGTGATCCTGGGTGCCAACTGCGGCGAGACGGGTGGCGGCACCCTGTTCACCGTGAGTCTCGCGGCCGTGGGCCCGACCGGCACGGGAGCGGTCAGCGTGGTCTCGCTGGTGGCTCGCGATTGCGCCAACTCACCGGTCGCCGTCTCCGCGGGGGCCGACGCCGCGGTACCGATCTCGAGTTCCGCCATCGTCCTCGCCCCGGCGACGCTGCCGGACGCGTTCGCGGGTGCCGCGTACAGCGAGACGGTGACGGCGAGCGGCGGTTCGGGCCCGCTCACGTTCGCGGTCAGCGCGGGCTCGCTGCCGGCGGGGTTGACGCTGACGCCGGCCGGGCTGCTCTCGGGTACGCCGACGCAGGCGGGCACGTTCCCGTTCACCATCACCGCCAGCGAGGCGGGTGGGTGCTTCGGCAGCCGGGCCTATTCGGTGACCATCACCTGCCCCGTGGTCAGCATCCAGCCGCCGTACCTGCCGGATGGCGCGGCGGGAGAGCCCTATTCCGCCACGCTGCTCGCCTCGGCGGGCGCCCCGCCGCACGTGTTCACGGTGACCGCGGGCGCGCTGCCCTCCGGGCTCACGCTCTCGCAGGCGGGAGAGCTCACGGGCACGCCCCTGGCCGCCGGCTCCGCCGTGTTCACGGTCAGCGTCGCCGCCGCGGCCGGCTGCACGGGCGAGCGCGACTACACACTCGACGTGTTCGCCTCGCCGCCGCTCTCGAGCGTGGTGCCCCAGACCGCGGGGCTCGCCATCTCGAGTGCGCATGCGTGCGTCAGTGTGCCGTTCGTCTACGACCGCGGCGAGGCGACGCCGATTCGAGCGCTCAGCGTGTCGCTGCAGATCGACCCCGCGAAGCTCGCGCTGTGCTCGACACCGGACTCCAGCGTGCACCTGGCGCCCCTGTTCGGGAGCTCGCCGAACGTGCACACCGAGGTGATCGACGAGGGAGGCGGGGCTTACACGGTGGACATCACGCTGCTGGGTGCTCCATGCGGGGTCACGACGGGCGGTGTGCTGTTCACGCTCGACCTCGAGTCGGCCGGCCCGGACGGACTGGGTTCGGTGGCCGTGACGCGCGTGCGCGCACGCGACTGTGACAACGTCGCGGTGGGTGTGCTGGCGGGTGCCCCGGTCAGCCTGCGCATCCAGAACACGGACATCACGCTCGCACCGCCCATCCTGCCGAACGCCGAGTTGGGGGTGGCCTACGCGCAGGCGATCACCGCCGAGTCGGGTGTGGCGCCGTTCGCGTTCGCGATCTCGGCCGGCGCGCTGCCGCCCGGTTTCTCGCTGGCACCGGACGGCAACCTCACGGGCCTGCCGTCCGCCACGGGGAACTTCGCGTTCACCGTCTCCGTCTCGGACGTGGGCGGCGTGCCCGGCAGTCGCGCCTACGTGCTCAGCGTGGCCTGCGCCGTGATCGCCATCACGCCGACCACGCTGCCCGATGCGCAGGAGGGCGTCGCGTACGCGCAGGCGCTCGTCGCCACCGGTGGGGTCGCGCCGCACACGTTCGACGTGGTCTCGGGCTCGCCGCCTGCCGGGATCTCGCTTTCTTCTGCAGGCGAACTCTCCGGCACGCCGACCACCGCGGGCGTGAGCGTGTTCACGGTGCGTGCCACCGATGCCGCGGGATGCTCGGGCGAGGAGGTCTACACGCTGCCGGTGTTCGTGGACCCGGCCATCTCGCGCGTGCTGCCCGTGACCGCGGGGCTGTGCCTGTCGGCCGTGCATCCGTGCGTGACCGTGCCGTTCGTCTACCAGAAGGGTGACTCGGTTGCGGCGATCGGCGCGCACGTCACGTTCCAGCTCGACTCGCGCTTCGCGCTGTGCACGCCGGGGAACCCCGGGCAGAGCATCCTGCCCGGAAGCTGGCTCGCGGGCTACGGCAATGACGTCTTCCAGGTGGTCGACCACGGCGGCGGCTCGTACACGGTGGACCAGGTCCTGCTCGGTTCCCCGTGCGGACCCGACACGGGCGGAGTCCTGTTCACGGTGAACCTGGCCGCGGCGGGTGCCGATGGCGTCGGCGACATCACGGTGACGGACGTTCGCATCCGCGACTGCGCGAACGCGCCGCTGCCTGGCCAGCCGGGCCCTCCGGCGCAACTCGCCATCAGCCATGTCCCGCCGAGTTTCATCACCGACCTGTCCGTGTCCCAGCTCCTCACGGGCAACGGGCCGGGCCCGCTCGTGCGGCTGCAGCTCGCGTGGACGCCGCCGGCGGAGGGCCAGGTGGCCATCTACCGCGCCCCGTTCGGCAGCTACCCGGAGTTCGACGACGCGGGTGGCGTGAGTCCCGATCCCGCTGCCGCTCCGGGCTCACTGTGGACGCTGGTGAGCGCGAATGCGTCGAGCCCGTTGCTCCACGTGCCGCCTGCGCGAGGCGTGTGGCACTTCGTCGCGATCGTCACCGACTCGTGCGGCAACGCTTCGCTCGCCTCCAACCTGACGCCCGGCGTCGTCAACTACCACCTGGGAGATGTCTCCAACGGCCTGGCGCGCGGCGCGGGCGACGGCCTCGTGGCCACCGAGGACGTCTCATTGCTGGGTGCGCACTACGGCATCAGCGGCGGCGCACTGGTCGCGGACAGCGTCGCCTACCTGGACGTCGGACCGACGGTGAACGGTCAGCCGTGGGGCAGGCCCTCGACGGACGACCTCATCGGCTTCGAGGACCTGATGCTGTTCTCGACGAACTTCGGCAGCGTGTCCGCTCCACAGGAAGCACGCACGCCGCCACCCGCGGCCCGGGCTGGCAAGAGCGACTCGTTCGAGCTGGAGTCCCCGCCGCTCGTGATCGGAGGGGACGAGTTCGAGGCCACGCTTCGCCTCACCGCGTCGGGTGCGATCCAGGGCTTCTCGGCGCGCCTGGCCTGGGATGCCGGCGTGGCGAGGCCACTGGGTGTGAGCAGTGCGGGCTTCCTCGAATCGCAGGGCGGCGTGGCGTTGTCGCCGGGTCTCGGCCAGGTGGACGGCGCGCTGCTCGGAGTTCGCGGCTCGGGCATCCAGGGTCAGGGCGCCGTGGCCACATTCCGATTCGTCGCGCTACGTGACGGCGAGCCCGGGCTGCGGGTCTCCGACGTGATCGCGCGCGATGCCGCCAACCGCCCCATCGACCCGAACGCGGTGGCGCGATCGGCCGCCGCTTCGCTGCCCACACGCACGCTCATGCTCTCGCCCGCACCCAATCCCGCGGTGGGTACCGCCACGCTGACGTTCGCGCTCGCCCAAGCGGGAGAGGCCGAGCTGAGCATCTACTCGGTGGACGGGCGTCGCGTGCGCACGCTTGCGCGTGGGCGCCAGGACGCCGGTGCTCACCACATGATCTGGCGCGGCGAGGACGACGCGGGCCGCGCGGTCGCACCGGGTGTGTACTGGGCGAGGCTCAAGACGGCGAACCTCACGTTCAGCCGCAGGCTCGTGTTCCTGCGCTAGACCCCGGTTGCTGACGAGCGCCCGCAGCGGCGCACGAACTACTTCAGGTGCTTGCGCAGGAACGCGATCGTCTTGAGCCAGGCGGCTTGCGACGCTTTCAGGTTCGCGCCCTCGCGACCCGACTGCTGGCGCAGGAACCCGTGGCCCGCGCCCTCGTAGATGTTGGGCTCGAAGGAGCGCTTGCGCTCGGCGAGCCGCTTCTTCGCAGGCTCGATCGTGGCGTTCACGCGCGCGTCGTCGCCCCCGTAGTGGCCCTGCACCGGAGCGCTGACCTGCTCGATCAGGACGCTGTCGGGGGAGGAGCCATAGAACACCACCGCAGCCTGCGGCGGCGGTGACGATGCGGCGGCAGCGAAGCTGCGCGCGCCGCCCCAGCAGAAGCCGATCGTGCCGAGCTTGCCGTTGGCGGCCGGCACGGTCGCGGCCCAAGCGCGCACCGCCGCCAGCCTTGCGGCGGACTCCTCGGGCGTGAGCTGGCGCACCGCCTTCACGACGTCGTCTCGGGTGGGGAGCGAATCGGTGCCCCCGCCGCCCGGGCCGAGTCCCGAGATCAGGTCCGGTGCGATCGCGATGAACCCGTCCGCCGCGAGCTGATCGGCCAGGCCGCGGATCCAGTCGCTCAATCCGAAGATCTCGTGGATCACCACCACCACGCCCGCCTTGTCACGACGCTCCGGATACACCACCCACGATCGCAGCGGCACGCCACCGGCGTAGGGGATGTCCACGAACTCTCCGTGACGCGGCGACTTCTGCAGCGCCTCGAGTGCGGTCTCCTCGGCAGGAGGGATCGCGGCCGCGGGCTCGGGCTTCGCCGCCATGGCCCCGAGCGGCAGGCCGAGCAGGAGCAGCGCGAGCCACGCGGCGCGCGTGACCAGACGGGCGTGGGGAGCGGTGAGCATGAGTCCTCCGGGTGCGATGCGGCGGATCAGTAGCGGAGCGAGATCGACAGGTTCGAGATGAGCGGGTCCACCGCCACGTCGCCCAGGCCCGAGGCTCCGGCATCCAGGCGCAGCCAGCGCAGGCTGCCGCCGACGGCGAGCTTGTCCGACAGCGGCAACTCTGCACCGACGGTGAGGCCGTAGCCGAGCTTGGCGTCCAGCTTCTGGCTGGTGCCATCACTCAGCTGGAGGTCGCCCCAGTTCACCCACGACAATGTCGGGCCGCCGTAGAGGTCGAGCATCGCACCCGGCAGGTGGGCCAGGAGCGAGCCGCTGATGGGGCTGAACTCGGTGTTGCCGAGCAGGCCCGCGGAGCTGGCCGAGAGGTCGTGCTTGGACTTGGTGTAGTCGATGGCGACGCCCAGCATGCCGCTGCGGAACTCGGCGCCGAGCTGCCAGCCCATCTCGTCCGACGCCTTCACGGCATTGCTGACGCCGGAGATGGTGCGGTCGGTCTCGGCGAGCGGGGACACGTAGGACATGGCGAACCACAGGCGGGAGCCCGAGCCGGCGGCGTGCGCGAGCGCAGGGGCCGCGAGGGCGACGAGCAGGGCGATCGAGGTGATGCGCAGTGTGCGGTTCATGGTGCTCCTCCTTGAGTGCGGGGCGTCATGGGAGCGACACACCCCGTGTGAAGCACCATCCACACTAGCCAGTGCGCAGGGCGGGTGACAAGCGCGGACGCGCGCTCGCGGTCGTTCCGCGTGCGCATATGACGCTCGCGCTCGCGCTTGCAGCAGTTGACTCGCACGCCCAAGATGGCGCTCGAGGGTGCCCGAATGGAGGAGTCATGACCACGATCCCGCCGGATGCCACCGCGCGCTTGTTCCTCCGGCACAGCCTCGCCACGCTCGCCTACCGCGCCGGCAAGACGTTGCGCGGAACGCCCGCCGAGTTCGGCGAGTTCCGGGCCAATGCCGCTTCGCCTCGCGTCGTGGACATCCTCGCGCACATGGGCGACCTGATGGATTGGGTGCTCACGCAGGCGAAAGGCGACATCCGCTGGAACAATTCCACGCCGCTCGCGTGGCAGGACGAGATCGCGCGCTTCTATCGCTCGCTGGCTGCGGTGGAGGATCACCTGGTCTCGGGGGCGGCACTCGGCTACGAGCCCGGCCGCATGTTCCAGGGCGGCATCGCCGACGCGCTCACGCACACCGGGCAGTTGGCCATGCTGCGACGGCTCTCGGGATACAAGATGAAGGGCGAGAGCTATGCGCGCGCCGACATCGAGGCCGGGCGTGTCGGGCTGGAGCAGGTGCCGCCGGACCCCCGCGCCGAGTTCGACTGAGGCTGCCGATGCGGACCCGCTTCGCGTTCCGACTGCTGATCGCCGCGTCCATCGCGGTTGCGCTGGTGCTGGTGAGCGGCTGGCTGGAGCGCGCGCTCGACCGGCGCATCGCGCGCGGCGAGGCCGGGATGTCTTCAGGAGAAGGCGACCCGCAGCTGCGGGCCGCGTTCGAAGCGGATGCCCCGACGGGCGTGGCGCTCAGCAGCCTGGGGGGACGATTCGTGGACACGGCCGGCCGCGAGCGACCGCTCGCCTCGCTGGTGGGCGAGCCGTTCGTGCTGAGCCTGGTCTACACGCGCTGCACGACGGTGTGCCCGCGCACGATCGCCGAGTTGCAGCGGCTCGAGCGGGACGCGGCAGGCGGGCGGCCCGTGCGGTTCGTGCTCGTCTCGCTGGACCCGGAGCACGACGTACCCGACACGCTCGCGTCGTTCGCGGCGAAGCACGCGCTGGATCCCGCGCGCTGGACGCTGCTCACGCCGGAGGGTGAAGCGCTGCAGGCGCTCGCCGCAGCGCTCGGCGTGGCGCGCGGGCCGGACGCGGGTGGCGGCGTCGTGCACTCGGCCGTCATCGCGATGGTGGACGCCACCGGTGATGTGCGTTCGCGGCACGTGGGGTTGGGCACGCCCGCCGCAAGGCTGCTCGCCGAGTGGAACGCGGCGAGCGGGAGTGCGCGCCCGCAGCCGGCTGCGGACTAGCCGGGCGGCGGCGGATCTCGTGCGCTCGGCCCGGGCGCACTAGACTCGCCTGCATCCGCACCGTAGCGCAGTGGCAACGCACCGGGCAACGGCCCGACTCGAACCGTTGGAGGTGAACATGGTTCCCGTGCTCTCGCTGGGGCTTCCCGTGCTGCTGTCGGCGATCTTCGTCTTCCTCGCGAGCTCGGTCATCCACATGGTGCTCGGCTACCACGCGACAGACCTGCGAGCGCTGCCGGATGAGGACGGCGTGGCCGAAGCGCTCTCGAAGTTCTCGATCCCGCCGGGCGATTACTGCCTGCCCAAAGCGGGCAGCATGGCGGCGATGAAGGACCCGGCGTTCGTGGCCAAGATGGCGAAGGGCCCGGTGTTCATGGGGACGTTCCTCCAGCCGGGTCCGGTCAACATGGGGCCCAGTCTCCTCAAGTGGTTCGTCTACTGCGTGGTGGTGAGCGCGTTCGCCGCCTACGTCACGGGTCGCTCGCTGGGTCCCGGTGCGACCTACATGGCGGTGTTCGGTACGTGCGCGACGGTGGCGTTCCTGTCGTACTCGCTCGCGCTCTGGCAGGGCGTGATCTGGTACCAGCGGTCGGTCTCGACGACGATCAAGCAGAACTTCGACGGCCTCGTCTACGCGCTGCTCACGGCCGGCACCTTCGGCTGGCTGTGGCCCAACTGAACACGCACGGCTCGGTGTCCCCGGCGAGCGCGCGGCTGCGAGCAGCGAGCCTGTGGACGCGCGCCGGGTCGACCGCACTCCTGCTCGCGCTCGCTTCCTGCTCACCGCAGCGCGAGGCCGGGAACGCGGGCCGGCTGGAGACCGGTGACTCGCTCGACCTCGAGAATGCCACCTACCGCGGCATCGAGGAGGCCGACGGACCCGTCTCCTTGGCCGACGGCCGCTGGGAGGGCGCACCGTTCGACTCCGGGGCGGCCTCGCGGCCCGCGGTCCGCATCGTGCGCGCACACGCGCCACAGGGCGATCTGGATGGCGGCGAGCCGGAATCCGTCGCACTGCTCGCCGCCAGCGCCGGCGGCACGGGAAGCCAACTCTATGCCGCGATCATGGCGCGCCGCGACGGCCGCTGGCAGAACGTGGCCACCGCGCCGGTCGGAGACCGGGTGGAGGTGCGCGACGCGCGTGTCGTGGCCCGGCAGCTGGTCCTCGACGTGGTGCAGGCAGGGCCGGAGGACGCGCTGTGCTGTCCCGGCGAGCTCGCGACGCGAACGTGGGAGCTGCATGGGGATTCGCTGGTCGAGCTGCCCGTGCGAGTGACCGGCCGACTGGGCCCTGCGGTCCTGGAGGGCAGTGAGTGGGTGCTGCGCGGGTGGTCGTTCGACGAGGCTGCTCCAGCCGAGCCGGCGGTGACCCTGCAATCGAGCGACGGGCGCTGGGCTGGAAGTTCGGGCTGCAATCGCTACATGCTCGATGTGGCGCCGGGCGAGATGCCCGGCGAGGTGAAGCTCGGGGCTGCGGTGGACTCGCGCTTCGCATGCCCCGAGCCGGCGGGTGCGATCGAGGCGCGCTACCTGCGCGCGCTCGCAGGCGTGACGCGCTTCCAGTTCATCGGCGGGCGACTCGCGCTGTTCCACGAATCCGGCGAAGAGTCGGGTGTGCTGCTCTTCGAGCGCCGCTCCGCCGAGTGACGCGCGGTGCGGCCCCCGTCCCTGCGCGGGCCGGCGCCCGAGTCTTGACACTCGGCCGGGGCGCCGTGACTCTCGCAGTCCACTCCGGCTGCGGCGTTCACCGTCGCACGTCACCGGAACACGCGGGCCACGCACTTCGAGCTGAGGTCATGCGGAACCACTCCAGGCTGTCGCTCGTCCTCGCGCTGGTGATCGCCGGCTGCCTGCACTCCGCACCGCTGGCGCATGCCGCGCGGAGACCGGCGGCGCCGGATTCGACGGCCCCGGACGCCGCCGTCCAGCGCGTCCGGCAGATGCTGGCGCCGGTCGTGGCGGCAAGCCATGCGCGGGATTCGCTCTCGCGTCTCGCGGACACCGTCACCGGCACCCGGCAGGACGTGCTCGAGGAGCAGATCTGGCAACGGCACCTCGAGGTGCAGTCGGGGCTGATCGCGACGGCCGCGCAGCTCGAGAAGCTCCAGCAGCGAGGCCCGGTCTCACCGGCGGCGCGACAGCTTCTCGATGACGCGGTCCAGACGGGCTGGCCTCGCTACGTGGCCCAGCTCGAGCGCCGCAACCTGATGCTCCAGGTGATGGTCGAGGAGCGAGACGCCACACCGGGCACCCAGCGGCTGGCCCGGGAATCCCAGATGACCGCGTTCATCGAGCGAACCGTGGCCATGCACCAGGATCTCGTGGAGGCCCTGCTCGCGCTGGAGCGGCTCCAGGTGGATGTCGTGAAACAGCGGACCTGGGAGATCCGGCAGCTCACGGTCGCCGCCGGGCAGACGGGTGCGCGGCTGACCGTGCTGGACCGCGAGCACGCACTCGCCTCGGCACGCGTGCAGCGCGCTCCCGATGACGCGGCAGCACGGATCGAACTCGATGCGCTCGACATGAGCCTGAATCGCGCGGTGGCGACGTTCGAAGTGCAGATCTCGCTGCTCTCACGGCTCGGGCAGGACGTGACGCCGCTCAAGGTCAAGCTGATCCTCCTGACCCGGAAGGTGACCGCGTCGGCGTTCGAGCCACGCGTGATCTCGGGGCTGCTGGCGCATGCGCAGCGGCAGTTGCTGGAGACGCTCTCCACTCACCTGCCCCGCTGGGTATTCCAGGGCCTGCTGCTCGTCGGTGTGTTCCTGGGCTTCAGGATCCTCGCCAGTGCCACGCGCCGGGCGACGCGCCGCGTCGTGCAGAAGGCCGAGCTCTCGCAGCTCATGCGAGACACCATCGCGAGCTGGTCCTCCAAGCTGGTGATGCTGGTCGGCATCATCATCCTGTTCCGGCAGATGGGATTCCAGGTCGGTCCGATGCTCGCGGGCGTCGGCATCGCGGGCGTGGTCATCGGCTTCGCGCTCCAGGACACGCTGTCCAACTTCGCTGCGGGCGCGATGATCCTCGCGTACCAGCCGTTCGATGTCGGCGACATCATCGAGGCCGGGGGGGTGATGGGCACCGTCCGGAAGATGAGTCTCGTGTCCACCACGATCCTGACGCTCGACAACCAGACCCTCATCGTCCCGAACAAGAAGGTCTGGGGCGACGTGATCCGCAACATCACCGCCCAGCGGACACGGCGGGTGGACCTCATGTTCGGCGTCGGCTACGAAGCCGACGTCGAGCACGTCGAGCGTGTGCTCAAGGCGGTCGTGGACGGCGACGCCCGCGTGCAGAAGGAGCCCGCGCCGCTGATCCGGCTGCATCAGCTCGCAGACTCCTCGGTCAACTTCGTCGTGCGGCTGTGGACGGCCCGGGAGCACTACTGGGACGTGTACTGGGACACGACGCGTGCGGTGAAGCTCGCGTTCGATCGCGAGGGGATCAAGATCCCGTTCCCCCAACGCGAGCTGCACGTCCACATGCAGGACGCTACCGCCCCGGACCCCGTCACGCGTGTGGATACACCGCCCTCCGCCTGACCGCGTCATCCGGGGTCGTGTACGCGGTGCGTCCGCGCGACCGGCCCGCCACGTCGGCCACGTCTGACCGGCCGGGTTGGACCGGTCCGGCATTTCGGGCATCTTCCGCGCCTGGGTCACGTACAACGGAGGTTCGATGGCCACGCCGAGATGGAGCGGATTGCTGAAAGCCTACGAGAACTTCGAGCGCCTGATCGTCATCGCCCTGCTGGCCATGCTCATGTCGGTGGTGCTGTGGGCCACGGTGGCGCTCGCGATTGCCATCGGTTCGTCGCTGATCGCCCGTCTCACCGCCGGCGTCACCGTGGACCGATCGCCGCTCGCCGACGTGACGTCGCGGATGCACATCCTGCACGACGTCTTCGGCGCCTTCCTGCTGATCCTCATCGGCCTCGAGCTCATGAAGACGGTGGTGATGTACTTGAGCAACCACGAGATGCATGTCGAAGTGGTGTTCACGGTGGCCATGATCGCCATCGCGCGCCACGCCATCGACCTCGACTTGAAGGAGATGGCCGGCGTCGAGATGCTCGGCATGGCCGCACTCGTGATCACACTCTCCGTCGCGTACTATCTGTTCCGGAGGACGGCTCTGCTGGGGCCACCCTTCCCGGGCGGCGCGAAGCCGAAGGACTGAATCGCGTTCCGTCCTCGAACGGGGCTGCTGCCAGCACCGAACCCTGATGCCGACACTCGCCGAACGATCGCGTGGATTCGGACCCGTCGGGCTGCTCACGTGGCTCGTCATCCTGCTCGGCAACGGGTTGTTCGTCCCACTCAGCGCGCTGCTGGTCCTCGCGTGGGCGCGGTGGTCCGCGACGCCGTGGCGCGACCTGGGCTTCGTGCGCCCGCGCAGCTGGCTGCGCACCGTGGTGGTCGGCGTGGTCGCCGGCGTCGTGCTCAAGCTGCTGATGAAGTCCGTCGTCATGCCGCTGATGGGAGCGGAACCGGTCAATCAGGCGTTTCGCTGGCTCACCGGGAACACGGCCGCGCTCCCGGGCATGCTGTTCGCGGTCATCGTCGGTGCCGGCTTCGGCGAAGAGACCTTCTTCCGCGGATTCCTGTTCGAGCGCTTCACGAAGCTGTTCGGCTCGAGCCGCGCCGCGACCGTGGCGATCGTGCTGATCACCACGGCGTTCTTCGCGATCGTGCACTACCCCGGGCAGAAGCTCCCCGGCGTGCAGCAGGCGTTCATCGTCGGACTCGTGGTCGCCACGCTGTACGCCTCCACCCGTCAGATCTGGCTGCCCATCATCCTCCACGCCGCGTTCGATGTGACCGCCGTGGGGATGATCTACTGGGATCTCGAGCGGGACGTCGCGGGCTGGTTCTTCCACTGAGGCCCCTGCCTGCGGCGAGCACTGCTCGATCGCTTGCGCCCCGGCAGGTCGGAAGCGGGCTGATATCCACGCGTGGCGACCTTCGGACCATTGCGCGCGACGCGGTCTCCGCACCACGCTGAGGGTTGCGAGGCCAACGACACCCCGTGTGTCGCGGATGCCCGCAGTCGAGACACCACACTCCACGCACAGCCTCAAGGAGGTGGGTATGGCCCGGTCCACGTTCGATCGAGAGACGCGCACGCATGCTGTGGTCAGGACCCGGCAGGGCGAGGTTCGAGGCACCTGTGCCGACGGCGTGCACACGTTCAAGGGCGTTCCCTACGCCGCACCACCGTTCGGTGCGAATCGCTTCCGTCCGCCCCAGCCCGTGACGCCGTGGGCGGGAGCACGCGACGCGCTCGAGTTCGGCGCCGAGCCGTTCCAGCCGAGACCGGGGCCCGAGATCGCGGCGATGGTCCCGGATCCGGCCGTACCGGGGGAGGACTGCCTCAACCTCAACATCTGGTCGCCCACGCTCGGCAGCGCACGCCTGCCCGTGATGGTGTGGATCCCGGGCGGCATGTTCGAAGTCGGCTCCGGCGCGACCTACGATGGCAGTCGATTCGCCCGTGATGGTGTCGTCTGCGTGACGATCAACTACCGCGTGGGTGCGGACGGATTTCACTACTTCGGCGACGGCGAGGCCGATCTTGGCCTGCTCGACCAGGTCGCGGCACTCGCGTGGGTGAAGGACAACATCGCCGCCTTCGGCGGGGATCCCGCGAACGTCACCATCTTCGGCGAGTCCGCCGGCGCGATGAGCATCGGAACGCTGCTGGCCGTGCCGCGTGCCGAAGGGCTGTTCCGGCGCGCGATCATGCAGAGCGGCGCGGCGCACCAGGTCATGTCGGTCGCCTCGGCCCGGAAGGTCGGCCGGAGCCTCGCCGACAAGCTGGGCGTGAGTGGCACCCGCGAGGCCATGGCGGCCATCCCGATGGAGCGCATGGTCGCCGCGCAACTGGAGCTCAAGGCGGATCTGCTCGCGGATCCCGACCCGGAGCGATGGGGGGCCGAGGTGGTGGCCAGCGTGCTGCCGTGGCAACCGGTCGTGGACGGTGACGTCCTGCCGAGCCACCCGCTCGGGCGCATCGGCAAGGGGGCGAGCACTGGTGTGGATGTGCTGGTGGGTTCGAACACGGAGGATTGGCGGCTGTTCCTGGTCACGAGCGGCATGTTCGACCGGATCACCGAGGAGATCCTGGCCGGACCGGTCGCGGTCCATGGGTATCTCGCGCTGGCGGCTTACGGGATCCCCGTCGAGCGTGCACTCGCCGCCTACCGGGCGGCGCATCCTGGTGCGACTCCCGGCGAGCTGCTCTCGTATGCGCAGACCGATTGGTGGTGCCGGATCCCGGCCATTCGCCTGGCCGATGCGCACGCCTCCGCTGGAGGTGCCACGTACATGTACGAGTTCGCCTGGCATTCGCCTGCGTTCGGCGGGCGGCTCGGCGCCTGCCACGCGCTCGAGATCCCCTTCGTCTTCGACACGCTCGACCAGGGGGCGGCGCGAATGGCGGGGCCGCTGCTGGGGCCGGCGCCCCCGCAGTCGCTCGCCGACCAGATGCACCGCGCGTGGGTCGGCTTCGCCACACGAGGGGAGCCGGGCTGGCCGAAATACACACTCGACCGCAGGGCGACGATGAGGTTCGATACCGCTTCGGCGGTCGTGGACGACCCGCGACCCATGGAGCGCAAGTTGTGGGAAGGCATTCGCTGACGATGGCGAGAGGGGGATCGAGCGGGCTTGCAGGCCGGCTCGATCCACCTGTGCCATGAGCACGCTGAGGCTCGCGGATTGGAGCTCCGACCGGTACTACTTCGAGTTCGAGCCGTCGACCTGCCGCTTCACGAGAACGCGGCTGGCGCAGCCCCGCTCGTCGATGCTCGGCTTGGTCGGCCACGCGCAACTCCTGCGCGTGGGCTGGCGCACCAAGATGCTGGTCGCGGTCTACGCGCATGGCGGCCGCATGCAGCTCAGCGTGGGTCACTCGACGTGGCCGCTGTACGCGGACGGGCTGTCCATCGTGCACCGCGAGGGGACCTTCACGTCGGAGCTCACGATCCGCTTAGACCCGGGCGCGCCGTTGCGGATCCGCTATGTGCACGCTGACAACCTGCTGAGGATCATCGACAGCACGTACGACCAACTGGACTTCGAGCTCATGAACCTGCCGGCCAATCTCGAGGGCTACACGGAGACGCCGGAAGCCGACCTGCTCGCGCTGTGGGATGGGAGTGCCGGGCCACGCGCAGGTGCGACCGGCGTCCCAGGCGATCCCGGTTCGGACGGCGGTAAGGCTCAGCATCTGGGGTAGACTCTGGGAATGCCCCTCGCCTCCGGCACCCGCCTCGGCCCCTATGAGATCGTCGCGCCGCTCGGCGCGGGCGGCATGGGCGAGGTCTATCGCGCGCGGGATCCGCGACTGGGACGCGACGTGGCGATCAAGGCGCTGCCCGCCGCATTCGCGAGGGACCCGGAGCGCCTCGGGCGCTTCGAGCGCGAGGCGCAGACGCTGGCGTCGTTCTCGCACCCGAATATCGCCGCGATCCACGGCCTCGAAGACCAGGACGGCCTGCCGCACCTGGTGCTGGAACTGGTGGAGGGCGAGTCGCTCGCGGCTCGTCTGGCGCGCGGCGCGCTGTCGACGCGCGAAGCGCTGGCGATCTGTGTCCAGATCGCGTCGGCGATCGAGGCGGCGCACGAGCGCGATGTGGTGCACCGCGACCTGAAGCCCGGGAACGTCATGATCACGCCGTCCGGCGTGGCCAAGGTGCTCGACTTCGGCCTCGCCAAGTCCGATGCGGTCAGCACGTCGGGCTCGGACCTCGCGAACTCGCCGACCGTGGCGGCCCATGCGGATGCCACCGTGGCCGGGACCATCCTCGGAACCGCCGCCTACATGAGTCCCGAACAGGCTCGTGGCCGGCCGGTCGACCGCCGCAGTGACGTGTGGTCGTTCGGTTGCGTGCTCTATGAGTGCTTCACCGGCCGGGCGGCATTCGAGGGCGCCACCGTGGCGGACCTGCTCGGGAGGATCCTCGAGCGCGAGCCCGACTGGGCGCTGTTGCCTCCCGGCACGCCGCCTCGCGTGCGGGAGATCCTCAAGCGCTGCCTGCGCAAGGAAGCGGACGGCAGGCCGCGCGACATCCGCGACGTGCGGCTGGAACTGGCCGACGCGGCATCCGGCACGACCAAGGGCGAGGCCACGCGCGAGAAGTCCGTGGCGGTCCTGCCGTTCGAGAACCTGAGCGGTCCCGACGACGAGTACTTCGCGGACGGCATCACCGACGAGATCCTGAACGCCCTGACCCACCTCGACGGGCTGCGCGTCGCCGCGCGCACGTCGTGCTTCGCGTTCAAGGGCCGGCGCGAGGACCTGCGCGCGGTGGGCGAGAAGCTCGACGTCGCCACCGTGCTGGAGGGCAGTGTGCGCCGCTCCGGTGCGCGCCTTCGCATCACCGTACAGCTCGTGAACGCCGCCGACGGTTACCAGCTATGGTCGGAGCGTTATGACCGCGAAATGACCGACGTATTCGAGTTGCAGGACGAGATCGCGAGTGCCATCGCCACCCGGTTGCGCGTGTCGATGGGAGGTGACGCCGAGCGCGGGCGGGCTGGAGCGGGCACGAGGAACCTGGAGGCCTACGAACTCCTGCTGCGCGGGCGCGCCCTGCATTCCAAACGCGGCCGCTTCCTGCGCACGGCCATCGAATGCTTCGAGCGGGCGGTCGCGCTCGATCCCCACTACGCGGAGGCCCTCGGCCTGCTCGCCGACTCGTACCGGCTGCTGGCCACGTTCGGCTCGGCGCCGTCCTCGACCGCCATCGTGAAGGCGAAGCAGTTCGCTGAACGCGCGATCGCGATCGACCCGGACCTGGCAGAGCCTTGGTCCACGCTGGCGTGTGTGGAGGAGCAGTTCGACTGGGATTTCGCGCTCTCCGAGAAACACTGGCAACGCGCCCTCGGGCTGGATCCGCGACACGCCCGAGCCCGTGCGCAACGAGCCCTGTGGGGCCACTTCCGCGGCGCCCTGTCGATCACCGAGGCGCGCAGCGAGATGCGGCGCGCGGTGGACGACGATCCGCTCAACTCGTGGCTGGTCGCGATGCAGTCCTACACGATGGGGACGGGTGGTTGGCACGAGGAGTCCCTGCTCGAGACCGAACGTGCCGTCGCACTCGACACCGACTCGTTCTTCGCCCAGTGGAACCTGGTGCGGGCCCATGCCTGGAGCGGGCACCTGGAGTACGCGATCGCCCTCACGCCCACGATCCTCGCGGAGTCCGGCCGCCAACAATGGGTGCTGGGGTTGCTGGCGTGGTGCTACGGCAAGGCTGGGCGGCGCGATGCCGCTCGCGCGGTGCGCGACGAGTTGGAGGGGCGCTCCCGTCACGAGTTCGTCTCGTCGTGCTGGGTGGCGATCGCCGCCTCGGCGGCCGGGCTCGACGAGGAGGCCATTCGCCTGGTGGAGCGGGCGGTGGGCGAACGGGATCCGCTGCTGTTGTGGTCGCGTATCAGTCCGTTCTGGGCAGCGATCCGCCAGCACCCCGACTTCGATCGCGTGGCGCGGCCCGTCTGGGGCTGAACACGTGACGCGGGGCCGTCCACCGCCCGCAGACGCGGCGCGCAGGCGACCCGGGGCGGCTGCGCGAAAGAGATTCTGATCCGGAGCCGGCTATCGTAGGCTGATCCGGACGGGCGGATCCCTTGGACGCTGCAGCCCTCGAGCCGGGAGATCAGGTCGCCCGATGCGCGCACTCGCCAGACTCGGTCGGAGGTCACTGATCCTGACACTGGCCGTCTGCTGCGCTCCAGCTCGGACTGCTCTCGCGAATCCCGTCCCCGAGCAGCAATGGCGGCAGATGTTGGGCGTGCCGGGCCGCTACCTGCGCGAGCCGAATGCGGAGACACGGCGAGCGCTCGTGCGGATCATGAGCAATGGCTATCTGGGCATGTACGCGCATGAGCCGGACACGCTGGCGCTCATCCTCCTGAACATGGCGCGACTTGCGCCGCTGTTCGTCGCCGCGCAGGCGCCGCCCTACTTCCCGGATGCCGAGTTGCAGGCGTGGATCCGTGTGCTCGCTCCGCGACACCGCAGCGAAATGGTTCGCGCGCTGGGGGGCTGGTTGGTTCCCGGCCGCGACAGCGTGTCGCCTTACCACGGCATGCTGGAGGACCTGTCGGACCCGGAGATCCGCTGGCTGACCGTCGCTCGCGCGCGAGCAGCGGCCGCG
>Ga0075419_10001070_pt1 | contig 17703 bp, 16 predicted proteins | sample SoiMetdeltSBSDD3_FD_76900 | JGI IMG/M metagenome (GOLD analysis project Ga0075419, IMG submission 76900) | Bulk soil microbial communities from a Populus tree surrounding site in Tennessee, USA - Soil MetaG P. deltoides SBSDD3 | ecosystem: Environmental > Terrestrial > Soil > Tree plantation... | reverse complement strand
TGCGGGCGGTGCTGGCCGCGGCCCGCGAACGGCTCGGCGCCCTGGGGCGGCGCAGCATCCTGTTCATCGACGAGATCCACCGGTTCAACAAGGGCCAGCAGGACGCCCTGCTGCCCGGGGTCGAGGACCGGACGGTGGTGCTGGTCGGGGCGACCACCGAGAACCCGTTCTTCACCGTGAACGCGCCCCTGATGAGCCGCTCGCTGCTGTTCCGGCTGGAGCCGCTGGCCACCTCCGAGCTGGAGACGATCGTGACCCGGGCCCTGGCCGACCCCGAGCGGGGCCTGGGCGGGCAGGGCCTGACCCTGGACGGCGACGCCCTGGCCCACCTGGTCGACCGGGCCGACGGCGACGCCCGCCACGCCCTCAACGCCCTCGAGGCGGCCGCCCTGGTGGTGACGGCCAAGGGGACGACCCGGATCACCCTGGGCGACATCGAGGACGCCCTCCAGCGGCCCCGGGTCACCTACGACCGGGCCGGCGACCAGCACTACGACGTGGCCAGCGCCTTCATCAAGTCGATCCGGGGCTCCGACCCCGACGCCGCCCTCCACTACCTGGCCCGGATGCTGGCCGCCGGCGAGGACCCCCGGTTCGTGGCCCGGCGGCTGGTCATCTCGGCCTCCGAGGACGTCGGGCTGGCCGACCCCCAGGCCCTGCCGGTGGCGGTCGCCGCCTTCCAGGCGCTGGAGTTCGTCGGGCTGCCCGAGGCCCGGCTCAACCTGGCCGAGGCGGTCGTCTACCTGGCCCTGGCCCCCAAGTCCAACAGCGCGTACGCCGCCCTCGGGGCGGCCACCCAGGAGCTCGAGGAGGCGCGGCCGGGCCGGGTCCCCGGCCACCTCCAGTCCGCCTCCTACCCGGGCGAGAAGAAGCTCGGCATCGGGGTCGGCTACGTCTACCCCCACGACCACCCCGGCCACTGGGTGGCCCAGCGCTACCTGCCCGAGGGCCTCCGCGGCGGCTACTACCGGCCCTCCGACCAGGGCCAGGAGGCGCGGCTGGCCGAGGACTGGCGGCGCCGCCGCGGCCAGCCTCCCGACCCACCGGCCGGCGGCGACCCCGACGGCCGGCCCGGCCCGCGGGACCGCCGATGAGCGCCGACGCCGGGACCGCGGCCGGCGGGTCGGCGACGGCCCGGCGCATGTGGCAGGCCCTGGAGGTCCTGCACATGACCGTGTACTTCGCCCCCGAGCCGCGCGACGCCTTCCGCCGGGCCGGGCTGCGCGGGGGCTGGATGGGCTACTTCGCCTCCCGCTCGGCGGCCATGGGCCCGGTCCCGGCCGAGGTGGTGGTGGCCACCTTCTACAACTTCCACCCGCGCCTGGTGCACCGGGCCATCCCCGACGCCTGGGGGTTCGCCACCCCCGCCGAGGTGCTGGCGGCCCGTTACCAGGGCGCCGACGCGGCCCTGGGCCGCCTGCTCGGCGGCCGGGCCGACGGCCCCGAGGCCGCCGAGGCGGCCGCCCTGGCCCGCCGGGCCATGGAGGGCCGCGACCCGGCCGGCCGGCCGCTGTTCGCCGCCCACGCCACCCTGCCCTGGCCGGACCGGCCCCACCTGGCCCTGTGGCACGCGGCCACGCTCTACCGCGAGTTCCGCGGCGACGGCCACGTCGCCTGCCTGCTGGCCGCGGGCGTCGACGGCTGCGAGGCCAACGTCCTGGCCGCCGGCGCCGGCAAGGCCCCGGGGCCGTTCCTGCGCGAGTACCGGGGCTGGTCGGAGGAGGACTGGGCGGCGGCCGCGGCCCGGCTGCGGAGCCGCGGATGGCTCGAGGGCGACGGCCTGCTGTCCGAGGCCGGCCGGACGGCCCGGGCCGCCCTGGAGCAGCGCACCGACGACCTGGCCATGGTCCCCTGGCGCCACCTGGGCGACGAGGGCTGCGCCCGCCTGCTCGACCTGCTCGACCACCCGACCCGCCTGGTCGTGGACGCCGGCGGGGTGCCGTTCCCCAACCCGGTCGGGCTCCCCGCACCCTCGGCCTGACCGGGCGGCGCCGGGAGGACCGGAATGCGGTCCCCCTCGGGGCTGTTGGCCCGGGTGACCGCACCCCTCACCCGGAGCGCCGCCATGGCTGACGAGTGCACCCACCTCGACCAGATCCGCCTCGAGAGCGTGAACCAGCCCGGCTGCCAGGACTGCCTGGCCACCGGGGGGACCTGGGTCGAGCTGCGGCTGTGCGTGGAGTGCGGCCGGGTCGGCTGCTGCGACAACTCGCCCAACCGCCATGCCACCAAGCACTTCCACGCCACCGGGCATCCGATCATCCGCAGCTACGAGCCGGGCGAGAACTGGTGGTGGTGCTACGTGGACGAGCTGGCGTTCGAGCTCGAAGACACCGGGCCGGCCCGAGCCGGCGGGTGAGGGAGGGCGGCCGCTGGACCCTGCTGGTCGTCTGCCTGGCCACCGGGGTGCTGCTGCTGAACGTGTCCGCGCCCAGCGTCGCCCTGCCCGCGGTGGGCCACGCCCTCCACGCCGAGCTGGGGGTCATGCAGTGGGTGATCAGCGGCTACTCGCTCGCCCTGGCCGCCACCCTGCTGACCGCCGGCACCCTGGCCGACCTGGTGGGGCGGCGGCGCATGTTCCTGGGTGGCCTGGTCGGGTTCGCGGCCGCGTCGGTGCTGTGCGCGGTGGCGCCGTCGCCGCAGGTCCTGATCGCCGGGCGGGCCGTCCAGGGGCTGGCCGGGGCGGTCCTGCTCTCCTCCTCGCTCGCCCTGCTGGCCCAGGACTTCACCGGCCCGGCCCGGGCCGGTGCCCTCGGCGTGTGGGGGGCGACGGTGGCCGCCGCCTTCGCGGTCGGCCCGCTGGAGGGCGGGCTGCTCACCGAGTCGTTCGGCTGGCGGGCCATCTTCGCCCTCGACGCCGCGGTCGCCCTCGCCTGCCTCCCGGTGGCCGTCCGGCACCTGCGCGAGTCCAGCGACCCCGACGCCGAGCGGGTCGACTGGCGGGGCACGGTCACCCTGAGCGCGGGACTGTTCCTCGGGGTGTTCGCCCTCACCCGCGGCGACGTGCTCGGCTGGGGGAGCCGGCTGATCCTGGCCAGCGCGGCCGGGGCGGGGCTGCTGCTGGCCGCCTTCGTGGCCGTCGAGCGCCGCCAGCGCGAGCCCATGCTCGACCTGCGCCTGTTCGCCATCCCCACCTTCACCGGGGCGTCGGTGGTGGTGATGGTGCTGGCCGCCTCGACCTTCGGCCCGTTCCTGTACCTGACGCTGTTCCTGCTGGACGCGGCCGGGGCGTCGCCGACGTCGGTCGGGCTCCAGCTGCTCCCCCTGTCGGCGGCCGCCCTGGTGGTGTCGGTGCTGGCCGGCCGCTTTGCCCGGGTCCTGCCCGTGCGGGTCGCCCTGCCCGCCGGGCAGCTGCTGTGCGGGGCCGGCCTGCTGGCCATGCGCGGGCTGGAGGCGTCCTCGCCCTGGACGGTCCTGCTGCCCGGGCTGCTGGTCCTCGGGGTCGGGATCGGGCTGTCCAATCCGACCGTGACCTACGCCGCCCTCGGGGTGGTCCCGGCCACCCGCAGCGGCATGGCGTCGGGGGTCAGCAACACCTTCCGCCAGGTCGGGATCGCCATCGGCATCGCCGCCCTCGGCATCCTGCTCCCGGCCCGGGTCGAGGGCGACCCGGTCGCCTTCGCCCAGGCGCTCGACCAGATCCTGCTGGTCAGCGCCGGGGTCGCCGCCGCCGGGGCCGTCCTGGCGGCGACCCTGGTGCGCCAACGGGACTTCGTCGTCGAGCCCGTCCCGGTCCGCCCCTAGCCCGACCGCCGAGTCTGGCGGCCGGAATCGGTCGATCGTCGGCCGAAGGCCGACTCCGAGCCGTGGCGTCGCGGTAGACTCCCGGCGGCTCCAGCGGGCCACCCCCGAGATCCGCGGGCCGGACCGGGTCGGACCGGCTAAGCTGGAGCGTTCCGGACCCGACGGACAACGAGGAGCAGACCCGTGAGCCTGCTGGCCATCGCCTGGACGATCGTCGCCTTCCTGGTCGGCGCCCTTGTCGTGGTGCTGTGTGTCGTGATGGCCAACCTGTTCCGGGTCCTGACCTCGACCAAGGACCTGATCGACGGGGTGACCACCCAGACCGTGCCCCTGCTGGGCGAGGTCAACACCACCGTGGCCATGGTCAACCAGGAGCTCGTCCGGGTCGACGGCATCCTGGCCACCGTCGAGGGCGTCACCACCTCGGTGGGCGGCATGGTCAACACCATCTCGGCCACCATCTCCAGCCCCCTGGTCAAGCTGAGCGCGTTCGCCTACGGGCTGCGCAGGGCGGCCGGCGCGGCCGCCTCCGACGACCAGCCGTCGGGCCGTGGCCGCCGCCGCTCCCGGAGGCGGCGATGAGGCGATGAAGCGCCGGAGGGGTTCGTGGAACCCCAAGGGGGTTCCACGATGAGACGAGTCTTCTGGGGTCTGGTTGGGCTCGGGATGGGGGCGGCCATCGGCGTGGGCGTGATGCGGTGGGCGTCGCGGACCGCCGACCGGCTGGCCCCCGGGTCGCTGGCCGAGGAGCTGGTCCAGGCGGCCGCCGACTGGCGGGATCGCCTGGACCGGGGGCTGTCCGAGGGCCAGGTGGCCATGGCCGAGCGGGAGGCGGAGCTGCGAGCTCGGCTCGCCGAGCCGGGGAGCGGGGCCGGTTAGCGCCCTGAAGCGCCCGGCTTGCGCTGGATGCACGGCTCACGACCCACGAACGCGAGGTCCACACCATGAACTCCACCGCCATCCGTCGCCGGTTCACCGACTTCTTCGTCGAGCGCAACCACCGGCTGGTCCCCTCCAGCCCGCTGATCCCCAACGACCCCACCCTGCTGCTCGCCAACGCCGGCATGAACCAGTTCAAGCCCTACTTCCTGGGCGAGGTCGAGCCCGACTACCGCCGGGCCACCAGCGTGCAGAAGTGCACCCGGACCTCCGACATCGAGAACGTCGGCGACCGCAGCCACTGCACCTTCTTCGAGATGCTGGGCAACTTCTCCTTCGGCGACTACTTCAAGGAGGGCGCCATCGCCTACGCCTGGGAGCTGGTCACCGAGGGGTACGGGCTGGAGCCGGACCGGCTGTGGGTCACCGTCTACCTGGACGACGACGAGGCCATCGGCCACTGGCGCCAGGTCGGCGTGCCCGCCGAGCGCATCCAGCGCCTGGGCAAGGAGGACAACTACTGGGACATGGGCGTGCCCGGTCCCTGCGGGCCCTGCTCGGAGATCCACTACGACCGCGGTCCCTCCTTCGGCCCCGACGGCGGCCCGGCCAGCGAGTCCGACCGCTACCTCGAGATCTGGAACCTGGTGTTCATGCAGAACATCCGGGGCGAGGGCGAGGGCAAGGACTACCCGATCATCGGCGAGCTGCCCGAGAAGAACATCGACACCGGCATGGGCCTGGAGCGGATCGCGATGGTGCTCCAGGACGCCGACTCGATGTACGAGACCGACCTGCTCGAACCCGTCATCCACGAGACCCAGGAGCTGTCGGGGGCCAGCTACGGCAAGGACGACCGGATCGACAGGTCGCTACGGATCGTCACCGAGCACGGCCGCTCGGCCAGCTTCCTGATCGCCGACGGGGTGCTGCCCTCCAACGAGGGCCGCGGCTACATCCTGCGCCGGCTGCTGCGCCGCTCGGTCCGGCACCTGCGCCTGCTCGGGGTCGAGGACCCGGCCCTGGCCCGGGTCTGCGCCAGGGTGGTCGAGAACCTGGGCGAGGCCTGGCCGGAGCTGGTCGCCCAGCGCTCGCTGATCGAGCAGGTGGTGGCCAGCGAGGAGGACTCGTTCTCGCGCACCCTGCGCCAGGGCTCGACCCTGCTCGAGAGCGCCATCCGCCGGACCAGGGAGCAGGGGGCGGCCACCCTCGCCGGCGACACCGCCTTCCAGCTCCACGACACCTACGGGTTCCCCTACGAGCTGACCCTGGAGGCGGCCGCCGAGGCCGGCCTGGACGTCGACGCCGACCGCTTCCGGCAGCTGATGGACGACCAGCGCCGCCGGGCCAAGGAGGCCCGCCGCGAGCTGGACGCCGACCTGCGCCGCCTGGAGTCCTACCGGGACCTGTCCGCCCGCCACGGCCGGACCGCCTTCGTCGGCTACGAGACCACCGCCACCGAGGGCCGCATCCTTGGGCTGCTGCGCGACGGCGAGGAGCTGCCCGCCGCCGGCGAGGGCGACCAGGTCGAGCTGATCCTGGACCGGACCCCGTTCTACGCCGAGGGCGGCGGCCAGGTCGGCGACACCGGCCTGGTCCGCACCGGCGGCGGTGCGGTGCTCCAGGTCACCGACACCCGGCCCGGCCTGGAGGGCTTCTCGGTCCACTCGGCCCGGGTGGTGTCGGGCGAGGTCCGGGTCGACGACCGGGTCGACGCCGAGGTCGACGCCGACCGCCGCGAGGCCGTGACCCGCAGCCACACCGCCACCCACACCCTCCACTGGGCGCTCCGCGACCAGCTGGGCGAGCACGCCCGCCAGCAGGGGTCGCTGGTCGACGCCGGCCGACTGCGCTTCGACTTCGCCCACTTCCAGGCCGTCCCGGCCGAGCAGCTGGCCGAGATCGAGTCCGCCGTCAACCGCCAGCTCCTGGCCGACCCGGGCGTGAAGATCTGGCACGGCACCCTGGCCGAGGCCGAGGCCGCCGGGGCGCTGTCGCTGTTCGGCGAGAAGTACGGGTCGGTGGTGCGGGTGGTCGAGGTCGGCGACTTCTCCCGCGAGCTGTGCGGCGGCACCCACGTCGGCCACGGCAGCCAGGTCGGGCCCGTGCACGTGCTCGGCGAGGCCTCGATCGGGGCCAACCTGCGCCGCATCGAGGCCCTCACCGGCCTGGAGGCGCTGCGCTACGTCGACCGCGAGCGCCAGCTCCTGGCCGAGGTGGCGGCCCTGCTCAGGACCAGGCCCGAGGACGCCCCCGACCAGCTGCGGCGCCGGCTGGAGGCGCTGGCCACCGCCCAGCGGGAGCTGGAGCGCCGGCGCGTGGCCGGGCTGGAGCGCCTGGCCGCGGAGCTGGCCGGCCGGGTGGCCGGGGAGGCCGGCGGCTGGCTGGTGGCCGAGCGGGTGCCCGAGGCCGGGGCCGACGACCTGCGCCGCATCGCCAGCGCGGTCCGCGACCGGGTCGGGGCCGGCCCCGGGGTGGTCGTGCTCGGCTCCGAGGCCCAGGGCAAGGCGGCCATGGTCGCCCTGCTCACCTCCGACCTGGCCGCCTCCGGGGCGGCGGCCAGGGACGTGCTGGCCAGGGCGGCCAAGGCGGTCGGCGGCGGCGCCGGCGGCAAGGGCGACCTGGCCAGCGCCGGCGGCCGCGACCCGAGCCGCCTGGACGAGGCCCTCGGGATCGCCCGGGCCGACGCGCGTTCCATCCTCACCGGGGGAGACAAGGGGTCCGGGGGCCTCACGGCCAGGCCCCAGGAGGACCGGGGCGCCGTGGGATGACCGGCCGCGTCCTCGCCCTCGACGTCGGCACCCGGCGGCTGGGCGTCGCCGTGTCCGACCCGACCGGCACGGTGGCCAGCCCGCTGGCCACCGTCCCGCGCCGGACCCCGGCCGAGGACGCCACCGCCCTGGCCGCCCTGGCCGCCGAGCAGGACGCCACCACCGTGGTCGCCGGCCTCCCCGTCACCCTGGCCGGCAAGGAGGGCCCGGCGGCCAGGGCCGTCCGCGCCTACCTGGAGGAGCTGCGCCCGCTGCTGCCCGGGCTGCGCTTCGAGCTGGTCGACGAGCGGCTGTCCACCGTGGCCGCCGAGCGGGCCCTGGTCGGCGGCGGGGTCCGACGCCGCGACCGCCGCCAGGTCGTCGACCAGGTCGCGGCCAGCGTCTTCCTCCAGACCTGGCTGGACCGCCGGGCCGGGGAGGCCGGGCAACCGTGAGCCGGGCCGAGCTGCGGCGCCAGCGACGTCGGCGGCGCCGCGGGGTGCTGGTGATGCTGCTGCTGCTCCTGGTGGCGGGCGGGGTCGTGTTCCAGGCCCTGCAGTGGAGCGCGGCCAGGGAGAAGAAGGCCCCGCCGCCCGGGCAGGCGGTGACCTTCACCGTCTCGAGCGGCCAGAGCAGCGTCGAGATCGGCCGGGCCCTGCGTGACGCCGGGGTGGTCGACAGCGTCAACCGCTTCCGCGACGTCGCCCAGGAGCGGGGCCTGGACAGCCTGCTCAAGCCGGGCACCTACAAGCTGGTCACCGGCATGGACACCGACGCCGTGCTCGACATCCTGGCCAAGGGGCCGAGCACCGGCGTGCCGTTCACCATCCCCGAGGGCTACACGGTGGCCCAGATCGTCGACACCATCGCCGCCACCAAGCAGTTCACCAAGGCCGAGGTCGAGAAGGCCCTCAAGAGCAAGGACCTGATCGTCCCCCGCCGGCCCAAGGGCGTGACCTCGCTGGAGGGGCTGCTGTTCCCCGACACCTACGGCATCGAGCCCGACGACACCGCCATCGGCGTGATCCAGGACATGCTCGACCAGCTGGAGGTCGTGCTGTCGCGCTACCAGCTCTCGACCGCACCCCAGAAGCTCAGCCCCTACCAGCTGCTGATCGTGGCCAGCATGATCGAGCGGGAGGCCAAGGTGGCCGCCGACCGGCCCAAGATCGCCGCGGTGATCTACAACCGGCTGGCCGCCGGCAGGAAGCTCGAGGTCGACGCCACCGTCCAGTACGCGGTCGGCCACACCCGCCTGACCGCCCGCGACCTCCAGGCCAGCTCGCCCTACAACACCTACGTCCACGTCGGCCTCCCCCCGACCCCGATCGCCGCGCCCGGCGAGGCCGCGATCCGGGCCGCGCTCCAGCCGGCCGACGGCGACTGGACCTACTACGTGCTCGCCTCCAAGGACGGCGCGCACGCCTTCACCAACAGCTACCAGGAGTTCCTGCGCCTGAAGGCCCAGGCCCAGGCCAAGGGGCTGCTTTGACGTCCCCTTCGCCCCTGGAGGGCGATGATTCCCAGGGCCGCTCATGCGGCAGTTCCCGGGGGGGTTCCTGCTTCTGTCCCCAGGGGGGTTGCGGCCACCGCCAGGGCGAGCCCTGGTCTTACATTGCCTCCACAGGCAGTGACCGCCCGTCCGGCGGCCAGGATGTTGCGGGCGGCGTTTACGTCACGGTCGTGGGCTGCCGCGCACGCCGAACAGGTCCAGGCACGGACCTTGAGTCCGGCACACCCCGTCGGCCCCGTCTTGGCGCCGCACTCCGAGCATTGCCGCGAGGACGGATACCACCGGTCGATGCGGACGACCGTGCGGCCGTACAGGTCGGCCTTGTAGGCAAGCATCGCGGTGAACTGCCCCCAGCCCGCATCGGCAACGCTCCTGCCGATCGTGGACCGGCCGAGGGCCGCCACGTCCAGATCCTCCAGGTAGACTGCTTGGTTTTCGCGGATCAACCGGGTGGAGAGCTGGTGGTGGAGGTCCCGGCGTGCGTCCACGACGCGGGCATGGAGCCGGGCGACCTTGCGTCTGGCCTTGTGCCAGTTGGTCGACCCCAGCCGTCGGCGGCTGAGGGAGCGCTGGGCGCGGCGGAGGGCCCGCTCGGCCTGACGGAGCCAGCGGGGATTGGCGACGGTGGTGCCGTCCGACAAGGTGGCGAGGACGTGCAGGCCCAGGTCGACGCCAACCTCATGCTCAACCGCAGGCAGCGGGTTGCGGGCGACCTCCACGACGAACGAGGCGTGGTAGCGGCCCGAACGGTCCAAGGTCACAGTGACCGAGGATGGTGGGGCGGGCAGCGGCCGAGACCAGCGCACGGCCACCTCCCCGACCTTGGGCAGCGAGAGGCGACCGTTGACAAGGATGCGAAAGCGGCTGTTGGCGGTGAACCGCACCGCCTGCTCGCCGCGCTTGCTCTTGAAACGGGGCTTGCGGACGCGGAGCTTCGCCTTGCGGTTCCCCTTCGCCCGCTCGGCCTTGGCCTCAGCGAGTGCGCCGAAGTAGTTGCGGTAGGCGCGGTGGAGGTCCGCGACCGATTGCTGCAGCACGACCGCCGAGACCTCCGCGAGCCAGGCCCGCTCAGGGGTGCGTTTGGCCAAGGTCGTCACAAGCCGCAGCACCTCGCCATCGGATATGAACGGCCGCCCGGCCATGTGGGTGTCCTCTCGCAACCGCAGCGCGTCGTTGTAGACAACCCGGGCGCAGCCGAACGCACGCGCCAACGCCTGGCGCTGCTCGACGGTCGGCACGAGGCGGTACCGGTATCGAAGCTGCATGCCGACCAGTATCCATGGCTGATGCGACACCACCACGACGACATCCACAAGGGTGTCTCATCGCGTCGGCTGGGGCAGAAGCTTCCCGAACTGGCCACTACCGTTGGCGGGCCGAGCGGCCGTAAGCCGGCTTCTACTTCGCCGCCGCACTGGGGGCGCCCCGCTGAACTTAGTCCGCGCCCTATCGAGCAGCACCACCGACCGCACCATGCGATTTTCTCCCTGCCTGACGGCCGGGGCACCCGCGTGGACTCGAGGTAGCCGTGCCTGTCGCCGCCGTGCTCGGCTGGCCGCTCGCCCACACCCTGTCCCCGGCCCTGCACCAGGCCGCCTACCGCGCCGCCGGGCTGGACGGCTGGTCCTACCAGGCCCGACCGACCCGGCCCGGGGACCTGGCCGCGGCCCTGGAGGAGGTGCGGGCAGGTCGGCTCGCCGGGGTCAACCTGACCACCCCGCACAAGCAGCCGGCGGCCGCCCTGGTCGACGTCCTGGAGCGGCCGGCCGACCAGCTCGGGGCGGTCAACACGGTGTTCGTCCGCGAAGGCCGTCTGCTGGGGGCCAACACCGATGTCGCCGGGGCCGTCTGGGCCCTCGGCAGCCAGCTCGGCCTGCGCGATGGCCGCTGGCCGGGCACCGGCCCGGCGGTGCTGCTGGGGACGGGCGGCGTCGCCCTGGCGGTGGCGTTCGCCTGGAGCCGCCTGGCCACGGCCCGCCGCCACCAGGGCCTGCCGGTCGCCCCGCTGCGGGTGGCCGGCCGCGACGCCGCCAACGCCGCCGCCGTGGCCGGGCTGGCCGACCCCGGGGCGGAGGCGGTGGGCTGGGCCGACGCCGCCGAGCTGGTCGCCACCGCCGACGTGATCGTCCAGGCGACCACCCTGACCGCCAGGGGCGAGCCCGTCCCCGGCCAGGGCCGGCTCCGCCGCGGCGTCCGCGTGCTCGACTGCAACTACGGCCCAGCCAGCCAGGGCCTGGTCGAGGCGGCCCGCGCCGCCGGGGCGGCCCGCGCCGCCGACGGCCTCGGCATGCTCTGCGCCCAGGCCGCCGGCGCCGTGGTCAAGATCGCCCAGGTCCGCCCCGACCTGGACGCCATGGCCGCCGCCGTCGGCCTCCCCTGGCCCGCCCCGGCCTGATCTGAAAGAACTGTTGCAGAGTTTGCCGAGGCGTGGTTCCCTAGATATGAAAGACCTCTTTCAGATTGGAGGGCGCGGTGGCGAGGACCGAGCGACGACTGGAGCTCACCGACGGCAAGGTGCTGGCCGCCCTGGCCCACCCGCTCCGGGTGGCCCTGCTGTACCAGCTCAACGCGCTCGGGTCGCGCACGGCCAGCCAGTGCGCCCAGGCGCTGGGGGAGACCCCCGCCAACTGCAGCTACCACCTGCGCCAGCTGGCCAAGGTCGGGCTGGTGGCCAGGGACGAGTCCGGCGACGGGCGCGAGCGGCCCTGGCGGTCGGTCTACACCGGCATCGAGCTGCGCCCGCCCCTCGACGACCCCGACCCCGAGGTGGTGACCGCCGCCCGGGCGACCAGGGCGTCGCTGGCCAGCACGGAGATCGAGGAGCACGCCCGCCTGGCCCGCCAGTACCTGCGCCTCGAGCAGCGCGCCCCCAGGGAGTGGCGGGCGGCCGCCTCGCTGAACAGCTACTCGCTGCGCCTCACCGCCGAGGAGCTGGCCGACCTCGCCCAGGCCCTCGACCAGGCCATCCGGCCCTTCATCGGCCTGACCCGCGACGACCCGCCCCAGGAGGCCCGGCCGGTGCACCTCGACTTCAAGGCGTTCCTGCGCCCGGAGGCGCTGACCTGAAGGCCGGCTTGGCCCTGCTGCGCCGGCGCGACTTCGGCCTGCTGTGGGCCGGCGGGCTGATCTCCGAGACGGGCGACTGGCTCCTGCTGGTCGGCCTGCCGGTCTGGGTCCTCCAGGTGACCGGCTCCAGCCTGGTCACGGCCACCGTGTTCCTGGTCGGCCTGCTGCCCGGCCTGGTCGTGGGCCCGCTCGCCGGGGTACTGGTCGACCGCTGGGACCGCCGCCGCACCCTGGTCGCGGTCAGCCTGGCCCAGGCCGCCTTCCTGCTGCCCCTGCTGGCCGTGGACGGCCGGGACCGACTCTGGGTCGTCTACCTGGTGATGGCCGCCGAGGCCACCCTCGCCCAGCTCAACGACCCGGCCCGCAACGCCCTGGTCCCGACCCTGGTCCCCGGGCACGACCTGGTCGGAGCCAACGCCCTCATCGGCCTCAACGCCAACCTGGCCCGCCTGCCCGGCAGCCCCCTCGGCGGCATCCTGGTCGAGCTGTCCGGCCTCCCCGGCCTGGTGATCGGCGACGCGGTGTCGTTCCTGCTGGGTGCCGGCCTCATCGGGCTGGTCCGCCCGACCACCCTGGACCAGGCGGGATCGAGCCCGCCCGCGCGGTGCGAGGGCCCCCGGAGGGGGAGGGTAGCCGACGGCGATGCGGGAGGTTCCCGGGTATCCACAGCCCCCGCCCGGGCGACCGCCGTCGAGCCGCGTGGGCTGGTGGGGGAGTGGGTGGACGGGCTGCGGGTGATCCTCGGGGACCGGGGGCTGCGGTGGGGGCTGGTGGTGAACGGGCTGGCCGCGGTCGCCCAGGGGATCTTCACGGTGCTGTTCGTGCTGTTCGTGACCAGGGTGCTGGGCGGGGACGGGGCCGACGTCGGGCTGCTGCGGGGGGTGCAGGCGGTCGGCGGGCTGCTCGGCGGCGTGGTCGTGGTCGGGCTGGCCAGGAGGCTGGAACCGGGGCGGCTGCTCGGCATCAGCCTGCTCGTGTTCGCCGTCGTCGACCTGGCCATCTGGAACGGCCCGACGCTGACCACCGGCGAATGGCTCTACCTGGGGCTGTTCGTGGCCGCCGGGATCCCGGGGATCGGGGTCCTCACCGGCCTGACGGCGCTGGTTCAGGAGCGCACCGGCGACGCCTACCTGGGCCGGGTGTTCGCCACCTACTACGGCACCTTCAACGGGCTGATGGCCCTCGGCATGCTGCTGGCCGGCCTGCTCGGCGACGCCGTGGGGGTGGTCCCCGTGCTCAACGGCCAGGCCGGGCTGTACCTGCTGGCCGGCGTCATCGCCGTGGCCACCCTCGGCCGGATGCGCCCGGCCGGCTACCCGCGGACCTCGAAGGCCGAGCGCATGCCGTTGGCATAATGGTTCTCCCTGGTGCCGTCGGCCTCGGTCTCCAGGATGCTGCAGAACAGCGCGTAGCGGCCCGCCGCCAGCTGGAAGGTGCCGGTGCAGTGCTGCTTGGCCGGGAAGGGCTCGATCTCGCCCACGAAGGCCCCCTCGGGCAGCTTGCCCTCGTCGACGGTGCCGTCGGCGGCCAGGGGCAGCTTGGCCGGGTCGTCGGCGCGGACGACCACCAGCTCGTGGGCGTCGGTGCCGGTGCCGCTGCCCGACGCGGTGCCGCTGCCGCCGCCGCTGGCCGACTGGCCGCCGCCGTTGCGGACCCCGGCCCCGTCGTCCGACCCGCAGCCGGCGAGCAGCAGGGCCAGGACGATCCCCAGCCCGGCCAGCCGGTGCCCGACCCGGTCGCCCATGCTCCCACCCTCCATTTAGGCACTCCTAAGCTCGCGACTGCGGAGCCTACGGAAGCGGGCCAGGCGATGTCCAGCCCGGGCGGCCACGGCCGCCCAGGCGGCCAGGGCGACCAGCCAGGCCCCGTGCAGGACCCAGGTCCACCAGCTCATGGCCAGGTAGTCGGGCAGGGCCAGCCGCCAGGCCCGGTACAGCGGGTCGGCGGTGGCGGTGGGGTCCACCGCCCAGGTGATCCGCCCGGTGGCGCCCTCCAGGACCAGCCACACGTGGGCGAGCACCCCGACCCCGCCGGCCACGGCCAGCAGCAGCGGCCGGCGGGGGTCGAGGCCGGCCCACCAGGCGACCGCCAGGACGGCCAGGGGCAGGACGACCACCACCTGGCGACCCCCGAACCACCAGCCCTGCATGGTCAGGGCGACGAAGGTGGCCACCAGCCAGCCGGCGGCGAGCGGGCCGGCCAGGGCGGCCCAGCCGGCGGGGCGCCGCCTGGCCAGGGCGGCCACGGCCGGGACGGCCAGCAGCCAGGCCGGCTGCCAGGCGGCCAGCCCGAAGCCCCGGTCCACCAGCAGGCCGACCAGCCGGCGGCTGCGGCCCAGGTAGTCCGCTTCGGTGCCGACCACCGACAGCTCCCCTTGGACGAAGTGGTCGCCGGCCGCGTACGGCGTCCAGCCCCCGTACCACCAGCGGTGCAGGACCAGGAAGGCGACCCCGGCGGCGGCCAGCGACCCGGCCAGGGCCAGGGCCCGCCGGCCCTGCCCGGCCCTGGCCAGCCGCCAGCAGGCGACCATGGCGACGGCCGCGGCCACCGGGGCGTACTTCACCCCCAGCCAGGGCAGGGCGACCACGGCCCCGCCCACGACCAGGGTCTCCGGCCGGCTCGGGGCCGACGGGGACAGCAGGGCGGCCGCGGCGGCCAGCACGACCAGGGCCGCCGGGAGCTCGGGGTAGATCTGGCTGCCGTAGACGGCCAGGGGCGGGGAGCAGGCGAAGACCGCGACGGCCAGGGTGGCGGTGGCGACCGGCACGCCCAGGCGGCGCACCGCGGTCCACAGGGCCAGGGCGGCCACGAGCCCGGCCATGGCCGCCATGGCCAGCTTGGCCCCGACCCAGCCGCCGGCCGCCACCGGCCCGGCCAGCAGCAGCGGCAGCAGGGGGTCGTGGGGGCTGAGGCGCCGCCCGTCCGCCAGCGGCTCGGTCTGCTCGGGCAGGGGCAGGGCGTGGAACGGGCGCCAGCCGCCGTCGGCCAGCTCGTCGGCGATGTCCAGGTCGCGGTCCTCGGCCAGGCTGATGGCGGTGAGCAGGTACTGCGGCTCGTCGGCGGTGGTCCGGGTCCCGTGGGTCGCCGGCACCACGATCCCGGCGGCCGCGGCCGCGAACGCCAGCACCCCGAGCACCGCCATGGCGAACCGCACCCGAGCCGGCGAGCCCGCCCGGGCACGGCCCTCCGGCCGGGCCCGGGCCGGTGGTGGTGTTCCTGCCCGCCCATGACGAGGAGGCGACGGTCGCGGCGGTGGTGGCCAGGGTGCCGGAGCTGGTCTGTGGCCGGCGGGTCGAGTGCCTGGTGGTCGACGACGGCTCCGGGGACCGCACGGCCGAGCTGGCCGCCGCGGCCGGCGCGACCGTGCTCTCGGTGCCGACCAACCGCGGCCTGGGGGCGGCCGTGCGCCTGGGGCTGGCCGCGGCCGTCCGGCGGGGAGCGGCCGCGGTCGCCTTCTGCGACGCCGACCGCGAGTACGACCCGGGTGAGCTGGAGCGGCTGGTCACCCCCATCCTGGAGGGCCGGGCGGACTACGTCGTCGGCTCCCGCTTCGCCGGGGAGATCCGGCGCATGCTGCCGCAGCGCCGCCTCGGCAACCTGGCCCTGACCGCCCTGCTCCGGTTCGTGGCCCGGGCCCCGATCGGCGACGGCCAGAGCGGCTTCCGGGCCCTGTCGCGGGCGGCCGCGGCCGACGCCGAGATCGTCCACGACTACAACTACGCTCAGGTGCTCACCCTCGACCTGCTGGCCAAGGGCCACCGCTACCTGGAGGTCCCGATCGGCTACCGCTTCCGCAGCACCGGCCGCTCCTTCGTGCGCCCCCTGCGCTACCTGCGCCGGGTCGTCCCGGCGGTGTGGCGGGAGCTCAACCGGGCCGGCCCCGGGCCGGGATCAGTCCTCGACCACGTGGGCGGTGAAGCGGTCGCGGGCGGCGGACCAGGCGGCGTGGTCCAAGGCGCCGTCGGGGGCCAGGGCGTCGGCCGCGGCCCAGGCCATGGCCAGGGCGTGGTGGGTGTTGTCGTGGACGAACAGCCCCAGGCGGCCGAAGCTGAGCAGGGCCGGCTGGGCGGCCGCCCAGGCGTCGAGGGCCTGGAACGCGGCGGCGTAGCCGACCCGGTAGACCGGGTAGACGTTGGGGAGGCGGCGGACCACCACCCGGCGGACCGGCCCCGGGTCGGGCAGGCCGCGCTCGGCCAGGGCGGCCCGGACCAGGCCGGCCAGCCGGTCGTTGCCGGCCCGCCACAGGTCGCTGTCGCGTGAGCAGGGCAGCTCGGCGCAGAGCACCGTCCGCCCCGGGGGGTCGTCGCCGTCTCGGTAGTAGGCCGGCTCCGACACCCGGCTCACCGGGGTCCCCGGGTCGGGCAGGTAGTGGGCGTCGTAGCCGCTGTAGCGGCCGCCGTCCAGCACCAGGTAGACGAGCAGCATGGCCCGGAAGCCGAGCTGCCCGGCCGCCGCCAGCACCGCCGGGGGCGGGGCCGGGGTGGTCATCCGGGCCAGGGTGGGCAGGGGCAGGGTCGACCAGACCCGCCGGGCCCGGAGCGTCTCCCCGCCGGCCAGGGTGACCGTGGCCCCCTCGGGGCCGAGCTCGACCCGCTCGGCCGCGGCCCCGTAGCGGAGGTCGGCCCCGGCGTCGGCGGCCGCGCCGGCCAGGCGTTCGCAGATGGTGCCGAAGCCGTGCCTGGGATACCAGAACCAGGGGCCGGAGCGGCCGGCGCCGCGGGCCACCCGGGCCAGCAGCCGGCCCGGGGAGCCGGCCGACACCCGGCGGCGGGCCTGCTCGCCGGCCAGCTCGCCGGGCTCGAGGCCCCACAGCTTGCGGGCATACGGGAAGTAGAAGCGCTCGCACATGGTCGGCCCCAGCCCGGCCCGGAGGGTCTCGGCGAAGGTGTCGGCCCGGGGCCGCCGCGCCCAGGCGGTGGCGGCGTCGGCGGCCGCCCCGGCCGCGAACGACGGCGGCAGCCGGCGGGCCAGGTCGGCCGGCCGCAGCGGGAACCGGATCCAGCGGCCCTCCAGACAGATGCGGCCGTTGCGGGGGCGCCGCTGGAGCTCGTCGCCGAGCAGGTCCCGCAGGTCGTCGAGGATGCGCGGCTCGATCGCCTGGTGCAGCCGGTGGCTGCCGTGGTCGACCCGGATCCCGTCCAGCTCGAAGCTGGCCGCGGCCCCCCCGGGGCCGGGCGCCCGCTCCAGCGCCACCACCCGATGCCCGGCCCTGGCCGTCCGGTAGGCGGCGCCCACCCCGGCCGGCCCGGCACCGAGGACGACGAGGTCGGTGGGCGGCGCCATGCCGCAGATGCTACCCCCGCGAAACCTTGACAAATAGATGTAAGAGTTTGTGGCGTTGGCGCATGCGCGTTGGGGACGCCGCCCGGCAGGTCGGGACCAGCGCCCGGATGCTGCGGTATGCCGAGCAGCTCGGGCTGGTCGCCCCTGCCCGCACCGCCGCCGGCTACCGGAACTACGGCGAGCGCGACCTGCGGGCCGCGGCCGCGGCCCTCGAGCTCCAGGCCCGCTACCGGACGACCCCGGCCGCCCTGGCCTTCGGCCTGCGGGTGCTGGAGGACCCCGAGGTGGCCGGGTCGCTGCGCCGGCTGGCCCGCCTCATCCGCGGTCGGAGGGGTCCGGGGAACCCCGAGGGGGTGCCCCGGTTGGTCGGGTCCCCCGACCCGGCGGCCGCCCTCGACTTCGACACCGCCAAGGCCAGGCGTCTGCTCCGCCTGGCCTCCTGACCACGGAGGAGTGCCTGCCCTGTCG